>ERZ1034920.162-NODE-162-length-54586-cov-6.110451_pt1 | contig 54586 bp, 46 predicted proteins | sample MGYA00520688_ERZ1034920 | MGnify/ENA primary metagenome ERZ1034920 (study PRJEB33766, sample SAMN09781785) | gut metagenome | biome: gut microbiome | host: Homo sapiens | place: Madagascar | study: EMG produced TPA metagenomics assembly of the PRJNA485056 data set... | reverse complement strand
CTGAAAACCGTGCCCGCCCGCGTCTCATATCAGAATCCGCCTTGGCTGGCGCGCGGCGGGACGAGCGTCGTGCGCTTGCCCTTCGCCCAGTCCCACGAGCGGAACTCCTTGGAGCCGGTCATGACGTCATGGGACTTGTAGTTCTCCGACCACATGAGGCAGAAGTTGCGCAGCTCGACGAGCAGGTCCTCGAGCGGTCCGTCGTACTCGTCCTCGATGTAGGCCTTGAACACGCTGTAGGTCTGGCTCTTGTCGCGGATGCGCTCCTTGACGAAGCGGATCGTCAGCCACATGCGGATGCCGGCGTTGAGCTTCTCGGAACCCGGATCGTCGCCGAACATGAGCTCGATCGGCTTCCAGTACTCCTCGTAGAGGCGTTCCTGCTCCTTGCGCCCCTCGGCGATCAGGAGGTAGTTGCGCACCAGGTCGCCGACGGTCAGCGGGGTGCCGCGCGAGTTGAGCGATTCGAAGATGAGCTGCGGGTTGTCTTCTTTGGTGAGGTTCGCCGAGATCAGCAGGAGCTGCTGCATGCCCGCCCAGAGCTCCTCGGGCCTGAAACCCTCCTCCTCGGTTTTGCCGCAGAAGAACTCGAAGTTGTCCACGACGCGCTCGGAAACGCGCGGAGGCAGGACGGCGCCGTCTAGCAGGGCGAACAGCGTCTTGCGGTCGGTGCGCGAGAGGACCAGCTTGTGGTCCCCCTCGACGAACAGGTAGTTGTCGCGGACGAAGTCGGCGTCGACGGCTCCGATCGAGGCGCCGGTTTTGCGCAGGTAGCGCTCGAACGCCGCGAGGAGCAGGGTGAGCGTGGCGGTGCGCTGCTGGCCGTCGATGACGGACAGGTGCGCGATGCCGTCGCCTTCGTCGGGCTCCACGGAGTAGAGCAGCGTGCCGATGAAGTGCGTGTTGTACGTGCGGCCGGCGCGCAGGATGTCGCCCCACAGCTCGTCGCATTGGTCGCGGTTCCACGAATACACGCGCTGGAACACGGGAATGGTGTACTGGGTCTTGCGGGATCTCAGGATGTCGAGGAACATCCTCTGCTCGGTGATCATGCTCTCTCCTTCCAAGGCGCGGCGCCGTGCGCCCGGCCGCCCGATGCTTGCAGTGAACCGGGGGAAAGGATACTGCAGAATCGGAGGCGCAGCGCGATTTTCCCATGCGGTCTTTGCGGGAGGGGTCGCCTCGGCCGTTGCGTTTGCCGGCATTCGGGCGTTTGCGGTCCTCTCGTATGGATCTTCTCCCTCGACGTTGGGGCTGGCGGGGCGAGGCGGCGCGGATGCCGTTCCTGACCGGGATCGAAGGGGGCGCTCGGATTCGTTCGACGGCCTTTTCCAGCGCGGCATCGCGCCTGGCTTTGAGGCGGAGTTGGCCGACGACCTGCCTCTAATCGATGTCGAATAGGGGCAGTTGTCCCTGCTCGGCGGCCTTGTCCGGCTTTCGCGCCGCGGGGGTTTCGGGGGCGATGTCGAGGACGGTGCCCGATCGGTCCGCGAACAGCGGGGCGGGGGCGCCTTCCAGCCAGGCGCGGGATTCGGCGGGGTCCAGCACGAGCGGCATGCGGTCGTGGATGGGGGAGATGCCGTCGGTGGGCGCGGTGGTGACGATGGAGAAGCGCGGAGGTTCTGTCTGTTCGGATCCGGCGCCGTCGTCGACGAGCGGCCGGTCGTAGATGCCCGCCAGGAGGAGCGGCGTGCCGTCGGGGGAGGCGAACGCGTATTGGCGCTTGATCGCGCGCCCAGTGCGCGGGGAGATCGCGGTCTCGCTGCGATGCGGCTCGAAGAACGTCCATGCCGGCACGATGCAGCGGCGCGCGGCGAAGGCTTCGGACCACATGCCTCCCGCGTCGCCTGCCCGCTCTATGCGCGCGTTGAACACGACGTTGCGCTGCCATGACACGGAGAACCCCCAGATCATCGGCACGGATACGATGCCGCCGTCGCGTGCGACCACCTGGACCAGCGCCGTCGGCCGCGCTTCGGAGCGGTCGAGCCGCCCGCATGCCCGCTCGTCGGCGGGGGAGCCGTCCCAGGATCCCGCCTCGATCGCCTCCATGGCGAGCCCGAGGCCGTCCTCCCCGACGACGGTGAATCTACCGCACACGACTCATCCTCCTGTTCTCCTCCGGCGCGTCGGCGTCTTGCGCGTATGATCCCGCTCTCCGCTTCCCGCTTTTGCGCCGGGTGCGCACCCCGCATTTCATCCCGCATTTCCCTGTGAGCGGCGCGTTGCGACGATGGCGCACCGGGCATCGCAGGCGGCATCGGCGATGCCTGTCTGGGGGACACTGCGCAAAGCGGTCTGCTTCCGTCGTTTTCCAAGGTACTATATCCGGTGGAATAATTCCGCTGAAATGCTCGCTCCGTGGGAAAGGTTCTGCATGGACTTCCGATGTGCCATCGAAGATGTCGCCGCCTCGCAGCGCGACGATGCGCTTGTCGAGCAGCTCGCACGGCTGTGGGAGCGGTCGGTGCGCGCGACGCACCTGTTCCTGTCCGAGGACGACATCGTCGCGATGCGACCCGAGGTGCGCGAGGGGCTGCGCGCGGTGCCGCAGCTGGCGGTGGCTTTCGACGATGGGGCGCCGCTCGGGTTCGCGGGCGTCGCCGACGGCAAGCTCGAGATGCTCTTCGTCGACGATGCGGCGCGCGGGCGCGGGATCGGATCCGCCCTCCTGAAGCATGCCGTGGACCGATGGGGCGTCCGTTGCCTCGACGTCAACGAGCAGAATCCCGCCGCGCGCGGGTTCTACGAGCACGAGGGCTTCCGCGTGGCGTCGCGCTCGGAACTCGACGAGGCGGGAAGGCCGTTCCCCCTCCTGCATATGGAGCGCTGCTCTGGGTAGCGCATACGGAGCAGGTTTGAGGGCAAGCGAGCGGGTGAGCAGGCACCCGACAGGCTTGTGGGCGTGCATCAGGCTCGAGGGTCTGCGAGCCAAGCTTGAGGGTTTGTGAGACAGGCTTGTGGGCATGCGGGGCAAGATCGGAATAGCGCGCTCACCGCATGGCCAATCGCGCTATTCCTGCTGTTTGCTCCATTTGGAGGGTGTTCAAACACCCAAAATCTAGCTATAGCGCGAATCGTTTTCCCGCAATGATGCGCAATATCTTTACGACAAGTCTTTGAACTGGTGAAATGCAATATGAGCGCTAGGCCTCATCTTCCCCATGCATAGCGATTCGCGCTATTCCTGCCCTTTGGGTCATTCGAGAAACGCTCGAGCACCCAAAAGCCGGGAATAGCGCGAATCCCTTCGAATAAAAGCTCTCCGCCGCATCAGCGATAGGCCCTGCATCAGATAGCAGCGAGCCTTCCTTGCCAAGCTGATACTGCTTCGATCGTCGGGCGATACGCCTCAAGTCCGCGCGTGGAAGCACCTCCCATCGGCGAGCGAAAGCGCATTTCGCTTTGTCGACGGATATAGCTCGAGTTCGTAAAGCCGCACACGGTCGATGGGTTGCCGACTCGTTACCCGTCCGTAAAAGGGACGTCCCGCAACGCCGGTATAATTCGATGAAAAGGCGTTTTGTCGATCTAGGAGCCTCCTTTGCCTTCGAACGACCTCCATTCCGTTCCTTCAACCGCAAACGTCTCCGCGCCGTTCGCGTTGGAGGTCAGGGATCTTGCGTTCTCATATGGAGGATTCGATGTATTTCGAGATGCCTCGTTTTCCTTGAAGGCGGGCGAGCTGGCTTTCCTGATGGGGGAGAACGGATCCGGTAAATCGACGTTGCTCCAATGTCTTGCGGGATGGGCGGATCCGACAGAGGGCGTCGTCTTTCTCCAAGGCGCTCCGTTCGACACGTCGGATCGCCGTCAGCGCCGCAAAGTGGCTTTCGTTCCGGACAGCCCTGCCTTCTACGACGATCTGACCGCGGACGAGCATCTGGCGTTTGTCCGCCAGGCGAATCGGATCGATGCCGGGGAGGATCTCTCGGGAGCTCTTATGGAGAGGATCGGGCTGGCGGGCTATGGCGACAGGCTTCCTTCCCTGTATTCACGCGGCATGCGGATGAAGCTTGCCCTGGTCATGGCGTTTGCCGCAAAACCCTCGTTGTTGCTGCTGGATGAGCCGCACGGTCCGCTCGATCCCGATGCTGCGGTCGTGTTGAGCGGAATGGTACGGGATGTGCTGGATGCTGGGACGGCGGTCCTCATCAGCTGCCATCACGACGTCCCCGGATTGCAACCGGACAAGGTGCTGAGGCTGGAAGCCGGGTCGCTGATCCCGGTGCGGGCGGAATGACCCTATGCTCCACGACGCCTTTCTGATTGCGGGGCTCAAAGCCCGCAAAACGAGAACGACGGTTTGCCGGTGGTTCCATATCGCGGGCACCGATCCTTCAAGGGATCGGTCGTTCACGCTTCGAATGTACCAGATCTATGTGTCGGTTATGGTGGCTGCCGCGCTCGCGGCGATTTGGCTTGCGGCGATCGCCCAGGTCGAAGTTGTCGCCGCGTCCTTTTCCGTCGGTGCGGCGGAGGCGGTCGTGCGGGGGCTCGGCCTGACTGCTGCCGTTCTGCTTGGCGTTTCCTGCTTGAAAGCGTTGCGGGGAGGACCGTTCTCCTTCTCGGATGCCGACGTCGCACTCCTTTTGACCGGGCCGATTCGACTTCGGCTCGTGTTGGTGGCGGAGCTCGTGCCCGACGTCGCGAAGACGGCGCTCGTCGGGGCATTGGTCGGTTTTGCGGCGGGTGTTGGCTGCGCGACGGCGGGCTTGGCGGTCGATCCGTTTGCGATGGCGGTCAATGCGTCGCTTCTTCTGGCTTCGGTTTCGGGCGCGTCGTGGGTCGTCGCCGCATCGAGGATTCGACGTTGCAGGGCTGGTTCGAATGACGGGCGGACGGGGAAGCCTTCTCTTCTCTTCGATCGACGCCGGGTTCGCGTCATCTTCGTTTTGGCGATCGTCGTCGTTTCTCTGGCGGGTGTTGCGTGCGCGCCTCTCATGCCGAGCGAGGCGGTGCTACGCTGTGTTTCCTGGCAGACCGCACCGCTTGTTGCCGATGTGCTTGCAGCGGAGGTCGCGCTCGTCTTTGCCCTGGGGAGCCGCGCCGACGCGGCGGCGTTGTCGCAGGAAAGCCTACTTTCGATCGAAGCCCCTTCGATCGGCTTGATAACCTGCGGAGGAGACGCAGCGTTGCTCGATGCCGTTCGCGCTGCCTCCCGGCGACGCAGGGTGTCGGCGCGCGTGCCTTCGGAGCGGCTTCCCCAAACGCGGGGTGCCGCGGCGATCGTCGCACGGGCAGGTCTTTCGCTGCGGCGCCAGCGCGAGGGGTGGCCCTCCCTTGTCCTCGCCGGCGCATTCCTTGCCCCGGTTGGTGCGTACGCGCTGATGGAGGGTGCCGTCGCGCCCGGGTTGCTGCTCCTTTGGATGGCGATGCCGCAGCTCTGCATTCGCGACGTGCGCGAAATCGCTCGCTGCTTCCGGGACGATCTGCGATTGAGGTGCGTGCGCGATCGGCTTCCCCTGGCGACTGCCGCAATCTTCGCGTTGGACGTGCTCCCGTTTCTCGCCGTCGTGCTCTCGATTCAAGCAGCGCTCGCCATCGTGTCGGTTTCGCTCGCGATCGCCCTGGGGACTCCTCTTGCTACGGCTTTGCCGGCCATGATCTGCTTGACGGTTCTGCTGACGGTGGGGCTGACGCTGTGCTGCGCCTTCGATGCGGTTCGGATGCCGTTCGGCGCCCGCAGGGAGGTGGGATGCGAATGGGCGGCGTTCGCTTTCGCGGGCGCAACCGCTGCGGCGGCGATGAGTGGACTGCCTCCGCTTCTTCTTGCGGCGTTCGTGGCGGCGCTTGACGTCGCGTTGGCTGCTGGTATCGCCCGCGTGCTTCGTTAGCGGTAAAGAACGAGCACTTTCACTCCGATGGCGGCGGTTCCGGTGTCGGTGAGCTTCACGTCGATGATCTCACGGTCGTTTTTCTGCAGAAACCCCAACACGCCGTCGATAGTCGATGAGATTTCGCCCATGTCGGCGAATGCGCTCACGTCGAACACGCCGGCGTGCGCCTTGCCATCGGGATCTTTCATGCGCATGGCCTCGAGCGCCTTCGCCACGCGCTCGTAGGCTTTGTCTTTCTCGGTTTTGGAGCTGAACAGGCCCATGGGGCTTCTCCCTTCAGTCGGTCTTACATCTGCTTTCCGGCGGCGCGCAGTTTTGTCGCTATGAAGTAGCGGCTCTTCGCCTCGAGGGCATCCAGATCGCGCAGCGCTTGGTCAGGCAGGCCCTTGCGCGGGAACTCGTCGATGATCCCGACATTGACGCGGGCGTCGCAGAGCGCGCCAAGCTCGTCCTGGACCGCCTTCATGCGCTCGCTCGCGGCCCGCGCCTCGTCGGCGTCGAGGAACGCGGCGTAGTTCTCGGCGGCGTAGCGGACGCGCTTGGCGCATTTGCGCAGATCGTGGGTTGCCTCGGCGGCGGCGAGATCCGTCGTCGCCAGCTTGCGGTCGATGCCCGCCTCCATGTCGGCGAATCGCCGCGCGACCGCCTCGCGGGAAAGCCCGTTCTTCTCGACACGCCGCTTCCATCTGATCGGCTTGACGGCGCTCGCGACCCGATCGAGCGCGCGTTTCGCGTCGCCGCTCGCGAGGATCGCCAGCACGCGGTCGCGCTCCGCCGCCCTCATCTCCAGGCAGGCTGCCACGAGATCCTCGGAAGGCGGCTCCATCTGACGCGCCTCGTCGGCGAGCACGTCGAGCTCGCGCAGCCGCGAGGTGGGCACGACGATCGAGCGCAGATCCTGCTGGACGGCGCGTGCATCGGCGGCGCGATGGAAGGGCGCTGCGAATTTGAGCAGGCTGCGCAGCGTCCGGATGGACACGCGCAGCTTGTGGAGCGTCTCGACGTCGTCGGGGTCGGCAAGGAACGCCGCGAGCCGGCCCTCCATGCGCTCATGCGCGCCGACGATGACATCCTCCAGGTCGCAGAGGGTGCTCCAGCCGTCGACGGGCGTCCCCTGGACGAACCAGATCATCGGGGCGAGGGGGGAGGAGGGATCGCCGTCCGTCGGGTCCTCGGCGAGTTCGAACGCCGCGAGGGCGCCGGGGCGGAAATGGATGCGCGCCCCGCAGAGCAGCTCGGTCGCCTCCTCGATGAAGGGGTTGTGGCCCACGCACACGACGCAGTCGGCATCCGCCTGCGCGACGTCCGCGAGGAAGGCGTCGATGTCCTGATCGTGCAGAAACGCGCGGTCGAGAGGATCCGGAACCCGCTCGCCTCGGGCGCGCAGGGCCGTCACGAGCGCGTCGGCGGTCTGACGGCAGCGCACGGCGGGGCTCGTCCAGACGGCAGTGCGGGCGCGTTTTCCCCACAGGCGCACGTTCTGGGGGAGCCTTGCTGCCAGGGCGCGCGTCCCCGCGCGGGTCAGCGTGCGCTCGTCGTCCGGGATGCCGAGATCGCGCGGCTGCGCCTTGCCGTGCCTCATCAGAACCAGCGTCTTGCCCATGACGTCCTCCCGTCTTCGCGCGTTCGCCTTCCACCAGTTTAGCCGCCCGTCTCCGCATGCGGGCGATCGGAGGCGATATTTTACATTCGCGCAGGCTCGGGATCGGCTACGGCGGTACCGCACCATCCGCGTTCGGGCATCCGTTTCCGGGCGTCCGCGTCCCGCCCGCCGCGCCGCGCTTCGCCCCGTAGCCGCATGCGGTGCGCGTTTCCCGTGCAGACCTCGTGCGCGGCGTCGGAGCCGTTCGGCGATGTGCTACCCTAGCTGCGGAAAATCACGGGCGCGCCGCTTTGCGCCGCCCGCAAAGTCGCCATCTTCTAGACGGAGGTAATCCATGCCTGAGAACACCCTGCCCGAGCACTACGACGTCAAGGACCTGTCGCTGGCCGATGCCGGCTTGGCCCGCATCATGTGGGCCGACCGCGACATGCCGGTGCTGGCCAAGATCCGCGAGCGCTTCGCCGAGGAGCGTCCGCTTGAGGGCGTGCGCATCGGCGCCTGCATGCACGTGACCACCGAGACCGCCAACCTCATGCGCGTGCTTGTCGCCGGCGGCGCCGACGTGACGCTGTGCGCGTCCAATCCGCTGTCCACCCAGGACGACACCGCCGCCTCGCTGGTGCGCGACTTCGGCATCAAGGTGCACGCCATCACGGGCGAGGACATGGAGACCTACGAGAAGCACATCGCCGCGGTCTGCGAGACGAATCCCCAGATCATCATGGACGATGGCGCCGATCTCGACACCGCGCTGCACACGACGTTCGCCGGCAAGCTCGAGCATGTGATCGGCGGCACCGAGGAGACCACCACCGGCGTGGTGCGCCTGGCCGCCATGGCCAAGGAGGGCTCGCTGCGCTACCCGGTGTTCAACATCAACGACGCCAACACCAAGCACTGCTTCGACAACCACTACGGTACCGGCCAGAGCACGCTCGACGGCATCGTGCGCGCCACCAACCGCCTGCTGTGCGGCCGTACCATGGTCGTGTCCGGCTACGGGTACTGCGGCAGCGGCCTGGCGCTGCGCGCCGCCGGCATGGGCATGAACGTCATCGTGTGCGAGGTGGATCCGCTCAAGGCGCTCGAGGCGCACATGGAGGGCTACCGCGTGATGAAGGCCGAGGACGCCGCCCGCTACGCCGACGTGTGGGTGACCGTCACGGGCGACTGCAAGGTCATCGACGAGCCCGCCTTCAAGAACATGAAAGACGGCGCCATCCTGTGCAACTCCGGCCATTTCGACTCCGAGATCAACCTCGTGTGGCTCGAGGAGCACTGCGTCAAGAAAGAGGAGATCAAGCCGCTCGTCGAGGAGTACACGCTTGAGGACGGCCGCACCATCATCGTGCTCGCCCAGGGCCGCCTGGTCAACCTGTCCTGCGCCGAGGGCCATCCCGCGTCCGTCATGGACATGAGCTTCGCCAACCAGGCGCTCGCCGCCGAGTACCTCTACAAGCACCAGGGCGAGCTCGAGTGCAAGGTCTACGACGTGCCCGCCGACATCGACGACGGCGTCGCCCGCGTCAAGCTCGAGACGCTCGGCATCGAGATCGACGAGCTCACCGAGGAGCAGATCGCCTACATGAACTCCTGGAAGTTCTAGAGTTCCGGCGGCCTGCCGGCTGCCGGAACTGCTCGACGCTGCGAAGCCGCGATGCACGTCCCGGAGCCGCTCGAGCCCGCCGCGATGGACTCTGGGGTTCCGACGGCCTGCCGGCCGCCGGAACTGCTCGACGCTGCGAAGCCGCGATGCACGTCCCGGAGCCGCTCAAGCCCGCCGCGATGGACAGAAGTCCAATCGCGGCGGGCTTTCACGTCTCCGGGACGCACCTCGCGGCTTCTCGCTGACTTGGGCTCTACCTGTGGCGCTGTTGCTTTCCGGCACCAGGGCCCTTCTCGCTGACTTGGGTTCGACCTGTGATGCCGTTGCTTTCCGGCGCCAGCGCTTTCTCGCTGACTTCGGTTCCGCCTGTGGCGCTGCGACCGGCGATCCGGCTGTTCCGCGCGTCCAGGTTCGCTTCGACCCCTCGACCCATCGATCCCCTGCCAGTCGCCTTCTCGTTGGCACGTGCTCGACTGTCGATCTTCATTCCGTTCATCGTTCGGCGTTCTTGCGGCTTGCGCTTTTGTGGAGGCCATGTGCAGAACGTTTGGCGAAATCGGTGATTCGGGGGTCGGAAGGCTCCAAAACGGCAACGGTTGCGGGTTGCATCTCCCCATGCGCGCGCGAGGGGCCTATAATTCCGAAAGTTTTGCATGCGCGATGAGAGGACGCGTGCGAGGCCGCGGAAACGCGGAAGCCGGCGCGAAGGGTGCCGGGGGAGGCTTTCCGCGAAGGCGGATGGTTGAAGGAGTGAAGGTGCTCGATCAGTTTTTCTCTCAGATATCGTTCATCGATATCTTCAATTTCAGCGTGTTCGCGGTATTCACCATTTGCTACACCTACCAGCTTTTCTACGTGCTCGTCGTCCTGACGCGCAAGCCCAAGGAGCACGTCGCCAAGAAGAACCACCGCTTTGCCGTGGTGGTGTCCGCGCGCAACGAGAGCGCGGTCATCGGCGACCTCATCCATTCCATCAAGGTGCAGAACTATCCCGCCGAGCTCATCGACGTGTTCGTCATCGCCGACAACTGCACGGACAACACCGCCCAGGTCGCGCGCGATGCGGGCGCCATCGTCTTCCCGCGCCACAACACCGAGCAGGTGGGCAAGGGCTATGCGCTCGACTACGGCTTCTCGGTCATCCGCTCGCAGTACGCCGACAAGGGCTACGAGGCCTACTTCGTCTTCGACGCCGACAACGTCCTCGACGTGAACTACTTCCGCGAGATGAACAAGACCTTCGACGCCGGCGCCAAGGCGTCCACGAGCTACCGCAACTCCAAGAACTACGGATCCAACTGGATCTCCGCCGGCTATGCCGTGTGGTTCCTGCGCGAGGCCAAGTTCCTCAACCAGGCGCGCCTGACGCTCAACACCAGCTGCGCCATCTCGGGCACGGGCTTCTTCATCGCCGCCGACGTCATCGAGAAGGCGGGCGGCTGGAAGTGGCACCTGCTCACCGAGGACATTGAGTTCTCCGCGTCGAGCATCCTGCAGGGCGTGCGCATCGCCTACACGCCCACGGCGATCCTCTACGACGAGCAGCCCATCACCTTCCGCGACTCGTGGAACCAGCGCTTCCGCTGGGCGAAGGGCTTCTACCAGGTGTTCGGCAAGTACGGCTGGCGTCTGGTCAAGGGCATCTTCACCAACCCCAAGGGCCATCGCTTCGCCTGCTACGACATGCTGATGACGATCGCTCCGGGCATGCTGCTCACGATCGTGTCGGTCCTGTTCAACGCGATCATCATCGCCATGGCGGCGGCGGGCCTCATGTCCACCGGCGTCATGGTCGCCTCCTCGATCAGCTCCATCTGCTTCTGCCTGATGAACTACGTGATCTTCATGTTCATGTTCGGCGTCCTGACGACGTTCGTCGAGTGGGACTCGATCCGCTCCACCACGGGCAAGAAAGTGCTCTACATGTTCACCTTCCCGCTGTTCATGCTGACCTATATCCCGATCGCGCTCGTGGCGCTCGTCAAGAAGTGCAGCTGGAAGCCGATCACCCACAGCATCTCGGTGGACGTCGCGGAGTTCTCCGAAACCCCCGCCGCCGCAGCCGAGCACGGCAAGAGGGTCTCGCTGTAGGATCGCGCTCGCACGACATCCCCGTCTACCCAGCGCCGCCCGATCGGGCGGCGCTTTTCGTTTCGCGATGGGAAAAGGGGCGGTTGCCATCCCTCCTGTTTGGCAAAATGAGAAAAAGTGACTGTCCCTTTTTCTCATCCCCAGACGCGGGCGAAGGTGAGGCAGCGCACCTGGTGCGCACCGGCGGCGAGCAGGGCGTCGGTCGCGGCGAACAGGGTGGCGCCGGTCGTGTAGACGTCGTCGATCAGAAGCACCCGCTCGGGAATGCTCGCCCCGGGCAGCGCCGTGAACGCCTCCGCCATGTTCTTTGCGCGCTCGGCGCGGTCGAGCCCGCGCTGGTCGGCGGAGCGCGGGCGGGCGAGGGGTTGCGCGAGGGGCATGCCCGTCGCGGCGGACAGCTCGCGTGCGAGCAGCTCCACGTGATCGAAGCCGCGGCGTCTGACCGCGCGGGCCGTCGCCGGCACCCCGACGAGCACCGGCTGCTCCGCGCGCCATGCGGGGTGGATGACGCGCGCCATGAGATCGGCCATCTCGACCGCCAGACGCCGCTCGCCTTGGTCCTTGTAGGCGCGCACGATGCGGGCGCCTGCGTCGTCGAACGCGATGGAGCTCGCGCAGGAGGCGAAGGGCGGGCGCTTCCTTTCCAGGGGAGCGAGGACCGTCGCGTTGCATTCGGTGCACTGCGCGCGTCCCAGCGGCGCGCCGCAACGCGGGCAGGCGCGCCACCAGTCGAGGTAGGGCAGGCGCATCTTGCAAGATTCGCACAGCACTGCGCCCGGGACGTCGCATACCGCGCAGCGCGTCGGCCAGAGCGTCTCGGCGATCGCCTCGAAGGCTGCGCGCCCGTAATCCGCGGCTCTGTCGGGAAATGCGTTCATCCCTCGACGGTAGCGCCGCGATGACGCTCGCACGGCTCAAAGCGGCCGCATCGGGTCGATGCGCATCCAGCGGACGTCTTACGCGATTCCAACGCGAATCTCGCATGCGCTCTGCGCGTAGGGGATTCGGGACATGTTGAGTGTTCCCTCTAGCTGCGCTTTCGGCGTTCCGGGCGATCTGCTACACTTTGATGAGCTCCTTTCGGGTCTGTAGTTGCGGGAGAGATCCCAAGTCCAAGGCAGACGCGGTCGAAAGGATCCACGTAAGCTGCGCGGCGACGCGCAGCGATCATGGCGCGTCCTAGAGGTAAGCCGCACCGCCCGTTGACTCAAGCGACATCCGGTCGCGGCGGGCGAGAGGGAGACGGGTTAACGCTCAATCCCCAGTGCGCGGGTGTGGGGGCAAAGACTAGGTCAGCCGGAGGGGGCTCATCGTATGTATGAACGCGGATGGAGGCTGTGAAATGCGCTTGAAAGCTCTTATCGCCACCTGCGTCGCCACGGTGGCGGCCGTGGCGGCACTGACGGGCTGCTCGTCGTCGGAGCCCTACACGCCGCCCGAGACGACGCCTGCCGTCTCGTCTCCGGCGATCATCGAGGACGGCGTGCTGCATGTGGGCGTCAACGCCTCCGCCGCCCCCTTGGCGGGCCAGAACAGCTCGGGCGACCTGGTGGGCTTCGACGTCGACCTGGCGGCCGCCCTCGCCGATGCGCTCGGGCTCAAGGTCGAGGTGACCGACGTGGGGGCCAACGGCGCCTCCGCGCTCTCCCAGGGCAACGTCGACATCGTGCTCGGCGTCGAGCAGGATTCCTCGTCTGCTTCGGTATGGGAGTCCGATCCCTATCTCCAGACGGGCATCGCCCTGTTCGCCGCCGACGCCAACGCCCAGGTTCCCACCAAGGAGTCCGCTCCCAAGATCGCCGTGCAGACCTCCTCGACCAGCTCGTGGCTGGCTGAGAACGAGTTCGGCGCCGAAGCCCTCGTCCGCGTCAACGGGCTCGCCGACGCGTTCAAGGCGCTGGGCGGCCAGGCGCAATACGCCGCCGCCGACGCCGTGCGCGGCACCTACGTGCTCTCCGACGACAGCCTGGGCGTCGATGCCTCCATCATCGCGCTCATGCAGCAGCCGAGCGGCTATTGCGTCGCCCTGCTCGATTCCAACTCCCAGTTAAAGCAGGCGGTCGCCGATGCGCTCTCCTCGATCACGGACGGCGGCCTCATGACCGTCCTGGAGAAGAAGTGGCTGGGCGTCGAGTGGGATCTCTCCGATGTGCCCCTGACGGCCGGCGCGACCGCGCAGCCCGAGGAGGAGGCCGCCGGCGAGGGCGACGCCGCCGAGGGCGAGGGCCAGGCTCCCGCCGAGGGCTCGACCAACGCGGTGACCCCCGAGGACGTGGCGGCCGCGTAACGCCCGTCTCGGTTCGGCTCCCCAGACGAGAAAAGGCTCCGTCGTTCGACGGAGCCTTTTTCATTGCAGCGGAGGTGTCGTCGCCGCGAGGCGCTAGTTCAGGAAGTCGTCGATGATCTCCTGCTCGGCCTCCTCCTCGGTCAGGCCCAGGGTCATCAGCTTGACGATCTGGTCGCCGGCGATCTTGCCGATGGCGGCCTCGTGGATGAGCTGGGCGTCCTCGTCGGCGGCCTCGATGCCGGGGATCGCCTTCACCTTGGCGTTGCCCATGATGATGGCATCGCACTGAACATGGCCGTGGCATTTGGCCTCGCCGATGACGAGCGGGTTGAAGATCTGGACCGAATCATCCTGAGCCACCGAGCGCGAGATCACTTGCACGGTGGAGTCCTCGCCCTTGAGCTCGACCTTCATGTTGGACGTCGCCTCCTGCTTGTCGTGCGTCAGCAGCTTCTCGATGAGCACGAGCTTGGCGCCCGCGGCGAGCTCGGCGTTGGTGTCGCGGACGGTGGACGTCACGCCACGCAGCTGGACCATCTCCATCTCGCAGAAGGAATCCTCCTCCATGTAGACGTTGGTGGTGGGGTTCAGGATGCGCTCGCCGGTCCCCTCGCCCTGGCCGTAGTGCTTCTCGACGTAGGAGACGCGGCTGTTCTTGCCGATATAGAAACTGTGGATGCCGTCGTGCTCGCTGGCCTCGTCGCCGCAGTTGTGGATGCCGCAGCCGGCGACGATCTTCACGTCGCAGTCATCGCCGATGTAGAACGTGTTGTAGACGACGTCCTTCATGCCGGATTTGGTGACGATGACGGGGATGTAGACCGTCTCGCCCTTGGTGCCGGGCTTGATGCGGATGTCGATGCCGGGGTTGTCGGTCTTCGTCTCGATGTCGATGTACGCCGACGAGTGGCGCTCGACGAGCTGGCCGTCCTTGCGGATGTTGAACGCGCCTTTGGGCATGCCGTGCATGTTGGCGATCTCGGCGAGCAGGCTCTCGTCGATGGGGGAAAGATCAACTGCCATGATGGGCTCCTATCTCATATCCCGCATCCCGCGCGCGGTCGCGCGGGGAGGGGATGGCGTTAGCAGGTGGTGGGGATCTCGGTCAGGTGGAGTTCGGTGGGCTCGGAGAGCCTGCAGCCGGGGATGCCCTTGGACACGAAGCCGAGTTGGGGCATCAGCTCCTCGGGTGTGCCGGTGCGCTCCACGCGGCCGTCACGCAGCAGCACGATCTCGTCGGCGAGCTGGATGATGCGCTCCTGATGCGAGATGATGACGATCGAGCGGCCGTCACGCGCCTCGTGGATGTCGCGGAACGTCTCGGTCAGGCGGTCGAAGCTCCACAGGTCGATGCCCGCCTCGGGCTCGTCGTAGATGGCCAGCTTCGGATCGCGCGCGAGGATCGTGGCGATCTCGATGCGCTTGACCTCGCCGCCGGAAAGCGACTTGTCGACCTCGCGCGTGAGGTAGGCCGCCGAGCACAGGCCGACCTTGGCCAGGTACTCGTTGCAGGCGAGCATCGGCAGCTTCCTGCCCGCGGCGATGTCGAGGAGCTTCTTGACCTTCATGCCCTTGAAGCGCGCGGGCTGCTGAAAGCCGTAGCCGATTCCCAGGTTGGCGCGCTCGGTGATGGACAGGTCGGTGATGTCGGTTCCGTCGAAGATGATCTGGCCGCTCGTGGGCTTCTCGATGCCCATGATCAGCTTGGCGAGCGTCGACTTGCCGCCGCCATTGGGTCCGGTGATGACCGTGAAGCGGTCGTCGGGGATCGTGATCGACAGGTCGTCGATGATCCGCTTGGTCTCCTTGGCGTTCTCCTGCACGGGAACGTCGAAGGTGATGTTCCTCAGTTCCAGCATGATGGATACCTTCCGTGTCTCTCGTCTATTTACTACTGAATTAGTAACATTTATGGAGGACCCTGTCAAGGATTCTCCCGTTGTCCCTCTTGCAACGTTTTGTTTCGTCGGTTGGCATGCGCATCCCGGCGTCACGCGTTGAGCAGATCGATCACCTCGAAGCCTGCTTTCGCGCCTTCGATGATCGCGCGGCTTCCGAACACGCAGCGCGCGTCGTGGGAGACGGCCGCCTCGATGGCGTCGGCGAGCTCGGCAAGCGCGCCGCGGTCGGCGGCGACCATGCGGGCGCGGGCGGCCAGGCGGTCTTCCGGCGTGCGTCCGGCGAAGTACGCGCTGTCCTGGCGGTTGATGAGCGCGCGCGCTTTCTGGGGGCTGTCGAAGCCCGCCACGGTGCTCACCACGTAGCCGTCGAACTCCTCGGGCGCGGGGTCGAACGCGCGCAGCCACGCCGGTGCCGCCGCGAAGCGCGCAAGCGTCTCGTCGAGGTGCGGGTCGCGGTAGGAGTAGAAGCGCAGCGCGCCCGTGCGTTGCGCCTGGAAGCCGACGCCGTAGGCGCCGCCGCGCACGCGCACCTCGTTCCAGAGGTAGTCGTAGGTGAGGGCGCGCACGCCCACCTGCCAGGCGGCGGAGTAGGGCGTCGCCTCATCGAGCAGGCGCCGATCAAACCCGAGGGAGGCGTAGCACACGTCCGTCGGAACGATGAACGCCTCGTTGCGCACGATGGGCGCGGGGATGACGAGGCGCGGCGCATCCGCGGCGCCTCTTGCGGCGGGAAGCCCGTCCGCGAGGGCCCAGAACGCCTCGTAGTCGGCATCGGATCCCGCGAAGCTGAGCGTGAGCCCCGCGCGCGTGAAGAGGCGGTCGGCAAGCCCGCGCATACGCGCGACGAGGTCGTCGGAGCGCGCGTCGAAGTCGGCGAGCAGCTCCTTGAGGAAGCGGTAGTGGTCCACGCCGCCGAACTGCTCGCGCACGAGCGCGGCAGGGCTCGTGTAAGACGACGTGCGCATCATCGCGAAGGAGTGCCCCGCCTGGGCGAACGCCTGCTCGAGGCCGACTTTGCGCTGGGTGAGGACGTCTTTGATCTTGGCGGTGTCGGAGAAATCGGTCTCCGTCATGACCTCGACGGGGAGCTGCGCCAGATGGGCGAGGTTCTCGGACAGCGCGCTCGCGCTCGCGGCGAGCTTGATGCTCACGCGTTCGGGGTCGTGCTCGTCCTCGTAGGTCACCGGGCTGAACGAGAGGTTGCCGAGGCGGCCGTTGATCAGCGTGTCGAGCTCGGAGGCGCTGCGGCGCGCGGTGCCGAGCTTGCCGAGGACGGCGCAGAGGACGGCGACGTAGGGCAGCTCGTCGAACGAGACGGCGTCCAGATCGAAGTAGCGGTACGCGTAGGCGATGCCGTGCGTGGGCACCTCATGGCGGATGCAGGGGATAGGCGCGTTCCCGTCGAGGTCGTAGGCGGGCTCCGAGGGGGCCTGCTCCACATCGGCGCGCGCGAGCCGCGGCAGGGTGGCGAGCGCCTCGGGGGAGTCCTCCTCGGACTGCATGCGGCGCAGCTTCTCGACCTCGTCATCGATGCGCGCGAAGTCCTCCTCGGTCATCGACGCCTCGAGCGCGGCGAGGCGTGCGGCCTCGTCGGAGACGCCTTCGCGCGCCTGGGGGCGCACCTCGACCTCGGCTTGGTGCGGGTTGTCCAAAAACACCTCGCGGATGAGCGTCTCGAAGTAATCCGTCTCGAGCGCCTCCCGCAGTTTGGCGAAATCCTCCTCGTAACGCAGGTAGCGCGTGGCATCCTCGTCGTCGTAGAGCCATCCGGAAAGCGCGTTGATGGCGAGCGCCACGCCGTCCGCCATGCCGTACTCGCCTTCGCGCATGACGAACTCGTAGCGGGAAAGCGACGCCTCGACGAGCGCATGGTCGAGGCCGCCGTCGGCCAGGCGCGAAAGCTCGGCGCGCGCGGTGTCGCGGAATCGCTCGGCTCCGCCTTCGAGCATGCCCTTCAGCTCGATGATGGCGAAGGGCTGCAGCGTCGCTTCGGCGAGCGAGCCCAGGGCGTCACCGGCAAGCTGCGCATCGAGCAGCGCGCGCTTGAGCGGCGCCTCGTTGCTGCCCATGATGGCGTCGAGCAGCACGTCGACCGCCATGACGCGCAGGCGGTCGCGCGCGCCGCCGATCACGAATCCCAGTCCCATGCAGGCGTTTTCGGGCGCGGTGTCCATCGTGCGGACGACGTCGAGCTTGCACACGGGCTTCTGCGGTTCGATGCCGCGCGCCTCGAGCACCGAAGGCCCCTCGGCGGTCTCGGCCGCGCGCGCGGTGCGATCGGCCGCCTGCTCGTCGGCGACGGGGGACAGGTAGCGCTCGTCGAGGAACGCGAGAACGCGGTCGATGTCCACGTTTCCGTACAGCGTCAGGTAGCTGTTGTCCAGCCGGTAGTGGCGCCGATGCTCGTCGAGGTAGCCCTCGTAGGTGAGCGTCGGAATGGCGCTGGGCTCGCCGCCGCTTTCGAAGCGATAGCAGTTGTCGGGGAACAGCGCGGCCTGCAGCTCGTCGAACAGCACCGAGCTCGCATCGGAGAGCGCGCCTTTCATCTCGTTGTACACGACGCCGTTGAAGCGCAGCCGGCCGGTCTGGTCGTCGGCGCCCTCCTCGGCGTCGGCGAGCTCGTAGTGCCAGCCTTCCTGTTCGAACACCCCGCGCTTCTCGTAGATCGAAGGGTGCAGCACGGCGTCGAGGTAGACGTCCATCAAGTTGAGCAGATCCTGCTCGTTGGTGCTCGCGACAGGATACATCGTCTTGTCGGAGAAGGTGAGCGCGTTCAAAAACGTCTGCATCGAGCTTTTGAGGAGGTTGACGAACGGCTCCTTCACCGGGAACTTGCGCGAGCCGTTGAGAACCGAATGCTCCAGGATATGGAAGACGCCGGTGTCGTCTTTGGGCGGCGTCTTGAACGAGATCGAGAACGCCTTGTTGGAATCGTCGTTTTTGAGGTGCAGCAGGCGCGCGCCGCTTTTCTCATGCTTCAAGACGATAGCTTCGCCGTCGATCTCGGGAAGCGCCTCGCGCTTCTGGACGACGAAGCCGTGCGTCGAAGAGCCGGGTGTGAGTTCTTCCATGCGAACTGCCTTTCTGGGTGGAGCCGCCTTGAGCGGCTCGAAGTGTGACAGTAAGCATTTTCCCACAACGGGACGGCGAGACAAGGGGTAGGGTAGCGTCCCGGAAACGAAAACGGCCCGCACGTGGCGGGCCGTCGGTGCATGCTATGGTGCGGAGCGCTAGTCGGTGGCAGCCGCCGGCGCCTTGCGGCAGGCGTCGTAGCGGTGGCAGGCGCACCAGTGGTTCGGCTTGACCTCGCGCAGCGTCGGGATCGTCTCGTCGCAGCCCTCGACCTTGGCGAAGCAGCGGCTCGCGAAGCGGCAGCCCGCCGGCGGGTCGATCGGGCTCGGCACGTCGCCTTCCAGGATGATGCGCTCGCGCTTCTCGCTCGGATCGACCGAGGGGATGGCGGACAGCAGCGCCTGGGTGTAGGGCGACAGGGGATCGTTGTACAGCGAGCCCTTCGGAGCGATCTCCATCATCTTGCCCAGGTACATGACGCCGATGCGGTCGGAGACGTGCTTGACGACGTTGAGGCCGTGGGCGATGAACAGGTAGGTGAAGCCGTAGTGCTCCTTCAGGTCGTCCAGCAGGTTGAGCACCTGCGCCTGGATCGACACGTCGAGTGCCGAGACCGGCTCGTCGCAGATGATCAGCTTGGGGCGCACGGCGAGGGCGCGCGCGATGCCGACGCGCTGGCGCTGGCCGCCGGAGAACTCGTGCGGGTAGCGGTTGCGCATGTAGCTCGCCAGGCCGACGCGCTCGAGCAGCTCGCAGACGCGGTCGTCGACCTGGTCGCGAGGCATGAGCTTGTTGGTCAGGATCGGCTCGGCGATGATGTCGCCCACGCGCATGCGCGGGTTGAGCGACGCGTAGGGATCCTGGAAGATCAGCTGGATGTCCTTGCAGCGCTTCTTGCGCTCGGCAGGGGACATCTGCACGAGGTCCTCGCCCTCGAAGATGATCTTGCCGGACGTGGGCGTCAGCAGGTTGGCGATCATCTTGCCGATGGTCGTCTTGCCGCAGCCCGATTCGCCCACCAGGCCGAACGCCTCGCCGCGGCGGATGAAGAAGCTGACGTCCTCGACGGCGTGGACATGCGAGGTGGCCTTGCCGAAGAAGTTGCGATCAGCGGCAAAGCGCTTGGTCAGATGCTGGACGTCCAGCAAGATGTCATCGTCGAGTCCGCGACGACCGCTCTGCTGGGCTGCGTCTTTGCGTTCCTGCTCGGTCATTACTGTGCCACCTCCTTGTCGGTGTCGGCCTTCGCCTGCTCGACGGCGGGCGTGAAGGAATCCAGCGCGTCAAGATCGGGATCGTTGTCGCGGGCCGCTTCCGAGGCGGCGGCGACGGCCTTCTCCAGCAGCGAGTCGTCGGCGACGTTGCCCTGGGCGTCCTCGTAGAGGAAGCAGCGGACCTTGTGGTCGCCTGCCTGTACGAGCTCGGGCATCTTCTGACGGCAGATGTCCATGCACTGCTCGCAGCGGTCGGAGAAATGGCATCCCGGAGGCATCTCCAACGGGTTGGGCACCATGCCCTTGATCGTGTAGAGGCGCTTGTTGTCGTCGTCGGCGAGACGGGGGATCGACTTGAGCAGGCCCAGGGTGTAGGGGTGCATCGGGTGGTCGAACAGCGAGCGCACCTCGGCCTCCTCGACGACCTGGCCGCAGTACATGACCACGACATGATCGGCGGTCTCGGAGACGACGCCCAGGTCGTGCGTGATCAGCAGCACCGCCATGCCCGTGTCGTCGCGCAGGCGGCGCAGCAGGTCGAGGATCTGGGCCTGGATGGTCACGTCGAGCGCGGTCGTCGGCTCGTCGGCGATCAGGAGCTTGGGGTTGCAGGCGAGCGCCATGGCGATCATGACGCGCTGGCGCATGCCGCCCGACATCTGGTGCGGATAGTCGTAGACGCGCTTCTCGGGGCTGGGGATGCCCACCTTGCGCAGCAGGTCGACGGCGCGCTCCATAGCGGCCTTCTTGTCGATGTTCTCGTGGGTTAGGATGACCTCGACGATCTGGTTGCCGATGCGGTAGACCGGGTTGAGCGAGGTCATCGGCTCCTGGAAGATCATGGCGATCTCGTTGCCGCGCAGCTCGCGGTACTCCTTCTCGGACATCTTCACCAGATCGCGGCCCATGAACTCCATGGAGCCGCCGGCGACGTGTCCGGGCTCGGCGAGCAGGCCCATGACCGACAGGCTCGTGACGGACTTGCCGGAGCCGGACTCGCCCACGATGGCGAGGATCTCGCCCTCGTCCATCTCGAAGCTGACGTCCTCGACGGCCTTGACCACGCCCTTCTTGACGGGGAACTCGGTGCAGAGGTTCTTCACGGAAAGCAGCATGGAATTACCTCTTCCTCGACTTGGGGTCAAGACCATCGCGGATGCCGTCGCCCAGCAGGTTGAAGGCGAGGACGGCCAGCGTGATGGCGAGACCGGGGAAAATCATCAGCCACGGGGCGCGGAACAGCTCGTTGCGGCCGCGGCCCAGCATGTCGCCCCACTCGGCCGCGGGCGGCTGCACGCCCAGGCCGAGGAAGCCCAGCGCGGCGCAGTCGAGGATGGCCGAGGAGATGCCCAGCGTGGCGCGCACGATGATGGACGGCAGCGCGTTGGGCAGCACATGGCGGAACACGATCTTGAAGTTGGAGTCGCCGATGACGCGAGCGGCGGCGACGTAGTCGTTCTCCTTGATGGCAAGGATCTCCGAGCGCACGATGCGGGCGTACTCGGGGATGGAGACCAAGCCGATGGCGACGACGGCCTTCTCGATGCCGGGGCCCAGCGCCGCCATGATGGCGATCGCCAGCAGGATGGACGGGATCGCCAGCATCATGTCCATGACGCGCATGATGACGGTGTCGATCCAGCCGCCCTTGTAGCCGGCGATGGAGCCCAGGATGACGCCGATCGTCAGCGAGAACGCGACGGCGATCAGGCCGACGGACAGCGAGATCTGGGTGCCGACCATGACGCGGCAGAAGATGTCGCGGCCCTGCAGGTCGGTGCCGAACCAGTGCTCGGCCGACGGGGGCAGAAGCGACTGGCCCAGGTCCTGCTGGTAGGGATCGTAGGGCAAGATGCCCGGCGCGACGGCCGTGACGATCGCGATGACCGCGAGGATCAGGATGAAGATGCCGCTGACAAGGGACGCCTTGTTGGACACGATGCCGGCGATGACGTCGCGCCAGATGCCCTCGCGCTTCTCGCGCACGGGCTGCGCGGGCTGCACGGCGGCCTCGACGGAAGCGGCGGGCTCGGTTGCGAGCTGCTTGTTCTGGCTCACGCGGATCACCCCTCTTCCTTCGCGCCGAACTTGATGCGCGGATCAAGGTAGGCGTAGATGATGTCGACGATCAGATTCATGAACACGAAGATGACCGCCACCAGGATGACGATGCCCTGGACGGCGGGGAAGTCGCTTTTCAGCACGCAGTCGACGGCGTACTTGCCGATGCCCGGCCAGCTGAAGACGGTCTCGGTGAGCAGCGCGCCGCCGAGCAGGCTGCCGAACTGCAGGCCGATGACGGTCGTGACCGGCAGCATCGCGTTGCGCAGCGCGTGCTTGATGTACACCGAGCCCTTGGAGAGGCCCTTGGCGCGCGCGGTGCGCACGTAGTCGGCCTTCAGGGTGTCGAGCATGGCGGAGCGCGTCATGCGCGTAATGATGGCCATCGAGTACAGCGACAGCGTCACGGTCGGCAGGATCAGATGGTAGAGCGCATCTCCGAGCGCCTCCCAGTCACCGCGCGCGATGGTGTCGATGATGTAGAAGCCGGTCCCGCCCGTCGGCTGGAGGAGCGGGTCGATGCGGCCGCTGGAGGGCAGCCATCCCAGGATGCCGGAGAACAGCAGGATGAGAAGGATACCTGACCAGAACACCGGCATCGAGATGCCGATGAGCGCGATGACCATGGAGACGTTGTCGGCGAGCTTGTTCTTCTTCACCGCGGCGAGGACGCCCAGCGCGATGCCGATGACCGAGGCGACGATGATGGCGCAGACGGCCAGCTCGGCGGTCGCGGGGAAGCGGGCGGCGATCTCCTTGGTGATGGAGGCGTGGGTGTAGTACGACTCGCCCAGATCGCCTTGGATCGCGCCAACCAGGAAGTTGACGTACTGCAGCCAGATGGGATCATCCAGTCCGTTGTCGGCTCGCCATGCAGCCATTTGATCGGGCGTCGCATGCTCGCCCAGCACGACCGGTGCCGGGTCCGCCGCGAGTACGCGCGTGATCAAAAAGATGATGACGGTCACGCCGAGAAGAACGGGAATCACCAAAAGAATTCGTTTGATGATGTAATTGAGCACAAAAGCCCCCTTCTTGCCGGTCCTGTTTTTCAGACAGGGTGGGTGGCCCGATGCCATGTCGGGCTCCCGGCGTTTCGCCCCGTCTTGCGAAACGCGAAACGGCTTTCGGTAAAGAAAGCCAGTGGAGAAGTGTATCGCAACCTCCGCCGTTTTGGCGATAAAACACATCTAGCGGTGCGCTCCATGAAGAAAACGGCGTTCCGAACGATTCATTCGGGGCGTTCGGAGTGGGTTCGCCGCCTTTTTCATGCAGCGTCCCGCCGTGGTCGCGCGCGTTTTGGCGGGCATCGATAAACGAAACCGGACCCGGTGGTGTGCCGGGTCCGGTTTCGCCGCTAGGCGCCTATGCGTGCACGGTCGCGACTACGAGACGATCTCGCAGGACTTACGCGTCCTTGGTGACGCCCTTCATGAACACGACTCCCGTGGGATGGTAGTAGAAGTCATGCACCTTGGGGCTGTAGCCGCAGAGGTTCTGCGAATGCGAGATCAACAGCCACGGCTGCTCCTCAGCAACCATTTCCTCGCACTGATGGTAGATCGCGTTGCGCTCCTCGCCGTCGGGCAGCGTGACGCCCTGGGCGATGAGGTCTTTGTACTCCTGGTTGTTCCAGCGGGCGACGTTGATGGACCAGTTGGAGTCGGCCAGCAGGTTCATGAAGTTGTCGGGGTCGCCGTTGTCGCCGGTCCAGCCGTAGAAGCAGATGTCGTAGGGATCGGTCTGAGCCTTGGTCTTGTAGGTGGTCCAGTCGTACTCGGTGATGTTCACCGTCACGCCGACCTCCTGCAGGTAGCCTTGAATCAGACGAGCGAGCTCGGAGCCGCCCTTAGTGTTGTAGGGGCGGGAGTTGGTGTAGGTCATGCAGGCGAGCTCGGTTACGCCCTTCGCGGCCAGCGTGGCCTTGGCGGCCTCGGGGTCGTACTCGGTCTGCTTGATGTCCTCGACGTAGGGAGCCATGAAGAACGGCATGACCGAGGTGGCCACGGTGGCGTAGTCGCCGTACACGGTCTTGACGAGCTCCTCGACGTTGACCGCCTGGGCGATGGCCTTGCGGACCTCCTTGTCGGTGCACACGCCGCTATCGGTGTTGAACGCCATGTAGTTGATGGTCATGCCATCCTCGGCGAACAGCTCGTAGCCGTTGTTGGTGATCTGGTCGACGGAGGCCAGATCGACGCCGTCGATGATGTCGACCTCGCCGTTGGTCAGGGCGGTCACGCGGGTGTTGTTCTCGGGGATGATGCGGAAGACGACGTTCTTCGTCTTGGGCATGTTCTCGGAATCCCAGTACTGCTCGTTGGCCTCGAGGGTGACATTGGACTGCTTGGTCCAGCTCACGAACTTGTAGGGGCCGGTGCCGGCACCGGTGGGATCCTCGCCGACGTTGCCGCCCGCAGCCTCCAGGCAAGTGGGGCAGACGATCGGGGCGGCCAGGGCCATGGCCAGGTTCTTCTCGAACGCGGTGTTGGCGGCGCGCAGCGTGATCTTGACGGTGTGATCGTCGACAGCCTCGAGGGAGGCGACGCCGGTGCCTGCGGCCTCCTCGCCGAACACGAAGGACGCGTACGGCATGTCGGAGGTGCGGTTGGGCTCGAGCTGACGCTCGATGGAGGTGACCACGGCGGCGGCGTTGAAGTCGGTGCCGTCATGGAACTTCACGCCCTCGCGCAGCTTGATGGTGTACTCCAGACCGTCCTCGCTGATCTCGGGCAGTTCGGTGGCCAGGCACGGAACGACCGTGGTGTCGGTGTCGCCGAAGCGGTACAGGCCCTCGAAGATGTTGGCAGCGACCTTGGCGGACTCGCCGTCATCGAAGAACGCGGGGTCGAGCGCGCGCGGATCGGCGCTCTGGGCGTAGGTGATCGACTCGGCGATGCCGGAGCCGCCCTCGGCGGCCTCGCCGCCGCCCTCGCCCTCGGACGTCTCCCCACCGCTGCAGCCGGCCATGCTCACCAGGCCGAAGCTCGCGGCGGAAGCGCCCAGCAGACCGAGGAAACGACGCCTGCTAAACGAATACTTCTCTTCCATCGGATGATCTCCTTCCCTCCGCCCCGTTTCGCACGGGGCCCTTTCGGGGGCGCTTTCGCGCCCTTGGCGTCGACGCGGGCACCTGGGGCGGCCGCGCCTAACGTATTGGTATACTTTACTGTAATAGAGCATATGGAGGAACGGTGAACGGGTTGTTAATATGATTTTAATCTGCCGAAGGGGCCTGTTCGCGCCCTGAAAGGCGGCCGTCTCGCCTCTTCTTCTATAATTGGCTCGACCCCGTGCGGCGCTGTCGCCGCGCGATCCCGCGAGCGATAGGAGCGGTGCCCCGTGGCTTCCGAAAAACGCCCTTTCTCCCATATCGCCGTCAACGTCGAAGAGGAGGACGATCTGGTCATCCAGGCCGGCGCGGTTGACGCCGGCGCGCCGTCTTCCGACGAGGCGGCCCCGTCCGACGGGGGCGCGCCGGATGTCGCTCCGTCCGCTGACGCCGCGCGCGCCGGCGATCGCGAGGAGGCCTGCCCGGTGCATGCCGACGACGATCGCGATGCGGACCTCGACTCGGACGAGGATGCCTCCGCATCCGAGCCGGCGCCATCCTCGGCGCATGCCGATGCCGGCGATGAGGAGGACGCCCCCGCTCGACCCGCCTCCGCGGGAAGGGCGCACGAGGGCACCAGCCTGCAGGACCTCGAGAGCTCCAAGATGGGCGGCCTGCAGAAGGCGATCGTCGCCGTCGCCGTCTTGGCGGTGGTGGGGTTCGCCGTTTACTATATATTCTTCAGATAGCGCGACAGGGCGTGACAGGGGACGTTCCTCCTGTCACATTTGGATAACGCGACGGGCTCATCCGCCGTGCTTGCGCGATCTCGGAATGGCGGGCGTTTGGAAGACGCGCTGCCAACCGCCCGCATGGCCCGCTTACGGCGGGCGGCGCGAGGCGAGGGTGAAGGGAAGGTTCGATTATGCCCAAACATGCTGCGAAACGACCGACCGGAGACGCGTCGGATTCCAGGGATCGCGAAGACGTCCTCTTCGACTCCAATCGTCCGCTGGAAGACGATGCCGCCGGGCTCGACCGGGGGCCTGTCGTTGCCGCCGACGACGACGGCGACGAGCGCATCGGATTGACCGAGGCGTTCGCCCCGGTGGATGCGGATTCCCGCAAGGGGGATCGCGCGGACGGCGACGACCCGATCGGGCTCACCGAGGCGTTCGCGCCCGTGGGGGAGGGCGCCCATGCCGGCGGGTTCAGCTACCGCGGCGACAACGAGGACTCCTATCCCGACGCGCTCGAGAGCCTCGAGCCGCCCAACCTGCCGCCGATCCTCGCCTCCGACGATTCGGTCGAGCGCGACCTCGAGCGCGAGGTCGTCGAGGGGCGCCATGGCAAAGAGGACGCGATCCCGGTCTATCTGCATAAATCGCGTCGTTTGAGGCGCATCCTGATCGGCGTCATCATCGTTTTGATCGTGCTGCTCGTGGCGGCGCTCGTGGGCATCGGCATGCTCGTGGTCAACGAGTCCCGCTCCGCGGTTCAGATGGCCACGAACAACCAGCAGCAGGCTGCCGACGACCTCAAGGACGGCGTCGAGGACGCCTCCACCGGCACCGAGAAGCTCATCACCGCCCCCAATCTCGCCGCCATCCTGGGCGCGAGCCAGGACGACGCCATCGCCTCCGTGGGGCGCGGCGCCACCGTCACCGCGACGCGCGAGGTGAACGAGGAGGGCAATCCCATCAAGACCAGCTTGACCGTGGCGCTCACCGAAGAGCCGGCCGACACCCGCTCCGGTACGCCGACGGTCTACCTGGGCCTCGATGAGGAGGGCAAGGTCGTCCAGGCGGGCTACTCGGCTCCGCTCGCCTCGTTGGGCTTCGGCTCGCTGAGCTTCGCCGACGCCGTTTCCAACGAGCACGTAGTCGAGCAGACGCTGCAGGAGGCCGGCATCCCGGTGGAGGAGGGCGCGGCGGTCCTTCCCGAGGACAAGGCGGCGTATTCCTCCTACGACAGCGCCGGCACGACGCTTGTGCGCGAGAACTGCACCTTCGAGGGCGAGGCGACGATCGGCGACGCGGTCCGCTCCTGGTCATCGACCCTGTCCTACGACTACACCACCGCCAACGCCTCCGACAACCTGGCGAACACGATCCGTCTCATCTACGTGTACGTGAACGCTTAAGAGCGCGACGATGGCAAAGTAGGTCGGGCTGGGCGCGCGGGGGTTCGCGCGCGGCGTTCGCGCGGCCAGCGGTCCAGTGGGTCGTCGTGCGTCCCTCGCCTCAGCGGACGGTTGACAGGTGCTTTTCTCATCCCAGCGGGCGGGGCATCTGTGCGGGCGGAGGACCTGTTTGGGCGCGAGTCTCCGCCGTCCCGTTCGACCGGGTGCGAGTATATGGAAATCTCTTGCACGCCAGCCGAACTGTGATATAGTGTTCAGGCTGTAAACAAGCGGGGGCGTTCCGCCTCCCACCTGGTTCGGCGCTTCGGCTGCTGATGGGTCGCTCGAATACGAGTCGCTTGGCGACAACCTGTCTTTGAGAACCCGCGGCCGAGGCTGCGGGTTTTTTTGTTCGCGGCGGCAAGCCGCGGGGGAAAGGAAGGTGAGCGCAATAGCTGCTCAGGAGCCTCGGCTCAACGACCAGATCACGGTGCGTGAGTGCCGCTTGATCAACTTCGACGGCGAGCAGTTGGGCATCTACCCGACGTCGCAAGCCCAGCGCATCGCGGATGACGAAGGGCTCGATCTCGTCGAGATCGCTCCCAACGCCACGCCTCCGGTGTGCCGCATCATGGACTACGGCAAGTTCAAGTACGACCAGGCCATCAAGGCCAAGCAGGCGCGCAAGAACCAGTCGAAGATCGAGACGAAGGAAATGAAGTTCCGTCCGAAAATCGACGTGGGCGACTACACCACCAAGAAGAAGCACGTGCTGCGCTTCTTGGACGCGGGCAACAAGGTGAAGATCACCATCATGTTCCGCGGTCGCGAGATGGCGCATCCCGAGCAGGGCCTGACCATCCTGGAGCGTCTGGCCGACGACCTGAAGGACGTGGCAGTCATCGAAAGCCAGCCCAAGATGGAAGGCCGCAACATGCACATGCTCATCGCCCCGTTGCCCTCCGCGATGGCGGCGAAGAAAAAGAAGAAGAACGACAGCAAGAAGGAAGAAGAAGGGAAGGACAGCAATGCCTAAGATGAAGACCCACAGCGGTTCCAAGAAGCGCTTCCGCGTGACTGGTTCCGGCAAGATCATGCGCGGCAAGGCTTACAAGAGCCACATCCTCACCAAGAAGAGCGCCAAGCGCAAGCGTAATTTCCGCCACGAGACCGGTCTTGCCGCCGGCGACGAGAAGAACGTCGCTCGCGCTCTCGGCCTGCGTTAATCGAATAAGGAGTGATAGAGAATGGCTCGTGTTAAGCGTGCACTGAACGCGCACAAGAAGCGCCGCACCGTTATGTCCCGCGCCAAGGGCTACTATGGCGCGAAGTCCCGCAGCTACAAGGCGGCCAAGGAGCAGGTCCGTCATTCGCTGCAGTACCAGTACCGTGATCGCCGCAACAAGAAGCGCGAGATCCGCCGCCTGTGGATCACCCGCATCAACGCCGCGGCCCGTATCAACGGCCTGTCCTACTCCGTGTTCATGAACGGCCTGAAGAAGGCCGGTATCGAGCTGGATCGCAAGGTTCTCGCCGACATGGCCGTGAACGACCCCGCCGCGTTCGCCGCTGTCGCCGAGCTCGCCAAGAAGGCCCTGTAAGCTCCAAGGCGCCCGCGACATACTTCGCATGGGAAGGCCCCGCAGTTCATTCAGAACGCGGGGCCTTTTTGCGTTCAGGGTCTTCTATTTGAGGTATTGCGCCGGAGACTTGCGCGCGTGGCCTTACGCTCGGTGGCTGGCGAGCGAGACCTTGCTTGGAAGCTTGTGCTCGGGATCTTGCGGTGAAGACCTTGGATCCAAAGGGTTGCGCTCGTCCCATGAGTTGTAGGCCTTACGCCTAGAGGGTTCTGCTCGAGATTTGAGTTGAAGACCTTACGCCCGGAGGGATGCGTTCGAGACTTTGCGTTTAGGAGTTTGCACCACCTTCATTCGCGCTAAATCGGGGGATTGCGCCTTGATCGGCGATGCTGCTGACGCGGATGTGTGATTTAGCGCGAATGCATTTCAGCATCAAGAGCGACGTGCGCTTGACGGGGTGCATAATACGAGTTCAGAGCGTTATCGTCTCGTCTTTGGGATTCAAGGTTTTGGACGGTTCGTCCTAAATCGAGCATCCGGGCATACGGAGGGCGGCGATTTGACGCAAAGGGTCGATTTAGGACGAACGCGTGCGCGAACGACTGACGCTATCAGGATTCAACAGGGTAAGGGATGCGGTTTGGGGTATGACGGCGGAGGGAGGATCGCGCCGATGGCACGCTATGCGAGGTTGTTCCTTGCGAGAAGCGCTGGCGGTTGGAAAGGGGATCGCGCCCCTGGGCGCTACGCGAGGGCATTCTCCTCGTGGGGGGTGCCGATCGTGAAGGTGGGGTCGGCGATGTGGCAGACCTCCTCGACGCCGGTGAGCGTCTTGGTCAGGTAGCCGCGGGCGACGTCGGCGGCGTTGCCGTTGGCTCCGGCGACGACCTCGATGCCCGCGCGGCACAGGCGGTTGGCGATGTTGTACTCGATGCGTCCGACGATCAGAACGTCGATGCCCAGCTCGAGGAACAGCTCGACGAGCTGCTCGAGCGGCAGCGCGGGGTTGGGCATGTTCTGGCATTCGGTGATGATCCCGCGCGTGACGGTGTAGCACATGAAGCTGGTGGTGCTGGCGAAATACGGCGCTACTTCCAATCCATCGCTGGCTACGGCGATCCTCATCTGAACCTCCTGTTCGTTAAGCAACACCTACCTTACCGTTAGGCATGCGCCATCTCGCCGCGGTTTCGCCAAACGGGATGAAACGGCGGCATAAGGCAGCCAATGAAGAATAGGAGGCATGGGCGAGAGGCAGGACAAGGCCCCGTTGCAGGTTACGCTCTTGAGGAGCGGCGGCGCGCCACGTCGGCGCGGTGCGCGCGGCCGGGACGGAAGTCTCCCTTGCGCGCGGGCGCGGTGCCGGCGGAGGGGCGCTTGGCGGCGGACTTCGCGGCTTTCTTGGAAGCGGGTTTTCCGTGCGCGGTGGGTGCCGTCGCCGCCTTGCCGCGCGGTTTGCCGGACGCGGGCGTGGATGCGGCGCCCGGTTTTCCGGCGGCGCGCTTTCCGGCGCCGGCGGGCTTGGCGCCCTTGCGCTTGACCGGCGCGCCCTCCTCGGAGTGCGCGGCCTGCTTGCGCTTCTTGCGCGCGCGGGCGGCGAGCTCTTTCTTGGCCTGGAGGATGTCGGGATCCTCCTTCGCCTCCCATTTCGCCTGCTTCTGCGCGGCGGTGCGCTCGGCATCCTCCCGATCGAATCCCTCAAGCTCCAGCACGGGGATCTTCTGCTTGACGAGCTTCTCGATGGCGGCGAGCTCCTCTTCGGTCTCCGGCGTGACGAACGACACGGCGAAGCCCGCCTCGCCTGCGCGTCCGGTGCGCCCGATGCGGTGGACGTAGCTTTCCGGCGGCGTGGGCAGGTCGTAGTTGACGACGTAGGCGACCTGGTCGACGTCGATCCCGCGCGCGAGAACATCGGTCGCCACGACGATGTCGATCTCCCCGTCCGAGAAACGCTCGAGCGTGCGCTTGCGCGCGTTCTGCGTCCGGTTCGCGTGGATCGGCTCGGCGGTGTAGCCGGCCTTCTTGAGGCGGCGGCAGACCGTGTCCGCGCCGCGTCGCGTGCGCGTGAAGATGATGACGCGCCGCGAGCCCTTCTCCTCCAGAAGCGCGCGCAGGAGCTCCGGGCGGGCGAGCTTGGGGGTGCGGATGAGGTACTGCTCGATCGTGTCGGCCACATCGCCGCGGTGGGCGACCTCGACGCGGGCGGGATCGCGCATGAGCGTCTTGGCGTGCTTGTTCACCGCGTCATCGATGGTGGCGGAGAACAGCAGCGTCTGGCGCGTGGCGGGCGTCGCCGCCACGATGCGCTTGACCGAGGGCCAAAACCCCATGTCGAGCATGCGGTCCGCCTCGTCGAGCACGAGCGCCTGCACGTCGCCCAGGCGCACGGCGTCCTGGTCCATGAGGTCGATAAGGCGGCCGGGCGTGGCGATGAGCACGTCGGTGCCGCGCTTGAGCCGGTCGATCTGGGGCGTGTAGGAGAGCCCTCCCACGACGGTGAGGATGCGGTGGTGGCTCGCCTCGGCAATGCGCCCGCATACCTCGCCGATCTGCTGCGCGAGCTCGCGCGTCGGCGTGATGATGAGGATGAGCGGCCCCTGTCCGCCCTTGGCGTATCCGATGCGGTCGAGCAGGGGGAGCGAGAACGCGGCGGTTTTGCCGGTTCCCGTCTTCGCCGCGGCGATCAGGTCGCGGCCGCCCAGCGCGAGCGGAATCGCCTGCTCCTGAACGGGTGTCGGCTCGGCGTACCCCAGAAGCCCGACGGCTTCCAGGGCGCGCTCGGACAATCCGAGCGTATCGAATGAGGTCATCTACAGGATCCTTTCGATCTGCATGCCACTTCATGCGCAGTGGCCGCGCTCGGCCGCCTTCCGGCGGCGTATGCGGCGAAGCGGCGCTGACGGCGCGCGTGCCGCGGGGTCTTCCGTCTTGGGTGCCCGTTCGGGACGTCAGCGGATGTGCGCCGGTTTGCGCCCCCAGTAGAAATGGAGGAAATGCTTGCGGCGGATGGGGTCGTCGCTCTCGGGCGGCTTGCCCGCCAGGCGCATGGCCGCATGCGCGATGTCGCGGGCGGCGTCGGGGCGTCTGAGGAAGCTGCCGTTGATGAGCATCGCGTCGGTGCTCTGGGGGTTGCGCGAAACGTGGCGCAGCGTGTCGAGCAGCTCGCGCGCGGTGGTGGCGTGCATGGCGGCGCCGTTGGCCGTGAGCGTGCGGACGTTGATGTTCTCCTGGCCGTACGCCTTGCCCAGAAGGATCATCGGCACCCGCGCGCAGAGGCATTCCGTCACGGTGAGGCCCCCTGATTTGCAGATGACCAGATCGCTTGCCGCCATCAGCGCGGCCATCCGCTCCACGTAGTCGAACACGGTCACGTTCCCCAGCCCCAACTCGGTGCATTCGGAGCGCAGATGGCGCGCGTAGTCCTCGTCGTTTCCGGCGACGATCGCCAGATGGAGGTTCTCGAACGAATGCAGGTAGGGCAGGATCGTGTCCAGCGTGTCCCTGAACCGCACGTAGGGGCGGGGCAGGTACGCGCCGGCGAGGGCGAGCACGACCTGCTTGTCCTGGGGAAGCCCCAGCTCGTCGCGCACCTGCCGCTTGTCGTACGTTTCGCGGAAATCGTCGCGCGTGGGGATGCCGGTGATGAGGATGCGCTCCTCGGGCACCTTGCGCGGGCGGAGCGTCTCGGCCATCGACTCGCTTGCGACGCAGAAGAGGTCCGTATAAAGGTGCGGCCACAGCCCCTCGGTCTCGTAGTCGGTCGGCACGCTGATGATGGGGAAGCTCACCCCGGACAGCATGCGCGCGCCGACGGCGACGTTCGCGGCGGTGATGTGCGTGCAGACGACGGCGAGCGGAGGCCGTTTGCGCACATGCTCGGTGAAGGCGGGGAACATGATGCGCGACCACACCGTGCCGCCGCCCCATAAAAGCCGGCCCGTGAACGTGTAGCGCCACGTGAGGTCGTAGATCGGCCGCGTGAAGCCGGTGAACAGCGAGGCGGTCTTGTCCCCGTCGAACTTGATGCGGCCCCAATCCAGGATGTCGAGCACCTCGACGTCGAGATTGGAGGGGATCTCCGCATCGTCGCTCTCGGCGAGCATGCGGAAGGCCTGCGCGATCGCGTTGGCGGCGCTGCGATGGCCCGATCCGACCGAGGCGTGCACGATGATGACGAGCGGCCGCTCAGGATCGGCCGGGGCGGCCGCCTCGGCCTCGGCGACGGCGATCTCGTGCGAAGGGATGCCGGGCGCCCCGCCCGCAGCTTCGATCGCGCCGCTCGCGCCGTCCGCCTCGCGGATTCGCGCGTCGCCGTCCCGTCCCGCGTCGGGCGATTCCGGGGATGCGGCGACGCCCCGCGCGGCAGGCGCCGGCGGACGGTCCGTTTCGGGGATGTTCGCTTCGATGCGGTTCATAGGCTCCAAATCGTCTGCGTGCGCCATTGCGGCGCGGGTGGGAGACACCGTCTCCGACGAGCGAAAAGGCCGGCTTGTTCGGCCGGCCCCCAAGATTCCGTGGTGCCCTCGACAGGATTCGAACCTGCGGTCTTCTGCTCCGGAGGCAGACGCCCTATCCCCTGGGCTACGAGGGCAAGCCTGAAGAATTATACGCTATGATGACGCGGAACGGAAATTCTAGAGACGGGAATCCACGAAACCATGGAGCAGACCATCCGCATTGAACGCATGGGATACGGATCCGAGGCGGTCGGCCGCTTGGATGACGGGAAGGCGGTGTTCGTCGAGCTGGCCGCGCCCGGGGACGTCGTCGCGGTCGAGGTCGTCGAGGACAAGCCGACCTTCGCGCGCGCCCGCATCGTGCGGATCGAGGAGGAGTCGCCCCTGCGCGCGCAGCCGTTCTGCGAGGTGGGCGACGTGTGCGGAGGATGCCCTTGGCAGCACCTGTCCTACGAGGCGCAGCTTTCCGCCAAGCGCGACAACGTGGTCGCCGCCCTGACGCGCACCGCGCATTTCGACGCCGCGCGCGCCGACGAGCTGGTGGGGGACTGCCTTCCCAGCAAGCGCCAGGTCGTCTACCGCAACAAGCTGGAGCTTGCCGCTTCGACGGCGGCGGACGGCTCGCTCGCGCTCGGCTTCGCGCGCGAGGGGTCGCATGAGCCGGTCGTCCCGGCGAGCTGCCCGGTCGCGGTGTCCCTTATCCAGAAAGCGCCCAAAGCACTGCGCGGCGCGCTGCGGTTCCTGTCGGGATCGCAGGATCTGGGGATCTTCCGCGTCGGCGTGCGCGGCAGCGTGCGCACCAAGGACGTCGAGATCGCGTTGTGGACCGTTCCGGGCGCGTTCCCGCGCGCAGCCGTGGCCAAGACGCTCGGCAGCGCGCTCAAGGCGGCGAGCGTCGTGCGCGTGCTGGCCGATCCGGGCAAGGCGCGCAAGGTGAAGAAGGTGGAGGTCCTTTCCGGGAAGGGCTTTTGGGAGGAGGATCTGGGCGGCTACCGTTTCCGCACGAGCGCGCCGTCGTTTTTCCAGGTGAACACCGCGCAGGCCGAGAAGCTCGTCGGCGCGGTCATCGAGGGCTTGAAGGAGGGCTCTTCCGACGGGCTTTCCGGCATGCTCGTCGCGGACCTGTACGCGGGAGGCGGCACGTTCTCCATCCCGCTCGCGCGCGAGGGCGCCGACGTGCTGGCGGTCGAGTCAGCCGGATCGTCCGTGCGCGATCTGCGCCGAAACGCCGAGGCGAACCATGCCGAGGTTGAGGTCATCGGGGGAGACGCCGCCCGCGAGCTCCCCGAGCTGGGCGGCCTCGACGCCTTGGTGGTGGATCCCCCGCGTGCGGGCCTCGCCGACGGCGTTGTCGACAGCATCGCCCAAGCCGCGCCCGGGCGCGTCGCCTACGTCAGCTGCAACCCCGCAACCTGGGCAAGGGACGTGGCCAGGTTCGAGCAGGCCGGCTACCGGCTTGTCCGCGCCACCCCCGTCGACATGTTCCCCCAAACCCCCCATATCGAAGTGGCCAGCATCTTCCAACGCATCTAACCCCAGCAGGAGCGGAAAGTCAGCCTCTACGCGGGTTGGGAAAACATACGCGCCCCGGTTGGGCGGAGGGCCTCGCGCGCAGTATCCGCAGCCTTCCAACAGGAGCGGAAAGTCAGCCTCTACGCGGGCATGGCAAACGTTCCAGGTCGGTCGGGGGAGAGGGTCCGCGCGCAGTTCCGCGCCTCCCGGCAGGAGCGGAAAGTCATCCTCTACGCGGGTGAGGAAAACATGCGGGTCCCGGTTGGGCGGAGGGGCTCGCGCGCAGTATCCGCAGCGCCATAAACGCGATCGCAGATCACGTTATTCAAAGCGCGAGGACCTGTTTGAGCACGTGCCCCTCCGCCCAACCGGGACCGAGGAAGCCTTATTCGCCCGCGTCGAGGAAGATCTTTCTCGTGACGAAATTCCAGATCATCACAATAGCCGTGGCGACGATCTTGGTGATCAGGTAGTGGATCCCGAGAAGCTCGACGCCCGCCCACATGCACAGGTTGTTGATGATCAATCCGATCACCGATAGCACCACGAAGATGACGAACTCGCGGCGGCGGCTCATGTCCTCCTTGTGCGTGAAGACGTAGCGCATGGAAGCGAGGTAGTTGAAGATGACCGAGACGGTGAACGAGATCGTGGCGCTCACCAGGTAGTTCACGCCGAAAACCTCGGTCAGCAGCGCGAGCAGGCCGTAGTCGATGACGAAGGCGATGACGCCCACCACTCCGAATTTCATGAATTGCGCTATGAGCTTGCCCACGTCCATCCCTTCGCGATCGCCGGCTTGTCGGTTCAACCGTCTATTGTGGCACATCGCCCTCGATCATGCGGCCGCGGCGGTTTTTCCCGATGAATTCGGCATACCCGTTTCGTATCGGCGCTCTCATGAGGTAGGATTTGCGGTTAGGAAAAAAGAGGGATCCCGACGAAAACGGAGAACATGATGGAAACGGGCTTCTACGGCGACGTCGCCGTGCTCATTCCCTGCTACAACGAGGCGGTGACGATCGCCAAGGTCATCGACGACTTCAAGCGCGAGCTTCCGGGCGCGCGCATCTACGTGTACGACAACAACTCCTCCGACGGCACCGGGCGCATCGCCGAGGAGCACGGCGCGATCGTGCGCGTCGAGCGCCGTCAGGGCAAGGGCAACGTCGTGCGCCAGATGCTGCGCGACATCGACGCGCGCTACTACGTCATGGTCGACGGCGACGACACCTATCCGGCCGAGGCCGCGCGCGACCTCATCGCGCCGCTGGCCGCCGACGAGGCCGACATGGTGGTGGGCGACCGCCTCTCCAACGGCACCTACGGCGAGGAGAACGACCGCGCCTTCCACGGGTTCGGCAACGACCTCGTGCGCTTCCTCATCAAGGCGATCTACGGCTTCAAGTTCTCCGACGTCATGACGGGCTACCGCGCGTTCAACGAGGTGTTCGCCAAGACCATGCCGGTCTTGAGCCCCGGCTTCGAGATCGAGACCGAGCTGTCGATCCACGCGGTCGACAAGCGCTGGCGCATCGCCGAGGTCCCCATCGACTACCGCGACCGCCCCGAGGGCAGCGAGTCCAAGCTGTCGACGTTCTCGGACGGCATGAAGGTCATCCTCACCATCCTGTCGCTGTTCAAGGACTACCGTCCGCTGGCGCTGTTCGGCTGGGTGGCGCTGCTGTTCTGCATCCTGGGCCTTATCGTGGGCATCCCGGTCATCTGGGAGTTCGTGCACACGGGCCTCGTGCCGCGCCTGCCCAGCGCCCTGCTCGCGGTGGCGCTCGTGGGATGCGGCATCGTGTCGCTGGTGTGCGGCCTGATCCTGGACACCGTGGTGAAGGGCACGCGCAAGCAGTACGAGATCCAGGTCACCGAGGCGTACGCGGGGCTGCGCCACCGCGCGTAGCTCGTCGCGGCGAGGCCGCCCGCTTTGGCCGATTGGAGGCAAAGCCGCGACAGCGTACGAGAGCCGTTGCTTGAAAACCTGGAGCCCGCAATCGCGGCGTGCGGAAAATGCCTGCTTGCGTGCGGGCGAGCTATTTGGCATAATAGGCAAGCTTTCCTCGAAGGAAAGGCATCCGTCCCCATAGTCTAGAGGTCAGGACGCGGCCCTTTCAAGGCTGAGACACGGGTTCGATTCCCGTTGGGGGCACCATAGTATATGTGCAGGTCAGCAGCGAAATCGCTTCTGGCCTGCTTTCGTTTTAGGCTGCAACGCTGCACCCGCAACACCAAACCCCGCAACCCTGCGCCCAGCGACCCAGCAACCCAGCGACCTCGCAACCCAGCACCCTGCAACACTGCAACCCGGCACCCTGCAACACTGCAACCCTGCAACTCCGCAACCCTGCACCCTTCGTGTTCGGCGGACCGTCGCCAGCCTTTCGGCGTCTAATGCCGGAAATCCCGCAGATTGCGACATCGACGCCGGCCATCGCGCCGAATCGTGTCGCAATCTTCCCGAAACCGTGCAGACTCTTCCCGATCCGCGGGCTTCTTCCCGGAGGGGGAGGGGCGAGGTGTCGCATTCTTGCGAAAACCTGGCATCGAGTGCGAAAAACCTGGCAACGCCGGCGCTTGGATTCGCTCTCGCGTCCTTGCTGAGCCACAGCGCCGATGCGTGGACGCGCCCGATCCCCCTCGTGGGGCGGCAGCGCCCGTGCTCGGACCTGCCCTCGTCGTCAGCGCGGCGTGGATGTTATAAGGTTTTTCCCAGTTGGAAGGCGGATACTGCTAGAATCTTCTTTCGTATGCGGTGTCGCATGCGCGTGCAAACGGCATGCCGCATCGCGTCTCGCGCAGGGCCGCGTCCCCGCGCGTTGGACAAGGCAACCGGACACAAAGGAGCCATCATGGCCATGTACACCCCCGAATACCAGCCGACGGGCGAGGAGATCGCCGTCTTCAAGACCTCCAAGGGCACCATCCGCGTGCAGCTTGCCGGCAAGGACGCTCCCATCCACGTCGGCAACTTCGTCGAGCTGGCTCGCAAGGGCTACTACGACAACCTGAAGTTCCATCGCTACGTGCCGGGCTTCGTCATCCAGGGCGGCTGCCCCAACACGCGCGAGCTCACCCCCGAGGAGGTCGTCGAGAAGGCGGGCAATCCGTTCGCCGGCCTGGGCACGGGCGGCCCGGGGTACTCCATCAAGGAGGAGTTCACCACCAACCCCCACAACGAGCACAAGGACGCCGCGCTGGCGATGGCGCGCTCCCAGAACCCCGACTCCGCTGGCTCCCAGTTCTACTTCTGCCTGGGCGCGCAGCCCATGCTCGACTCGGGCTACACGGTGTTCGGCCAGACGATCGAGGGCAAGGACGTCATCGGCCAGCTGCGCGTCGGCGACGTTATCGAGACCATCGAAATCGAGAACGCGGCCGAATAACCCGCGTTGCAGGCTAACCGAAGGAATCAGATGAACAACGAGCTTTTCCAACAGGCGAGGGCAGCGGGCGCCGCCAAGGACTACCGCAAGGCGCTCGAGCTGTACACCCAGTGCATGCAGGATCCCGGATCCCCGCTGGCACCGGGCGAGGCGGGCCTTCTGTACCACCAGATCGGCAACTGCCTGATCCGCTTGAAGGATCCCAACGAGGCGATCCACGCCTACACGCAGGCCACCGCCGACGCCGCATACCAGAACATGGGCGCGGTCAACTACAACCTCGGCATGGCGTACGCGGCGCTCCACGACTACGAGGACGCGGTCAAGCATTACGAGGCCGCGGTCGCCGACGAACGGTACGAGACCCCGTACAAAGCGTACAGCGGCCTGGGGAACGCCCTGCTCAAGCTCGGCAAATCCGCCGAGGCCGGCGTCGCGTTCCGCGAGGCTGCGCTTGACGAGGCCAATCCCGATCCGACCAAGGCGCTGCTCAACCTGGGCATCTGCTTCATGGCGCTCGGCCGCCCGGCCGACGCGGTCGCGTCGTACGAGAGCGCGCTGCAGTTCGACATGAAGCCCGACACGCGCAACAAGCTCAACGCCAACCTGGGCCAGGCCTACGTCGCCAGCGGCCAGATGCAGAAGGCGGTCGCCGCCTTCGAGCGGGCCATCGCCGACAAGACCTACTTCCTGAGCGACTCGGCAAGCGTCGACTACCAGCGCGCCATCGCCGCGGTCGCGCAGGGAACCTCCGAGGTCACGCAGGTCATCACGCCCGTCGCCGACATGTCCGGCCTCGACGTCACCGCCGACGGCTCGGCCATCTATCCCGAGGATGCCGGCGACGCGTACGGCGCGCAGGATCCGTACTACTACGCGGACGCCTACGCCCCCGAGCAGCAGGCCTATCCCGTCCAGGACGACGACCGCTTCTTCACGCAGTCCGAGGAGGAGCTCGAGCAGTGGTCGCGTGGCGTGGCGAAGATGGAGCGCAAGCGCCGCGGCGTCGGCTTGAAGATCTTCATCGTCATCATCGTGCTGCTGCTGATCGCGGTCGGCGCCTGCGCCTTCCTCTACACGCAGGGCTACGGCTTCCCGACGCAGGAAAGCGTCGTGCAGCAGCTCTTCAACGATCCCGGCAACGCCCAGTCCGTGATGGTGTCGGGCATCGATCAGAGCACGGTCGACTCCGTGACGGACATCCTGGTGCAGGATCCCAGCCCGACGATCGACGGCATCGACAAGTCGATGAGCTCTTCGACCGCATACGTGACCGCGGACACGGGCGAGGGCGGCTCGGTCAGCTACCAGGTCCAGATGTCCCGCGACCTGATCGGCTGGAAAGTCTCCGACGTCTCGCTGTACTTCCCCAGCCAGCACTAAACCGCTGAGGCGGCGCGCGTGCGCGGCGATGCCGCCGCCTACGCGCGCCGCGACACCGCGAAGCTTCGCCGGGCGCGGCCCGGCTGGCGATAAATTGGCAAGTCAGATCGATTCAAGCGAAAGGCAGGATTCAATGGCAATCCAGAGAACCTACAGCATGATCAAGCCCGACGGCGTCCGCAACGGCCACATCGGCGAGATCATCAACCGCTTCGAGCGCGCCGGCCTCAAGATCGAGCGCATGGAGCTGGGCATGGTGACCCCCGAGCAGGCGAAGGCCAACTACGCCGAGCACGAGGGCAAGCCCTTCTACGAGGGCCTGATCTCCTACATCACCAGCGGTCCGGTCGTCAAGATGGTCATCTCCGGCGAGGGCGCCGTCGCCAAGTGCCGCTCCCTCATGGGCGCCACTAATCCGGCTGAAGCGGCCCCCGGCACGATTCGCGGCGATTTCGGCCTCATCATGGACGAAAATGTCATCCATGGATCGGATTCCCCCGAGTCCGCCGAGCGCGAGATCGGCGTGTTCTTCCCGGCTGAGTAAGCAGGGGAGGGCGCAAGCCCTTCAGGCACGCAAGCCCCGGTTTTCGGTCCACTCCCTGCGGAGGGTGGCCGAGGCCGGGGCTTTTCTTTTTCGCCGAGCGAAGCGGGGCGCGCCGCGTCCGACCGCCGTCGTTGGCGGAGAGGCCGAGCGCTCCGAGCGCTCGCACGCGGCGGCGCAACCGCGGATCGGCGGGCGGGGCATGCGATCTGTGCGGTATGGCATCTTCCAGACGAGATGGGACGAGAGCATGCTGTATAGAGTGATCGAGGCGTCGGAGCTGCCGGCGCTCGTCGAAGCGTTCATGGAGACCCACGAGGTCGTGGCTCCGGTCAAGAAGGGGGACGTCTACGCGTTCGACGTCATCTCGTCGCCCGACGAGATCGAGTTGAACTACGATCAGACCGTCGCCTCCCCCAAGAAGTACTTCCTCCCGCCGGTCGAGACGCTCATGACGTTCGACGCCCGGGGCAACCAGGTGACCGACTACACGGCGGAGATCACGCCCCGCGTCATCTTCGGGGCGCACGCATGCGACATCAACGCGCTCAACCGCCTCGACGTCGTGTACAAAGAGGCGCCCTACAAGGATCCGTACTACATCGCGCGCCGCGAGGCGACGTTGATCGTCGGCATCAGCTGCATGCCCACCGACAAGTGCTTCTGCCACCTGTGGAGCTCCGACGAGGCGCGGTTCGGCTACGACCTGTTCCTCCAGGACATCGGCGGGAAGTACCTCGTGAGCATCTCCAGCAACGATGCGGCGAACGTCCTCGAATCCGCCTGCAATCCGCGCGAGGCGACCGATGCCGAGCGCATCGAGTTCCGCCATGCCACGCGTCGGCGCCAGGCGGCGTTCAATCCCGACATCCCCAAGATCCAGGAAGTCGCCATGCTGATGGACGCCTTCCACGAGGATCCGTTCTGGGACGAGCTGGGCGGCAGGTGCCTGTCGTGCACGGCGTGCTCGGCCGTGTGCCCCACGTGCTTCTGCTTCGACATCCGCGACACGCTCGATCCCGACGGCGCCACCGGGCGCCGCGAGCGCGTGTGGGATGCCTGCACGGCGCCGCAGTTCGCGCTGGTGGCGGGCGGCCACAACTTCCGCTCCGACGGCGCGAAGCGCGTGCGCCATCGCATGTACCACAAGCTCAACGGCTTCCTCGCCACGCACGACCGCATGCTGTGCGTGGGATGCGGCCGCTGCGTGACCGCCTGCAAGGCGAACATCAATCCCATCGAGGTGCTCAAGTTCTTCGAGAGGAAGGGGGCCGCAGATGCCCGATAGCTGCGCGGTTTCCACCGTGAGGGTGCGTCCGTTCCGCGAATCTCCCGAACGGCGCGGCGGCGCCGAGCTCATGGCGGCAAACCCGTACCGCCCCTGGCCGGCGCGCATCACGTCGATCACCGACCTCACCGAGCATGAGAAGCTGTTCGAGTTCCGCCTGGTGGACGACCGCATCCGCGAGGCGTTCCATCACCAGCCGGGCCAGTTCGTCGAGCTGTCGATCTTCGGTGTCGGCGAGGCTCCCATCTCCATCTCCAGCTCGCCGACGAAAAGCGGCTTCATCGAGCTGTGCATCCGCCGCGCGGGCACGTTCACCGAGGCGCTCCACAAGATGCAGTGCGGCGACATCGTCGGCATCCGCGGGCCGTTCGGCCGCGGGTTCCCGGTCGAGGACATGCGCGGACACGACATCCTGCTGGTCGCGGGCGGTTTGGGCATCGCGCCTCTGCGCTCGCTCATCAACAACATCCACGACGAGCGCAGCGACTTCGGCAAGGTCACCATCATCTACGGATCGCGGTCGCCTTCCGAGGTCATGTTCCGCAACCAGTTCGAGATGTGGAAGCACCGCAAGGACTTCGAGCTGCATCTGACGGTCGATCATCCCGATCCCACCTGGGACGGCGAGGTCGGCGTGGTGACCGTGCCCTTCGCCGGCCTGGAGATCGATCCGGGCAACACGTTCGGCGCGGTGTGCGGGCCGCCGGTGATGTATCGTTTCGTCATCGACGAGATGAGCAAGAAGGGCATCGCCTACGACCACATCTACTGCAGCTTTGAGCGCCATATGAAGTGCGGCATGGGCAAATGCGGCCACTGCCAGATCGGCCACCAGTACGTGTGCATCGACGGACCGGTGTTCAACTACTGGGAAGCCAAGAACATCCAAGGCTCGATGTAGGATGGAGGGTGAGCACATGAATCAAAACGCCGACGCCGTCCAGAATCGCGCCGAGGTGCCGCGCGTCGTCGTGGTCGGGCTGGCAAGCTGCTTCGGCTGCCAGCTGCAGATCACCAACGTCGAGGCGCATCTGATGGAGGTTCTGGGCCAGATCGATCTGCGGTACTGGCAGCTCGCCTCGAGCGAGCCGATGCCCGACGAGTTCGACGTCGCCGTCATCGAGGGCGCCGTCACCACCGAGGAGTCCGAGCGCCTGGTGCAGCGCCTGCGCGAGAAGGCCGCGGTCGTCATCGCCATCGGCGCGTGCGCGACCACCGCGGGCATCCCCGGCATGGCCGCCGAGGGGTTCATCCAGCGTCCCGGCACGGTGTACGACAACGTGCCCGAGGCGTGCGGCGAGATGATCTCGCCCCGCGCGGTCGGCGCCGTCATCGACGTCGACTACGAAGTGCGCTGCTGCCCGATCGACAGCTACGATTTCATCGACGTGCTGCAGCGCGCGCTCTACGGCTCCAACAAGACCGCCAGCACCGCCACGATGTGCGGATCGTGCAAGCGCAACGAGACGGGCTGCTTCTACCAGAAGGGCGTCATGTGCCTGGGCCTGGTGACGCAGGCGGGCTGCGATGCGCGCTGCGTGAACCTGGGAAGGCCGTGCAACGGCTGCCGCGGGCTCTCGCCCGACGCCAACCTGCCCGCCGCGCGCGAGGCGTGCCGGGCCGCCGGCATCCCCGTCGAGGATTTCGACAAGGCGCTCGAGATGTTCAACCAGACCGACCCCGCGCTGCGGGATGCCGAGTGAGGATGATCGCATGACGAAAACCGCGATTCAGGTCGATCATATCGCCCGCATCGAGGGCCACGGCAACGTGCATGTGGTCATCGAGGACGGCGAGGTCAAAACCGTCGAGATGAACGTAGTGGAACCGGCGCGCCTGTTCGAGAGCATGGTGCGCGGGCGCCGCTTCGAGGAAGTGCCCTACATCGCGTCGCGCATCTGCGGCATCTGCTCGGCGAGCCATGTCGTCACCGACCTGCTCGCCATCGAGCGCATCTTCGGCATCCAAGTGAGCGACCGCACGCGCGCGCTGCGCGACCTGCTGGTGTATGGATCCTACCTCCAGAACCACGCGACGCATCTGTTCGTGTTCGCCGCGCCGGACTTCCTCGGGCACAAAAGCGTGTTCCCGCTGGCGGACGAGGCTCCCGAGCTGTTCGAGAAGGCGCTCGAGCTCAAGGCCCTCGGCAACGAGCTGTGCACCAAGGTGGGCGGCCGCTCCGTGCACCCCATCACGGCGGTCGTCGGCGGATTCACGCATGAGATCACGCCGGCGGAATACCGGGAGCTGGCCGACAAGATGGAGGCGATGGTCGAGTTCGCCGTGACGGCGGTCGACCTGTTCCATTCGTTCGAGGCGCCCGACATCCAGACGGAAGGCGACATGCTCGCGATGGGCGCTCCCGACCGCTACGCGGTGTCGGATTCGCGCATGGCCCGCTTCATCGACGCCGCGCTCTCGTTCGATTGCGACGAGGTCGACAAGGCGGTGGAGGAGTACAGCGTCGACCATTCCGCCGCGCTGTGCGCACGGGTCCGCACGACGGGTAAGCCGTACTTCACGGGCGCGCTGGCGCGCATCAACCAGTCGTGGCAGTTCCTCGGCCGCGAGGCCAAGCTCGCCGCCGCCAAGGTCGGCCTGCGTCCGCCGGAGCGCAACCCGTTCAACAACAACGTCGCCCAGGCGGTCGAGATCGTCGACGCGCTCGAGCGCTGCGCGCAGCTGTGCCGCCGCCTCGCCGATGACGAGTTCGAGGGCTTAAGCGTCCCCGAGAAGTTCGAGGTCAAAGCCGGTTTCGGCGTGGGCTTCACCGAGGCCCCGCGCGGCGCGCTGTTCCACCAGCTCGAATTGGACGAGGCCGGCCGCGTGAAGCGGGCGTCCATCATCACGCCCACCGCGCAGAACGTCGCCAACCTCGAGGCCGATATGCGCATCCTCGCCGAGAAGCTGGTCGCCGACGGCGCTTCCTCCGAGGAAGTCCAGCTTGAGATCGAGAAGCTCGTCCGCGCTTACGATCCCTGCCTCAGCTGCAGCGTGCATTAGACGCCGCGTCCGCGGTGCCTGCTCGAGCGCCCCTCTTGGAGGATCCCATCCGACGAGATGCCGATCCTCAAGGGGGGCGCTTCGCATTGACGGGACGAGCTTTGCGCCCTTCGTGAATTTGGCCTGAGAGCGCAGGGGGCGGCGAGGCACCTCCCTGGGGAGGCGGCAGGCATTGGGGCTCCGCTTATCAGATTCCCGGGAATGCGTCCGAGATCAGGGCTCCGCGCGCCCCTCAAGCTGGAATACGACCTGCATCGGGGCTCCACACGCGTTCAAGCGGGAATTCAGCCTGCATCGGGATTCCGCGCGTCCCCAAGCTGGAATACGGCCTGCATTGGGGCTCCGCGTGCGCTCAAGCGGGAAAACCGATCCAGCACTCCATCTTTTCGACATTTTGCGTAGATCGGAAGCGCGGATGCGTCGTCGATGACCGCTGCGGTTTTCGAGGTTGATGCGTCCGATTACCTGAAAGCTTCTCTGATCTCGCATAACGCATTGACGTTCGAAAACCTTCCCGCACAGCTTCGTTGCTCGAGCTGACATCTCCAGCTGAATCTATGCAAAACGTCGCATTATTGGAGCGCATCGTCGAAAATCGCGTTCGAAGCGAAGGATCCATCCCGTTGACGAGCGTGATCCTGCTTCCCATCGAACAGCACCTTCTCCCTCAGCTCCAATCTTTTAAATCGATCGCCAAGATCCTCGCCGCGTTGGCGTCCGCCGGTGAGGCGGATCAGCGTTCTCGCCATCTTGTCGAAAACCCGCTCGTTGTAAAGCTGCTTGCTCGTAAGCGTGAGGACATGGATGCCCGCCTTTTCCAAATCGCCTCTCCGTTTGGAATCGCCCACGAGCTTCTCTTTGCCCGAATGCGCCATGTCGCTTTCGTACTCTAGCGCGATTCGCGATTTGCTCCAGAAAAGATCGGGGCGCCGTACCGGATCGAAGGGGCTGGCGTCGCGATTCTTCTCTGTGCTCAACAGCCGAAACCCATTGCTTGAGAGCTTCAACGTCGGATTCATCAGCGGCTTGGTCAGCCCGTAGCCGCCATGGCGCTTCGGCAGGCAGAGAAGCAGGTACACGTTCGTTTCTGCGGGCGAATGCGAACCGGTCGCAAGCAGGGAGGAGAGCCTCGCCGCGCGGCGGGCACCGCGGACCCCTCTGGACAGGGCGAGCTCGGCAAAGTGGCTGACCGCGCGTGCGGATGTGCAGCGGTCGTTCCAGTCTTTCACGATGAAGCGGTCTGCGTGCTCCGATAGGGCGTACGTACCGCAGAGTTCCATTCCGACTTTGAGGCTTTGCTCGAAACCCAGGATTCTGGAAAGCTGCAGAAAACAGGCTTCGGGCGTGCTCACGTAGCATCCGTTCCCGATTTTGACGAAAGAGCACGACGGAGCCTGGGCGCTCCATACGCGGAACACGGTGTTCTTCAGTTTCCTCCTACACGAAGGGGATGCTACGAGTATGTCCAAGGTGCGTGAGGAGAAGGCGGAATGGGCAGCACGCGCCTTTTCGATATCGGACCGCGTGGGGGAGCTCCCTTCGCGTGGCTTCGCCCTCGTGCGGGTGAATTGCGAAGGGTAGGGACATGAGCGCCAGAAGGCCAAAGCCGATAGATGTCCGATGAAAACCGCCATGCACTCGTTATAGACTTCGCTCGTGTCGTCTTTACCGCAGGATAGCCGAGTAGAGCTCTTGCGGATCTAGCGCCGCCCTTCTGCGTGATTGCTTGCGGGTGATTTGACGCTTGCCATACGAGGGCGCTCGCTCGGCGTTAGTCATGCGGGGCGTCCGCCTTGCGAACCCGAAAACTGATCTCCGAATTCAATTATGTAGGATTTTGCGTAAGTGGCAGGTGGATGCCGCATCCATCGAAAGGAGGTTCGTCTGCCCCAGGATGGAATGCGCTTTTCTGAACTGGGGAAAAGCATGGCGAAGCGCCTTCATCTGGAGCCGGTTTCCGCAAAAGGGGAAAGGTGGTTCGTTCTCATCGACGCAAAACGTTTCATTTTTGGAGTGCTGATGCGGAATTCGCGTTCGGCGGTTGTCGGCGCGACGGGCGCAACGCGGTGATTGAGGTACGATCCGCCATCGCGTTGCCGTTGCCGCGTTGTCGCGGTGAGTGCGAATGCATCACTGCGCCATCGTCACACTGCGCTATCGTCCCACTGCGCCATCGTGCCATCGTGCCTCTGCGCGATCGGGTCCTCTCGGCATGCTCCATCCGCCCTGATGTTGCGAGGGGGTTAATTCGCCGGGACGAGCTTTGCGCCCTTCGTGAATTTGGCCTGAGGGCGCATGGGGCGGCGAGGCGCCTGTGCTAGAATCCGAATCTATATGGAATCAATCGCAAGGGGTTTGCCTTTATGTCCATTTTCGATATGTTTTCCCAGTTGACCGGTCAAATGTCGACCGACATGGCCATCGACTTGGGCACTGCCAATACGCTTGTCGCCATCAAGGGCGAGGGCATCGTCATCAACGAGCCCTCGGTCGTGGCCATCGAGAAGAGCACGCACCGCGTGCTCGCCGTCGGCCACGAGGCCAAGAACATGATCAACCACACGCCCGAGGCGTTTTCCGCCGAGCATCCGCTCAAAGACGGCGTCATCGCCGACTACGACGTCACCGAGGCGATGCTGTCCGCGTTCATCAACAAGGCCATCCAGCGCAAGTACCCCTGGCAGGCCAAGCCGCGCATCGTCATCTGCATCCCGTGCGGCGCCACCTCCGTCGAGAAGCGCGCGGTGTTCGAGGCCGCCATCCAGGCGGGCGCGCGCCAGGCGTACCTGATCGAGGAGCCCATGGCGGCTGCGATGGGCGCCGACCTGCCCGTCACCGAGCCCACCGGCTCGATGGTCGTCGACATCGGCGGCGGCACCACCGAGGTCGCGGTCATCTCGCTGGGCGGCATCGTCGCCTCCTCGTCGCTGCGTCTTGCCGGAAACCGGCTCGACGAGGCGATCGCCATGCATCTGCGCGATCTGCTGGGCATCAAGATCGGCGAGCGCACCGCCGAGGTCATCAAGATCAAGATCGGCTCCATCCTGCCGTTCGAGGACGGCCGCGAGCGCGACATGATCATCTCCGGCCAGGACATGATCACCGAGCAGCCCAAGGAAGTCACGATCCAGTCCGAGGATGTGCGCGCCGCGCTGCAGGCGCCCATCGAGGAGATGGTCATCCACATCAAGGAGACCTTCAAGAAGACCAACCCCGACCTGGCCAGCGACATCATCCAGAACGGCATTCTGCTCACGGGCGGCGGCGGCCTGCTGTCCGGCCTGGACCGCTACTTCACCGACAAGCTCGAGATCCCGGTGTGGGTGAGCGAGACGGCGCTGACCAACGTCGTGTCCGGCTGCCTGAAGGTGCTCGAGACGCCCACCGCGCTCAAGCAGACGCTGATGCGCACGAAATAGGGCCCGGGCTGGCTCGTTCATGGCATTCCATACGCAAAACAGCGGAGGGGCGTTCCGTTCGCGGGTGCTCCTCGTCGTGCTGCTCGTCGTCTCCATCGCTATCGTGACCGTCTACTCCCGTGAAGGGGAGGACGGTCCGCTTCATGCCGTCCAGAACACGTTCGCCGACGTCATCGCCCCTTTGAAGTTCGTCGGCGCTGCGGCGTCGTCGGGCGTGGGAGCCGCGGAGGACGCCGTCGCCGACGCGACCGCGAACGAGGATTCGCTCACGGCGTTGCGGGAAAGCAACGCCGAGCTGCGCGACCTCGTCGCCAAGACCGAGGAGTACCGCCAGGAGGCCCAGCGTCTCCAAGGGCTGCTCGACATGGTCGACCGCTACGACATCGACGGCATCTCCGCCCGTGTGACGGGCAAAAGCGCCACGGCCTGGAACCAGACCATCACCATCGATGCCGGCCGCGCCGACGGCGTGGAGGCGGGTATGACGGTCATGGGCACCGGCGGCGTCGTCGGGCAGGTCGCCAGCGTCTCGCAGAACACCTCCGAAGTGCGCCTTCTGACCGATTCCCAGTCCGGGGCGGCGGCAATGGTCCAGTCGAGCCGCGAGGAGGGCATCGTCCGAGGATCGCTCGAGGGCCTGCTGTACCTGCAGAACCTCGACGAGGACGCGCAGGTGGCGGTTGGCGACATCGTCGTCACCTCGGGCCTCGGCGGAAGCTACGTGAGCGGCCTCACCATCGGCACGGTCGTGCGCGTCGATGCCGGCGAGGGCGGATCGCCCGCGACGGTGGTCGTCTCGCCCAACGCCAAGGCATCCGCGCTCGAGGAGGTCGTCGTGGTCCGCGGCATCGGCACGTCCGTAGACGCGGCGGACGATGGCGCCGGCGACTCATCCGATGGCTCAACCGACGAGGGAGGGGAGTAGCGCTTATGGAATTCCGCGAGCACGCCTCCGTCGCGATCGGCGCCGTCGCGGCCGTCCTGCTGCAGCTCGTCGTCGCCCCCAACATCGCCATCTTCTCGGCGATGCCCAACTTCATCCTGGTCTTCTGCCTGCTGGTGGCGATCGTCCGTCCGGGCACCGCCGGGCCGGTGCTGCCGTTCGTGCTGGGCTTGGCGAGCGATCTGGCCGTGGGCACGCCCATGGGGTCGACCGCGCTTCTGCTCGTCCTGTTCTGCTTCCTCGCGTCGCGCGCGTTCTCGGTGCTGGACAACGACACGTTCCTGGTGCCGCTTGTGGTGATCGCGGTCGTGTCGTTCGCCGTCGAGCTTCTGCTCGGCGCCTTCTCGCTTTCGATCGGGGTGGACACCGACCTGCTCAGCGCGATCGTGTACCGCGCGCTGCCGTGCGGCCTTTACGACTGCGTCGCCGCCCTGATCCTGTACCCCCTGGCCGCCCGTCTGCTCGCACCCGCGTCCCCGATGGGGCCGGGCACGTCGGCGCACCTATAAGGCGGCGCCATGGTAGTCGCCATCATCGCTGCCATCGTCGCCCTTCTGCTCGTCGCGGCCGTCATCCTGGTGATCTTCGCGGTGCGCAACCGGGCCAAGGGCTCGGTCGCCTCCGTCAAGAAGTCTGTGCGCTCGATCGACTCGGTCGGCGTCTCGTCGTCGCTTTCCGACGCGACCGCGAAGGGCGCCTCGTCGGCCGCCGCCGCAGCGCCGACGGCCGAGAACCCCGCCGACAGCCTGAAGACGCGCTTCGCCGGCGTCGGCATCTTCGGCGCGGCCATCCTCGGCGCGCTCACCGTCCGCCTCTGGGGGCTTCAGATCCTCTCCGGCGGCTCGTATGCGCGCGAGGCGGCCGAGAACATGTACTCCAACGTGGCGACGCCCGCGCCCCGCGGCATCATCTACGACGCCGACGGGCTCCCGCTCGTCACCAATCGCTCGTCGCTCACCGTGCTCGCCGATCCGGACGTCGCCGACAACCGCGACGTGCTCGTGCGGCTCTCCGCGGTGCTCGGCATCCCGTACAACGTCGTCCGCCAGCGCGTCCAGGACGCGACAAGCGGCGCGCAGAGCCAGCGCGTGGTCTCGAGCGACTCGCGCCTGCGCGACGTCGCGTTCATCTCGGAGCACGCCGAGGCGTTTCCGGGTGTGACGATCCAGACCCGCACCGTGCGCGAGTACCCCTACGGCGCGCTGGCGGCCCAGACGCTCGGCTACACCGGCGCGGTCGACCAGGAGCGCCTCGAGACCATGTCCGAGGGGCGCGAGGTGGAGCTGGGCGACGACGTCGGGCAGACGGGCGTCGAGCTCGCCTACGACGACCTGCTCGCGGGCGATCACGGCTTGCGCCGCGTCATCGCCGACGCCAACGGCAACGTCGTCGAGGTGGTCAGCGAGACGCAGCCCACGCGCGGGTCCGATCTGTACCTGTGCCTCAAAGGCCCGGTCCAATACGCCGTCGACCGCGAGCTCCAGCAGATCATCGCGCCGTCGGGCGTGATCGGCGAGGGGCGCGGCGTGGGCGGCGCGGTCGTCGTGATGGACGTCCGCGACGGCGGCATCGTCGCGATGGGCAGCTATCCGACGTTCGATCCGTCGCTGTTCATCGGCGGCGTGTCCCAGGACGTGTGGGACGTCTACTCGTCCGCCGAGGCGTACAACCCCATGCTCAACCGCGCGATCTCGGGCCAGTATCCCGCGGCGTCCACCTACAAGGCGTTCACGAGCCTGGCGGCGCTCGAGTGCGGCATCTGCGACAAGAACACGACGTGGGCGTGCGGCGGCTCGTGGGACGGCTGGAACACCGGGCAGCCCCAGAAGTGCTGGCTGCTCACCGGCCATGGCACGCTCGACCTGCGCGGCGGCATCGTGAACTCGTGCGACGTGGTGTTCTACGCGATCGCGAAGGATTTCTACGACAAGGGCCAGGCGGGCGAGATCAGCTCCACCGCGATGCAGGACTACATCGCCAAGTACCGTCTCGACCAGCCCACCGGCATCGATATCAGCGGCGAGTCCGCCGGACGCATCCCGACGCCGCAGTGGAAGGCCGAGTACTTCCGCAACCGCCCCGAGGAGGCCCAGTGGCTCGGCGGCGACATGACCAACATGAGCATCGGCCAGGGCTACGTGCTCGTGACGCCCATCGAGCTCGCCGTCGCCTACGGTGCGATCGCGACGGGCGATATCATGAAACCGCACCTGCTCAAGGAGGTGCGCAACGTCGACGGGGAGGTCGTGGTGAGCTTCACCCCCGAGGTGGTGGCGACCCCCGAGGTGACCCAAGAGGACCTGGAGCTCGTCCGCGACGCCCTCAACGGCGTGTCGGTCGAGAACGCCTCGGTCGCCAAGTCGTTCCGCGAGGCGGGCGTCGATCCGGCGACCATGTGCTGCAAGACCGGCACCGCCGAGGTGGCGGGCCAGAACGACTACGCGTGGTTCGCCTGCTACGGCCCCAAGGACGATCCGCGCTACGTCGTCACCTGCGTGGTGGAGCAGGGCGGCGGCGGCGCCGACTCGGCGTCCCCGCTCGGCGCGCACGCGATGGGCGCCGCCCTCGCATACGACGCGGGCACGCTCACCGAGATGGGCTTCGTGCCCGGATTCGGCGGACAGTCCGTCGAGGTGGCCGTCACCTCGGGCGGGCGAACGGACTAGCGCGCCGCCCGGCGCGGACGCAAACGACGCAGGCTTCGGAAGCAACGGAAAGGAAGGAGGCACCATGGCGCATCTGCCGCAGATCGACTCGCTCGCGACGCCCGATCGCGCCGTCGCGCGCTCGACCCGCAAGCGCAGGTTCCCCGCGCTCAACATCCCCTTCCTCGCCATCATCGTCATCCTGGTCTGCTTCGGCTTGATCGTCGTGTACTCCGCCGTCTCCAGCGATCCGGACTACAGCTTCACCCGCCAGCTTGCGGGCGTCGCCGCGGGCATCGTGGCGATGGTGGTGCTCTGGCGCTTCGACTACCGCCGCCTCGCGGGGATGACGCGCCTGTTCCTCATCATCAACATCGTGCTGATCCTCTCGCCCCACATCCCCGGCCTCGGCACCGACGCCGGCATGGGCGCCAAATCGTGGATCCGCCTGGGAATGCAGCTGCAGCCGGGCGAGTTCGCCAAGATCACCGTCATCCTGCTCGACGCCAGCGTCATGGCCCGCTACGGCGGCCGTCTCGACGATCCGCGCGAGTATTGCAAGGCGCTCGGCATCATGATCATCCCGTTCATCTGCATCATGACGCAGCCCGACCTCGGCACGGGCCTGGTGTACCTGTTCATCGCGGCGTTCGCCCTCGTGGTCGGCGGCGCGCGCGCGAAGTACCTGCTCATCACGCTCGGCCTGTTCGTCGCGGCGATCGCCGCCGTGTTCGCGCTCGACGAGGTGCTCAAGTACCGCACCTCGGACGGCTCGTGGGAGTACCGCCTGCTCAAGCAGTACCAGCGCAACCGCCTGCTCGTGTTCCTCAACCAGGGCGGCGCCGACATGTCGGACGAGGGCTACAACCTCCAGCAGGCCATGATCGCGATCGGCTCGGGCGGCCTGTTCGGCAAAGGCCTGTTCCAAAGCTCGCAGGGCACGCTGGGGTACCTGCCCGAGGCGCCGACCGACTTTATCTTCTGCGTGCTCGCTGAGGAGCTCGGCTTCGTCGGCGCGCTGTTCCTGCTCGCCCTGTACGCGGCGCTCATCATCGCCTGCATCCGCATCGCGCGCTCCTGCGGCGACCTGTTCGGCATGGTCATCGTGATGTGCGTCGTCGGCATGTGGATGTTCCAGATACTCGAGAACATCGGCATGGACATCGGGCTCATGCCCATCACGGGCATCCCGTTGCCGTTCGTGAGCTACGGCTCCTCGTTCATGGTGGTCAATTTCGCTTTGCTGGGGATCATCGGCTCGGTGTGGTCGCATGGCGCCGCAAGCGGGAAGAAGGATGGATATGCAACTACCCATTGATGTCAAAGCGGTCCTCGACGAGGCGACCAACATCGACGAGGCGGCGCGCACGCCCGTCTCGGTCTCGCTCTACGTCGACGGCACCTGCCCGTCCGACGCGCTGAGGGCGGTGCAGGACGCCTTCGAGGCGCAGGCGCCCCATGCGCGCGTCGCGTACTGCATGCTCGACGACGCGTTGAGCGTCCCGTTCCCCGGGGACGACGCCGCCGTCGTCGTCGCGGGCTTGGACGAGCGCGTGGGCGAGGCGGCGGCCAGCCTGCGGGCCGTGGGCGTGCCGACGATGGTCGTCACCACGCTGCCGTCGCTCGTCGACGAGATCGCCAAGACGGCGGGGCATCCCATCCCGCAGGGCGACGTGATCGCCCCGGGCGGCGCCCCCGTTCCCGCGCGCAAGAGGCTCCTCGACGGACTGCGCGGCAAACTGATCGCCGGCGACGTGACGTTCACCGGCGAAGGGGAGCCCGTCGCGCTCGACAACGCCGCGCGCGATCAGCTGCGCGAGCGCATGGGCTCCTGGATCATCGCCGCATGCCGCGAGAAGCGCCTCGCGTTCGCGCTGGCGTTCACGTTCGTGCGCCGCCCCCTCTCGCTGGAGGCGGTGGGCGCGACCGCGATGCAGAACGCGGGCGTCGGCCTGGTGCTGATCCTGCCCGGCGCGGACATGCCGGTGATGACGCTCAACCAGGCGAAGATGCTCCTGCAGATCGCCGCGGCGTACGGCCAGCCGATGAATCTCGCGCGCGTCAAGGAACTCGCGTGCGTGGTCGGCGGCGCGTTCGCGTGCCGCACCGTCGCGCGCCAGCTCGTGGGCGTGGTGCCCGCGCTCGGATGGGCGGTGAAGGCCGCGATCGGCTACGCCGGCACCGAGGCGATGGGCCGTGCGGCGATCGAGTACTTCGAGTCCGGCGGGTCCCTCGCCGGACTGGCGGACGTCGTCGCCAAGGCGCGCGAGGCGGTCGTGCAGGGCGCCGATGCGGCCCAGGCGGTCGCATCCTCGGTGACGGGCGCCGCCCGCGACGCCGCGACGGCGGCGGGTATCGACGCGCGCCGCGCTTCCGTGCAACCGGAAGGGGTGCGCGCATGAGGAAGATGACCGATCTGTGGCCCCGTCTGGAGCCGCTGCTCGCCGAGGCCGAGCGCCCCTCGCGCTATCTGGATCACGAGTTCGGATGCGTGCGCAAGCAGGATGCGGATTTCGCCTTCTGCATGGTCTACCCCGACACCTACGAGCTCGGCCAGGCCAACCAGGCGCTGCGCATCCTGGTGAACGCCGTCAACGCCGCGCCGGATCTGTGCGCCGAGCGGGCGTTCCTTCCCGCGCCGGCGTTTTGCGACGTCATGCGCCGGGAGAACATCCCGCTGTTCAGCATCGAGAGCTGCGCGCCGTTGCACGAGTTCGATGCGGTCGGCATCACGCTGCCGCACGAGCTGGCGGCGACCAACGTCCTGGAAACGCTCGATCTGGCGGGGATCCCGCTGCATGCGGACGAGCGCGCCGAGGGCGACCCGCTCGTGCTCGGCGGCGGGCCCTGCGCCTACAATCCCGAGCCGTACGCGCCATTCTTCGATGCGATCTCGATCGGCGAGGGCGAGGAGGCCGTCCCCGAGGCGCTCGCGCTCATCCGCCGCATGAGGATCGAGGGCGCCGCGCGCGACGACATCCTGCGCGCTCTGGCGCACGAGGACGGCTGGTACGTGCCCTCGCTGTACCGCTGGCGCGACGAGGCGTCCGCCCAGGAGGCGGGCTCGTGGATCGATCCGGTCGAGGAGGGCCTGCCGACGCTCATCGAGAAGCGCCTGTACCGCGGCTTCGCCGAGAGCAGCGGATGGGAGCCGTGCATCGTCCCGTTCGCCGAGGTGGTGCACGACCGCCTCAACGTCGAGGTCCTGCGCGGCTGCGCGCGCGGATGCCGCTTCTGCCAGGCGGGCATGATGTACCGCCCGGTGCGCGAGCGCTCCGCGGACAACATCGCCGACGCCGTCCTGCGCGGACTCGCCGAAACCGGCTACGACGAGGTGAGCCTGACGTCGCTGTCCTCGACCGACCACTCGCAGATCGCGGATATCCTCACGCGCCTCAACCGGGCGCTTGACGGCAAAGGCGTGCGCATCTCGGTGCCCTCGCAGCGCCTCGACGCGTTCGGGGTGGACATGGCGGGGCTCGTCGCCGGGCAGAAGAAGGGCGGCCTCACGTTCGCCCCCGAGGCCGGCACTCAGCGCCTGCGCGACGTCATCAACAAAAACGTCACCGAAGAC
>ERZ1034920.160-NODE-160-length-54687-cov-174.774345_pt1 | contig 54687 bp, 83 predicted proteins | sample MGYA00520688_ERZ1034920 | MGnify/ENA primary metagenome ERZ1034920 (study PRJEB33766, sample SAMN09781785) | gut metagenome | biome: gut microbiome | host: Homo sapiens | place: Madagascar | study: EMG produced TPA metagenomics assembly of the PRJNA485056 data... | reverse complement strand
AAAGATTGGCAGTAGTGGATATTACGCAAAGATTGGCAGTAGTGGAGATTCCGCACAGATTGGCAGTAGTGGAGATTCCGCACAGATTGGCAGTAGTGGAGATTCCGCAAAGATTGGCAGTAGTGGAGATTCCGCACAGATTGTATCAGAAGGTAAAAACTCTGTTGTTATGGCTGCCGGATATAATTCTATTGCAAAGGCAAAGGTTGGCAGTTGGATTACTCTCGCTGAATGGGTTAATACAGGAGAAGTGAATGAAAGAGGATATAGAATTTATATTCCTAAATGCGTGAAGACAGAGTATGTAGATGGAGAGCGCATTAAGGAAGACACATTTTATAAATTGGTAGATGGTGAATTTGTGGAGGTTTGCATATGAAAGATAAATTACTAATGATAGGAAAATTCCTGTTGGTTTTGATTATTCTAGCAGTTGTAAGCATTTCACCGTCTGAACCGGATTTTACAAGCGTGAAAAATTCCACACTTGTAAATGCAACAGAGATTGAAGAAAATGAGAAGATTTCCGGTGCAATGCATAAGCCGTTAGTATTCAGTTATGACCGGTTGGAAAATGAATGGCAAGATTACACTTTAACCGCATATTGCAGTTGTGAAAAGTGTTGTGGTAAGTCTGACGGAATTACGGCTAGTGGAACAATTGCAACTCCTGGAAGAACTGTTGCAGTAGATACAACCAATATACCATACGGAACAACCGTTGAAATTGACGGATTCGGTACATACGTTTCAGAAGATTGTGGTGGTGCTATCAAAGGAAACCGGATTGATATTTTCTTTGCAGATCATGAACAAGCAATGAATTTTGGAGTGCAAAGAGCGAGAGTAAGGATTGTAAAGGGGGATAACGATTGAAACAGGCTAAGAAACCTACAAGAAGCCAGAAAGAAGTTATTTCCTCACACGGCTTGATTGCTAGTCAGTGGGCGGTAATTGAGGAAGCAGACTTTTGTCTGAAATTGATAAATAAAGAGAACGGTCAGAAGAAAAGCATTGACCGATTTGTAAGAAAGGGGAACAGAAGATGATTGAATTATCCGGATTTGTGAAAGATATAGAATTTTCTCATGAAGTTAAAGGAAAGTCTTATTATAACGGATTGATTGGAGTAGAGAGATTAAGCAACGTTATTGATAAAGTTCCAATTGTATTTGATGGTTCACTAGGCATTGAAAATGGAAAGTTTTACAACATGAAAGGTGAAGTATGCACAAGAAATAAGCATGACGAAAATGGTTTGCATCTAATTGTGTATGTATATGTAAACAGTTCAGAAGAAGTCGAAAAACTACCGTTTGCTGAATTTGGTTCAAATAATGTGAAATATGATTGCACTATTGTTAAGAAAAAACCAAGCAGAGTAACACCACTAGGAAAGACGGTTTGTGATTTTGTTGCAGCAATCAATTATCAGAATGGAAGAAGTGCATATATTCCGTGTATCTGTTGGGGCAGTACGGCAAAATGGCTCGATACTGTTGAACTGTACTCAACTGTTAGTATCCGAGGAAGATTTCAGAGCAGAGAATACACAAAGGTTTTAGAAGATGGAACAAGTGAAGAACGTACCGCATATGAAATTTCTTGTTCTAGTATAAGGATGGTGAAGAAAAATGGAGATTAAATTAAAGAAGCTGATTTTGGAAAACTTCATGTGTTATGCATTGAAAGAGGTTGATTTTTCTGATTTTACCAAAATTTCTGCAATGAACGGTATTGGGAAGTCAACGATTGCAAATGCATATATGTGGTTGTTTTTTAATTGCGATTATGAGTTAAGAGATAATCAGAACGTAAGACGTGAGGTGGGTGGAAAGACAATTGATGACGTGGATGTATCTGTTACGGCGGTGATTGATATGGATGGTAAGGAGATCATTGCTAAGAAAGTACAAAAACGTACTTATAGCAAGGATGGAACGTCATGTAAAGATGATAATAAGTATTTTATCAATGATGTGCCTAAGACATTAAAGGATTTCAACGCATATTTTGAACTTGATATGAATGTTTGGAAGATGTGTACGTCCGTAAATGCTTTCCTTAGTCAGAAACCGGCAGACATGAGAGGTTATCTTTTCTCTTTAGTTGCAGAGGTGACAGATGTTCAAGTTGCTAGTTCTAACAAAGAATTGAAAGAATTAGTTCCTTTATTGGAGAAGTACAAAGCAGAAGAATTACTTGCAATGAATAAAGCTACAAAGAGTAAGGCTTCAAAAGAGTTACCTATTCTTGATGGTCAGATAATGGAAAAAGAGCATGATATTCAGATAAAATCGGATATTGATGTTTCCGACTTGGAATTGCTTAGAAATAGCTTGAAAGAGCAGATTAAGGAAAATGTAGAAAAGCAGACTAACGCAGATCACATGATGGAAGAATGTAGCAAGGCGCAGGATGAAATTATGAAGTTAAAGTTTGACTTATCCGGGCTGCAGAACAAGGCAAACGAAGAATTGATTGCTGCAAACGCAGAAATCCGTAAAACGATCACGGATGTACTGAACGTCAAGAGAGCAACAGAGACTTACATTTCAGAAGCAAAGCGACAGATTGCTACCTGTAAAGATAATGTAGATGTTCTCAATAGAAAGAGAAATTCTTATGCAGAAGAGTGGAAAACGGTCAATTCAGAGCAATTTGACGAAGATACTTGCCCTACCTGTGGAAGAAAACTTGCTACAAGCAAGATTACAAGCCTTAGAAATGACTTTGAGGGTAATAAGAAGAACAGGCTTGATGACATTACTGCTAAGGGTATGGATTGCAAAGCACAGATTGATAAGAACAACGACCGTATCAAGGAATTAGAAGCGGAACTTGATAAGCTGCAAATTCAGTTAGATGAAGCAGACCAGAGACTTGAAGAACTTAACAAAAAGGCAGATAGTCAACCAACATTTGTTGATATTTCAGACACAGAAGAATACAAGACTATACAAGATAAGATTGAAGAGAAAGAAAAATTTGCTAATAAATTATCTTCCGGTGATATTAGAGCCGAATTAAAGGCACAGGAGAACGATTTGCGGCAACAGTTAGCAGATTGCGAGGGAGAGATTGCTAAATCAGACACAACCGCAGATGAAGAACGACTTGACGAATTAAAGAAACAGAAAATTGATAAGGAACAGTCCAAGACAGATTGTGAAAAAATTCTTGATCTGCTAGATGAACTTGATAAGGCAAAGAATGAACTTCTTACAGATCAGATCAATAGCCACTTCTCATTAGTTCGGTGGAAATTGTTTGACAGTGCAAAGAACGGAAATTATAAGTCTGTTTGTATTCCGATGGTTGACGGTAAATCTATTCTTACAACCATGTCAAATAAGGGCAACCGTATTCTAGGAAGAATTGATATTTGCAAGGCAATTCAGAAAATCAGCGGTATCAATTGTCCTATTTGGCTTGATGATACAGAAAATTTAGACACTGTAAATCAATCAAGGGTTGCAGATATGGTTGATAGTCAGTTGATTGTGTTGCTTGTAAATGATAGCAAAGAATTGAAAGTGGAGGTATGAAGATGGGTAAATTTAAAGTTGGAGATAAGGTAAGGATTTTAGATGGTTCAAAGATTAAGAATTATGCAGGTGGATGGTACAAATTTACGGAAAGGTATGTAGATACTATTACTACAATTAGTTCCGTTTACAGAACACGTAGTGGCAAAATCGGTTACAGGTGCCGTGATGCTTGGGGCTATATATTTGATGAAAGAGGGTTGGAGCGCTGCGGAAATGAAACCATTGTGATTTACAGAAAAGACAATGAGGTTATTTCACTTGATAAGCGAGCAGGGAAGAAAGCAATTGCAAAGTGTAGCCCGGAAGATACATTTGACTTCAATATTGGCGCAAAATTGGCATTTGAACGTCTCATGAACGGAAATAAAGAAAGTATCACTGTTGAGGATATGCGTAAGAAACTGGATATTTATTGCAGAGGAAAAAAAGATTGTTGTGGCTGTAAATTGTTTTCTTCGATATACCGTTGCGGTTTGAGTGTTACCTTTACCACAAAAAATCCAAACGGGAACTATGAAATGAGTGACGAAGAAATCAAAAATGCTTTTAATATTGTTTTTGGCACCGGTGTCAGAGAGGTCAAAAGACGTTCAGGAAAAGAGTGCAAACCCAAAGAACCACATAAGTTCAAAGTTGGTGATATTGTCAAGGGTAATTTGGAAAGTGATGATCGTTACAATATTACTAATAGTAATATGACAAGGGGTAAGGTTACAAAGGTTTCAGAAGATGGCAATTACATTGACGTTGAAATATTAGAACATAAGCATGGTGATACGGGTAATTTATGCACTCTTGAATCTAAGTATTTTGACCTTGTGGAAGAATCACCAAAACTTTACAATGGTAAGATTATTTTTACTAAGGGTGATGGCATGTTCAAAACAGGTCATATTTATGAGGTTAATAATGGGAAAATAGTTACACTGGAATACGGGTCATTACCTATCAGCAAACCCCTTAAGGATATTGAAGATGTGAAAGATTACTTCACAGGGAACTTAGACGGAAACAGGAAGAGAGAAAAAGGATGGTCGCCATATACTCTTGAATTGGTGGAAGTTATAGAAGATTGATTAAAAGAAAGCGAGGAACAGAAAATGAGAAAAGCATTAGAAATGGCAAGAGAACTTGTGAAACAGTTGGAGAAAGCAGAGAAAGAAAACAAAGTTGAATTATCATCATTGAATCCTGGAGAAACTTTTAAAATCGGAGAAAACAACTTTGTTGTATTAGAACAATATTCTGATAGAACAAAGGTCATTTCTAAGAATTTTATGGCAGAGAATGTTGTGTTTGATGATAATACAAGAAATTATGCGGAATCTAATCTTAAGGAAGTAATCGAGAAAGATATTCAGCCGATTATTGAATCAGAAATTGGTGAGGATAATATCATTGAACATTCTGTTGATTTAGTTTCTGTTGATATGCAGCGAGAGTTTCCAAATTGCAATTGCAAGGTTAGACCGATCACGTTTGATGAAGCAAGAAAATACAATGATCTACTTCCTAATGACGATTTGGATGATTGGTGGTGGACTTGTACTCCTTGGTCTACAAGAGAAAGAGGTTGGAATCGATCAATAGCCGTTGTTTCGTCTTCCGGCATTATCCGCAGCAGCAGTTGCAATTGCAGCCACGGTGTTCGCCCGGTTTGTATCTTTTCTTCTGCAATCTTTGAATCAGAGGAATAAGTAAATGGCAGAAACAGAACTGAAAGTAATTTTGAAATCAAAAGAATTAGCAGAACATACATTGCGGATCACTTCAAATTGTAACAGATATCCAAAGAAATACCGATTTTCATTAGTTGATAAAATGCAGAATAAGTCACTTGAAATTTATGAATATTTGTATGAAGCGAATCGAACGGATTTGAAGCTGTATCGCAGAGAAAGATTAGAACTGCAAACCAAAGCAATAACACATTGTGATGAACTTTTGTTTTACATAGAGCTGTCTGTGAAATTGAATATTATAAATGTGAAAAGCATGGAATATTGGTCGAAGATGGTTTCTGATATTAAGCACATGGCAATTGCTTGGAGAACAAAAGATAGATCAAGATAATAAGATTAGGTTACATACTGTATAAGCCGTTGTTTCGTCTTCCGGCAATATCAACAACAACAATTGCAATAACAACAACGGTGTTCGCCCATTCTGTATCATACAGACAGAAAGAGTAGGCATTAAGCCGAAATCAGAAAAAGACACAAAAAAGTATGTAACCTTTCCTAAATGGATAAATACAAAGGAATTTTTACTATGGACAAAGATATTATATGCGATTACGAAAATCTGTATAAAGCATACAGAAAAGCTAAATCTGGGAAAAGTTTTAATGGAAGTTGTGCAAAATTTCAATCAATGAGCCTTGAAGGACTACATATCTTAAAAGAGCAACTTGAAAATCAAACATACCGGATGAATCCGTACAATGAGTTTAAGGTATATGAGCCTAAAGAAAGAGTGATTAAATCGTGTTCTTTTAAAGATAAAGTAGTACAGCACTGCTTATGTGATAACATTTTGCATCCAAGGCTAGAAAACGAATTTATACGAACAAATTATGCAGGGCAGATAGGAAAAGGCACACATTTTGGAATGGATTGCCTGAAAGGTCATATGCTTGAATTTTACAGCAAGCATGGTCTTTATGGATGGATTTTGAAATGCGATATATCCAAATTCTTTTATCAGATAAATCATGAAATAATAAAAGACATAGTGGATTATTATTTTCCGGACGAATACACAAAGTGGTTGAATCATTTGTTTATTGATAGTACAGATGGTTTAGGTTTACCGTTAGGGAATCAAGTAGCACAAGTTTATGCATTACTTATGTTGAACGGATTGGATCATTTTATTACAGGCGAATTAGGCATAAATTTGTACGGAAGATATATGGATGATTTCTACTTGATACACCAAGATAAAAAATACTTGGATTGGTGTTTGCATTGTATAAATGATTTTGTTTCCGGTCTTGGATTAAAACTTAATGGCAAGACACAAATAATTCCATTTAAAAACGGAATGTTATTTACAGGTTTTCATCACTACATTACAAAAGATGGAAAGTATATACGAAAGCTAAACGGTGCAAATAAGAGAAAGATCAAAAAGAAGTTAAGAATTTGGTCAAAACTTGTCAAATCCGAAAGAATGTCAATAGATAAATTTTATGAAAAGTATAATGCGTGGAAGAATCACGCATTGCACGGTAATTGCATAAAACTATGTCATTCAATGGATTTGTATGTAAAGGAATTATTAGAAAGTGAGGAATAAAAAATGGCAGAGAATACACAGATTGTAGAGAAGAAAGAAAACAACAGTAATTTTAGCATTGTTCTTGCGGATAAGTTAGAAAGTGTTTCAGATGCACTTCCTAAAGATTTCAACAAGGCTAGATTTGTTCAGAATGCACTCGCACTTGTGAATGAGAACCCTAACATTGCGAAATATGGTCAGCAAAAGATTATGTCAGGATTGCTTAAAGGGGCGTATCTTGGATTAGATTTCTATTCAAAGGAATGCTACTTGGTACCTTATGGCAATGATTTGAACTATCAGACAGATTACAGGGGTGCTAAGAAATTAGCAAAGAAATACTCTATTAGACCGATTAAGGATATTTACGCAAAACTGGTACATGAGGGTGACTTGTTTGATGAAAAGATTATTGACGGGGAGCAATCTTTTGATTTCAAGCCAAAGCCATTTAATGACGGAAAGATAATCGGTGCATTTGCCGTTGTCTTATACACGGACGGTGGAATGGCATATGACACAATGAGCCTTGCAGATTTGGAGAACACAAGAAAATCAAGTAAGGCAAGCAATTCTCCTGCATGGAAGAATTTCACAGGCGAGATGTATAAAAAGACCGTTCTTCACAGACTTTGTAAGCATATTGAGTTAGATTTTGAGAACCCGACGCAACAGAATATGTTTTTATCCGGGATGGAGATTGAAACAGATCAACAGAAAATTGCAGAGAATGAAATTGCCGAAAACGCAAACTCCGTAGATTTTCCAGAAGATGTAGTTGTTGAAAGTAAGGTAGTTGAAGAATCTGACGGACAGGTAACAATGCCGGAGTTCATGCAGGAGGGTTGATTATGAGAATTATTAGCCAGAGTGGGAGAGTTGATATTCCTTATGAAATGGCAGTTGTTTATGTTGAATACGAAAGTGTCATTGCCAAAGTTGGTGATGAAAGATACTCAATGGGCAAATATTCAACCGAAGAAAAGGCGTTTAAGGCTATGAAAATGTTGATAGAGACATATACCGGTATGCCTATCGTAATGCAGAATGTTGATGTTTCAGAAGATATGGAAAAGGAATTTGAAAGATTAAAGAAATGCGGTGTTATTGTGCAAGCAGAAAATCAACCGTCAAAAGTAGATTTTATCAACAACGCTTTCTTTCAGTTTCCACAGGATGATGAAATTGAGGTGTGAGTATGAAACAAAATCCAATAATAATAGCGTGCGAATTGTGCGGAAAGCCACAGGAAAAAGATAAATCACGTTCCAATGAGAATTGGGATGTTTATGATGCGAAGTCCGTTTGCGAATGTGGCGGAAATTTCAAAATGATGTTAAGAGAAGATGCGGAGAGGTTAAGGAATGAAGCTTAAATGTATCGCAACCGGATCGTCGGGGAACTGCTACACCCTAACTTCCGACAGTGGAGAAACACTTATCCTTGATTGTGGGATACCGATTAAGGAGATTAAGAAAGGTTTGAATTGGAATATAAGAAGTGTGGTTGGCTGTATAGTCAGCCACGCTCATTCCGATCATAGCAAGTCGGTTAAAGATTTGTGTGATATGGGAATACCTGTATGCAAGCCGTATGAAACGTTACTTATGAGCCAGTTTTTGGCAAATTCTTATTTTACCGTAAGATCATTTGACCTAACAACATTAGATGGCAGATGGACACACACAAATGCAGACGGCAGCGAATGTCCTTGTTATGGCTTTCTGATTACTCACAAGGAAATGGGAAGAATGCTTTATATCACAGATACAGAAATGGTTAAGTGGAGGTTTAAAGGAATCAATCACATTTTACTAGGCACAAACTACGACAAAGATTTAGTAAATGTGGATAACCAAAGTAAAGCCAACCATGTATTCAGAGGGCATTTAAGCATTGACACGGCTTGCGAGTTTGTAAAAGCAAACAATTCAAATGATTTGCAAAATGTGATTATGTGCCATTTATCAAGCGAAAATGCTGATAAGGACTTATTTATCGAGAAGATGAAAAAAGTTGCTAAAAACGCAAATGTGGACGTTGCAGAGCCGAGCAATGAGTGGTTGCTAAGAAACCCAAACGAATGCCCGTTTTAGAAAGGAGAATTGATATGCCAAACTGGTGCGAGGGAATGTTAAAAATCAGAGGAAGACAGGAAAATGTATTCAATATTTTAGCTGATAATCTACAGGTTTGGAAAACAATTATTGTTAAAGAACCAAATTTTGATATGCGAGAAGAACTTGATAGAGAAGCTATTAGGATAAACAGAGAAGATGGAACTATATGTGTCAACAAAACTGCATACATAAAAGACACTCACAGAAATTTTATCGAGCCAAACGAAATAAATGTTTGGGCGAGCAAAGACGGAAATTCTTGTGTTGCTGTTGAATTTAAAGCGGCTTGGGATGTGGTGAGTGAGCCGTATGTTAAATTATCCAAAGCGTACAACGTGGATATAAAAATAGAAGCATTTGAAAAAGGTATGGAATTTAGTAGGTATATACTTATCGAGAGCGGTGAATTAAAAGAGGACAAGGAAATTACATATGATGATTACGTATGGGATTGTGTAATGCCTAATCTTGGTGGCTGATTAAAGGCAGAAAGGAGCAGTAATGGAGAGATTGACAGAAAGAATTTATAATGTTCCGGATGGAGAATCTGACGTGTGGGTAAAAGAACATGATTATGTATCAGCTGCGGGAAAATTAGCTGAATATGAGGACTTAGAAGAACAGGGCAAACTTATCAAGTTACCTTGCAAAGTTGGTGATGATGTATGGTTTGTCCCAAGCCATACAAATTACAATCTCAACATACTTAATAATCACAGTGAAGAAAACAAAATTTTCCATCAAAAAGTTGCGAGAATTACATTTAGCAGTAATGGATGGTATCTGGAATGTGACAAAGACTTGGAATATGCAACCGACCACATTTTACTAGACAAGATGTACAAAGAGACTTGGTTCCTCACAAAATCCGAAGCAGAAGCAAAATTGAAAGAATTGAGAGGTAAGAATGAATAAAAGAAAAGCAATATCTAAAAGCACAAGAAAAACCGTATATCTCATGTATAACGGACATTGTGCTTATTGCGGCAGACAGATTGATTTAAAAGATATGCAAGTAGATCACGCAAAGCCGCTTAGAATTGGTGGGGCAGATGATATATCAAACTATATGCCGGCTTGTAGAAGTTGCAATCACTATAAATCCACTCTTGATATAGAGGGGTTTAGAAAATATCTTTCGGATATACATAAAAGGCTTATGCGTGACAGTATACCGTATCAAGTGGCAGAGCGGTTTGGAATAGTTAAGCATGTATCAGATGATGTGAAATTTTATTTTGAATTGAGAGGTGTAAAATATGAAATTTAATTTTAGCACAATAGCATTACCATTTTCAATTGAAAAAATAGAGATGGAAAGCGGTGAAGGAATGATAAGGATAGCCTTTTTAATCATTCATCTTGACATTAAATACCACAAGAATTGAGAGGTAGAGAAAATGAAAGTAGTAATTGACATACCTAAAGATTTCGCAGGAGATTATATTGCTGACAAATTCAAAGATTTCTTTTCAAGGGTTATTGCGGATATTGATTGCAATGGCATGTGCGGTAGATACGAGAAAGAAATTGCAGAAATGTTTTTAAAGGCATTTGACGATAGTGAAGAAAATTTTTTGCAACCGACAGCCTACGACGTAAATACGGTTGTGAATCAATTGGAAGAGTATGGAGAGGAATTAGAAAGATTTGGATGTTCTGGCATTTTGGCAGATATGATTGAGGTTGTAAGGGTAGGTGGTATAGATGTCTAAACATACAATAACCGACCTACACCAGATGCAATCACTTCCGCTTTCTGCAAAAATTAAAATGACACAACGGAGAATTGAAGAATGGGTTGATCGTTTTGGTGAAGATGGAGTTTACATCAGTTTTAGTGGTGGTAAAGACAGTACGGTGTTACTTGATATTGCTAGAAAATTGTACCCGAATTTGAAAGCAATGTTCGTAGATGTGCCAACACAATATGTCGAGTTAAGAGAGTTTGTAAAGTCTTTCGACAATGTGGATATTGTAAAGCCTAAGATTTCTTTCATGGAAGTTTGCGAAAAGTATGGGTTCCCTCTTATCAGCAAGGAAGTTTCTGAATGTGTTTCACATTCTAAGAAATTTTTGAGGGGGGGGTGTTACGCATCTTTTTATCGCAAATTAACAGGAACAGGAGAATATGCAGACGGTCAAGAGAAAAACAGATACACTTGCAAGAAATACGAATTTCTTCTTGATGCACCTTTTGATGTTTCAAATAAATGCTGCAATGTCATGAAGAAAGAACCGGCACATAGGTACGAAAAACAAACCGGCAGAAAAGCAATTTTAGGTCAGATGGCAGATGAAAGCAGATTAAGAACCCAACAATGGCTTAAGAATGGTTGCAACGGATTTGACATGAAAGAGCCTACAAGTAACGCTATGTCGTTTTGGACGGAGCAAGATGTGCTTTTATACATCTATGAGAATAAATTACCGATATGTAGTGTTTACGGTGATGTGGTTGTTGATATGTCCGCAAGGAAACAATGTGAAAATCAAATGAGTTTATCTGACTACGGGATATTCGATCTGGAGCGACCGCTTTTAAAGACAACCGGGTGCAATAGAACCGGATGTGTAATGTGTGGATTTGGTTGTCATTTGGAAAAACCGGATGATGCACGATTTGTAAAACTCAAAAAAACGCATCCTGGAATGTATAAGTTGTTAGACATCATTAAGAACAACGGAATTACATACCGGCAAGCTATTGATTGGATTAACGAACATGGGAACATGAATATTAAGTATTAGAGTAATCGGTTGTCTGAATATGGGTGAAGAAATTCGGACGTAAAACAACACTTAATTTGCGTTGCGGCATCGGCAAGGGTAGCCATAGTGTTGTTTCCGGTTGGAAAGGATGTGGCTTCAATCAGAAGCAGAATAGGAGAGAATATGGAAGATAGATATTTGTTTAGAGCCAAAAGAAAGAAATATGATTCAAACGAGGAAGTATGGGTCATTGGCTCTTATGTTCATACAAATGACGGAGATTATATTGTTGTACCATACAAAAAGTCAACTTTACTTGGCGAAGGTAAGTATATTGAAGTGGTTCCTGAAACCCTCTGCCAATGCACCGGCTTGAAAGATAAGAACGGCAAGCTGATTTGGGAGAATGATATTATGGTTGCGCACTTAGACGATAATTACCCAGAAGATGAGACTTATATAAGAATTTTATGGCACGGAAGTGGATTTTGTTCAAAAGAAAATGGAAGCAAAGATATAACACCAGTTGATAAATTTGACCAAGAACATTTTGAAGTTATCGGCAACATCTTTGACAACGCAGAGTTATTAGAAAGTGAGGAATAATATGACAGAGAGTGAAGCAGTAGAAAAATTAGAAGCACATATTGAATGTGAAAGCAAGCGATCAAAAATTGAAGGCTGCAATGATGGTTGCCCTGATTGCGAATTAGCCTATTTACAGGGAACATCGAAAGAACATATTGAGAGTGTAAAACTTGCAATACAGGCACTTGAAAAGCAGATACCAACGAAAGTGCAATTAAGACATATTCGTAAATTTGATGGATTTGATGATGGGGAATGCCCTACTTGCGGTTTGAATGTAAGTCGTGATTGTGATGGAACAGATGTTTTTTGTCCTGATTGCGGTCAAAAATTAGATTGGGGTGGTTCTGTTGAGTAAACCAAATTACAGGCAGATATACGCAAAAAAAGCAGCTAGAGAAAATCGTATTAAGTCTATTTGCCCTAATATTCCAAACACAAGCGGAATATACGCATTTCACAGAGTGGATGAAGCCGGTATAAAAAGGTCGTACGTGGGGCAAGCATTACATTTGTGTGAAAGATGCGCTTCACACCTTGGAGAATACGACCATATAGCATTAAGCCTAAAGAAACACGGATTTTACAGTGAGGATAATCCTTATGGTTGGAAGTTGGATTTTAAGACTTGCCCTAAATCTGAATTAGACGAAAAGGAAGTTGCTACGATCAAGCAATTTGCTGATAAGGGATTTCAGATGTACAACGTCACAGCCGGTAGCCAAGGTCAAGGCAAGTTGGTAACAGGTCAATACAAGCAACCTAAGACTTATACGCAGGGCATACAGCAAGGCAAAAAGGTGTTGGCAAGGGAATTATCCTCTATCGCAGAAAAGCACCTTATAATTCGCTTAAAGCCAGAAAAAGAGCATAACAAGGTGTCACAGAAACAGTATGAGAAATTTATGGATTTATTGAAAGTGGGTGAGAACAATGCTAATTCCGAAAGTTAAGCCAAGCAAATTTGAGAAATTCGGATTTAAGAAGTGCAAGGGTGAATATGGCAAGTGTGGTTGCTACTATCTTTGCGTTTCAAGGGGATGCAAAATGTTATTTGTCAGTCCAGTAATATTTGACGTGAACGAGTGGAGAGAGAACGATCCAAGAATACACAAGAACGCAAATTGTAGATACAAAGACCATAGGACATACCTTGATATTATTTATGAACTTATCAAGGCAGATATGCTTGTAAGTGATTGTACGAAAGCGGGTGAAGATAATCAACAAAGATTATGATTGCCATTGTTGGAATGACTATCCCAACGAAATGCACAAATATAGAGGTCAAAATCCTTATAAGAGCGGCAAATGGAAATGTGTTGATTGCTACGAATATGTAGGTAAATCTAAATTTGGTGCAACGCATTGTAGGAAGAAAGTAGGTGATTCAGAATGAAAAGAAATGATTGCATAGAGGTGTTAGACCACTTAAAAGAAAAACTGAAAGAAAAAGATATAATTGCTGTACAGGATATCGAAGATGATTACAAATGCCCTGTGTGCGGTCAGATGGAAACCTTGTTGTTAAAAGGAATGGTTGATAAGGATATTGAACCAACAGCATCCGTGATTGATGTTTCGACAACGATCATGGCAAGAGATTATAAGGGATTGAATAATTACGGAACGAATGGAGTAATTGAATGGAAGTAGTAGGAAGTATATACACAGGAACTTCAGATGGATTTCAGCGTGGAATTATCGGGGGGGGCATTTCCCGGTGCGTCAAAGCTGAAACACACGATTTAGGAGTAGTTATGGCAGATGTAAATGTTTTAGGTTCTCTTGAAGCAAAATTTGAGAGTACAAACAGAATTTATGATGTGGGGGGGTGCAGTCCAACATTGAGTACAATGCAAGGCGGTAATCAAGAGCCGAAAATTCTTGAAAGTCAGATAGTTGCTATGCGTGGTAGAAATCCTGATAATCCATCGGATAGAACCACAGGAAGTCCAACAGAGCAGCGGTTAGAAGCGAATACACAAGGCACAAGTAATTGTTTGACGAGTGTGCAGAAAGATAATATGGTTCTTGTAAAACAAGCGACAAAGCAAGGATATGCCGAATGTGAACTAGGTGGAGTGGCTGATTTGAGTTTCCCAGACAGTGACACTAGACGCGGCAGAGTACAGGAGCGTGGGAGCTTGTGCCCTACAATTATGGCACAAAACCAAGAATTGTGCAGAATTGAAACTCAATATCGTATCAGAAAGCTAACCCCTAGAGAATGCGGTCGGTTGATGGGTGTATCGGATGAAGATATTGACAGAATGGCAGCAGTAAACAGCAATACACAGTTGTACAAGCAGTTTGGTAATAGCATTGTAGTTGATGTTATGTGTGCAATGTTTAAAAACTTGAATATAGACCAGGGCTGTGATCTTGTGCTAAAAAGTGGAGACACAATTAAATGTTCTGATGCAGAAGAGATGATTAAAATTATGAACGAGTTAGAGAAAGAAAATATTCATACAGATTTTTTGTATGAAAAAGATGGTGAAAAAGGTTATTGGTTAGAAATTTTATAAAACTATACCGGAACTTGAAAGGATGTGATTACATGAGAATTTATATAAGCGGTGCAATCACAAAAGATAAGGACTATTTCAATCATTTTGAAAGAGTAGAAAATGAATTAAAGAAACTAGGATTTAGTTGCATAAACCCCGCAAAAGTCAACTCAAATATGCCGGATGATTTTACCCACGAAGATTATATGAAGATTAGCTTTGCGTTATTAGATATGTGCAAAACAATCTATATGTTGGACGGTTGGAAAGATTCATGCGGTGCGTGTCAAGAGTACGGATATGCACTTGCTAAAGGTTATTCTATTTTATTTGAAAAGAGGTGATTTGAGATGGCAGAAAGACGTATGTTTACACAAAAAATAACAGAGAGTGATGCATTCTTGGATATGCCGTTATCTGCACAGGCATTATACTTTCATTTATGCATGAACGCAGATGATGATGGGTTTGTAAAAAACCCTAAGAGAATTGCTAGGATGATGGGTGCAAATGATGATGACTTTAGTTTATTGATATTGAAGTCTTTTGTCATAAAGTATGAAACTGGTGTTATAGTTATTAAACATTGGAGAATGCACAATCTTTTACGAAAAGACAGATACAACGAAACGGAATATTTAGAAGAAAAATCCATGCTAAACATTAAAGAAAATGGTGCTTATACATTAGACAGAAATCAAGGAAAACCACTTGTGGCAACCAAATGGCAACCAAATGGCAACCAAATGGCACCACAGGTTAGTATAGGTAAGGATAGTATAGTAAAGGATAGTATAGGTTATATAAAAGAAAAAGATACCCCTAAAGGGGTATCTAAAAAGAAAAGTGACAGGTTTACACCACCATCACTTGAAGAAGTTCAAAATTATTGCCTAGAACGTAACAACAGTGTAGACCCACAAGCCTTTATTGATTTTTACGCAAGTAAGGGTTGGATGGTTGGCAAGAACAAGATGAAAGATTGGAAAGCGGCAGTTAGGACGTGGGAAAGGAGCCGTAACAACTCAAAGAAAGAGAAAACAGTATTTGATGAATGGAGGGATGCTTAATGACAAGAGATGAAACAAAGCAATTGTTGATGATGATACAGGCAGCATTCCCAAATTACAAAATACCGGATAAGTCGGTAGCGGTAAACACATGGTATGTCATGCTAAAAGATTACAACTACCAAATTGTTGAAACCGCATTGCGAACATACATAGCAACAGACACTAGCGGGTTTGCTTGCAGTATTGGTCAGATTATATCACTGATTCAAAAATGCACAGTGCAAGAACAGTTGGGAGAAATGGAAGCATGGTCGCTAGTGAGAAAAGCAATCGGAAACGGGAACTATGGTTCAGTGGAAGAATTTGAAAAGCTTCCGCCAACAATTCAGAAAGCGGTCGGAAGTGCTGACATGATTAAGCGGTGGGCTATGAGTGATAGCAACGAAGTATCAACGGTTATTCAATCAAATTTCTTGCGAAGTTACAGAACGGCAGTTAAGAGGGATGAAGAATATGCAAAGATGCCGGAAGATGTTAAGAAATTGATTAGCAGCATACCGGCTGTGCAGATCGAGAAGAAAGAACCAATTGCAGAATTACCAAATGTGATAGAGCAAAAGACAAGAGATTTCAACGAAATATCAAATGCAATTGATGAGTGCCGGAAGAAGTTAGTGTTAGGTGGTGACTAAAATAATGGCATGTTACAGAGAAAATGATTGTGTTAGATGTGAAACTTGCATGAATTGTGGCAGAAACAGAAATTATTACACTTGGGAATGTGATGAGTGCGGTTACACTTCGGAAGATAAAACAGAGTTTAGATGTGTCGGAGGAAAAGATTATTGCACAGATTGTTACGAAGAATTGATGGATGATATTGAATCCGGAAGATAGAAAGGAGTGCCAGGACTTGAACAAGATTAGAAAGCAGAATTTGAGAGGTAAGAAAGCCGGATTGTCGGCAGTTGATATGTGCATGATTAGAGAATGTGCTAAAAAGCAAGCAGAGAAAATGGAAAATAGCGCAACAGATAACGCATTTCTGTATATGCTTGCGATTCCGCTGAACGTGTTGGTTAATGATTATTGGTCGAAGTCGGCAAAGAAAAGAGCACCAAAGTTTATCAATGATGTAATGAGCCTTTATGAAGCGGTGCAGGATGGAACAGTAAGCAAAGAGGAACTGTCAGACCTGTTGAAAGATATGGCAGGGGTAGATGTGAACGAAGAGTTAAAGAAACGGGGTGTAAAGGATGAAACCACAAGCACCATGTAAGGACTGCTATAAAAGATATTTGGGATGCCATTCTGAATGCGCTGATTATATCGACTACAACAATAAGCAACAGAAAATAAGGAACGAGAGAATGGAAAGAGCCGAAGAGTGCCAAATGATTGTAAAGCAGATCAACGAATCAAGAAAAAGAATGACAAAAGGCAGAATAAAATAAATAGATTGGAGGTGAAGAGGTTTGTCCGGACAATAAAACTATAGTTGCCTCCTGAAAATGAGCAAAAAAACGTATTATTACCGAAAAGCCAACGGGCTATGTACAGATTGTGGAAAAGAGATTGAACCAGAGAGAAAAGGAAAAACAACATGTGAAGCTTGCAAAGAGAAAAACACAAAAGAAGCACAAGAAACGAGAGAGTTTAGAAGAATGCTTGGGTTGTGTCCAAGATGCGGAAAGAATAACCTGATTGGAGATGAAAAAAATTGCCCGGAATGTAGAGCAATAAACGACAAGTACATACAGAGAAACATGGATTTAAAGTTAAAATCAGATTACGAAAGCAGAAAAAGAAACAGAAAGAAAGACAGGGAAAACGGTATTTGTACAAGTTGCAGAAAAAGAAAGGCAGATGTTGGTTGTGCAATGTGTGATGTTTGCAAGAAAAAGAGAAGAGAATACATGAAGTCATATTCGTTGAGGAAAAGAGGAACGGATAAAAGCTTGCACATTATCTGGTTGGAAAATGGGTTGTGTTCCAATTGCGGAAAAGAAACGTACAAAGATTACAACGTGTGTGAAGAGTGTTACGGTAAAATTTTAAAGGTTGTAGATTCAGAATCAAGCAAAAGGGCAAGAGAAGAAGTCAAAAAGAGAGAAAACAGAAGATATATAGAATATCAAGCAATGATTAGGGAGAAGTAAAGGAGAAACGGCTATGAGAGTGAATTATTCAAAACTCACAAAGCCGGAACTTGAAAAGATGCTAGAGAACGCCAATTTTACTGCGGAAGAGGAACAGATATTTAGATTTCTATTCCGTGGTTATTCCCAAAAGGAAATCAGTATGAAAATGTGCTTATCCTTACGGACGGTGGAAAGAAGAGTAAGAGAAATTAAGAAAAAGACAGGGGGTGATGTTGGTGGAAGAAATACCAGATAGTGACCTGTTGAAATATGCAATTGAAAATGGTATTATTGATGTGGAATCTTTACAAAAGAGAATGGCAATGAAAAAACGAAAAGAATACCTTGATATGCAGAAATACGAAATATGGCAAGGAAGTGACGGTTATTGGAGAACGTATATACCGGACAACGAGAAGTCCAGAAAGTTGATTAAAAAGAAAGACAGGCGGTTATTAGAGGATGAAGTCGTTAGGTATTGGAAACAAACAGAAGAAAATCCAACCGTAAAAGAAGTATTTGAAGAAAGCGAAGAAAGGAGATTATCGTTAAATAAAATATGCAAGGCGACATATGATCGTGAAAAGCAATTTTTTAATAGGCATTACAAGGAGTTCGGAAAGAAAAGAATTAAAAATGTTTCGGAAGATGAATGGCAGGATTTTCTGGAAGAAGAAGTATCCAGGGAACATTTAAAGCCAAAAGCATTCGCCGGTCTAAAAGGAGTGACAAGGAGCCTTCTTAAGAGGGCGAAAAAAAGAAAACTAATAGATTTTAATATTACGGAATTGTTTGAAACATTGGATGTTTCTGATAGGGATTTTGAAAAAGAGATAAAAGAAGATTATCAAGAAGTGTACGACGAAGAGGAAACAGATATTATGATAAAATATCTGGAAAGCCATATCGACACAAAAAATATCGCAATATTGTTAATGTTTCTAACCGGTCTAAGAATTGGTGAAATAGTAACGCTTAAGCATGATGATTTTGAAGATAATACAGTGAAAGTAAGAAGAACGGAAACACGGTTTATCGGAGAAAACGGATATGAAACGGATGTAAAAGAATATCCTAAGACAAAAGCCGGGGTTAGAACAGCAATCATACCGGAAGATTATATGTGGCTGTGCAAAAGGATAAAGGCAACCAACCCATTTTCTGAATATGTTTTTGTGAGTGAAAACAAAAGAATGACAACGCAGGCAGTAAGAATGAGGTTGAGAAGATTGTGTATAAAATTAAAAATATACAATAAGTCGCCACACAAGGTCAGAAAGACTTACGGAACAATATTGATGGATAACCATATAGACAACCGAATGATAATTGGTCAGATGGGGCATACAAACATATCTACGTCGGAGGTTCACTATCACAGAAACCGAAGAACAATTGAAAAGAAATCGGCAATACTTAGTAGCATACCAGATTTGAAAGCTAGATAGTTGATTACTATTTGCGAAAAAGTAATCAAAAGTAATCAATAAAAAATCAAGAAAACGCAGTAAAACAAAAGGGAAAACGAAAACGGTTAAAGGGTTCGACTCCCGTTATCTGCTTCAAAAAAACCTTTTAAATAGGGCGTTTCAGAAATTTGGTAATCAAATAGTATTCAAAAAAGTAATCAAACGATAAAAGAAAGGAAATGTAAAGATTCCAAAACAAAATGAATAATGGCGGATATATGGCGGATAACTGACGGTTACACCGTCTTTTTTTATGCCAAAATTTAAGGCATAAGGAGGTGTTACCGTGTTTTCGGATGAATTGTTATCAATTATTTTTGCAAAGCCAGAATTACAAGAATTGGATTGCGAAACACAATCAAAGGTAGTACACGCAATTGAAAGATCAATGGAGGAATACGAAGATGAATATAAACAACAATCCTTATCAGCAACAGATGAATAGTTATATGCCGCAATATCCGGCATACCAATACAATCAAATGGGAAATATACAGCAAAGGTATCAACCGCAACAGGAGTTTCAAATGCAATCCGGGTTGTTTGGTAAAGTGGTACATGATGCAGAAAATATAATTCCTAGTGATGTACCTATGAATGGTGCGGTTGCATTTTTTCCTAAAAGCGACTTGTCAGAAATTTATGCCAAACAATGGGGAACGGACGGAAAAATCTCTACAAGCGTTTTTAAGCCTGTTTTAACAGATAACACTAACAAGTTATCGACAGAAACAGAAAAATTAAAATTTGACCTATCAGAGAACGTTACAGAGGTATTTGAAAAGCACTTTGATACCTTGTTTTCAAAAATAGAAGAATTGGAGAAGAAAATTGATGAAAAATCTTTGACTAAATCTTCGGCTAAATCTTCGACCAAATCTAAAACTAGCCAAAAATTAGTCGAAGATGATGCAAGTGGAGGTGAAGCATAATGAATCAGCAGATGATACAAGCAATCAATCAGTTAAAATCAATCAGAAATCCGCAACAGGCAGCCATGCAGGTATTACAGAATGCAGCAAGACAAGGAAATCAAATGGCAAGCGGAATTTTGCAGAATATCCAGTCTGGAAACATGGCAGGCGTAGAGCAGACACTTAATAATTTTATGGGTGAAAACGGTTTAAGCATGAGCGACATAAAGAAAATGTTTAAATAAATCTAGTACATATTAGGGTTTTGTCCGGACAACAAAAACCACGGTTCCCTATTTGTAAATAAACAAATGGAGGTAAACTAATATGTTTAACAACGGAGTAAGCCTTGCCGATATTGCGGCAGTAACGGGCAACAACAGAAACAATGATGGAATGTGGGGCGATGGTGCTTGGTGGATTGTCATTCTCTTAATTTTCGGATGGGGAGGCTTCGGCGGTAATGGCTGGGGCGGTAACGGTGCCGGAAATGGTTATACAGATGCGGCAATTCAGAGAGGTTTTGATAATCAGGCGGTTGTTTCAAAGCTTGATGGTATCAACAATGGTATTTGCAGTCTCGGCTACGATCAGTTAGCGCAGATGAATGGTATCAACACAAATATTCTGCAAACCGGCTTTGGTATTCAGCAGGCAATCAACGCTGATACAGTAAGTGGAATGCAGAACACAAATGCCATTCAGTCAACGCTTACCAACATGGCGGCACAGAATGCTTCATGTTGCTGTGAAACACAGAGACAGATCGAAAGAGGATTTGCAGACACTAACTACAATATGGCTACACAGGCTTGCCAGACAAGACAGGCAATTGCGGATAGCACACGTAGTATCTTAGATTATTTGTGCCAGGATAAGATTGCAACATTACAGGCAGAGAACAATGATCTTAGACACGCTGCATCACAGGATAGACAGAACGCACTTCTGACTACCGCAATGACAGCGCAGGCAAGCCAGATTATTAATGCTGTAAATCCGACCGCAATCCCGGCATATGTGGTTCCAAATCCAAATGCGTACGCTTATGGATGCGGATGTAACCAGAGTTGCGGATGCTAATTACAACAGAATAATTGAGTATCTTAATTGGGTTTAACTCGTTTTTAACTCGTTTTAATTGGTTTTTAACCGGTTAAAAATGGTTTAACGAATTAAAACATGATTATGTCTGCAAAAGCGGTATTACTTGTAAACACAAGGGCAGACTATAACGTTTGCCCTTTATTTTTTGAAAGAGAGGTAAATAAAAATGGCAGAATTTACAGGAATTGCATTACAAACAGTTGCAGCCGGAGAAGATGTTGCATTAACAGAAACACCGGTAAGCGGAAGTAAATGTATTGTTCATAGACAGGGAAGCGGAATTGTAAAGTTGAGAGGTATTACAAACCAGTGCAGAGCAAGATTTCTTGTATCGTTTAGCGGAAATATTCAGATACCAACAGGCGGTACGGTTGAAGCTATTTCACTTGCGCTTGCGGTAGACGGTGAGCCTTTGCAATCAACAAGAATGATTGTTACACCGGCAGCAGTAGAAAATTTCTTTAACGTATCAGCGCAGACGTACATTGATGTACCTTGTGGATGTTGCAGTACGGTAGCGGTGCAGAATACGTCTACACAGGCTATTGAAGTGCAGAATGCTAACTTAATTGCGGTTCGTGAAGCGTAGGGGGGTGATGTTATGCACATTGAAAGAATGCACAAAATGATTGAATGTCTTACCGAAAAGGCATTATGTGAACTTGAAAAAGGCACGGAAAATGTTGACACTTGCGAAATGGGGCAAGTGGTAGACATGATTAAAGACCTAAATGAAGCAGAGTACAAAGCAGTAATCGTAAAGGCTATGAAAAAAGCTGATGAAGAGAAAGAAGAGTACGACAAAATGTTGCTTCGTGAACTGAAAGAAGAGTACGGAGAAGATACCGGAAGAAGATTTTACGACCATTACAGATATTCGGATGGGAGATTTGCACCAAAAGGACACGGAACCTACCGGGGATATAGCGAGCCATATTATCACATGACACCGGAAATGTACCGTGACATGGATAGAGACACGCATAGTAGAATGTATTACACAGAAACCGGTATGAACGAAAGTGGTTATGATCGTGCAAAGAGAACATACACAGAGACAAAGGAAATGCACAGAGGTAATACACCGGAAGATAAGAAAGCTAAAATGCAGGAGTTGGAAAGGTACGCAAAGTCTCTTACGGAAGATGTAGTTGAAATGGTATCGGATATGTCTGATGAAGAGAAGAACCTTTTAAGAACAAAAATGCAGATTTTAATGCAAAAAATTCAGTAAAATTAAGGGCTATGGGTGTAACGCTCATAGCCTGTTTTGAGGTGGTCCCATGAAATTTACAGTAAATAACAACCGGTGGACGTTGCAGTTTGCAAGCCCGAACAGTGAAGAATTGAGACGTAGCGACAATGTATATACGCTAGGTGTTACCGACAACAATACTAAAACGGTAACGATTGCTTATGGAATGTCTGATTACATGACTAACAAGGTATTATGTCATGAGTTGGTACACGTTTATAGCTTTGAAAATAACTGCAATATAGACATACAGACAGAAGAAATAATTGCAGATTTTATGTCGCTATATGGCAGAGATATTATATATATTGCTGATAGTATCATGAGTAATGTTATGGAGAAAAGATATGGATAGAGTAGATGAAATATTATTGTATATACAAAAGACTAATCCGGAAATGACAAGGGAGAAATTGGTTGAAGAATTAAGAAAAAGCGAATATGCGGCTAAGTCGTTGATATTTGGAGCAATGAACGTAAAAAAATAAAAATTTTTTGCCGCCGCAAAAAATATTCCGACAGAATTTGAACCCCCCCTATGTTTAAAATTTTACACCAAATATGAGATTGAAAATTTTGGAAATTTTTGCTCGATTTTTGCAGATTTCACTTAAAAAAGTGAATTTGATTTTTCGTGTGAAGATAAAGCGCTCTTTGACGAAGTTTTTAGTGAAAATCGTTGTGTAGTCGTGATCTGCTCCGGTCGTGGTGCGTAATCTGCCACATATACGGCAGCCGTCTATCCGGGTGCTTTCGTGCGTGATCATAAGCACGACAAAAACGCCCAATAGATAGACCTGGTGCGCCGCTATGAAGTCCTGTATGTGATTGTACATGATCGAAAGGAACAAGCACATAGGGGATTGCTTGACGCTATTATATTCCGGTGATGTTAAATTGTCAAGGTGCAGACGGTCAGAAAATACCGTTGTAAGGCTGTATTTTGCCCTAAATTTCAATTTTTAGACAATAATATACTTATGGGTTGCCTATTTTAATTTTCGGGAATACGAACCCGGGAAACGTGCGTAATCTGTTTTGCGTGGCAGATACACAAGCTGCCAATATGCCGGGACAAAAAAATTTGCCTACCAATTCTCGCCAAACGAGAAAAACAGGCTAATATATAGCCGTATGTGTTGCGTTGCTGCCGAATGCAACCGCCCGGAATTGGACCGGGCGCAATGCTCCAAGGTTGCTAGTTTTTGCCATAAAAATTAATAAAATCGTTCTGAATGTCATTATCTTTGACATATTTATAATAGTTCAAAAGCATTACAAAATCCCCAGCGGATATATAATAACCGTTGTTTTTGTCAACGTTTACACTCGCCTTTACGTCGTGTTTTTCTTGCGAAATGTTTAACTTCCCGCCATTGTTTACTTCAAAAGATATTTTTCCCATTTTTCATTCCTCCATTTTTTAAAATATCCAGGTTATCCGGGTAAAAGCAAGCCGGGGAGTCGAACCCTGGAGCCGTACCATCTACGCTTGTCTAGTTGTAGAAATGTGCAAGATATAGATCTTGTGTGGTTCCCGGTTCGCAAATAGTCGGGAGATACCCGAACCATACAAGAATTGCATCAAATTCCTTGAAATATCCCTTTACTCTTTCGATTGCTTTCTGCTCTTTTTCCTGTAATGATTTCGTGTATGGAGTGTTACAAGTTCTCTCGTCATTCTCAAGAATCAATAGCCTTTCCTCTAATCCGCAAAGTCTATAATAGGCGTTCATTGCCTTTTTTGCTGATGCTATATCTCCGTTTGTACGGTTTGCCAACTCAATAACCGCTTTTTCTCTCTTTTCTGCAACTGTTAATTTTCTCATAATATCCACCTTGCGCCTTTCTGCGCTTCCTTTCTTTTTCTTGTTTGCTTGTATGTTCTTGCTTTCTGCTATCCACCTAACAACCGCCGCCGATCTTGTCAACGTCAGCCGCTACTTATGGAATTGTCAGAAAATGAAATTCTATTTGCTTACTACTTCTACAAGTTTGATTTCAAAGTCTCTTTCTACTGCTACAACTTCGCTTGCAAGTAATTCGATTTCTCCTGTGTACATTCCTTTTACATAAACCTTGTAATTCTTCATTTTAAAAACCCCTTTCTAATGTCCGGTGATCCGGTTTGTTGTTTGTTCCTTTCGATGTACTTATAGTAACACGATAACGTTATATATGCAATACCTCAATGTTGCACAAATAATAACACGATAGCGTTATATCTATTGTACATATTGCACAGTTTGGATTATTGGTAGAAAATTTTGAGCGGAAAATCACGATATCATTATATAAGAAAGAGGTTAGATGTTGACACGATAGCGTTATTGTGATATCGTGTTAAATGTAAATCACGATATCATCATATAGGAGGAATAAGATCATGGAAGAAAGGAAAGCATCAGCGGCGCATATTAGAGCCACTGCCAAATATGAAGAAAAGGCATATTTTAAGACGCTTGTTAGATTTAAGAAGGCAGACGAGGAGCGCATAAGATCAGCGGCAGGAGATAGCTTGAACGGATTCATAACGAAATGCGTTCTTGATCGTCTGGAAGAATTGGAAAGCCGATCAGAAAAGGAAGATTGCCCGTTTCTATAAAGGTTTAAATTTCTTGTTGACAATATAACGATAACGTGTTATAGTAACACTATCAACAAGAAAGGGAAGTGATTATATGAATAAATCAATAGTATTCACAATCAAAACGGCTTATAGCCGGGAAAAGTATTTTCTGGAATTAAACGAGGGAACAGAGAACCCGTGGGAGATCAAAGATCAGATTGAGACGGCACTAATTAGTAAGATGTGCTTCTGTGATGCATACGATCTTGTTAAATACAAAGAAGTAGACGAGAAGTACATTGCCAAGAGAGAAAAAGCAATCAAGGAGCTAGAAAGCATCATAAATGACACGTGCGAAGAATACTTCTGTTGCGGGGAAGAATTTGTTACACTGGAAGCATTGAGAGATTCCATAAGATACGAGGAAGAACGGCAGAACAAGCCGACCTTGAGAGAGTTCTTAGACGGCGCAGAGGATGACTATATCATAGAGATATATTACGGAGAGACACAAGGATTTTCTGGAACATATGAAGAGTTGAAAAAGCACAAGCCGTATATAATGCACGAAAAGGTGTTATCATATGATGCAGACGATAGCGGAGTAAATATAAATCTATAAGGTTAAAAGAAAGGAAGGTGGACGTTATGAATACAATATCTTTTGTTAGTATATGCCCTATATAGACATTATAAATATATGCTTGACAAATGCTATTATATATATTATATTAAGCCGTAGAAAGTCGCTTGTAGGTTCTCCGAAAAGCCGGTGATCAGATCAGGAGCCGCAGCAAGTAGACAGATAGGAGCAAGACCGGCAGCAGATAAGAGATACACGCTCACAGAGTAGATTTACTTTGTGGGCTTTTTTATTTTCTCGGAAAGCGAGAAAAAACGGCTACCAATCTCGGCAAACAAGAATAGGAGGTGGCAAGATGTCGAAAGTTAAATATCCAGACAGTGAATATTCAATGGCTATTACTTGTGTGGAAGATATGCCGGCAGTAGCCGCCGATATAGTAAGATCATACTGTGATAGATATGATATTGACGAAAGAGATATATACCCTAGTATATGGAGCGATATTATAACGGAGTTAAATATTAAGCTATTTAATCCATGTAATAAGTTATTAAAAAAAGATAATGCATTATATAATGACTATAATATAGACAAGGTAATATATGTATATGAATATATATATAAGAGGTTATGTAATAATCATTGTCAAGAGATTAGTCAAAAGGGATTCTGTGACATGATCGGGATAGGAAAACAAACGTTGTACGAGTGGGAAAGTGGGGCGCTAAGTTCGCAGCGTTCCGACTTGCGACAAAAAATAATGGACGATAACGAAGAATCTTTGTTTAATTTGATGAAAGACCGACGGAATAATCCGATGAAGATATTGCCGAAATTAAACAAAGTACATCATTGGAATATGCCAGGAGTGAGACAGGAAAGCCGGAAAGAAGCCCTAACCGCTGACGCATTACCTCAATTGAATTGTACGAAATCAATAGACAATTCCGAATCGTTGCCGGTTGTAGAACAGTAGCAAATTGTATATTTTCATACACAATTTGGAAAGCTAGGAAATACAATGGTTTGAAAGATTTACGCAAAGTGCAACTATTCGCAAAACAGTGGTTTTGCGAATAGTTGAAAACAAAGAAGCTAAATTGTCTGAATAGTTTGAATTTCAAATACAATTCATAATGCAGTCGAACAGGTCCCGAGCCGGAGCAGATCGGCAGGGTGGAGGGGGTTATATATGCGGTTGGTAGAGCCACTACTAAGCCCCACAAATATTCTCAAAAACAAAAAGGCTATATTATATAACAACACATATAATACCAACCAACATAACAACAGATATAATAAATAATATTATAGACACAATAATTACAAGGAGTGAGTTTATGAATAATAAAAACAAAACATTATCCGTAATTGTATTAACAATTGTATTATTACTAATCGGTTGTGTAATAAGTCTTATTACAACATGTGGAATTATAAAGCTTATCACTATTTGCTTTGGGTTAAGGTTTAAATGGTCAATAGCCGTAGGAATTTGGTTGATTATGTGTTTATTATCAACAATATTCAAATCCGGAAATAGTAAATAATCGGGGTGGTGACATGGATAAGGTGTTAGACGATATAAGCATAATATTACAAGAGGTAGTATCTATCTGGTTAAGCATAATTTACCCAATAATATTTGGCTTAATATTTATAATAGCATTTATAACATTGCCGATATGGATAATACCGTATCTGATATATTGTATGAGGTGATCTGATGAAAGATGAATACCCAAGGTTGCCAACAGATGAAGAAAAAGAAATACTATCAGACCATTGCTTAAACGAAGATAATTGGCTAGTAGCATTTCGGACAAAAAGAGAAATAGACTTCATAAGTAAGCGAAGTCGCATGCGAAGAATCATATACCTAGGTGAATAGGTTTTCTACGAAAGATAAAATTTCTGAAAATTCTACGAAAGATAAAATTCAAAAAATTTTCCAAAAACAAAAAAGAGTAACGATTAAGAAAGGGGATTAAACATGTTAGCGTACATTATGATTTTGTATTTGCTGATTAAAATTTCTGCACCAATTTGGGTTATATGCGTGTGCAGTTTTACGGTTGGTGTAAGGTTGATTAACTGGGTTTCGGAGGAACAGAGTAAATGACAGGAAATGATTATCAAAAATTAGCAATGAGAACCAATGACGGAAAAGCAACAGAAAGATTGGAAAGATCTTGTGATGTGTTTTCGGATTTTCAGGACGTGGGCGGAATTGTAAATGCTGCATTAGGATTATCCGGTGAGGTTGGCGAATTAAATGACATGATTAAGAAATGGATTTTTCACAACACGCCACTTGATAAAGAACACGTCAAGAAAGAGATCGGAGATGTAATGTGGTACGTGGCAATGATGTGTGAATCGTTCGGCTTTTCGCTTGATGATGTAATGCAAACGAATGTAGACAAATTAGTCGCACGTTACCCGGATGGGTTTGACACATACCGTGCTAATCACAGAGCAAAGGATGATGTTTAATGAAATTATCCGGAGTAGAGATAAAAGATGAATGCGAACGTTGCGGAGATGTTCTGTTTTGTCAATTGACACGACAAGGACACGCAATCGGTCAAAAACGTAGCAACATGACAGAAATGGTGAAATGCCAATTAAGACATAGGGAGAAGTTAGATGGGAAGAGAACATGACAATGTAAATCATCCGTCACATTATGAGACAGGGAAATTTGAGTGCATAGATGTGATGATAGAAACGCAAGGAATTGAAGCAACTAAGAATTTTTGCGTGTGCAATGCATTCAAGTACATATACCGACACAATATGAAGAACGGTGAAGAAGATTTACGGAAAGCAAAATGGTATTTGGATAAATACATGGAACTGATAGACAATTCTAATAGTGCCGAAAAGTTGTGGGATTGATTTTAAGACATTTTAAAGTGAAAAAGGTATAAATACTCAATAACGGTATTTTAGAACGAAATAAAGGAGAATAGAAAGCAATGAATAAAGTTGTTTTGGTTGGCAGATTGACAAGAGACCCAGAGATTAGATATGCAAACAATGAGAAGAATACATGCGCGGCAAGATTTAGCCTTGCGCTAAACAGAAAGTTCAAGACAAACGGACAGTATGAAGCAGACTTCCCTAATTGTGTAGCAATGGGAAAGACGGCAGAGTTTGTAGAGCGATATTTCCACAAAGGAGATATGATTGCACTTGACGGTCACATTCAGACCGGAAGTTACACGAATAAGGATGGAAACAAGGTTTATACAACCGATGTATTTGCTGAAAATGTAGAGTTTGCACAAAGCAAGAGTGATAGCAGCAATTCAAATAATAGCAAGCCGTCAAGTGATGGTTTCATGAATATTCCGGATGGAATTGAAAGCGAGTTACCGTTCGCATAAAAAGCTAGGGGTATTGCCAAATGGTAAGGCGCAAGATTTTGATTCTTGTTATTGGCGGTTCGAGTCCGTCTACCCCTGTGTGGGTGTTCTTAGCCGACACCCGATTGGGCATTTTTCATATGCTCCTCCCAAGTACCAACTAGCGGAAAGCTGTTAAGAACCGTCGCAAGGTTCGGTGGGGTTCGGGTTTAATTGCGGTAGTTCCCCATATTGTCACCCCTCTTTAGGCAATTAAAAGAACCGCAATAGGCGGTGTAATGCAACTGTTAATTTTAGACTGTATTCCATGAGCAATCTACATCGGCATAGCGGCTTGCACAACATCTAAACACCGTCTTAGTCAGAAAAGACGTGAAAATCCGTATGGTTGGTACGTTAAGCCAACCACTTTTCAAATGTATATCAGTTATGGGATTCTGAATAAAAATCCCATTCGCAGTGTTGACAGAGAGGTAATGTGTCCGGTTGCTAACCGGTAGCCATCCGAAAGGGTGAATAGGTTCGATTCCTATACACTGCGTTTGAAATGTAACAAAAAAGAAATGCAGTTGTTGGTAATCTGCAAAATTTCTTACAACCATCTACATTTCAAGTGCACCTGTGTTGGTTGGCAAAGCCGCTTGTTTGCAAAGTAATGACGATCGGAATATAAATCGTTCCAACACAGGGAAAATAAGAAAGGTGTGAAGAATATGAAAATTGGTATTGATAGAATTAGTGATGAAATTATTGATAAGATTGCAAAAGATATAGAAGAAGATCACGACAATAAGGTTGCAATTGCTTTTACAAAATCAATAGGTGAACTTCTTAGAAAGAATGGAGTTGAAGCACATTACACGCAGTACAACTCTGACGTTATGACAGAAGATGGAATAAGTAAACGATACGGAATTGTGTTTGATAGCCTTGATTTTACAGAACATGATAAGGTGTTTAAAGATGAGATAAAAGAGTTAAAGGGAAGCGTTGAGGAAAGAGACTCTCATATCAAACAACTTAAACATGATGTTGATGAATTAAAAGAAAACAACGTAACTGATGAATTGTCTTTTGGCGCAATTGAGGTAGCAAATTTTCTGATAAATACAGAATACGAATGTGAAATACCGTTTATCAGAAGAAAAACAAAGCGTAGAAAGTATGACATTGAAGATTTGGAGCAGATTGCGGAACATTTGCTTGTGTATTGTAAGCACAACAAAGGGGAAGAATAATTTAATTGCTGATTATCAGCGGAAAGGAATATATTATGAAAAAATTATTTGTAAGCGTACCAATGAAAGGTAGAACAGAGGAAGAAATCAGAAAAACAATTGATAAGATGAAGAAGATTGCTGAAATTTTCGAGGGAGAAGAACTTGAACTGATTGACAGTTACATTGAAGATAATCCGCCGAAAGACAATAATCAAGCTGTTTGGTTCTTGGGAGAATCCCTTAAGAAACTGTCACAAGCAGATGTGTTTATTGGAATCCGCGATGCATGGGCTTGGAATGGATGTAGTGTTGAATCAGAAGTGGCAGAAAGATATGGAATCAAACGTTATTTTATCAACGGAGAATATGTGATTGATAATTATAATGAACTTATTAAAAAACATGGAGTAATAAATGTAGCAGCAGAAAATTAAAATTTATATCGGAGGTTTTGTTTTATGAAAAAAATAATTTTGATTACCATGTTGGTTTTGGTCGGTGTTGTGTTGGGTGGATGTGTAAGAACTTCTACTACTGTAAATCACAATTTATCAAAAGATGCGGATGAATTTAACCTTTACCGAAAGATAACAGTAACCAACGCAAGAACAGACACTATTATGTTACAGGCAGAGGGGTATATGAGCCTTAGTAATAATTCTGAGAATGAATTGGTTGTGACGATTAGGACAGGAGAGAATACATATTACAAAGATTATATTTATTTGAATGATTGGACTTGCTATGTTATGGAGCAGACAGAACCAACCGGAACAGATAAGTACCATTATCAGTTAGTGTTCTATCCAGAAAGAATTATCCCTGACATTGAAATAAAATAAATAACAAACCGGCTAACAACAGGAGTTAGTCGCTAACCTAGAAAAATTATAGGCAGAGGTCTATAAGCACCTTTGCTAGAAAGCGAGGTGCTTTTCTTTTGGCATCTGATTATCTGATTAAGACAATCCAAGGATATGACAATTACATAGAGCAAAAAGGTATAGATGAATCCGTAATGAATGCGTATATAGAAGCCTGTAAGGTGGCTATAAATGGAGAAAAGGATATTAAGTATGGGTTGCAACTTACAAATCGTTCTAAGAGAATTATAGAGCGTTTCTGCATGGAAAGAACAGGTGGCACTATATGGGATTTAGAGAAATACGCATTTAATAATAAAACAAATTATGATCTGATTGATAAATTCTACGAACCGGTACTTCTTGAAGCACAGAATATGGTTGTTGACAGTTATTTTCGGTACCTGGAAAAGAAAAGAGAACCGAAAGAACGGTTTTATATGCCTAGAAAGAAGTGCTTTGACAAGATGGGATTGATTGAAGCACTTCAAGGAATGCTAGAGGATAAATACGACATTCTTTGTATATCTGGAATACCGGGATTTGGTAAGACAACAACGGAGAAATTCTTTAATTCTGGAATAATAGGATGGTTTCCTAGAGATTTCAACCTGTTTTATTCCCATAGTGGAGATATTACACGAATGTATTATGACGGTGTGTATGACATTTGTACAAATGATGATGAGTACACATGGAATGAAGTGTTTCCGGATTTACATGTAACAAGCACAAATGCAAAAATGGAGCAGTTTAACGTAGGGAAATATAAGCCGTTCCCATCAATGCAATGTACGTCAGTAGGAAGTAAGAATGCCGGTAAGGTTCGTGCATCTAAATTTCTTTTGGTTGATGATATGATCGGCGGTATTGAGGAAGCACTAAACCCCATGATACTTGATAAATTGTGGGATAAGTATGCAGTAGACGCAAGACAAAGAAAGACACAAGATTCAGACGGAAAACCATGTAAAGAAATTCATATTGCTACAAGGTGGTCTGTGCATGATGTTATCGGTCGTATTCAGAATATGTATGCCGGAAATCCAAGGGTAAAAGTTATTGCGGTTCCGGATGTAGACCCGATAACAGGAGAAAGTAACTTTGATTATGAATTTGGTGGGTTCACGAAAGAATTTTTTGCCGATCAGCAATTATTGATGGATGAAATATCTTATAAATGCTTGTACAAGCAAGAACCTATTGAACGTGAGGGATTGTTATTTCCGGATGACAAAATCAGACGTTATCTTAATTTGCCACATGGGGAACCGGAGATTGTTACCGCACAATGCGACACGAAAGGCAAGGGAACAGATTATTTTGTATTGCCGGTATTGCAAAAGTACGGAGAAGATTACTATTGCGTAGATTGTGTGTGCGATAACACGGCAGATTATGAAGAGCAGTATAGAAATGCCGCCGGAGTGATTGTAAATAACAAAGTGCAAGAATGTGAATTTGAGAGAAATGCCGGCGGTGATCGTGTGGCAATGGAGGTTAATAAGCGTGTGGAATCTGTTGGTTGGATTTGCAACATAACAGACGTTCCAACGGAAACGAACAAAGAAGCAAGAATTTTTCAATGTTCAAATTGGATATTGCAACACGTTATATTTAAAGACCCGTCACTTTATAAACCAAATGAACCATATGGAGTGATGATGTCTTTGCTAAAGCAATATTCAGTCAGCGGGAAAAAACAGTTAGATGATGTACCGGACGTATTTTCAAACTTTGCGTTAAGAATTACACAGGGAAGTAGAGTTGCAAAGGTCGAAGCGGCACACAATCCATTTAGGAGGTATTGATATGACAACAAAGGACTATCTTAACCAAATAAGTAGACTTAACAGAATGATAAATAATAAACTTTCCGAAATATCACAACTAAGAGAATTGGCTTGTAGTGTGTCAGCAATCAGAAATGAAGAAAAAGTGCAGACAAGCCCAAAAGCGGACAGTATAGGAACTGCAATTTCTAAGATTGATGAAATGGAAAGAGATATAGAACGTACAATTGATAAATACACAAAAAAGAAAAACTTGATTATCTCGCAAATTGAGGGGATGGATGATGAGTTGCACTATAATGTACTATTTTCAAGATATATTGAGAAAAAGACGTTTGAGGTAATCGCAACGGAAATGAGTTATTCTTTTAGGAATATCACAAGAATACATGGAAGAGCGTTAAAAGAGTTTGAAAGAAAATATGGCGATACATATACAAACGTGTCCTAGAATGTCCTATACCCGGTCGTGTATAATTAAAATGTAAAAATTTCACGTAATATCCTTTCTTAAATCGGTAAATCGAAAGCGGTGTGATGGCAATAAGCTATCATGCCGTTTTTGATTTGCGGTAAAAATGAGGTAAAGAAAATGAAACAGAAAAAAATATATTGCCCTAGGTGTGGTCGGAAGATTGCAACATATGATGGCAAGCAAACAATAGATATAAAAACTAAATGTAATAAGTGCAATAAAATTATTACTTATTATGTTGCAAGTGGTTCGGCTGTTGTTTCTAAAGTAGAAAGGACAACTTCAAGCGGAATGAGATTTTATTGATCGAGGTATAGATATGCGGAACAAACGTTATTTACAAGATATTGTAAAGGGATGTTATGGAAGAAAAATTGCATATACGAACGTAAGCCAGATTACACCGAATAATATTGTTGCGGTTGTTGGTAGTTGTATTGGATGCTTCAATTACAATAAAACAGTTATTGAATACCTCTGGAATTATTACAAAGGAGATCAGCCAGTACATTATCGTGAGAAAACCGCCAATGAGGATATAAACAACCGTGTATCAGAAAACCATGCTTATGAGTTGGTTCAGTTCAAGGTGGGGCAGACTTACGGAGAGCCTATTCAGTTCATTAGCAAAAGAGATAATGATGCAATCAATAAAGCGGTTGATGAATTGAATGATTATATGGCAGATGCAAATAAGCAAGAAAAAGACATTAAGGCTGGAGAGTGGCAATCTGCAACAGGAACGTCATTTAAAGCAATTCAGTTTACAGATGACAAAGAGTTGCCATTTAGAATTGTTGCACCTAACCCTATAAATACGTTTGTTATCTACAACGAAAGTACAGAGGAACCGATGCTTGCAGTGCAAGAATTAAAAGACGAGACCGGAGAACATTACAAGCTATGCTATACAAAGTCTCATGAGTGCAAGCTGAAAAATGGAAAGGTGTTAGACTGGCAATTACACGGATTTGGTGATATTCCAATCGTTGAATACCCGAACAATCACGAAAGACTATCTGATATTGAATTAGTAATTGACCTTTTGGATGCAATTAACAATATGCAGTCTAACAGAATGGATTCTATTCAACAGTTTGTAGAGTATTGGGTAAAATTTGTCAATTGTGAGATTGATAAAGAAACATTTGAAGAAATGAAGTTAAGCCATGCGCTTACTGTAAAATCCAATAACAAAGACAACAAGGCTGATGTCGAGATTATGACACAGGAATTGAACCAGTCCGAAAGCCAAGTTGCTAAAAAGGATTTGTGGGATAACGCACTTGCTATATTAGCAATCCCTAATAAAGAGGGAAATACCGGTGGAGATACACAAGGCGCAGTAGAGTTAAGAAACGGATGGGATTTCTCAAAGACCAGAACCAAATTAAAAGACCCGGTTGTTAAGTCAGCAGAAAAACGGATTGCAAAGGTAGTATTGAATGTTATCCGTGTAAAAGGGAAAGAAGAATTAAAGATTGGCATTAGAGATTTTGATGTACAGATCAACCACAGTCCTACGGATAATTTGGTTGTAAAGTGCCAAGCATTACAATACTTACTGCAATGTGGTATTCATCCATTAGTTGCAATTAAGACAGTTGGTTTATGGGGTGATGCTGAAAAGACATTCTTAGAATCACAACCATATTTGAAGAATCTATGGAAAACAATAGATGATATAAAGGCAGAAGAGGAAGAAGCAAAAAAGAAAATGGAAGATTTCAACAATCAGCAGAATAAGGCAACTATCGAGGAATAATCGGTAGTTGTTTTTATTTTATAAATTTTGCACCTATGCGGTAAATAGGAGAAAACTCGGCAGGAGCAACCTGCGGTAACAAAAGCGTGAGTTTATGGAGGTAATTATGACAAGAGACGATGTATTAAAACTATTCCCGGATGCAACAGACGAACAGATTACAAATTTGTTGAATCAGAATAATTCAGAAGTTGCAAAGGAAAAGAACAAGGTAAATCAGTACAAGGATAAGGCGAATAGTGCTGATGAATTGCAGAAAAAGCTTGACGAATTAGAAGCCGGTCAGCTAACAGAGGTTGAAAAGGCAAATAAAGCCTTAGAAGCGGCAAACGAAAAGATTGCTAAGTTGCAGAAAGATAATGCAATTAGAGATCAGAGAGAAGCCGCTATGACCAATTTCAAGATTACGGCAGATCAGGCAAAGTCGGTAGTTAAGGATGATGGAAGCCTTGATTACGAATCTCTTGGAAAGATTATTTCTGAAAAAGAGACTGCATCCGCAAAGGCAAAGGAAGAAGAGATTGCCAATAATTCTACCAATCCGGGCGGCGGCAGTGCAACAGGCGGAAACGGTGATGAAAAGACCGAAGCTGAAAAGGTTGCGGAAAGTATCGGAAAGAGTTTAGCAGGAGTAAACGATTCTGCTAAATCAATTGTAGAAAGTTATATGTTGTAGGAGGTATAAGTTATGAAATTCAAGAAAACTAGTGTGACTACGCAAAAAGAAATTCTGAAAAGAAAGTTAGGTGGAGAGTTATTTGAGGAAATTACTCTCGATGCAAGTGCATTTACTGACGGTGTTTGCAAAGCCGGTAGTCCGATTGCGGCAGATGGAAAGTTTGTAAACGGAAGAACAACAACAGGTGATAGCGTTTCAACCAATGATGCCGCACCGGTTGGTATTTTACTTACAGATGTATATGATGACAACCCTAACGGAACAATCGTTAAGGCATTTGCTTGTGTGAATACTGCAAACGCTAACGCAAATGCAGGTATCACAATTGCTGATGCAGTAAAGACCGCATTATCATTGATTGTTTTTGAATAATTAGTAACCGGCTATTGATTAGAAATAGTTGCTAACCGCAGATAGATAGCGGTAGAAAGTGAGGAAATAATGAATATCAGAGATGTTTATAGTGCTAAAGCAATCGCATTAGTACAGACAGAAGTAGCAAGCAACGCAAAAGCGTATCTTGGCGCCGGATTATTCCCGGCAAAAAAGAAGATGGGGCTTGATTTGAAATGGATTAAGACCTCAAAGGGATTGCCTGTTTCTCTTGCACCGTCTAATTTTGATGCAGTTTCTACCATTAGAAGTAGAGAGGGCTTCACATTAGAGGAAACAGAGATGGCATTCTTCCGTGAATCCATGCTTGTAAAAGAGAAAGATGAACAGGAGATTATGCGTGTACAGGATAGCACAGACCCATATGCAGCAGATGTATTAGGAAGAATTTTTGATGATGCAAACACATTGGTTGAGGGTGCAAAGGTTGTACCGGAGAGAATGATTATGCAGTTGCTAACACCGTCAGATGGTTCTCCTAAGATTTCCATTGAAGCAAACGGTACGACATATGCATACAACTACGACCCGGACGGTTCTTACAAGGCTAACAACTTTGCTGAATTAACCACAAGCACAGATAAGTGGTCAGATACAGAAAATTCAGACCCTATGGATGATGTATCTGTTGCGCTTGATGCAGTTGAAGCAAAAACCGGCGAAAGACCATCTATTATGATTGTTTCACGTAAGACAATGGACTATTTGAAGAAGAATAAGACCATTAAGTCTGCTATTCTTGCACAGAACGTAACCGCAAATGTGCTTATGAATGATGCAAGAGTAAATGAAATCTTCTCAAATGAGTTAGGTATCAACATTGTTGTGTACTCAAAGCAGTACAAGAAAGAGAACGGAACGGCAGAGAAATTCTATCCGGATGGATTTGCAACACTTATTCCTAGCGGTTCTCTTGGTAATACATGGTATGGTACTACACCGGAAGAGAGAACCCTTATGAGTAAGCCAACCTCTGATGTATCTATCGTGAATACAGGTGTTGCGGTATCTGTTACGACAACAGAAGATCCGGTTCACACAAAGACCACTGTTTCAGAGATTGTTCTTCCGTCTTATGAGGAAATGGATAGCACATATGTAATTAAGTGTTACTAGGAGGTGCCGGAATGAAATTCGACCACAAAGTTAAATATAACGGTGTGTGGTATGAACCGGGAGAAGAGATTGAAGAGGGTGTCGGTAATGCGGCATCCTCTAATTTTTCAGAGTTTATGACGCCGCCGGTGGAAAACAAGTACACAAAAACAGAAATCAACAGAATGCCGGTTGATGAGTTGAGAAGTCTTGCGAAAGAGCAAGGATTTTCTGATGTGGAAGAAATCAATGGTTCAGATTTGAAGAGAATGTTGATTGAGAAGTTAGGGTTGTAGGAGATTTGATTATGGCATACACGACATTAGAGCAAGTAAAAATTCGATTAGGACAATTTCATATTGAAACATTGGAAAATGAGGATGGAACTTCTTCTGATGTCACTGTATTTGACCACAAGGAAGAAAATCCTCAATTGGAAATTCTGATAGAACAAGCGGAAAAAGACGTAATAAACAAACGTGCATATCCAAATACATATACAGAAGATATGATTAAAGACGATTTGAAGAAATTCCAAAGCGTTATAGTCAATCTTACTGTTTACGACCATTCGCAAGCCGGAGAAGAGTTTATGCAGTCTTACAGTGAGAATGGTGTGAGCCGTAATTGGAAAAGTAGGAATGATTTGTTTGTCGGTGTATATCCGTTTGTTTCTGCATTGTAACAATGCTTTTAGAGCCAAAAGTTAAAGAAGATTGTGCGTTATCAGATTTGCGGTGCATATTTGGTAGCAGGCGGCACACTTTAAGGGTGGTGGGCGGTGTGCCAAATAATAAGAAAGGCGGTATATGATTGATGAATATTGAAGTTTCAACAGCAATCATTATAAGCGTACTATCATTAGGTTTTTCCGTCTTTATGGGATTGAAAAGCAATAAGCGTACAGATACAAAAGATATAGAAGATCGTGTAAAGGAAAATACACGAATTAATATGAAGCTAGATGCGATATTAGATACCATTAACGAGATGAAAGATGAAAGGTCAGAAATGACAAAGAAATTGTCAGAACACGATTCAAGGATAACAAAAATTGAATCAAGCGTATCGTCAGCGCATCATAGATTGGATGGAATTGAGGAAAGGTTGAATGGAAAGGAGTGATTGCTATGAGAGATTGGAAACAATGGGTAAAAGCCGCAGGAGTTAGAGCAATTAAGACGGTAGCACAGACTGCAATTGCAACAATCGGAGTTGCGGCAACTATGGGTGATGTAAATTGGTTAGTTGTCCTTAGTTCAAGTGCATTAGCAGGACTGTTATCTATTCTTACAAGCATTGCCGGGCTTCCAGAGGTGGAGTAAATGTTAAAAATCAACCAACAAGAAATGGCGTATTCGCTAATCGGCGAAGAAGTGCCGGAATATGAAACAGATGAAAACGGCAATATTAAGTATGATGGATATACAGATGATGACGGCAACTTTATACCGTATTTGGATGAAGATGGAAACAAGATACCACTTCCGACCGGCGGCATGACTACATCATATAAAAAGCCGGAGAAATTCAAGGCAAGCATTAACAACAAGCTTGATGAAGTGCTTGTAAAGGAATTTGGTATTGACAACAGTACATTATATGCACAGATTGTAGCGGATAAGGGTGCGTTGCCATTGACGGTAGGTAGCCTTGTTTGGAAAAGGTCAGAGGTTAAGTATAAAGACGATGATAAAACCATTGTTGATAGTTTATCGGCAGATTACACCGTAAAGGGTGTTGCGGATGAGGGCTTAACTGCTGATTTATTTTTGTTGCAAAAGAATGTAAAGAATGCAGAGTAGGTGATTATATGCCTAAAAAAATTACAATCAATGCACTGTCAAAAAGTAGCATAGAAAACGCCATAAAGCAATTAAGAGCCTATCAAAATGATTTGACATATAAATGTCAACTGTTAGCTGAAAAGTTGGCAGAAAAGGGCGTAGAGATTGCGAGAGTGCAAATTGCTGATCTTGACGCAATATTTACATCTGAACTGCTTTCTAGTATTCATGCAGAATATAAGGGAAATACAAAAGGTGGCAGTATATGGTCAGTTGTTGCCGGTACGGATCACGCAATGTTTGTAGAGTTTGGAACCGGTATCGTAGGAAAACGATCACCCTATCCCGGAGAATTGCCGGATGGTGTCTCTTGGGAATATGCAAGCGGTAAAACAATCAGACAATTAGCAGATGGCAGATATGGATGGTTTTACAAAGACGATGACGGACAGTGGTGGTTTACAGAGGGTATGCCTAGTAGACCATTCATGTACTACACGTCAATTCAATTAAGAGATATCGTTGTAAAAACGGCAAAGGAGGTATTCAAGAATGGTTGATAACACATGGGCTTATGAGATTGAGACAAAAGTGTTAGGACTTATCAATTCGTATGCCATACCACGATTGAAGAAGTTGGATATATTCAAAACAACCAAATTCACCAATGCCGTAACAAATGAGGAAAGCCGGTTATCCGGAACGATATTCCCAACAATATATGTTCACGAATTAGCCGGAGTAGAGCAAGGAAAAGATTTAGAGGGGCAATCAATCAATGCGGTGCTAGAAACATTTCAGATTGATTGCATCACGAACACAAAGCAATCGGACGCAAAACAGATTATGCGTGTGGTTTCAGATGTTATGAAAGAATTACGGTTTGAGATTGTATCAATGCCGGAGTTCAAGTCACAAGATAAGGTCTATCGGTCTACGGCGCGTTTTAGGCGTGTTATAGGAAGAAATGACAGATTGAAAATGGATAACCAATAAACGAAAAGCCGAAAGGCTTTATTTTTTTATGTGAAAATAGGAGGTATTAAAATGGCAGCAGCAGGTATTTCTACATTAGGAATTACTTTCGGTTATGGAGTAGAAACAACAGCCGGAACAAAGCCGACTTCTTTTAAGCAGTTGACAAGAATTAACGCTTTGGGCGGTATCAACATTGAGCCGGAGCAGATTGACGCATCTGCATTAGAGGATGCAATTACTAGATACGTTAAAGGACGTGCAGACACAGGCGGTTCATTTGCGGTGACAGTAAACTTTACTTCTGACACTGTTAAGGAATGGCAAGATCTTATTACTGCATATAAGGCATTATCTGGCGGTAAAAGAATGTGGTTTGAGACTATTATTCCGGGTATCACTAATTCTTTCTTTGTGGTAGCACAACCACCAGAGGAAATTCCACAGCCGGAAATCGGTCAGAATGAGTTACTTACAGTAGAAATGAACCTCACAATTGAGGAATACAAAGGATTAGATACATCGGTGGCATTTACACCGGGGGAATAAGTAGTCAGTCAATGAGTAAATCGGTTGCTGTGGCTGACGAAGATAGTACAACCGATATAGAACCGAAACTTGATGAAACAATTTATTAGCAAAAAGAGGGGCAGATTTCGGTCTGCCCCCTTTCCTATGTAAGACATAGGGGAAAGGGAAAAGGACGTAGTTATGAAGATTATTACGGTAGACAATAAGGAATATAAGTTGGTGTTTTTATATGAAGCGGCAGAGTACAAGGACTTTGTTCAGAAAATGTTCAATGTCCGTTCTGGTGCGTATTTAGTTTCAGAAGCAAGTGACGTAGAAGAACCAACGGCAAGGGATTTAATTAAAGGCTCAATTTCTATGATTAGTGATATGCCTAGAATTTGCAGAATTGGATTCTATGCCGGTTTGTTAGAGGAAAATCCAATGTCAACGGACGAAGCTAAAACACTAATGAGAAAATATATGAAGGAAAACGGTTTATCGTACAAGAAATTGTATGATGAATTGAACAAGTGCATGGAAGATGACGGTTTTTTCGACCTATCGGGGATAACGGAAGCGATCAAGGATATGTTCGGAGATCAGGAAGAACAGAAACCGAAGAGAACAACAAAAACCCCACAAGACCACAAGAAGTCAACTGGCACAAAATAATATGGGAAAATCATTTTCCTATTGCTTTTTCAATGGGAATATCAATTACAGAGTTTAAGCACATGAATCCAAAAATGCTTGAAATGTGCATAAAAGGATATGAACAACGAAGAAGATTAGAGGACGAACAATGGTTCTTAAGGTTTAGGGAATACGGGATTATTTCTGCTGCGCTCGGAGTAAGGTTAGGAATGAATAAGGGAAAAGTTGAATATCCAGAAACACCTATCCTTTACGAAGAAGATGAAGCAACAAAAGAGGAAAGGTTACAAAAACAACGTGAAGCATTTCTCGGTGGGCTTTTAGCAATGCAAGCCAATTTTGAATTAAATCATCCAAAGAAAGAGAGTGAATGATATGAAATTTAATATTCATGCAGGACATAACAAAGATGGATATATTGCTTGTGGTGCGGTTGGATTGATTAAGGAATCCACGCAGGCGAGGGCGGTAAAAAAGAGAGTTATTAAAAAGTTAAGAAAACAGAAACATACCGTATATGATTGCACGGTAGACAAGGCACCTAGCGTTGGTCAGAATTTAGCACAGATTGTTCAGAAATGTAATGCACATAAGGTTGATTTAGACGTGTCTATTCATTTTAACAGTGGTGCGTTCGACCAGACAGGAAACGGAAAGACAACCGGTGTTGAGGTTTTGGTGTATGGCAACAACAGTAAGGCAATTCCACAGGCACAAGCTGTGTGTGAGGAAATTGCAAAGTTGGGTTTCAAAAATAGAGGTGTTAAGTACAGACCGGGGCTTTATGTGTTACGGCACACCGATAGTCCGGCAATGCTGATTGAGTGTTGCTTTGTAGATGATCGTGACGATGTAAAATTATACAAAGCAGAGAAGATGGCAAATGCAATTGTTAAAGGTCTTACGAAGAAATAATTTAAAGCGGTATGGTGTAAAAGCTGTACCGCTTTTTTCATTATATGTAGAAAGTTGGTGAGAGTATGGGAGCAGAAGTAGATAGCTTGGATATAAAAATCAGTGCTAGTGCAACTAGGGCAAACAACCAAATAGATAAGCTGATTAACAACATATCGAAACTTTCTGCATCGTTAGGTACTTTAAATACAGGCAATTTAACCGGGCTTGCGAATGGTGTTCAAAAATTATCAACCTCAATGCAAGGTATGAGTTCTGTTAAAGGTGCTGATTTTACAAGGATTGCAACTGGAATAACTAAAATGTCAATGATTGATACGGCTAGTATTAACCGTGCCGCATCCGCAATGACACAAATGGGTAAGTCCTTAAGTAAGATCACAGGAACGGCAGAAACATCTAAAAATATTTCTGATTTGGCAAAGGGAATATCACAGTTGGGTTATAAGTCAGCAACCAACGCAATTGATAATATACCTAAATTGGCAACTGCTATGAAACAGCTTATGAATACCCTTGCCGGTGCACCAAAGGTAAGCCAAAATCTTATTGACATGACAAATGCGCTTGCGAAATTGGCTAGAACCGGTTCGGCTAGTGGTAGTGCGGCTAGGTCACTGACAAATTCTCTTAATTTGTTTAGTTCGTCTACTGTAAAAGCGAAAAAGAGTTCGTTTAGCCTTGCGGCGGCAATAGGAAAAGTATATGCGTCTTATTGGCTGTTGTTTAGGGCGGTAGGCAAGGTGAAGAGTGCAATCGACATTTCATCTGACTTAACAGAGGTGCAGAATGTTGTTGTAAATACATTCGGTCAATATACAGACCTAGTGGAGAAATTTTCAAAGTCTGCTATAAAGGCATACGGTATTTCTGAATTAACCGCAAAGGAAACAGCTAGTAGATTTCAAGCTATGGGTATTGCAATGGGCGCGCCTATTAAGAAGATGTCTGATATGTCAGTTAGTCTTACTGAATTGTCGGCAGATTTGGCATCTTTCTATAATGTAGAGCAAGCAGATGCGGCTAGAAGTCTTTGGAGCGTGTTTACAGGCGAAACAGAGCCTATGCGTAAGTTTGGTATCGACTTAACGCAAAATACATTAAAAGAATACGCAATGAAGAATGGTTTAGATGCGAATATTTCTTCTATGACACAATTGCAGAAAACCATGTTGCGGTATCAATATGTAATGGAAAATACCGCAAATGTACAGGGTGACTTTGCCAGAACGTCACAGAACTGGGCGAACCAAATCCGTATTCTGAAAGAGCAAGTAAAGGCTTTAGGTGGTGTTTTGGGTAATGCCTTTATAAATATGTTAAAACCACTTGTTCAAGCCTTAAATAAGGCTATGAGTGCGGTTATAACGTTTGCTAACAATGTGGTAAATGCATTAGGTAAGATATTCGGTTGGAAGATTGAAATTCAAGCCGGTTCAATTGCGGATGATTTTGAAACTGCATCCGACAGCGCAGATGATTTGGCAAGCGGAACCGGAAAGGCTGCTGATAATGCAAAGAAGTTAAGACAACAGTTACAAGGTGTTGATGAATTAAACGTATTAACAACAGATAAAAGCGGTAGCGGTTCCGGCGGTAAAGGTAGCGGAAGTGGAACAAGTGATGGAGGTGCCGACACAAACGGTCTGAAATACAAGCTAGAAGAAACAGAGGGATTATTCAAGAGTAGCATTAACACACTTGAAGAATTAGGAGAGTATATTGGTACTACACTGACAAATTCTCTTAATAAAATCCAGTGGAATAATGTGTATGAGGGCGCTAGAAACTTTGGTAAAGGATTGGCTGATTTCCTTAATGGTTTGATTAGTCCGGAGTTATTCGGGGCAGTAGGGAAAACAATTGCCGGAGCGTTAAATACTGCTATATATGCAGCTTTATCGTTTGGTGAAAATTTTGATTTTAAGAATTTCGGAGAGTCTATTGCAAGCGGTATCAATAATTTCTTCCAGATGTTTGATTTTGCTTCATTGGCAAAAACGCTTAATGTTTGGGTAGATGGCATTAAAACAACGGTTCTTACCGCACTAAAAAAAATATCATGGTCTGATATTTTAAAAGGCGGTATGGAGTTTCTTACAAACTTAGACTTAGATACTATTGCTATTACTGTTGGTACGTTTAAGTGGTTCCATGGCGGTAAAGAAATCGTTGCAGGGGCATTAAACACGCTTATGAAAACGCAGATTTCAATAGGTATTGGAGAGAAAACGGTTCCTTTGTCTGTTGCAGTAAGCCTTTCTATTGCAACGGCAATTACAAGTTTTAAGATTGGTAATTGGCTATATGATAATGTGCAAGGAATACAAAACATATCGGACGGTATAGTTGCTTGGATAATGAAAGATGGAGACACGATAGCCATTTCGAGAACAATAGGTGTTTCGCTAGTCGGGCTTTCAATTGCGTTACCAATTGCATCCATTGGCGGAATGGCTGTTGCAGGAACGTTGGGTGCATCGTTAAAGACATGGGCGCTAACTAGCCTTATTCCTGGTTTAACTGCATTTTTCTCCACAAAACTTCCTAGACTGCTTCCTGTTGGCGGATTTATTGTTTCGGCAACGTTAGCACTTGTTATGGGATTGAAGTTTGGGGAGAAATACTATGAGGATGTAACGGGCGAAGAAGCGCAAGGCGGTATTGGTGATATTATAAAAGGCTTGCTAACAAAGGATATTTCATGGTCAGAAATAGGAAATGCAATATCTGATGGTGCGGTGGTTGACATATCATTAACACCGGCACTTAGGTGGGTAAGCGGTGATCAAACAATAACAACTGATGAGGTTGTAAATGCCGGTGCACAAATGATAAGTGATATTGTAGAAAAAATGAAAGCATTACCGGGAAACGTCATTCAATTTACAATGAATGTTGTTGGAAACATTGATGAAAAAGCCCAACAGATAAAAGATTGGTTTGCGGATAAAACAGATGAGGCGAAGAATTTTGTTGCGAATATAAAAGCTGACGGTGTAGAAAAGCTAGAAAAAGTGAAAGAACAATGGAATGCAATCAAAAAAGGCTCAAAGAAATTAAAGGTTTCGTTTACTGATTCTGTTTCATCTAAGCTTAAAAAAGTTCAAAAAGCGTGGGATTCAATTACAGAAAAAGCGAAAAAGTTAAGTGCTACATTTACAGATAACTTTACAGCACCTTTAAAACGTGCATGGAATAAGATTGCAGACAGTATCAATAGCATGGTTGATAAAATACCGATGGTTGGTAAAAAGATAACGGATATTCCTAAGTTTCCGGGATATGAACAAGGTGGTTATCCTCAAAAATACAGCTTGTTTATGGCTGGTGAAAATGGAATACCAGAGATTGCCGGTACTGTGGGTGGTAAAACTGCCGTAGCCGGCGGAGCAGAAATTACAGGTATTCGGGATGCAATTTATTCAACTTCACAACAAGAAATGGAATACTTAAGAGAACAGAACCAATTGTTACAAGGTATTCTTGCGAAAGAATTTGGCATTTCAAAAAACGATATAGGCAAGGCTAGTAGGTCTTACGCAAGAGATTATTACAACAGAACAGGAAAAGAAGCATACAGTTTCTAAAAATTAAGCACTTACTCATAACGGGTAGGTGCTTTTTTATTGAGGTGATTACATGGCAAAGAAAAGTAATTATGGTGGATATCTGATAAAGGTAGGAGATTGGAAGATACCTTTTAAGTGGATGTCTGCTAACACATATAAGCCTTTTAATTCCGGTCAAGATTTGGATTCGACCAGAGATACAGACGGAATGTTACATAGAACGGCATTAAAGAACACGATTATTAAGACGGAGTTTGAGATACCGCCCATGAAAACAGACGAAGATTATGCAGAGTTTTTCGGTAAGTTAGAGCAACAATACATTGATAAGGTTGAAAAGAGTTGCAATGTCACGGCATGGATTCCAGAGTTGAATAAATATGTAACTCAAAAATGTTATGTACCGGACATTACACCAACTTTGTATTTTGCAGATGACAGCGTTATCAAATACAACTCTACACGAATTGCATTTATCGGATATGGAGGTAAAACACGGTGATTGATTATATCCATAAAGATTTATATTGGCAAGACAGTATAGACAAGCAGTTGAAAATTGAATTAGAGGATGGAACAATTCTCGATAACTCAATGATTTACAGTGAAGAGTTTGAGTTAGAAGAAAGCCTTTGTTCGGATGATGAATTGCGTTTCGGTGCATGTGAAGCTAGTTGCGTTAAATTCCGTATATTTGCGATTTTTAACCGGCTTGTAGGTCAGAAGATTACCATTAGTGAGGTTGTAGGTGGTCAGACAGATAGTCCTATGCAGATGGGTAAATATAAGATTGCAAGTGCAAAACCTACGGCTGACAGAGATTTTATTGATATAGTTGCGTATGATAGTATGTACGATATTATTCATGCAGACGTAGCAGCGTGGTATAACAATCAGTTTAAAGCGACTACAACCACCACGACAGATGAAGATGGCAACGAAACAACAGTTGTAACATATAGTACAACCACATTAAAAAAGTTTAGAGATAGTTTCTTTTCACATTTTGGCATAGAGCAAGTAAACGTTACATTGCCTAATGACGGAATGGTCGTAAGCAAGACGATAGAAATTGTTCCTAACGAAGATGGCACTATTGGAGAAACACTTAGCGGGAGTACGGTAATTGAAGCTATATGCGAATTAAATGGTTGTTTTGGACATATAAACAGAGATGGTAAGTTTGAATATGTGACGTTGCAAGCGATCGCAAAGGAATTATTCCCGGCTGATGATTTGTTCCCTAGAAATGATTTATACCCGGCAAGTGATAATGTTGGATTGGTAATCTACAATTGGCAATATGAAGCAACGGAGTATGAAGATTTTGATGTACAACCAATCACGCAAGTACAGATTATTCAAGAAGATAACGACATTGGAATGACGGTTGGCAATGATGGAAACAAGTATGTTGTAAATAGCAACTTCCTTACATATAGCCTTTCTGATGCAGAATTAGAGACGGTTGGTACGAATATGCTATCTGTTGTAGAAAAAGCAAAATATACGCCAATTAAAGCTAGTGTAATAGGAAATCCGTGCGTTACTGTTGGGGATATTATCAAGATTGTTACGAATAGTGCGATCCTTTATTCTTATGTTATCAATCGTACATTAAAAGGTTGCCAATCTCTTACAGATGAATTTGAATCTAACGGAGAAGAGTACAGGTCGGTTGATGTAAATTCTACTAGCAGTCAGATTAAGAAATTGCAAGGAAGAAGTAATGTATTAGAACGAAGCATTGATGAAACACGTTCTGCAATTACCAATGTTGAAAAAGGGTTAAAGTCAGAAATTAAGCAAACCGCAAATGAAATCACAAGCATTGTATCCTCTACTCAATCTAAGTGGCATATACCAGATGAATATAAAGATAAAAACATTAAATATGGTTACAATGAAATACCAACAGGAGATTATTACGTAGATTTAACTACAGGTATTATGTATATAACAGACCGTAGCGGTCCTGGACCTGCTTTGATTCAAACTCAATTAAAAAAAGTCGAAGATGTTTTGGAATCACAAATATCAGAAACAGCAACCAACATAACTGCATCCGTTACTGAAAAGCTGAAAAATTACTCTACTATAGAAGAAATGAATAGTGCTATATCAATCAGCAAAGATAGTATAGAAAGCACTGTGTCTAAAACGCAGAGCAAGTGGAAATTGCCAAACAATGTAGAAGAGAGCAATGTAATATACGGATATGGTACGGCAGAATCAAACGGATTAGACCCGGAAGAGAATTATGGGAAAGCATATTTAGATGTCGAAACAGGACTATTACAAACAAACGATAGAAACTTAGACCACACAAGATACTGGTGGAACTCTGGAATACAGTGTGACAAGATAGAAAACATACTTCAATCCAGTATAAACATGAATGCAAACGACATATCAATTGAAGTAGAACGTGCAACAGAAGCAGAGGGAGAGTTGTCAAGCAAGATTGAATTAAACGCCGAAAACATATCCCTTGAAGTAAACAGAGCAACGACAAAAGAAGAGGATTTGCAATCTTCTATTGACATGCACGCAAATGAAATTGTATTAAAAGTAGATGCAAACGGAAGAATTGTAGAGGTTTCGCTAACGGGTGATCCGAAAGATGGAACGGAATTTACAGTAAATGCGGATAATATTTCTCTTGCCGCTTCGGATATAATTGATATTATTGCGAATAACTCTATAAACCTTACAAGTAAGAATATTTCTATTGAATCTACCAATTTTAGTGTAGATGAAGATGGGAACATGAAATGCAATGGCGGTGAGTTTAGCGGAACCGTAAAAGGCGGCAGTGTTATAGGTTCCACAATTTACGGAGATAGAGATTTGTATTTGTATGAAACTCTTTATAATCCGTCTGCCGTTCCGAATTATAGAAGGGCTTTATCTTCCGGAGAAGTTTCAAATGTAGTTACAGGAAAGGTTTTGTTTGTTGGCGACGGATTTGAAGGAGTGTATTTGCCGCAAACCGTATTTTTGGGATATAACAATGTTTTTCCTGTTGGTTCTCAAACTGATAGCCTTGAATCGAGACGAATAACAGAAATTCATTTGTATGCGCCGTTAGGAAAAACAAATTTTAATTTTACTGCCGATAATGGTGTTACATACGCAATAGCTGCTAGTGCATCCGACACAAAATTAAAGGAAAATATAGAAGAAACAGAGCAAACCTCACTTGACAAAATACGACGTATTCAGTTTATTCAATTTGACTGGAAAGAAGATAAATCCCACGTTCCTCTAGGTGTTTCTGCAAACCAACTAGGAGAGATTATACCGCAAGCGGTGTTGGATGTTCCTCAACCAGACGATAGCGAATATGATACGATTAAAAACGTAGATATGTTTACAATGCTTAATTATTCGCTAAAGGCAATTCAAGAATTAAGCGAAGTTGTTGATTCTCAAAGAGAAGAAATAGACACCCTCAAACAACAACTAGCAACACTAACAGAAAGGATTGATAGATATGAACAAAGTATATAGCCGAATAAATTGGAAGAATTATCCTAGCACCGATACAGCATTAAACGAGAACAATCTCAATCGTATGGATAAGGCAATAGATGCCTTGGATAACAGGGTAATCGAACAGGATAGTACAAAAGCCAATCAGACAACGGTAAATAACATGGTTAAGAATTGGACTATGGATGAAACAACAGGTGTTATTACTGTTGAGAAGCAAGATGGCTCAAAGATTATGTTCGATTTGAATATTGAAAAAATTCCTGTCACCTTTGAATTGTCACCTAGTGGAATACTTACCATGACAACATCTGATGGCACACAATTTACCGCCAATATTGGTTCTATGATACCTGTGCTTACATTTAACGAAAGCGACCAAATAGCGGTTTCTGTTAGCGGTAGCGGAGTGAATAAGACTTATTCATTTACTGTCAAAGACGGAAGTATTACAGAAAGCAAATTGCAACCTAACTACCTTGCTGATATTAGGTCAGAATCAGAAAAGGCAACTACGGCGGCAGAATCAGCAAAAGAAAAAAGTGATTTAGCAATAGAATCCGAAAACAACGCTAAGCAATATAAAGAATCTGCTGAAAGTAGTGCAAAATTATCTCAAAGCTATGCTATTGGTGGAACCAACAGTAGAGAAAATGAGGATATAGATAATTCTAAGTATTATAGCCAACAAGCATTAAATAGTAGTGATTCTGCTAAGAAAAGTGAATTGGCTGCACGCAATTCTGAATCAAATGCAAAATCTAGCGAAACAGAAGCAAAAAAAAGTGAAGAAAACGCTAAACTATCAGAACAAAGTGCAAGCAACAGTTCTTCATTATCGGCAGAATCGGAAAGTAATGCTTTACAAAGTGCAAACAATGCACTTGTATCTGAAACAAATTCTAAAAAGTATTACGATCAAGTGAAAAACATTTCAGAATCTTTAAGCGGAGCATTAAGACCAATGGGTACTGTTTTGTTTTCTAATCTTCCAAGTGTTTCTTCTGTAACAGATGGAGATATGTACAACATTTCAGATGAATTTGTTACAACGTCAGATTTTGTAGAGGGTGCAGGAATTACAGAACCAGCCGGAAGTAATGTGTACAAAACTTCTGGTGGTAAATGGGATGTGTTAGCCGGAAGCCCTGTGACAGGAATTAAAGGATCGTCGGAATCTAGTTACAGGAGAGGTAATGTAGAAATAACTCCTAGTAATATTGGTCTAGGAAATGTAGATAATACTTCGGACACTAACAAATCTGTTAAATATGCTACAAGTGCTGGTAGTGCAACCAAAACAACTGGTGTTGTTGATTATGGAGCTACTGATAGAACCATTCAAATAGGATATGTTGGTGCAGGCGCAACCACTGATAATTTAACGCATATTGCTGGATATATAGAAAATGGAACTCGGATTAAAGACGTATCAAAAGACGTACTGAAAGAATGGCTGGGATCTATGCCGGCTAATGGAGGTAATGCGGATACGTTAGGAGGAAGAGAAGAGTCTTACTTTGCAACGGCGCAGCAGGTGAAAGATATAAATAGTAATTTAAACGATTATATAGTCGTTAAAGATGCTACAGCCACCAAATCACTAACGGCTAATCAGTGGACTTGGATGTCTGTTCCATCAATTTCGGTGCCACAAGGATATAAAAAATTATTTCAATTTGTAAATTCGATTAGTGGTTCTGTTGATACTAGCCAAATTATTTGTGGTGTCGGAACATCTGGTTCTAAATGTTTAAGTTGGGTAGCTCAAAATGTAACAATGCATGTCACATGGGTTTTTATAAAATTAAACACTTGATTCATAAGAAACTATTAATATACTTTTATTCCCAATATATATAAATTCGCATCAATAGTAGCGGATGAATTACCTCTTTGGGTTGCATCTATTCCTATAGTAGTTGCGTATGGAATAATGGCAGATACCGAAGCTACTGGGTAAAAATCTCCTCTTTGTGCTTCTATAGATGCCGTACCATATGTGTTAGAACCATTATGTAGTCCCGCTGATAGATTTCCTTGGGATGATTGCAATCTTACCCATCCAGTTACAATATAGATGTATGATTTATCTAAGTCTGTAATGGTAACAATTCTATTATTTACACCATTACTACAACCAGAAACTGTATTTGCTTTAGAATCAGTCTTCCATGCTGATCTGTGTCCGTTTAAATTACTATTTATAGTAAAATAATAAACAATAAAAATAAAATGCTACAAAAGATGAATATGGGTATATTGTGTCGGAAAAGTACGAATGAATATAGGTATATTTTCATAATGTATATGATACAATGAACCTGTCCTCAAAAAGAGGGCTTCAAGTTCTGGCAAGGGGCAATGGGTTGATTGGCGTTTTCCTGTTGCCCCGCTTATATTGACAAGAAAGAACATATGTTCTATAATGGGTGAAAACAAAAACGCTACATGGGGGTGCATTATGAAAGAGAAAGAGGAAATTAAGAAACTGATTGATGAGATTGATAACGTTAAATTGATAACATACTTGCTTGAATTTATTAGATGTGCAATTGAAAAATGGGGATAAGAAAAGCAGAGGAGTAAACCTCTGCTTTCTCTCTTTATTTGTTAAAATCCGTTTCTTTAAACTCTAATTCCTCAATAAAACTAATTCCTGTACCGGCATATTCAAATTTTCCTAAAATCGTTCCACTTTCGTAGTTGTAATTTACTTTTTTCCCCTCTTTATCGTACAAATCTAATTTCTGTATATAATCGTCATTTGAATAAACTTCTTGAACAAATATCCCTTTATAATATCGTGTTCCGTTTATGGTTAAGTCTGAATAGCACACATTTTTATTTTCGTCTGAATGATTAACATACTTAACGTAAATTTTCCCGTTTTCTATATGGTCAAGATACACGGATATGTTTTCATCTTCACAAAGCAATTTATTTACTTGGATTTCTGATTTTGAGTTATTGCTTGACGAACTGTCTTTATTGTCATTAAATAACCAAAAAAGTGCAATAAAGAAGATGATTGCGAACCATGAGCCTGTATGCTTGTGTTCCTTATCTCTTTTTAACAAGTCAATTATTGCTACCACAAACGCTATCGGAGATGTTACAGTAAAAAATGCCAACACTGCTGCAACAGTGCTTAATTTACTATTTTTCTTTTTCTCATTCTTTTTAGGTTCTTCTTGAATGTTTTGCGTGGTTCCCGTTTTAGTAAAATCATCCTCAATAGGGCAACCGCAATTAGGGCAAGTTTTAGCCTTATCTGATATTTCTTTCCCACATTCTTTACATTTAACAAGTGCCATATAAATTCCTCCCTCTTATTTATCACTTAGGCTTTTTATAATTTGCATTATAGCAAGTTTATCCGCACTTGACAATTTGTCGTATGCGGAAATTAGTTCGATGTGATCTGCCGAAAATGTTGGTACGCTTTTTTCTTCGCCTGTTATGATGTAGTCAATAGAAACATTAAAGTAATCGGCAATAAGCTTGATTTTAGAAGTGTTTGGAGTGCTTTGGTCTAATTTACTTATATACCCATTGCTAAATCCTAAAGTTTTTTCAAGTTTGCTGACCGGTATTTTGTTTTTCTTACATAAATCTTGTACTCTTTCTCTCATGCCCATAGAATTATACCCATTAAATTTAGAAAAAATCGCAAAATAACTATTGACATTTAGAAAAAATCGCATATAATATAGACAAGGGTTTAGAAAAAATCGCAAAAATATAGCGTGTAACTAAATGTCAAAAATTATTTTATTATCTTTGTGTGACAACTCTGATTATAGGATATTTTCTAAATTTAGTCAATATATTTTTGCGTTATTTTCAGAACTCCTAATAATTAAGAAAGGAGTGATTCTATGATTTATCAGAATATTAAATCTATTGCAGATTCGCAGAAAGTTTCAATTAGAAAAATTGAACAGGACACCGGAATTACATTGGGTAGCATCTACCATTGGAACGACGTAAAACCTAGTGTAGATAAGGTAGTGAAAGTTGCTAATTATTTAGGTGTTACGGTTGAAGAATTGTTGAAGTAAAACGATTCTTTGTAATTAGGTTTAAGAAAGGAGATTCAAATGGAGCAATTGGAACAATTTATTGACAGCCGAGAAGTGGCTGAAATGGTAGGGAAGCAACACAACGAATTGTTGAAAGATATCAGAAGATATTCCGGTCAATTAGGAGAGGGGAATATTCCCCAGTCCGATTTCTTTACGGAAAGTACATATGTCAATACACAGAATAAGAAGATGCCTTGCTATCAAGTAACGAAAAAAGGTTGTGAATTTATCGCACACAAGCTTACAGGTGTTAAAGGTACAGAGTTTACGGCAAAGTACATCAACCGTTTTCATGAAATGGAAGATGCTATTAAGTCAAAAGTACCTAGCGGTGCCGAATTGATCGCATTGGCAGTAGTAGAAGCACAGAAGCTACTTGAAGCAAAGGAGCAAGAGGTTAAGGAACTGCAAGGAACCGTACAACAGATGGATGCGGTAATTACAGACATGACACCGAAAGTAGATTATGTCGACCGTATTTTATCTTCTAAGGATAGCATGACGGTTACGCAGATTGCACAGGAGTACGGCATGACTGCAGTTCGGTTCAATAACATTCTTGCCGGTATCGGTATTCAACGGAAAGTTGGTAGCCAGTGGATATTATATTCGGAATATCAAGGCAAGGGGTATGTGCAGAACAAAACCTATGACTATGAGAAAACGAACGGAGCAACAGGCACAAGGACATCTACTGTGTGGACGCAGAAAGGAAGAATGTTCCTGTATGAGAAGTTAAAGGCAGAGGATATTTTGCCGGACATGGAGGTAGTTGCATGAGTGAAAAAATCAAAGGATACAAGGGATTTAATAAGGATATGACTTGTAAAGGAAAGCAATATGAAGAAAACACAACATACGAAGAGAACGGAAACAAAATTTGCGATTCTGGTGTTATGCACTTTTGTAAGAACCCGTGGGACGTGTTGAATTATTACCCAATTGTAAATGAGAATGGCGAAATATCTGAATTTGCAGATGTGGAGGCACAGGGAGAGTTGTTTGAGCAAGAGGATAAGTGTGCAACAACCAAATTACACATTGGTGCAAAACTTGGTTTGAAAGGTTTTCTGAAAGCGTGCATTGATTTTACGTTAGAGAAAACAAAATATGAAAGCGAAGACGTAGAATTATCAAATGATATTTCCGAAGATTCCGCACAGATTGGCAGTAGTGGAGATTCCGCACAGATTGGCAGTAGTGGAGATTCCGCA
>ERZ1034920.157-NODE-157-length-55081-cov-24.641061_pt1 | contig 55081 bp, 41 predicted proteins | sample MGYA00520688_ERZ1034920 | MGnify/ENA primary metagenome ERZ1034920 (study PRJEB33766, sample SAMN09781785) | gut metagenome | biome: gut microbiome | host: Homo sapiens | place: Madagascar | study: EMG produced TPA metagenomics assembly of the PRJNA485056 data... | reverse complement strand
GGTGGGTGGCGAGCGCAGCGAGCCGGAAGGGGTCAGCTGCCTGCGGCAGCTGATAAAATATGGGCTGTGAAAAAATGTAAATCATTTTTTCACAGCCCCTTTTTTCATTGATTTTCAAATTTTTCAATTTCTTCCATCAGAGCAGGAATCAGTTCTTCTTCCGGCACGGAGCGGAGGATTTTACCTTTACGGAAGAGAAGGCCGCTGCCTTTGCCTCCGGCTATGCCGAAGTCCGCTTCCCTGGCTTCTCCCGGGCCGTTGACGGCGCAGCCCATGACGGCTACCCGGATAGGTTTCTTGAATTTCTGGATCTTTTCTTCCACTTCCTGTGCCATGTGGATAAGATCCACCTGGGTGCGGCCGCAGGTAGGGCAGGAAACGAGGACGGGGCCGTACTGCTGCATGCCTACGGAGCTCAGGATTTCCCTGGCCGCCTTTACTTCCTTCAGGGGATCGTCGGTGAGGGAGACACGGATGGTATCGCCGATACCGTCCAGAAGGAGGCTTCCGATGCCGATGGCGGACTTGATGGTGCCCCGGTAAAGGGTTCCTGCTTCGGTGACGCCCAGATGGAGTGGATAGTCCACCTCTTCGTGGAGAAGGCGGTTTGCCTTGACCATCATGGGAACGTCGGTGGATTTGACGGAAATAACGATGTCGTGGAAGTCTTCTTCTTCCAGAATTTTCACGTGTTCCATGGCGCCGGCCACCATGCCTTCGGCGGTGGGATGGCCGCCGTATTCATCGAGAATGTGCTGGGGCAGGGAGCCGGCATTAATGCCGATACGGATGGGGATATGTTTTTCTTTGGCCATGTCCACCACTTTTACCACATTCTCCCGGCTGCCGATGTTGCCGGGGTTGATGCGGAGGGCATCAATGCCCTGTTCCATGGCCGTCAAAGCCAGGCGGTAGTCAAAGTGGATGTCTGCCACCAGCGGCACGTCCACCAGGCTCCTAAGCGCTCCCAGCGCTTCCGCTGCTTTCCTGTCCGGCACCGCCATGCGGACGATGTCGGCGCCGGCTTTGTGAAGGGCGTTAATCTGGGCAGCCGCATAGGCTGTGTCCACGGGACTGAAGGTGCTCATGGACTGTATAGCAATGGGTGCGCCGCCGCCGATGGCAACGCTGCCTACATGTATCTGTCTGGTTGTTTCCATTTTTTCACCTGATTGATTGTGTTAATGCGCCTGTAGGGCGCGGGGAAAAGGTAGTGCGTTGGCACCAAAGGGGGCGGGCCCGTAGGGCCCGCAGGTTGTATAAAAGGGTTGTATTTCAGAGGGTTGTGAAGAAAGGTTCTTAAGTTTGACCGGCCTGTGGCCGGAGGGTTCTTGGGTTTGACGCAGTCTATCGGCTGCGAGGGTTGTGGAAAGCCGCTGGCGCGGCTATGATTATAAAGTCTGCGTTACGGGATTACCATTAGTGTCACCAGTGCTGCATAAAGTCCCCCTAAACATTCTGCTGAATTGGCCGCCTCCGGCGGCCTTCCCCCCTTTGGTGCCTTACGGCACCACCTTCGCCACGGTGTGAAGCGTGTCACTGGATTTTCGGGTCACTGCGTTCCCCTACAAATCCAGTTCCCTTGCCACCCCGCTGTATCGGTCGGGCGACAAAAGGAAAGCGCCCTTATGGGCAGGCTAGGCGCCTTACTTCGCCCGACTTGCACATCCTATGCAGGATGTGCACAGTGGACAATAAAGCTCCGCGAAACATTACCATCAAAAGTTGCTCTGAATAAAGCACGGGTTGTTGTGCCCCCGCCTGCGGGGGAAAGGTGGTGGCGCCAGCCACCAAAGGGGGAATCACCGCAGTGTTAATCTGATTTAAGTCACTCATTCTATAGCACCAAAAAAGGGGGCCTCTTTTCCATCGCCCGCAAGGGCGATTGTATGGTTTTTCCAGCCACCAGCCACTAGCTGCAAGCCATTATCCCCTTCGCCCGCTCCGCGGGCGTCATTTCATCAGCCCCTGGATGTCATTGCACATGGCAAAGAGAAAAAGTCCCAGAAGGATGGTGACTCCCACTGCCTGGATATAGTAAAGTGCCTTATCCGGAAGTTCCCTGCCGCTTATTCCTTCAATGAGGGTAAGGATAAGGACGCCTCCGTCCAGGAGCGGTATGGGCAAGAGGTTCAAAAAGCCCAGGTTGAGGCTCAGAAGGGCGATGAAGAGAAGAAGGGACAGGAAGCCTGTATCCGCCACCTGGGCACTCATGCGGGCGACACCGATGGGGCCTGCCACGTCCGCTTCATGGCCGGAAATCATATCTACAAGGCCGGTGACCATCATTTTAAGGAGATAGACTGAGCGCTCTCCTCCCATGAGGAATGCCTGTCCTATTCCCACTTTATGATGTTCTAGGTAGGGAGAAATGCCTATGATGGGCCTTCCCCCTTCGCTGTCGGTCATGATGATGGTAAGGGTCTTCTCTTCCCCCTCATGGCTCACTTTGACAGGAATAATACGACTGTCCAGATCTTTTGTAATTTTCCCTATATCCGTCCAGCTTTTCACATCTTTTCCTGCCACAGAGAGGATTCTGTCCCCCGCCTGAATTCCCTGTTTTTCAGCGGAGGTGCCTGAAAGGACGCTTCCCACCACCGGAAGGTCCGGGAAGGTCTGGTAGCCGGCGTAGAGAAAGGCGCCGGTGAAGATGAAGAAGGCCAGAAGTACGTTGAAGAGGGATCCTGCTGCTATGACAAGGAGCCTTGCCCATACGGGACGGTTGGAGAAGGCCCTTGGATCGTCGGTCTTGCTGCCGTCCATGCCGGCAATGCGGTTGAAGCCCCCCAGAGGGATGGCACGGAGGGAGTAAAGGGTCTCCCCCTTCTTCACACCGCCCAGCTTGGGACCAAATCCGACAGCAAATTCTTCTACCTTCATGCCGGTGAGCTTGGCGGTGAGGAAATGGCCTCCTTCATGAATGAGAACGATAACCGCAAAGACGAAGATGGGGGCCAGGATATTAATCAGCATAGGGATATCCTTTCGATTTCATTCCGGGCCAGATTTCTGGCCATCCGGTCTGCCTCCATAATGTCCTCATAGGAGCGGACAGGGCCTGAAATGAAACGGGAAAGGGTCTCTTCCACCACGTCATAAATGGAAAGGAAGGAGAGTTTCCCTGCAATGAAGGCGCGGATGGCTTCCTCATTGGCCGCATTGAAGGCGGTGCCGGCGCTTCCGCCCTCCTTTCCTGCCTCGTAAGCCATTTTAAGGGAGCGGAACACATCAAGGTCCGGTTTTTCAATGATAATGGACGCAATGTCCCGCCAGTTCACATACTTTTTGGAAGGGGACGGCAGTCTTTCCGGATAGGTCAGGGCGAACTGGATGGGAAGGCGCATGTCCGGATTTCCGATCTGGGCCATAATGGAGCCGTCGTCGTATTCCACCATGGAATGGATGAGGCTCTGGGGCTGGACGATGACTTCGATATCGTCGTAGTCCACGCCAAAGAGCCAGTGGGCTTCGATGACTTCCAGTCCCTTGTTGAACATGGTGGCGGAGTCCAGCGTGACTTTCATGCCCATGTTCCAGGTGGGATGCTTCATGGCGTCTGCCACGGTCACATGCTCGAGCTCTTCCCTTGTCTTTCCGCGGAAAGGACCGCCAGAGGCGGTGAGAAGGAGTTTATGGATATGCTTTTTATCCTGTCCCAGCATGCACTGGAAAATGGCGCTATGTTCGCTGTCCACGGGACGGATGAGGACGCGGTGCTTTCTCGCTTCTTCCAGCACCAGGCTGCCGCCGGCCACGAGAGTTTCCTTATTGGCCAGGGCCAGTTCCTTTTCGGCGCCGATGGCAGCCAGGGTGGGCGCAAGGCCTGCAATACCTACCACCGCCACCAGCACCAGGTCCACATCCTCCCTCACTGCCGCTTCAGTCAAACCCTGCCCGCCGATAATGACTTCGGCAGCCCCGTGATAGAGGTCTTTGAATTTTCTTCCCGCTTCTTCATCGGTAATGACAATGGCGGAAGGATGAAATTCCTCTGCCTGGGCAAGGAGCTTTTCCACGCTTTTATGGGCACAGAGCACTTGGGCATGAAATAAATCGGAATGGGCACGGATGACGTCCAATGTCTGGGTGCCGATGGAACCGGTAGAACCTAATACTGCGATTTCCTTCATAAAAACTCCTTTCACCTAAGCAGGGCAAGCACAGCAGCCAGGGACGGCGCCACGAAAAGAAGGCTGTCGAAACGGTCCATCATGCCGCCGTGGCCGGGAAGAATATTTCCGGAGTCCTTAATATCACAGGCCCGCTTCACATAGGATTCAAAGAGATCCCCCACCGGCGCCATGACAGCCGCCATGACGGACAAGAAAAAGGCATGGGTCATGTCGTACTTGAACCCAAAGCCAAGGGCCATACCCAGCACCACGCAGCCGACAGCGCCGCCAATGAGGCCTTCCACCGTCTTATTGGGGCTGATATGGGGCGCCATTTTATGTTTTCCAAAGCTCCTTCCTGCCAGGTAGGCAAAGGAATCGCTGGCCCAGGTGCATACCAGAGCGAAAAGAATGAGGAAAACGCCAGGGTCCCCGTTCACCGCTCCCACCAGCAAAAGCTCCCGGCTCCCCCGAAGAAGTGCCAGGGTGCCGAAACCGATACCGAAATAAAGGGCGCCAAAGGAGGTGTAAACCAGGTTCGTCATATCCTCCTTCTTAATAGCAAGGATCAGGAAAAGAAGGAGGCAGAAAGTGAGAAACAGAAGGGCCGTAAAAATGCGGACAGAGTAAAATCCGGCGGAAAGCACCGTCAGCCCCACCGCCAATGCAGCAGGAATACGGTAAATGCGGATAGAAATCTGCTTCAGCATCCGGTCGTACTCTGCAAGAGCAATGAGGGACACAAGAAATACGGCGCCTGTCAGAAACCAGCCACCCAGCCATACGAGGCCCAGCACCGCAATGATGCCCACAATGGCTGTCAAAACACGAACTTTCATAATACCTCCATTAGTGATCCTTTTCCGTAAGGCCGCCGAAACGCCGGTCCCTGCCGGTAAACCAGTCCACTGCCTTTCGAAGCTCCTCTTCCGTAAAATCGGGCCAGAGCACATCTGTGAAATACAGTTCGCTGTAGGAAGCCTGCCAGAGAAGGAAATTGGAAATACGGGACTCTCCCCCCGTACGGATCAGAAGATCCACGTCCTTCGCATCAGAAGGATAGAGATGAGCCTCCACCGTCTTTTCGGTAATGTCAGCAGGAAGCAGCACACCGGCCTTCACCTTTTCAGCGATTTCCTGCATGGCATGCACGATTTCCATGCGGCCGCCGTAGTTGATGGCCACATTCAGAATCAGTCCGTCATTGGCGGCGGTATCCCGCTCGCATTCTTCAATGCCCTTTCGGAGACCGTCGGAGAGGACAGAGGTGTCCCCTACAATATGGACCTGCACATTGTCTTCCACCAGCTCCTTCAGCTGGGAAATAAGGTAATTTTTAAAGAGTTTCATAAGGAAACGGACTTCCAGAGACGGCCTTTTCCAGTTCTCTGTGGAAAAAGCATAGAGTGTGAGCACCTTGATGCCCATATGGCCGGCAGCACGCACAATGGTCTTCACATTGGCGGCGCCCACCTGGTGCCCGTAAGTCCGCTCCCTGCCCCTCTCCCGGGCCCACCGGCCATTCCCGTCAAGGATGATGGCCACATGCTCAGGAAAGGATTTTTTATCAGACATACATATTCCTCGTTTCAGGATAATAAAACAGTGAAGAAACGCCGATTGATGAAATCAACCGGCGCTTTGACACGCCTGCGGGCGTGAGGGTTCCCTCCCACCTCACTTATTGTCCCACCGCTTGCGGGGGGAAGGTGGTGCCGCAGGCACCAAAGGGGGGGCGGGCCCGTAGGGCCCGCAGGTTGTGTAAAAGGGTTGTGTAGAAAGGTTCTTAAGATTGATGGGCCTGCGGCCCAAGGGTTCTTAGGTTTGACGCCCGCTTTGCGGGCGAGGGTTGTGGATTGCCGCTGGCGCGGCCATGAGTATAAAGTCTGCGTTACGGGGCTTGCATTTGTGTCACCGGTGCTGCATGGCGAAGAGCAAAAGCCTTCTTCCTCTGGAAGACGACAGTCCTGCAGAGGACTGTCGAGTCGGGCTAATATTCGAGTATAGCCTGCCCCACAGGGGAAACGACTCACTGGATTCTCAGGTCGCTACGCTCCCCTACGAATCCAGTTCGCTGTGCACACACTAAGCGAGCACCTTAATGCCCGACCGTTGGTGTCGCCGTAGGCGACGGATGATAGCAGGATTTTCGTAGAAAATCCGGGGCCCCATCGGGGCCTAAGATGTCTCATAGTAGCTTGGAACTGTCTTCAAGTGTTCCTCAGGGCTCCGCCCAGCTCCTTTCTGAGGAAGGAGCCTGCGTTACGTGCTTTCCCTCCCGTTGCTTAAGGCATGATAAGCATTGAGGTAAATTAGTCGCCTACGGCGACTACCCCTTATCCGGCTTCGCCGGACTTTCCCCTATGCAGGGGGCAGAATAAGCCCCTCAATGCTTACCTTTGGTGTCATGTAGCACACTGCTTAGCACCCATAGTCCCACCAGCGAAGCTGGGGGGGAAGGTGGTGGCGCAGCCACCAAAGGGGGCGCTTTTCCATCGCCCGCAAGGGCGGTTTGCCTGTTTTCCCCGGGCGAAAGCCCGGTTGTATGGTCTTCCCAGCCAATAGCTACCAGCCACTGGTCACTAGCCCCATCGCCCGTAAGGGCGGTTGTAAAGTTTTTATCAATAAGAGGGCGCCTTCTAAAATTAAAAGGCGCCCCACCACAACCCTCGCACCGAAAGGCCCGTCAAACCTCGACCTGAAGGGCCGTCAATCCGGGCTGCTTTACAGCCCCGTCACACAGACATGATTTCTTTAATTTTTCTATCGGTGACAGCTTCCACTTCTTTAATCTTCTTATCGGTAAGCTTCTGGATCTTGTCTTCCGTATCCTTGATCACGTCCTTGGAAACGTCGCTGTTCTTTTCTTCCTTTTTCAGGAATACATTGCCGTCGCGGCGGATGTTGCGGACTGCCACCTTGGCTTCTTCAGACTTTTTGTTGACCACTTTTACCAGTTCCTTACGTCTTTCTTCGGTAAGCTGGGGAATGGCCATGCGGATGAGGTTGCCGTCGTTCATAGGAACCAGGCCCAGGTCGGACTGGAGGATGGCTTTTTCGATTTCCTTCAGAAGGCTCTTGTCCCAGGGCTGTACGACCAGCATTCTGGCTTCCGGTACGGAAACGGTGGCCACCTGGGTAACCGGTGTGCGGCTGCCGTAGTATTCTACAAATACCCGGTCCAGCAAACTTGCATTGGCCTGTCCGGTACGGATGGATGTGAATTCATTTTTCAGGGCGGTAATGGATTTGTCCATTTTCACAGATAAGTTTTTCAGTTCGTCTTCGTACATAATTATTTCCTTTCAATGAGGGTGCCCAGGGTTTCTCCCCTGCAGGCTTTCACAATGTTTCCGGGAACATCAATATTAAAGACAACGATGGGAATATTATTGTTCATGCAGAGGGTAATGGCGGTATTGTCCATAACAGCCAGCTGTTTCTGCAGCACGTCATTATAGGTAAGATGGGTAAACATCTTGGCTTCCGGATGATACTTCGGGTCCGCATCGTACACGCCGTCGGTCTGTTTCTTGGCCATGAGCATCACATCCGCCTCGATTTCCGCACTGCGGAGAGCTGCGGTGGTATCGGTGGTGAAATAGGGATTGCCGGTGCCTGCGCCGAAGATGACCACCCTGCCCTTTTCCAGATGGCGGATGGCGCGGCGGCGGATGTAGGGTTCTGCAATCTGCCGCATTTCAATGGCTGTCTGCACGCGGGTGGATACGCCCAGTTTTTCCAGTGCATCCTGCAGGGCTACGGAGTTGATGACAGTAGCCAGCATGCCCATGTAGTCGGCTGAGGCACGGTCCATGCCTCCCTGGCTGCCCTTGAGGCCTCTCCAGATATTGCCGCCGCCTACAACGACTGCGATTTCCACACCGGACTCGCAGGCTTCTTTGATTTCCCCTGCCAGACGGTAAACCACTTCCGGATCAATGCCGAAGCCCTTGTCATTGGCCAGGGCCTCGCCGGATAATTTCAGCATAACTCTCTTATAATGTTTCGTTTCAGCTTCCATGGTACACCCCCAGAAACAACATAACGGATCTACATCTATTATATAGTATTTCCATCCATTTACAAAATAAGAGAACACCGGAAAGTGTCCTCTTATATGTAAATTACTGATTCAGCTGTTTAGCAACTTCTGCTGCCAGATCGTCCTGTTTCTTTTCAATGCCTTCACCCAGCTGGAAACGGGCAAAACGAAGAACTTCAGCATTCTTGGATTTCAGGAGTTTGGCAATGGTGAGATCGCCGTCTTTAATGAATTCCTGGTCCACAAGGCATACTTCCTTGTAGTACTTGTTGATTCTGCCAAGAACCATCTTTTCGATGATCTTTTCAGGTTTGCCTTCATTTCTTGCTTCCACTGCAAGAACTTCTTTTTCATGTTCGATTTCAGCCTGAGGCACTTCGGTGCGGTCGAGGTAGGAAGGATTAGCAGCAGCGACCTGCATGGCAATATCCTTGCCCAGTTCATCATCTCCGCCTTTCAGTTCAACCAGAACGCCGATCTTGCCGCCGCCATGGATGTAGCTGTAAACTTTGCCTTCAGCGCTTTCGTAACGTACGAAACGACGTACAGAAATGTTTTCACCGATTTTTGCAACAGCTTCGGTTACAGTATCTTTAACGGTCTTGCCGTTCAGGTCGGATGCCAGGAGAGCTTCCACATCGGCAGGATTTACGGCAATAATCTGCTGGGCAATGGATGCAGCCAGAGCTCTGAAGTCTTCGTTGCTTCCAACAAAGTCGGTTTCGCAGTTGACTTCAACGATGGTACCGGTTTTGCCATCTTCGGAGATAGCGGAAACTACAGCACCTTCAGCAGCTACGCGGCTTGCCTTCTTCGCAGCCTGGGACAGGCCCTTTTCGCGGAGAATATCAACAGCCTTTTCCATATCGCCTTCAGCTTCAACCAGTGCCTTTTTGCAGTCCATCATGCCTGCACCGGTTTTAGTACGCAGATCTTTTACCATACTAGCTGTGATTTTCATCTTATGACCTCCATCATAAAATTCAAGGTGTTTGTCAGATAAAGAGGGGCAATGCCCCGGGGGTTTTAAAGGGCCCCCGAACCATTAGATTATTCCTTGTCTTCAGCAGCAGCTTCTTCGGCCGGTGCTTCAGCAGCTTCGCCTGCTTCTTCTGCAGCAGCTTCAGCTTCCTGCTGGCCCTGACGGCCTTCGAGAACAGCATCAGCCATTTTGCTGGTGAGCAGTCTTACAGCGCGGATAGCGTCATCGTTGGCAGGAATCGGGAAATCGATAACATCGGGATCGCAGTTGGTATCAACGGTAGCAACAACGGGGATGTGGAGCTTGTGAGCTTCGGAAACAGCGATTTCTTCCTTCTTGGAATCGATGATGAAAATAGCGCCGGGCAGTCTCTTCATGTCTTTGATACCGCCGAGGTTCTTTTCCAGCTTTTCCAGTTCTCTCTTCATAAGGATAACTTCCTTCTTCGGATACTGGTCAGTGGTGCCTTCTTCAAACATCTTTTCCAGTTCCTTCAGACGGTTGATACGGGTCTGGATGGTGCGGAAATTGGTGAGCATGCCGCCGAGCCAGCGTTCGTTTACATAGAACTGATTGCAGCGGGTAGCTTCTTCCTTCACGGAATTCTGAGCCTGCTTCTTGGTGCCTACGAAGAGAATCGGTTCGCCCTTAGCTGCTACATCACGGATGAAAGCATAAGCTTCTTCAACCTTCTTCACGGTCTTCTGCAGATCGATGATGTAGATACCGTTGCGTTCGGTGAAAATGAACCGAGCCATCTTCGGATTCCAGCGACGGGTCTGATGACCGAAATGAACGCCTGCTTCTAACAACTGTTTCATGGATACAACTGACATAATAATAACCTCCTGTTAATAACCTCTGCCCGCTTCTTCTTCCATAACCACCCTGTCAGAGGGCACAGATATGAAATCCACGGACATGTGTACTTGTACTCAAGCTTTTTTATTTTATCAAAAAGAAATGGGAGATGCAAGAGGGAAATTTGACACGCCCTGCGGGCGTGAAGGTTCACGGCCCTTGCGGCCGAAGGTTGTGTAAAAGGGTTGTGTAGAAGGGTTCTCCCCTGTCTTATTGTCCCACCGCTTGCGGGGTGGCAAGGGAACTGGAGTCACACCAGCGAACTGGATTCGTAGGGGAGCGGCAGCGACCTGAGAATCTAGTGAGTCGGTGATAGCCGTGCTGTAGGGAGCCCTTGGGCGACTGAGAATCCAGTGACACGCTTCCCTATGGGTGAAGGTGGTGCGTCAGCACCAAAGGGGGGCGGGTCCGCAGGTTGTGTAGGGGAAGGTTCTTAAGATGGATGCGCCCTACGGGCGCAAGGGTTCTGAAGTTGTGCGCCAGTTCGGCGTGTATGGTATAGCCCGGTGAGAGCCCGGGCCCGGCAAAGCCTAGCAAGCAGCCGGTACTTAGTCTTGCATGTGAAGCCGTGAGGCCAGCATGAAGCGTAGACAAAGGAGTGCGAGAGCCGTAATGCGAAAGCGTGAAGCGATTCAGCCTCGTTAGAACGTTGTGTGGAAGCCGATACCCTAACTTAGGTCGCAGGCAGAAATGTACAGGTCGATAGGCGAGAACTGTGCAGGTTCCACCGGGGTCATAGAGCATGGCGAGCGCACGAAGTACTATACATGTACCTGGGAGAGCTGACAAGGGTCCTAAATGGATGACACCCATCCCAATGGTATGGACGCCAAAATACTTTACTGTATGGAGACGTCACAGATGCCCGGTCAGCAGTCGGATTACCTCATAGTAGTGATGAAACCTGTGAAAGCAGGTGGAGTGAAGGGGGTAAAGAATAGTCAACAATTGCAGGGAAACAGGTTCTGCACAGAGAGGTAGACGAAACTAAGACTTAGAGATTAGTTAAATGTAAACGGAACTGCAACTGATAAGGTGTAACGAGTACACCCCAAGGACTATTCTAAGAGCCGTATGCGGGAAAACCGCACGTACGGTTCTGTGAGGGGCGGACAGAGTAATCTGATTCCGTCTACTCGACTGACAGCCGCTTCGCGGCTGAGGGTTGTGGATTGCCCTTCGGGCAATGAGTATAAAGTCAGCGCTACGGGACTTGCTTTGGTGTCACCAGTGCTGCATGACGTAGTGCTATAGCCCCCTTCCTTTGGAAGGCAGAAGCCCTGCAGAGGGCTTCTGAGCCGGGCTCTTATTTGAGTATAGCCTGCACACAAAGCGAACACCTTAATGCCCGGCCGTTGGTGTCGCCGCAGGCGACGGAGGATAGCAGGCCTTTCACAGAAAGGCCGAGGCCCCAAAGGGGCCTGATGTGGCACATAGGTGCAAAGAGCATTATTCGGACCTATCCTCAGGGCTTCGCCCAGCTCCTTTCTGAGAAAGGAGCCTGCGTTACGGGATTACCCTCCTGCTACATAAATCACACTAAGCATTCTGCTGAATTGGCCACTGGCGTGGCCACCCCCTATCCGGCTGCGCCGGACTTCCCCCGCAAGCGGTGGCAGAACAACCCGTGCTTAATATAGAGGCTCATATGAATATAAAGCCTCGCGAAGCTTTGTTGTCCCCCCGCTTGCGGGGGGAAGGTGGTGCCGCAGGCACCAAAGGGGGTGGGCCCGAAGGGCCCGTTAGCGGGGTTCAGGGGGAAAGGTTCTTAGGATTGATGGGCCCTCCGGGCCCAAGGGTTCTTAGGTTTGACGCAGCCTATCGGCTGCGAGGGTTGTGGTGGCGCCCTACGGGCGCAATATAAAGTCAGCGTTACGGGGCTTGTCTCTTGTGTCACCAGTGCCGCATGAGGTAGTGCTATAGCCTCCTTCCTCTGGAAGGAGGTGTCGCCGTCAGGCGACGGAGGATAGCAGATTTTCGCAGAAAATCCGAGGCCCCATCGGGGCCTAAGATGTCTCATAGTGGCTTGAATCTATCTTCAAGACCTATTCTCAGGGCTCTGCCCAGCTCCTTTTCTGAGAAAGGAGCCTTACGTTACGGGAATACCTTCCTGCTGCTTAATTCACGCTAAACATTACGGTGAATTGGCCACTGGCGTGGCCACCCCCTATCCGGCTGCGCCGGACTCCCCCCCCTATTCAGGGGGGAGAATAAAACCTCTCTATATCTACCGATAGTGTCATGTGGCACATTGGGAAGCACCCATAGTGCCCCCTGAACAGGGGGAAAGGTGGTGCCGTAAGGCACCAAAGGGGGTGCCTTTTTTCCATCGCCCGCAAGGGCGGTTGTATGGTTTTATCGTAATGGCGCCCCCATATTTTCCAAAGGGCGCCCACCACAACCCTCACGCTGAAAGCGTGTCCATATCGGGAATACATCCAACTTCCACTAATTCCTCAACTCCCCACCTGCTCAATCTGTCCGGCAGACAGGTGGATGAATTCTCCTGTACCCTTTTCGTATCCCACTTCTTCTGCAATGTGCATGGTTCTTTCGTGGCAGGTGAAGAGGAAAATCTGCTGTTTCTTTCCCAGTTCCATGAGGAAGCGGAGGGTTTCGCGCTGCCGTTTTTCGTCAAAACGGACAAAGATGTCATCCAGCACAATGGGCAGCGGTTCGATCTGTTCTCCGAAGGAAAGGGCCATGGCCAGGCGGATGGCGAGGAATACCTGGTCGCCGGTGCCGGAGGACCAGATTTTTTCATTTTTCACAGCATGGGTACTGTCTTCGATGAAAATGTCTTTCCCGTTGTCTGCCATGTGAAGGGAGTATTTCCCCATGGTCATATCCTTCAGGAATTCGTTGGCCATTTTCATGATCTGAGGCTGGCGGCCCGACTCATAAATAGTCTGGGCACGGGTCAACAGTTCTTCGGTGTACATGAGGGTCAGCCATTCTTCCAGGGCGGATTTCAGTTCCGCTTCGATTCTTTCCTTTTTCTGGAGGGCGCTGGTCATGGAGTCATCTCCTGCCAGGCGGAAGATTTCGTTGTCGATGGCGCCCTGGGTTCTCTGGAGTTCGCCCAGTTTCGCCGATTCCTCTTCAATCCGGCGGGACAGTGTATTGTGGTTTTCCATCCACTGGTCATACTGGCCTGTTTCCAGTGCATGCCAGAGGGCTTCGAATTCTTCTTCTCCGCCGGCGTACATGCGAAGGTCCTGTTTCACCCTTTCCCATTCCCTGGCAATCTGGTCATGATGTTCGTGGGCATTGACCTTTTCAGCAAATTCTTCCGCATTTTTAGCATGAACCAGGTTCAGAAGGGTGTCCATTTCCCGTTGGCAGGAGGCCCAGCCTTCATCCAGCTTGCTCATTTCCTTTTCATAGGCTTCGTGCTGCTTGTTCTTTTCCTGCAGCGCTTCCCACTCCAGGCTGCGGCGATGGTTTTCCTCATAAATGTCGGCTATGCCGTCGGGACTTACGGCGTAGGGAAGGCCAGTGGCCTTGATGATAGACTGGGCTCTTGCTGCAAAGGCATCCAGTTTGGCGTCGATCTGCTCCAGGCGGAAATCAAGGATTTTGCCCTTTCCTTCGGCGGAGTAAATCTTCTGCCACTGTTCCTGCAGGGCGGAAAGGTTTTCCGCTCCTGTTTTGGGAAGGCTGTTTCTGGTGAGCCAGTCGTTCCAGGCTTTTTCCGCCTTATTCCTTTTTTCGGTCAGGATTTCTCCTTCTTCTTCCCAGTTTTTATGCTGCTGCATCTGTTTCCTGATAGTTTCCTTTTTCCAGGAAACGGCCTGGCGTTTTGCCTGGTCCTTGTAGAAACCGGATCGTTTTTCCTGCATCAGGTTATGGAAAGCTTTCAGCTCGTCCACCGTTTTCGGTGCCTGGCCCGGGAATTTGCCGCTCACATTTTTCCGCTGTGTTTCCAGCTCTTCTTTGCGAAGAGCCAGTTTTTCCAGGGTATTTCCCTTTTTATGGATGGCATGGCTGTGAAGGTAGAAGAATAAAACAGCAGCGGCTGCAGCGCCGCCGGCGCCGTACATGGCTATGGTGCCTGCCCTGGCCATGTAAAAGGCAGCCATGCTGCCCGCCGCCATGAGGATGAAGGCCATGCTGAGCCACAGCCAGGGAGTGAATTTCTTATCCTCCGTGGCGCTGATACTGTCCATTTCAGACTGGATGTCCGCTTCTTCATGAAGCACCTGTTCCAGCTCGCTGGCCATGGATTCGATATTCTGCCAGTCGGACTCCGATTCTTCCTTTTCCGGCAGTTCCATATCTTCGGAAAGTTTTTCCACTTCCGGTTCCCGCTGCTCCCAGAAATGGAGCTCATTGTTCCTGACGCCCAGGCTTTTGGAGAGTCGTCTCCCCTCTTCCCAGTCCACATTCTCGCAGGGCTTGTCCAGACTCAGGGCGTGGTCCCACAGGGGAAGAGAATAACCAAGATTGACGAAATCGATGCGCCAGTCCGATTTTTCCTTTTCCATTTCTTCGGCGTCCGCCATGGTCTGGCGCCACTGGCCCAAATCTACGTAGAGCCTTTCCAGCTCGTTTTCCACGCCCATCCAGGGGATGATTTCCTCTTTTTTCACAGGTTTGTAGGCATCCAGCTTTTCCTGCAGAGACTCTTTCTGGTCGTGAATCACCTTCATGCGGTTCATAAGCTGGTTCCACTGTTCCTTGCCGTTGGAGGGGAACATGGTGACCTGGGAGGAAAGATCCAGCTGGCGCTTCACGCTCACCGCCTGCTGATAGTATTTCCAGGCGCCCAGCCGCTTTTCCAGGCGGCTGTTTTCTTCATTATCCTTGTCCAGCTTTAACTGCAGGTCGGCAATTTCCTTTTTCATTTCCTCCTGCCGGTGCTGAAGGTCGGAAAAATCCTTTTCCTGTTTGGAAAGGCTGTCCAGTTCTTTTTCCGCTTCCTCCAGGTCAGAAGCCAGCTGGTTGATTTTTCTCTTGCCCTGGGCACTGGAAGTGAAGAGTTTTCCTTTGGCTTCCTCCAGTTCTGCCTTGGCATTAGCCAGTTTGTCGCCGCCCTGGAGCATGAAGAAACGGCTCCGCACGGTGGCGTTGGCCAGGAAGGAGGCGCCCTGCAGGTCTTCCAGACCTACGGCGAATATCTTTTCATAAATGGAACGGTTGAGACCGTGCCACCAGGCGGCAGGCAGGTCTTCCGTAAATTTCACATGGTTTGCATTTTCAAACCACTGTTCCTTTTCGTTCCGGAAAACACGGTAAAACTGGCCGTCGGAACGGACGAAGCCCATATTTCCTTTCCGTCCCTGCCATTTGCCCCTTCCGTAGCCGAAGAGCATGTCCCGGATGAAACGGAGCATGGTGGTTTTACCGCTTTCATTTTCTCCCATTACGATATTGAGGGACGTCTGGGAGGGCTGCCAGGAGGCATCGTGATAAATGCCGTACTGCTGGAGCTGAAGATCGGTAATTTTCATTTTTCCTCCTCTTTTGTCAGCATTTCCGCTCCCAGAAGCTCTGCTTTCTGAAAAGCATGAAGCAGGCTTTCGTCAGAGAGGGAATGGAGCAGTTTCCTGTATTTCACAAGCTCCGGCTGCTGCTCGGCAATTTTACGGAGCTCTTCCTTTTTCTTTTCCTCATCCATCCTGTCGATTTCATCGAAGGCCTTCAGGAAATTTCCCGTCACGTCGGGAAGTTCCCGCCTTTCCTTCAAGTCGATGGCGCTCTTTGTCCTGTCTTCCAGCCGGACGAACCAGGCAAAGAGGTAGCGGAACTGTTCCTTATCGTTTAGTGACTGAAGGATGAAATCCCTGCCGTCCTCCGTGGACAGCACATCATGGAGAGGGCCGCTTCCGGTGCAGATAAGGCGAATGATATTGGGCCTTCCGGTGAGTTCCTTGAGGCCGCTCCTTCTCTTGGTCACTGCCTGGATCAGCTCTTCTGCCTGGGAATAGGCGGAAATATCCATGGTCATATCCATCCAGCGGATGGTGTCGGTCTCAATAAATTTCAAAGTCACCGTGCCATAGGCACCTACATCCACCAGGTAACATCCCCGGGGGCCCGTTTCCCGAAGGCTCAGGCCCTGGGTGTTGCCGGGATAGACAATGTAGGGGGATGTGGAAATCGTTTTGCGGGTATGCACATGGCCCAGGGCCCAGTAATCCATACCGGCAGCCTTCAGATCATCTGCCGTGCAGGGTGCATAGGGTGAATCGGCACTGCCCACGTCGGTATGAAGCATGCCTATAGCAAAACCATCGTCCTTTTCCCGGTGGAACTCTTTTGCCAGATTTTCCTTCACATGGCGTGTTTTATAGGAAATACCATAAATAGTGGCCGCCTTTTCCCTGTCCTTCATCAGGGGAACGGCTTCCACATGGTCGGCGGGGAAAATATGAACCGTTTCCGGAAGCGGGATATCCGCCCGCCAGGCCTCGCCGGGGTCATGATTCCCATGAACCATGAAAATCCGGATGCCCCCCTGGGCCGCCCGGTAAAGCTCCCGGGCAAAGGCCATCTGGGCGGACAGGCTGTGATGGTCGCCATTGTAAACATCGCCGGAAATCAGGATGGCATCCACCCGGTTCTCCAGGGCTGCATCCACCACCTTCTCAAAGGCCTTAAAAGTGGCCTTCCCTATCTGTTCATTCCAGGGACCGCTGCTTCCCATGCGGATATCGCTGAATGGTTCTCCCAGATGAAGATCAGCACAATGGATAAAAGAAAAATGTTTACCCATACGTCCTCCTTGTATGTTTCTTGTATATGTCTCTAGAGTTTCTAGTTTCTAGTTTGAGGGTTCAAAAGGTTCAAAGGGTTCAGAGGGGAAGGTATCGCCGCTTCGCGGCGATGAGTATAAAGTCAGCGTTACGGGATTGGCTTTTGTGTCTCAAATGCTGCATGGCGGAGAGCCGGAGCTTTATTGTGCCCCCGCACAGCGGGGTGGCAAGCGAACTTGGTTCGTAGGGGAGTGATAGCGACCTGAGAACCAAGTGAGACGCTTTCCCGTGGAGAAAGGTGGTGGCGAAGCCACCAAAGGGGGAGCGCTTTTCCAACGCGCAAGGGCGGTTTGCCTGTTTTCCATCGGGCGAAGCCCGGTTGTAAAAGTTTTATTCATACTGGCGCCGCAGGCGCCCACCACAACCTTCACGCCGTAAGGCGTGTCAAACGTAAGAACCCTCAGCGCCTTAGGCGCTGTCAATCTTTAGAACCTTCCTCCTCTGAACCTTTTGAACCAGCCCGCCTCAGGCGGGCCGCCCCATCTTGAACCCGGGGCCGCTCCGCGGCCCCTTCAAAGGCGCTTTCTTCCTATTCTATCACATTCCTGTCCCATGCATAAAGCACAAAAGAACTGCGGCTTCCTGCCGCAGTTCCCTTTGTCACATTTCTTACATGGCGTCGTAAATGTCTGCCACCGCATCATATTCTTCATCCGTTGGAGGAACGTATTCCGCCTCGCCCTTTTCATCGGTGTCAATTCTGGCAAGGATGATATCCGGTTCTTCTTCGTCCTCGGACTCAGGAATGGATACCAGTACAGCGAATTCCTTTCCTGCGAAGGGAATCACCGTATCCTGCACGTAGTCTTTTTCACTGCCGTCAGGGCCGGTAATGGTAATAATGATGGGGTCTTCTTTTTTCTCGGTCATAGGTTTATCCTCTGTTTTTGAATGAAAGATGCTGCAGATACCCTTCCAGGATGGCTACAGCGGCCATTTTATCTATGACTTTCTTTCGTTTTTTCCGGCTCACGTCGGCTGCGATAAGCTGTTTCTGGGCCATGACGGTGGTAAGCCGTTCATCCCAGAAATGGTAGGGAATGTCAGGGAAAGCCTTGGCCAGTTCTTCGGCGAAGGCCTCGGTTCTTTCCACACGGATGCCCTTTGTGCCGTCCATGTTGAGCGGCAGGCCGATGACAAATTCTTCTACCTGGTACTGATCCGTGAGCTCCCGAAGCCTTTTGAAATCGGCCTCCCGGGTGGTGTGCCGTATGGTTTCCAGCCCCTGGGCGGTCCAGCCGAAGAGGTCGCTCACCGCCACGCCGATGGTGACGGAGCCCACATCAAGACTCATGATTCTCATTTCATAAGCCCTTGTGCTTTACGTAGAAACGGACCAGTTCTTCCACCAGTTCATCTCTTTCAATACCAGAAATAAGCCTTCTGGCGTCATGTCGGCTGGTAATATATGTCGGCTCCCCTGAAACAAGATATCCTACAAGCTGTACCGTAGGATTATGCCCTGCTTCTTTCAAAGCCGCATACACTTCCTGCAGAATCATGGCTGCCTGTCGGTTCTCGCCTTCATCGGCATTGGTATTGAATAAAATCGTTTCATCAGAGACTGACATATATATCCCTCCTTAACCAAGCATGTCGGCAATAGCCTCCACGCCTGCTTTCACTGCATCTTCCAGCTTTGCTGTATCCCGGCCGCCGGCCTGTGCTACTGCCGGCTTGCCGCCACCGCCGCCGCCGCATACTTTGGCGGCTTTGGAAACTACCTTGCCCATATGAACACCGGCCTTCACCGCTTCCGGAGAAGCCATGCCCACCAGGTTTACCTTGTCGCCGGACACGGTGCCAAGGATGAAGGCGCCATTCTTAAGTTTTGCCTTCACTACATCTGCGGCCTTTCTAAGGTCGTCCATATTATCTGCCTGTACCACAGCACCGAAGAAGGAAATGCCCTTCTTCTCCTGGAGATCCTTCATAAGGGAATCCAACTCGCCCTTTGTCTGTTCTTTTTTCAGTGCTTCCAGCTGTTTTTCCAAATCCTTCACTTCGGAAAGGAGTTTTTCAATCTTTTCCGGAACATTTTCCACTTTTCCCTTCAGGAGAGAAGCGGAATTTTCGAGGATGCTGCGGTCAGCCTTCATCATTTCATAGGCCTTTTTACCGGTCACTGCTTCGATACGGCGGATGCCGGAGCCGATGCCTCCTTCGCTGATCAGGCGGAAGGACCCCAATTCGCCGGAGTTCTTCACATGGCTGCCGCCGCAGAGTTCCTTACTGAAATCTCCTACGGAAACCACCCGTACTACGGCACCGTATTTTTCACCAAAGAGAGCCATAGCGCCCGATTTCTTTGCTTCTTCCAGAGGCATTTCCTGGATATTCACAGGAAGGGCATGGAGGATTTCACGGTTCACCGCTTCTTCCACAGCAGCAAGCTGTTTTCTGGAGAGCGGTTCCGGCCAGGTGAAATCGAAACGGAGGCGGTCCGGAAGTACAAGAGAGCCAGCCTGGTTTACCTGTCCGCCCAGCACTTCGCGAAGTGCTGCCTGCAGCATATGGGTGCCGGTGTGGTTCCTTGCCAGGTCTTCTCTTCTTTCCCTGTCAACCACAGCCTTCACCGTGTCTCCTTCGGAAATCGTGCCTTCACGGACAGTGCCAATGACATAAATAATACCGTCAGGGAGTTTCTTCGTATCTTCTACGTCGATTACCCCTTCTTCGCCGGTAATGGTACCGGTATCGCCGATCTGGCCGCCGCCTTCTGCATGGAAGGGGTTGTTCTGAAGGATGACAGTCACTTCTGTACCGTCAGCAGCTTCCTTGATTTCCTTACCGTCTTTGCCAAGAAGGAGGAGCTTTGTTTCTCCGTCCCTGTCTTCTGTAGTGAGGCTTGCTGCATCGAGCTTGGTGGTGTCCGGAGTTGCCACTTTGGCAGAAACTTTGGCCCGGGCCGCTCTGGCTCTTTCCTTCTGCTCAGCCATGGATGCTTCAAAGCCTTCCTTATCAATGGTAAGGCCCTGTTCCTTGGCGATCTCATCGGTCAGTTCCCAGGGGAAACCGTAGGTATCATAAAGTTTGAACACCTTGTCGCCGGAAAGGACGGTGCCCTGTTTCTTCTTTGTGTCTTCCAGCATCTCGGAAAGAAGGTCCGTGCCTGCATTCAGGGTAGCATGGAAGCGGTCTTCTTCTACGCCGGCTACTTTCTTAATAAATGCCTGTTTGTCCACCAGTTCCGGGTAAGCGGGCTTCATCATGCTGATAACCACATCGATCATCTGGCCGATGAATGCATCCTGGATGCCCAGGAGCTTGCCGAAGCGGACTGCCCGGCGCAGGATACGGCGGAGCACATAGCCTCTGCCCTCATTGGACGGAAGAATGCCGTCGGCAATCATATTTGTAATAGCCCGGGCGTGGTCGGAAATCACCTTCAGCGCCACATCGCCCTGGGCGCTCTGGCCGTAAGGTACGCCGGAGAGAGACGCTGCTTCTTCAATAATGGGGAAGAAAAGGTCCGTTTCAAAGTTGTTTTTCTTCTTCTGAAGAACCGCTGCCAGACGTTCCAGACCTGCGCCGGTATCAATGTTCTTCTTGGCCAGCGGCAGGTAAGAGCCATCCTTCTGGCGGTCATACTGGGAGAATACGAGATTCCAGATTTCCAGGAAACGGTCGCCGTCTCCGCCCATCTGGTTTTCCGGATCCGTGCCGAATTCCTCGCCCTGGTCGTAGAAAATTTCAGAGTCGGGACCGCAGGGGCCTTCCCCGATTTCCCAGAAATTGTCAGACAGCGGATAAATGTGGTTTTCCGGCAGGCCGATCATCTTGTGCCAGTAATCATGGGCTTCATTGTCGTCGGGATAAATGGTGACATAAAGGCGGGACTGGTCCAGCTTTAATACCTCTGTCAGGAATTCCCAGGCCCAGGTAATGGCTTCCTTCTTGAAATAGTCGCCGAAGGAGAAATTCCCCAGCATTTCAAAGAAGGTATGGTGACGGGCCGTATGGCCCACGTTTTCAATATCGCCGGTGCGGATGCACTTCTGGCTGGTGGTGACACGATGACGGGGCGGTTCCACCTTGCCTGTGAAATAAGGCTTCAGCGGCGCCATGCCTGCACCGATTAAAAGAAGACTGGGGTCATCCTTCGGGATCAGAGAGAAGCTCTTTAATCTCAGATGGCCTTTTTGATTTTCAAAAAATGAAAGATATGATTCACGAATATCATTGCCCTTCATGATAAACCCCCTTACTGTAGTTGTGTTCTTCATTATATATGACTTGCACGGTCCATGCAAATAGATATTTGTTTATGATGTAGATTCATACGGAGCTTTACGCGGTATCACCGATGGACCTGGGCCCGGGTTCAAAAGGTTCCGCCTGCTTCCGGCGGGCCGAACCCTCTGAACCCGGGGACGCCCTGCGTTCCCTTTACTGCCCTATTTCCTTTTCCAGCCGGATCACCGCCAGCTGCTTGCCCAGGTCTTTATATTTCACTTCATCGTAGTCCGCATAATAAATATGCTCCTCCAGGTCCCCTTCTACTTCCACCCGGCCTACGGGATCGATGAACATGGAGTGTCCCCCCAGCTGGACACCATGATAGGTGCCCACCATGTTCACGGCGCAGATACACATGCCGTTTTCGATGGCCCTGGCTCTGGTAAGCACTTCCCACTGGGACAGGTGCACTTTGGGCCAGGAAGCGGGAGCCAGCACGAGAGTGATACCGGCCTTCGCCATTTTCCTCCACATTTTAGGAAAGTAGAATTCATAGCACACCGCCATGCCGGTTTTTACGCCGCCAATATCCGTTTCCATGAGATGGGTACCCGGTGCCATGAGCTGGGCCTCCAGATAGCCGTAAAAGAGATGCCTCTTGCTGTAATGGGCCTGCACCCTGCCGTCAGTTCCGAAGATAAGGCCCGTATTCTTCACTATTCCCTCTTTTTCCAGAGGAAGGGTGCCCGCTGCCAGTGTTACATGGTGGAAAGCGGCAAAGGAGGACAGCCGGTCCACAAGACCGTCTCCCGCTCGCGTAACCCTTTTTTTAAAATCATGGAAATTGTAGCCGATGGTCCACAGCTCCGGCATCACAAGTACATCCGCCTTCGGCGCCGCCTCGTCAAGAAGGTCGAAGGCATGGCGGATATTTCTTTCCTTATCTCCCTCTGCCACATCCATCTGCAGCATAGCAATTCTCATTCCATCACCTCCGCCCAAGGAATATGCAAAGGGCTGTAGGAAATATGAATCATATTTCTTTACAGCCCTCATTGGTTTCAGATTTTACAATACCCGGTTAGCCCCTACGTACCGGTCATGCCAGTAACCGTTCTTCATGGTAGCTACAGCCACACCCCGGCTGCTGGTGGCACTGATAAAATATCCGTCCCCCAGATAAAGCCCGGAATGGGATATTCCTTCCTCATAGGTTTTAAAAAAGACCAGATCTCCCGGTTCCAGAGCATTGACAGAAATCTTCCTGCCGGACAGATACTGCTCGTCCGCCCCGCGGGGAAGGATAATGCCTTTTCTGTTAAACACATACTGGATAAATCCGGAGCAGTCAAAGCCCGAAGGCGTAGTACCGCCGAACTGGTAAGGAACCCCCAGATACTTCTGGGCTTCCGTGGTAATCGCCTTCACCGTGTCGCTCATGGGTCCCGCCTTATGCCATTCCACACGGGAATCATCAATGCCCGCATAGGGAATGGAAGCATTCCCCCGTCCGGCAGGTTTGGCATGGGACGTGTACATGGTCTTTCCCATGAGAGCCTTATAAGTCACAGGCCCCACAATCCCGTCGGCGGAAAGATGTTTCCTCCGCTGGAACTTCTTCACCGCATTGGCAGTAGCCACATTATAATTTCCATCGGTTCTTACTTTGAACCCGTATACATTCAGCCTTTTCTGCAGATTCCGCACCTCCGGCCCCTGGGAGCCGATCATGTAATCTGCCTGTGAAACCCCTGCTGTTCCCAAAGCAAGCACGCCTGTCAGCAGCAGAACGCACAGTTTCTTCTTCATGCCTGCACTTCCTTTGACTCATCAAAATCCATCATTCAATCTCATAGTTATCCAGTGTATCATGCTAATTTCTTTATTATTTTACCACATTTTGAAGGGAATTTCCTCTATGAATTAGGAACCCGTTGAATTAAGGAAGCACTGATTAATTCATAGTACACCAGATCACCAGATTACTAGAACACTAGATCACTAGTACACTAGATCACTACAGGATATACTCCACCGCTTCGGACAGGTGTTTGACAAATACCACGGAGTCCATAAAGGCAGTAAGGCCGCTGCTTTTGCAGAAATCGGTCACTTCTTCCCGATTTCCTTCCGGAAGAATAAAGCGGGAGAACTTCATTTTCACCGCTTCCTTGAGCCTGGGACCGATTTTGGAAACGGGCATAACTTCACCGGTAAGACCGATTTCCCCTAGTGCCATCAGTCCCCTTGGCAGGGGAATATCTTTTTTCACGGAAACAAGGGCCAGGGTAATGCCCAGATCCGCCGCCGTTTCTTTGACACGAAAGCCTCCTGCCACGTTGAGATACACATCATCCGATGAAAAGGGAATGCGGGCCCGTTTTTCCAAGACCGCCAGAAGGATGATCATGCGGTTATAGTCACAGCCTGCAGCGATCCTTCTGGGAATGGCCAGCACGGAGTGAACAGTTAACGCCTGGATTTCCACCAGCACCGGCCGAAGGCCTTCCATGCAGGCCACCACCATGGAGCCGGGAGCGGAGTCGCTGCGGTTCCGGAGCATGTAGCGGGACGGGTCTTCAATGCCTTTGAGCCCGTTTCCTTCCATCACGAAGAGGCCGGACTCGGCGGTGGAGCCGAATCGGTTTTTCACCGTGCGGAGCACCCGGAACTGATAGCTTCTGTCCCCTTCCAGGTAGAACACCACGTCCACCATGTGTTCCAGAATGCGGGGGCCTGCCAGATTTCCTTCCTTGGTCACGTGGCCCACAATCATGACGGAAATATTGGTCTGCTTGGCAAACCGTACCAGGGCAGAGGTGCAGTCCCTAATCTGGGCAGGGCTTCCCATTGGGGAATCCACGCCGGAAATATACATGGTCTGGATGGAATCAATGACCAGCATGGAAGGCTTCAGGGTCTCCGCCTCTTTCAAAATGCTGTCAATGCTGCTTCCGGCATAAATATAGCAGTTTTCATCATTCACATGGAGCCTTTCTGCCCGAAGTTTTACCTGAATTTCCGATTCTTCGCCGCTGCAGTAAAGCACCCCTTCTCCCTGGGAGGCCATGGCATGGCAGATCTGGAGGATGAGGGTGGATTTGCCGATGCCCGGTTCCCCGCCCCAGAGAATGACGGACCCTTTCACAATACCGCCGCCCAGAGGACGGTCCACTTCCTTCATGTGAAGAAGAATGCGCTTATCCCCATTGAAATGAATGGCTGAAAGTTTCTGGGGTTTGGTGTTTCCCTGCAGATTTACGGAAAGAGAGGGACCCATGCTTTTAGGTGCCGGCGTCTCCACCCGCTCCTCCAGGGTGTTCCACTCCCCGCACTGGGGACAGCGCCCCATCCATTTCAGCGTTTCTGCTCCGCAGTTGGAGCATATGTATTTCGTACGTACTTTGGCACTCATAGGAGTCTCCTTTGCTGCTTATATATTGTTTGGCTGACCGTGCCGCGGCCCTCTCTCCACAGGAAAGCGTCTCACGAATTTTTCAGTCGCCTGGGGTCCCTGCAAATTTCGTTTGCCTGCCGCTCCTCAAGGGAACGCAAGAGAGCAGTGTCAGGAAGACAGGCGGGAGGCGGGGCCTATACGGGTCGCAGAGCGGCCCCGGTTTATGTATAAAAAATGGAGCCATGCGTTATGCACAGCTCCATTATACTACATTCTACTCAAACGATTATTCTGCCTTGAAGGTGAGTTTGCCTTTTTCATCTTTGTCTACGTGGAGGACTTTCTTGTCTTTCAGGCCGTCCTGGAGGATGAGTTCGGAAATAGGATCTTCCAGTTCTTTCTGGATGGTTCTCTTCAGCGGACGGGCACCGTATTCTACATCGGTACCGTCAGCGATAATCACCTTTTTAGCTTCGTCGGAAACGTCCAGGGTGACATGGAAGTGTTCCAGTTTGCCTGCCACTTTCTTCAGCATGAGGTCCACGATTTCGGAAAGGTTTTCCGGAGTGAGGGGATGGAATACGATGATTTCATCGATTCTGTTGATGAATTCAGGACGGAAGGTCCGTTTCACCTGATCCATAATCATCTTTCTGATATCTTCGAAGGATTCTTTCTTTTCTTCTTTTTCACCGGAAGAGAAGCCAAGCTGTTTGCCCATGTGGCCTTTGAGGAAGTTGGACCCCAGGTTACTGGTCATGATGATGACGCAGTTGGTGAAATCCACGGTCCTGCCCTGGCCATCGGTCAGACGGCCGTCGTCAAGAACCTGCAGGAGGATGTTGAAGAAGTCCATATGGGCCTTTTCCACTTCATCAAAGAGGATGACGCTGTAAGGATTGCGGCGTACAGCATCGGTGAGCTGGCCCCCTTCTTCATAGCCTACATATCCTGGAGGTGCACCGACGAGACGGGAGACTTCATGTTTCTCCATGTATTCAGACATATCGAAACGAATCATGTTCTTCTCGCTGCCGAACATACACTCAGCCAGTGCCCTTGCCAGTTCGGTCTTGCCTACACCGGTGGTGCCCAGGAAGAGGAAGGAGCCGATTGGACGTTTCGGATCCTTCATGCCGGCCCTTGCACGGCGGATAGCGGTAGCCACCGCATGGACGGCTTCATCCTGGCCGATGACTCTCTTATGGAGTTCGTCTTCCAGATGGAGCAGCCGTTCGGAATCACTCTTCTTCAGATTCTGTACCGGTACGCCGGTCCATTTGGATACCACTTCTGCCACGTCCTCTTCGGTGACAGTCAGATGGTCATGGTCTCCGCCTTTCCAGTCTTTCTTCAGCCCGTCAATTTCAGTCTGCAGTTTTTTAGCCTGGTCGCGGTAAATGGCTGCTTTTTCAAAATCCTGGGAAGAAACGGCAGCTTCCTTTTCTTTGTTGATGGATTCCAGCTCTTCTTCCTTTTTCTTCAGTCCTTCCGGCGTAGAAGATGCTTCCATGCGGACTTTGGCAGCGGCTTCATCAATGACGTCGATGGCCTTATCCGGCTGGAAACGGTCGGTAATGTAACGGCCGGAGAGTTCCACTGCCGCTTTCAGTGCTTCGTCCGTAATCTTAGCCTTATGGAAGGCTTCGTAGCGGTCGCGAAGGCCTTTCAGGATTTCCAGGGTATCCTTCGGCGTCGGTTCGCCAACCTTTACCGGCTGGAAACGGCGTTCCAGGGCTGCGTCTTTTTCAATGTATTTCTTGTATTCCTTCAAAGTGGTGGCACCGATGCAGCGCAGTTCCCCTCTTGCCAGGGCCGGTTTCATAATGTTGGCCGCATCCATGGAACCTTCGCTGGAACCGGCACCTACCAGGGTGTGCAGTTCATCTACGAAGAGAATCCAGTCTTTATGTTTCTTCACTTCATCAATGACTTTTTTCAGTCTTTCCTCAAATTCGCCTCTGTACTTGGTGCCTGCCACCACGGAGGACATGTTGAGGGAAATGATATGGCAGTTTTTCAGGATTTCCGGTACATCGTTATTCACAATGCGCTGAGCCAGACCTTCTGCAATGGCGGTCTTGCCTACGCCCGGTTCGCCGATGAGAACAGGGTTGTTCTTGTTACGGCGGGAGAGAATCTGGATAACCCGGTTGATTTCATCATTTCTGCCGATAACCGGATCGATTTTCCCCTGTTTGGCCTTTTCGTTCAGGTCCACTGCAAAGCCGTCCAGGTCGCCGAGATTAGCGGATTTATCGGACTTACCGCTGTCTTCAGAAAGGAATTTTTCAAAGGCCTTTTCCAGTTTGTCTTCCGTCACGTTGAAGCTTTCCAGGATACGGACAGCCAGGCCGCCGCCTTCATGAAGAATGGCCAGCAGCAGATGTTCCGTGCCTACATAGGAATTGCCCAGTTCATTGGCCTCTTCCACAGCCATTTCCAGCACTCTCTTGGTACGGGGTGCTGCGTAGACTTCACCGGTACTGAAGAGGGACCGGCCCTGGCTGTACTGGGACAGCAGCTGTTCCACCGCTTCCACAGTAACGCCCAGGGAATTTAAAATCTTGCCGCCGGCGGTATCTTTTTCATGGGCAATGCCAAGAAGAAGATGTTCCGTGCCAATGTAGTCACTGCCCAGTTTGGCAGCTTCGGAAGCGGCAAATTTCCAGGCGTTTTTCACGCCGTCAGTAAATCTATCTTCCATGATAACTCCTCCTTTGCTTCAGAGTCTTGATACGATTTATGCGATAAAAGAACTTACGAATAAATATATAACATCTATGCGATAAAGCTGTGTATACAGCGAAATTTTTTTATAATGAAATCAAATTACAAATTTTTCAGTACATCTCTTAAAAGGGCGGATCTCCACTTTTCAAGATTTCCTGCATCTTCCCCGCTGCTGCGTGTGATTTCCGCCACCTGACTGTCGGGGATGAGGGAATAAAGGCGGTAGAAAGTAAGGCCGTCTTCGTCTGGAATCATGTCCGCATTAATACCCATACGGATGAGTCCGGCAAGGTAAAGGGCCTCTTCCCTGCTCATGCGTCTTGCATATTTCAGCGTTCCCAGAGCCCGGAAGATGCGGTCCCTAAGGTCTTCTTCCGAGCTTTCAAAGGTATCTTTCCAAAGCTTCTTCTCTTCCGATGTGATTTCCTGAAGAATCTTGTCCAGTTCCGATACATAGTCCCCTTCACGGATACCCAGGGATTTTGTATTTTCCAGAAGGTAGAAGGGATAGCGGCTGTCCGCTTTTCCTGCTGCCAGAGACAAATGGAAACCGCGGAGTTCCAGAAATTCGGAGAGGCTTCCTATCCTGTCGTGGAGGGAAAATCCCGGCAGGAACAGGAGGGATACCATCTTCATGCCGGAACCGGTGAACTGGGGCGAAGCGGTGAGGTAGCCGAATTCCCTGTCAAAGGCATAATCCAGAATATCCGCCGCCTCGTCTGCCAGGCGGGCCGTCCTTTTCCACAGGCTGTACACCGTATTGCCGCCGGAAAAGCCCAGGAAAGCCAGATGGTCATGGACATTGGTCCTGATGGCAAGACTGCCGTCCTCATTGAGATAGAGCCGGCTGTTTTCATCCAGCGATGCAGCCCCATCAGGAAGAAATCCTTTTTCTGAGAGGATTTCCTTTTCCTGCCCGTTCAATGACTCCATACTGTAGGGAAGGAAGGTTCCCAAACCATGGTCATTAAGGTATCTCACTGCTTCGTCCAGCTTTCCCGCCGCCTCCCTCTTTTCCACATCAGGAAGCTCCGATGGAAAGCGGGTGCTCTTCATATTTCTTAAAAGAGAAATTCTGGTAAAGATGACCGGATCATCCTTTGTAATCTGGGCCCATCTGGGAAGCTCATTTTCCAATATTTCCTGAAGGGTCATTTGGATGTGCCTCCTTTCCCTTCCTGTTCCATTTTATGGATTTCATCCCTCACTTTGGCAGCTTCTTCGTAATTTTCATCGGCCACCAGCTTGGACAGCTTATTCCGCAGTTCTGTGAGCTCCGGCGATTCTTCCTTTACCTCCGCCTTCTTCGGCTCGTCGCCGCTGTAGCGGTGGGCCCCCTGCATATGCTGGAAAGCGGGACGGAGTTTTTCGCGGAAAGCTTCATAGCAGCCGGGGCAGCCAAGAAGACCGTCTTTTTTGAAATCCTCATACTTCTTTCCGCATTCCGGGCAGGAAAGGCTTTCGATGGCCGTCCTTGCAGGGCGGAAAAGGGAATTCATGAAACCGTCATTGAAGAAACTGTCAAAGCTGTTTCTGAATAAATCATGTCCAAAGAAATCCATAGACGGATGCATAAGATTTTCTTTGGCTGCGCATTCCCTGCACAGATGTTTTTCTGTTCTATGGCCATTGACGATCTGTGTCACATGGACCACTGCTTCTCTTCCATGACAACGATCACAAAGCATAATTTCAATCTCCTTTCAAGGCCCATTCAATGCGGTGAATCATGGTCTTGGCCGCCTCCCTGCGGTGGCTTTCAGGACAATACTCAAGCATGGTACGGGTCATTGCACAAATCAATCGGTATTCCTGACTGGAAATAATGTCATAATCAACAAGCATGCGGTAGTACCCGTCCAGTCCGTTTTCTATGGCTTCAATGCTGTTTGGATTCTCCCCCGGCTTCGCAGGCCTGCTTTTTCCTGCCTGGCCTTCCCGGGATTCGTGGGGACCATTTTTTGAAGCCTGAGGAAGATTTCCGCTCTTAAGGGAAATCTTGATATATCCCCCGCTTCCTCTTCGGGACTCCACTACAAACCGGTCATCGGAAGAAAACCGGGTATTAATCACATAGGTAACCTGGGACGGTGCGCATTCTAACAGGTCAGCCACGTCTTTTCTTTTCAGCATGACCTGGTCATCGGTTTCTTTATTCAGCATTTCCAGAATGAATTTTTCAATCCTGTCTGATAGCATTGTATTATTCATTTAACACTCACCACTTTCCATAACCTCTCTCAACTTTCGATTCTATTGTATCGCTTTAATGTCAAATAGTCAATAGGTAAAATCAAAAAAATTTTACTTTTATTTTCCTTTCTCTGCTGAATCCTGGAATTATTCGTAAATTTCGTATATTATTCCTAAAGTCTTCATGTAAAAAGCCTCTTCCCCATAGGGAAAAGGCTTTTATTTCTTGACTATTTATTTTGTCTTTTGACTTTTGTGAAATGAAATTACAGGAAATCGCTGTCCGATTCTTCTACCCCCGCTTCGGAAAGAGCGGAAAAGATGATGGAGGAAGAGAATCCCCGCCTTGCCAGGAAGGAGGCAGCCTTCCTGTAATTTGAAAGGATGGAAGGCATGGCTTTTGCCCTGCTCTTAAGCACACGGCAGGCATTGTCCCTCTCTTCCTCTTCGGGAATACGGTAGGGACAGGGAAGGCCCCGGGCCTTCATTTTCTGCAGGATATAGGTATTGCCGTAGCAGCGGCGGTTTCTGAAAGCACGGAATACATCCTCCGCCAGGCTTTCATCATCCACGTAGCCATAATGCTTCAGCCGGCTCACCGTATCTTCGATTTCATCCTGGCCGTAGCTCCGCTCCTTCAGCTTCCGCCTCATTTCCATCTCACTCTGGCCCCGGTATTTCAACAGGTGAAGAGCTGCTTCATAGCAGCTTCTGTCACTGCTCTTCCCCGTCCTGTTCCGATAATACGCCATCTTCGAAATGGTCCGGTTCTACAACGAGGGTGTCGCGGATAATCTTGTCGATTTCCGCCGCCACATCGGGATGTTCCTTCAGGTAGGTCTTGGCAGCCTCCCTGCCCTGGCTGATACGGCTTCCTTTATAGGAATACCAGGCGCCGCTCTTCTGGATAATGTCCATATTGACCGCAATATCCAGCAGGGTGCCTTCCTTGGAAATGCCCTCGCCATACATAATATCGAATTCCGCCACCTTGAAAGGCGGAGCCACCTTGTTCTTGACCACCTTGGCCCTGGTGCGGTTGCCAATGACTTCGGTGCCGCTCTTAATGGCTTCAGCCCTTCTGATTTCAATACGCATGGAAGCGTAGAACTTCAGGGCCCGGCCGCCGGTGGTGGTTTCCGGGTTGCCGAACATAACCCCCACCTTTTCGCGGATCTGGTTGATGAAAATCACAATGGTCCTGGATTTGCTGATAATGCCGGTGAGTTTTCTCAAGGCTTTGCTCATGAGGCGGGCCTGGAGGCCCACGGACTGGTCGCTGATATCCCCTTCGATTTCCTGCTTCGGCACCAGGGCTGCTACGGAGTCGATGACCACGATGTCCACAGCGCCGCTTCGTACCAGGGATTCACAGATGGAAAGGGCCTGTTCACCGCTGTCCGGCTGGGAAATCAGGAGATCCTTCGTATCCACGCCCAAATGATGGGCATACATGGGATCCAGCGCATGTTCCGCGTCAATGAAGGCAGCCACGCCGCCCAGCTTCTGGGCTTCTGCAATGGCATGGAGGGCCAGGGTTGTTTTACCGGATGATTCAGGACCGTAGATTTCGATAACTCTGCCTCTTGGATAGCCGCCTACACCAACTGCAATATCAAGGGCCAGGGAACCGGTGGGAATGACATCAATGTCCAGTTTGTCCCCCATATCCCCCAGACGCATAATGGAGCCTTGTCCAAATTCCTTTGTAATCTGGTGCATGGCACTTTCAAGGGCCTTCTTCTTTTCCGGGCTTAATTCTGTTTGGTTTGCCATGGAAATCCTCCTTATGAAATGGGAAGGAAACCTTCCTTCTTAACTTAATATCTTTGTTCTTATTTTACTATATATAGCGCAAAGAGGGAAATAGAACTGAGAGGTTAGACGATAGATAATAGACGATAAAAGTCAGACGATAGGCATCAGACTTCTGCCGTCATTTCCAAAAACAAATGACACAAATGCTAACCGCCATAGTGTCATTTCGAGCGGAGGGCAGCGGAGGTATGATGCCTCTATTTCATGAAGCCGGTGAAGAGGAGTCGAGAAATCTCACTCCGTAATGGTACATGCCACATCGGGACAGGAGATTTCTCGACTCAGAGTTTCAATGGAATACAGAGACATTTATTCTCATGCCGGCATGCAGCCCCGCTCGAAATGACATATAGGCAGTCAGCTAATCGTCATTTAGTTGGAACGTACATACGAAAAAACTAACCATTTTTACTGAATTCCATCCTCTTCCCGTACTGCAGGAGGTAGTACAGTGCCTTCTCCGCCGCTCCGTAGCGAACGCTTCTTCGAGAGCCGAAGAACTGCTCTTTGTGCACTTCCGTTCCCAAAGGGCCGGCAATACCGATATACACAAGGCCGGCATCCTCTCCCCGTTCCCCTTTGCCCGGGCCGGCGTAGCCGGTGGTGGAAACGGCCATGTCGCTTCCATAAAGGGCGCGGGAGCCTTCTGCCATCTCTTCAGCCACAGGAGCGCTGACAGCAGTGAATTGGTCAAGGTCTTCCTGCTTTACGGAAAGCACCTTTTCCTTTGTTTCATTCCAGTAGGTCACGGCGCTTCCTTTGAAATAGGAGGAGCTGCCGGGGTTGTCAGTCAGGAATTTCCCGATCAGGCCGCCGGTGCAGGATTCCGCCGCGCTCACCGTCATTCCCTCCTTCAGGAGGAACTCATGAAGATCGTGGAGCACATCCCCCTCCAGATGGTAACGGGAAACAGGCATCCTTTTTTCAATTTCACCTGCGGTCTTTTCGATGAGGGCCATGGCTTCTTCTTCATCCGCCCCTTTGGCAGTCACCCTCACCGCCACATAGCCCGGTCTTGCCAGAAGGGCTATGGTGGGATTGGACTGGGCCCGGAGCAGGTCCCCTATCTTTTCTTCAATTTCCGCTTCCGTCATATGGACAGCAGACAGAACGAGGGATCGGATAATACCCTGGGAACCCAGTTTTTCTGTAAGCCAAGGCATGACATGGTTCCTCATCATGGTTTTCATTTCAAAGGGCGGCCCTGGAAGATGGATGAGGATTTTCCCTCCTTTTTCCACTGCCGAACCGCTGGCGGAGCCTGCTTCATTGAAGAAGAGATGGGCCCCTTTCGCAAACCAGGCCTGCCGGTCCAGAGAGGGCAAAAAAGGGCGGTGTTTATCTTCATAATATTTCCGAAGCCGCTTCGATTCTTCTGCCACATGAACATAGGGAAGGTCCATCACAGAAGCTCCCGCCTTTTTCGTAATGTCTCCCAGAGTGGAGCCCAGGCCGCCGGAAGTAATGACAAGGTCCGCCCGGGTAAGAGCGTGGCGGAATGTTTCCTCCATGCGGGAGGGATTATCCCCCACAGTAGTCATATAGGCTACCGTATAACCATGTTCGTTCAGAAAAGATGCCAGCCACTGGGCGTTCTCATTGGCAATCTCCCCAAGGAGAAGCTCGGAACCGGTGGTCACGATTTCAGTAATCATAGATTTCCCCGGAAATTAAATTCTTTCCGCAATGAGATCATAGGCGTAGCCGTCTACGATTTTAACTTTTACAAAATCGCCGGGCTTTAAATCTCCCGGATTGTCAATGTACACATTGCCGTCCACTTCCGGCGCCTGGAAGGCAGTGCGGCCCTTAGCCTGCATATGGCCTTCGCCGTCATCCACCAGTTCTTCCACCAGGACCTCCGTTTCCACACCGATGAGATTTTCGTTATTCTCTTCGGAAATACCGGCCTGGATGGCCATGAGCTCATGGTACCGGTTTTCCTTCACCTCTTCATCAATCTGGTCTGTCATCCGGGCTGCCGGTGTCCCCTCCTGGGGAGAGAACTTGAAAGCCCCCATATCATCAAAACGGACTTCTTTGATGAAATCGCAGAGTTCTTTGAAATCTTCCTCTGTCTCTCCCGGGAAGCCCACCATGAGGGTGGTGCGGATGGTCATGCGGGGAGAAGCGGCACGAAGCTTATGGAGAAGGGTTCTGATGCTTTCAGAAGAATCCCTTCTGTGCATACGCTGGAGCACAGAATCACTGATGTGCTGGAGGGGAATATCCACATATTTGCAGATTTTGTCTTCCGTGAGGATCACATGAAGCAGCTCGTCATCAAAATAGGTGGGATAAAGGTAGAAAAGACGGATCCATTTCACTCCTTCAATCTTCACCAGTTCCCGAAGAAGGGCGGCCAGACTGGTGCCGTTCTTCAAATCCCTGCCGTAGCAGGAAAGATCCTGGGCGATGAGATTGAATTCCCTGGTGCCATTGGCAGCCAGTCTTCTCACTTCATGGACAATGGAAGGAATGGGCCGGCTGTGCATGGGACCCCGTACATAGGGAATGTAGCAGAAGGTGCATCCATTGCTGCAGCCCTCTGCGATTTTCACATAGGCAGAATACTTCGGCGTCAGAGTCTGCCGGGGGATGAGTTCTTCATTGGCACAGGGGGTGGTATCAAAGCTGAATACCTTTTCATCCTTTTCATAGGATTCATTCACCGCATCCAGGATATGCTGCCAGGAATCAGTACCTATGAACACGTCGATTTCAGGGATTTCCTTTGCCAGCGCTTCTTTATACTGCTGGGTGAGGCAGCCGGCGGCCACCAGCTTTTCGCATTTTCCTGTTTTCTTGTATTCCGCCGCTTCCAGAATGGTCTGTACTGACTCTTCCTTGGCAGGGTCGATAAAAGTACAGGTATTAATCATGATAACCTGGGCTTCTGACAGATCCTCTGTCAGCTCATAGCCTGCCTTTTCCATGATGCCTACCATCATTTCCGTGTCCACCAGGTTCTTGGAACATCCCAGGCTGATAAATCCGAGTTTTCTCTTCAACTGTTCGTACCTCCAAAACGTATCTTTTCACCCCATTGGGTAAGCAGATCTTTCCTTCCTTCATCAAAATACATTTTTTCCAGATTCCAGAAAGACAGGGAATGCCCACTGCCGTCCGGTTTCATATTGGAATCATTTACATAAACATAATAATACTGGTTCTCTTCCATTTTATCCTTGTATTCGGAGGAAGTAAGAAGCCAGTTCAGAAGCTTCTCTCCCCTTTCAGGATGGGAAGCATCGGCGGAAATGCCGCCGCCGAAAAGATACCAGGGGGAGCCGTCCTCGGGATACATAATTTCCACCGGCATTTTTTCCTTCCTGCTGCGAATGGCTTCATTCAATCCGGAAATACCGATATCACATTTTCCCATACCCGCCATGCGGGAAGGAGTAGACAGATATTTACCATACTGAACGATCTGGTTCTGAGCCCTGCTTAAAAGGGTAAAGGTATGCTCGATACCGAAATGCTCCGCCAGGCACATAAGCAGATCCTCCGCCATATCGGCGGCAATGAAGTCTGTCATGGAAAGGCGGACGGAACTTCTTGTAAGCACTTCGTCCCAGGTGTAGGAAAAGGCAGGGTGCTTCCTTGCATAGTCTTCATTCACCGCAAAGACCACCGGATCCACCCAAAGGCCTGTCCAGTAGCACTCTTCATCTTTAAAAAGGTTAAGGGCCGTATCGGTCTGGGCAGAGGCATAGGGAACAAGCCTGTTATCCTCCTTCAAATGCATGAGCGTATCCTGGGATGTGATATACAGGTCAGGAGCCGGCAGGTCACTCTGGTTTCCTGCTTTTAAAAGCTGGGATTTAGATTCATATACCACATTCATTTTCAGCCCGCTGTCCATATAAAAAGCATCGCCCAGAGCTTCCAGCATACCATTGGGCATATCCGTATACACCGTCACATATTCTGAGGGATACATTTTCTCCGCCTTTGCCTCCGCCTGCTGGCGAGCAAAGCGCAGGATGCCCCAGAAGGCAAGGGCAGCCATCAGTAAGAATAGAAAAACGGAAGCCAGTCGTTTCATGGAATCACCTCTTGCCAAATTATATCATACCTGTCTCGGGGAAAGAGGCTGCGCAATGCCTCAGCCCAATCCTTCCGGGTCTGCTGTTTTCTTTGGTGACTCCGATGGTCCTCCATTCTTCATGGTCTCGAAAAGCTCCTGGGCTTTCATCTTATCCATCCTGATTTCCCTTGGCTTGGCGCCATCGGCAGGTCCGACGATACCCAGCCGTTCCATGGAGTCCATCAGCCTTCCCGCCCGGGTATAGCCGATACGGAAACGGCGCTGCAGGGCGGATACGGAGGCTCGCTTCGTGTCAAGCACCCATTCCGCCGCTTCTTCCAGAAGATCATCCTGCTCCTCTTCATCCTCGTTCCCCGTTTCTTCTTTCTTATCCGGTACTGAAAGATCGATAGGTTCGTACTTCACCGGTTCCTTTTCCTGCTCAAGGCATTCATTACGGACATAGTCCACCACTGCCTCCACTTCTTCATCGGAAATGAAGGCACCCTGAACACGGACCGTGGTCAGGGCCCCGGCCTGTTTGAAAAGCATATCTCCTTTTCCCAGAAGGGTTTCTGCCCCTCCTTCATCGAGAATGATGCGGGAGTTCAGGGCCGATTCCACCATGAAGGCAATGCGGCTTGGAATATTGGATTTGATGACCCCTGTAATCACGTCGGCAGAAGGTCTCTGGGTAGCCAGAATCAGATGAATACCGGCGGCTCTGGCTTTCTGGGTGAGCCGCTGGATAAGCACTTCCACTTCCTTGGCTGCCACATTCATAAGGTCTGCAAACTCATCTACAATAATGAGAATATAGGGCATTCTCTTGTCCGGATTCTGCTTGTTGTAGCCTTCGATATTTCTCACCTTGGCACCGGCAAAAAGCTGGTAGCGTGCTTCCATTTCCCGCACTGCCCAGTTCAGGGCACCTTCGGCCTTCTTCATGTTGGTAATGACTTCGGTACGAAGATGGGGAATGCCGTTGTATACGGAAAGTTCTACCACCTTCGGATCAATGAGCATGAGCTTCACATCCTCCGGCCGGCTGTGGTAAATGATACTGGTAATAATGGAATTGATGCACACCGATTTACCGGAACCCGTAGAACCTGCTATGAGAAGATGGGGCATTTTTGCCAGATCCGTCACCACCGGTTTGCCTGTAATATCCTTGCCCAGGGCTACCAGAATATGGCCCTTGCCGTTTTTAAATTCACTGCTGTCAAGCACATCCCGTAGAGGCACGGAAGCGGACCGGGAATTAGGAATTTCAATGCCCACCGCTGATTTACCGGGAATAGGTGCTTCGATACGGATATGGGTGGCGGCCAAAGCCATGGCCAGTTCGTTGGAAAGGCCTTCGATCTTGCTCACCCTCACCCCTACTTCCGGCCGCAGTTCAAACCTTGTCACCGTAGGACCCACGCTGGCATGGATAACCTTGGCCATGACGCCGAAGCTTCTCAATGTGGACTCAATTACAGATGCATTCTTTGCCACATCGCTCCGGCTTTCCCCCTTAGCATTATCCGTATGGAGGAGAGTAAGAGGCGGAAATTTATATTCCGGTTTCACAATGGCCGTAATCGGCGGACGAGCAGGAGCGATTTCTTTTTCATCTGCAGTCCTTTCAGGAGAAGGCGCAGTATTTTCTTCTGCCACCGGAGAAGGTTCCTCTGCCGGTTCTACCGGTGTGATTCCTTCCTCTTCTCCTTCTTCCTCTGCTTCCGGGAGGGGAACTTCCGGAGGCAGTTCTTCCCCCGGAGAATCTTCCACTTCCGGAGAATCTTCCACTTCCGTAACAGAAGATCCTTCTGTCACAGGTTCATTGAGAGGAACTTCCTCTTCTGATTCAGCCGGAATCTCCACTGCCTGCTCTTTTGCCTCTTCCGGTTCCTCTGTTTTTTTCTTCTTGAAAATAAATTCCGTAGGTTTATCCTTCAGCTCTTCCAGCCGGGCTGCGGAACGGGCTGCATCCATGGCTGCCTTCTTCTCTCGGATTTTCTGAGCCATGCCTCCCAGCTTTTCACCGGTCTTCGCACTGATTTTCTGGGCTCTGGTCCCCACTTTTTCAGCCCCCCTGGACAGGGACCAGTGGGTCAGAAGAAGGATATCCACCACTGCAAGCCCCAGAAGGAGGATAGTGGTACCGATTTCCCCCAGCACCAGATGGAAGAAGGCTGTCAGTCCTCCCCCCGCCAGGCCGCCGTAGGTAAGGATTTCAGAAATTTCCATTTCTTTTCCAAGAGGCACATAATAATGATGCACCAGGCATAGAAAAAGAATGTAGAGCACAAAAAGCAGAACGTTCCTCCGGCTCATGGCAATGCCCCTTGCTGACAGGGCATACCTCAAGCCGAAAAGGATCAGGAACAAAGCAGAGACCGGAGCCCCAAGGCCGAAGAGAAAATGAATACCATCGCTCACCCATTTCCCCATCATTCCTGTACTCTGGCTGAAAAGGCTGATAAAGGTAAAAATACCAAAGCAGAAGATGATGATGCCTGATATTTCATAACTATTAGATCCATCATTTTTCCGCCGTCTGGCGGTCGTGGTCTTTTTCTTCATACTCTTCAATCACACACTCCTGTTTCTCAGAAAGTTCTGATTCAATAGCCTGCCGTTTTAATCCTGTAAAAGCAGGCTCCATGAATTAATCCGTACTTTCTTTATTTGTCCGTTTTTCCCAGGCCCGGGAAATGGACGCTTCCTCCCCGTTTCTTACAGGCTTGTAATACACATGGCCCCGAAGTTCCTGCGGCAGATACTGCTGATTCACCCAACCGCCGAAATCATGGGGATAAAGGTAGCCGTTTCCATGACCCATTTCATGGGCGCCGCTGTAGTGGGCATCCTTCAGATAGTCGGGGATGGACCAGTCTGCTTTCGTTCTTACTTCTGCCGAAGCGTTGTCAATGCCCATGATAGCACTGTTGCTCTTAGGTGCCAGGCAGATATAAAGAACCGCCTCTGCCAGAGGAATCCGTGCTTCCGGGAATCCCACCATTTCCGCCGCCTGGGCTGCCGCCACTGCCACGGACAGGGCTCTGGGATCCGCCAGTCCCACGTCCTCGGCGGCGCAGATCATAATACGCCTTGAAATAAAGGATGTCTTCTCGCCGCCATGAATCATGCGGGCCAGGTAATGAAGGGCCGCATCGGGGTCGCTCCCCCGCATGCTCTTAATAAAAGCGGACACAATGTCATAATGATAATCGCTGTTCTTATCATATACGGATACATGGTCCCCTGCAACTTCTTTGATTTCCTTTGCCGTGAGGGTCCCCTTCATGGGAAGAAGGGAAGAAGCCTGTTCCAGAAGATTCAAAGCCATGCGGATATCGCCGGAGGCATAGGATGAAATCATGGAAAGCACTTCATCGGAAGCCTGGTATCCATAATTTCCAAGGCCCTTCACCTTATCCGTCAGAGCACGGCGGAGAATCTCAATTTCCGCCTTTTCCGAAAGGGCCTTCAAATGAATGAGCCGCACCCGGGACAGAAGAGGCCGGTTGATTTCGAAATAGGGATTCTCCGTGGTAGCACCGATTAGGATAATGGTGCCGTCCTCCACATAGGGAAGAAGGAGGTCCTGCTGGCCCTTGTTGAAACGGTGAATTTCATCAATAAATACAATGGTCCTTCTGCGGTAATAGGAAAGGTCCTCCTTGGCTTTGGACACCACATCCCTGATATCCTTCGTACCGCTGGCTGTAGCATTGAGTTTCACAAAATGGCTGTGCGTCATCTTTGCAATCACCGAAGCAATGGTTGTCTTACCGCAGCCCGGAGGTCCAAAAAGAAGGATGGAGGGAATGGTATCCTTCTCAATCATACGGTAAAGAAAGGAATTCTTCCCCACCGCTCCTTCCTGCCCCAGAATGTCCTCCAGCCTTTCAGGACGCATGCGGTCCGCCAGAGGCGCATAGGAAACGGTTTTACCATTATCGTAATCAAATAAAGAGTCCATAATCCATGCCTCGCTCAAATACAAATGTTTCCCCTCTATTATCCCATGAATGGGAAGAAAAATCAAACAGATTTTCCGTGTGAAGGGGGGCCGCCTGCGGCGGCCCGGGTTCAGAGGGTTCAAACGGTTCAGAGGGCCCTGGAGGCAATGCGTTTTATTGCCCCCTGCAGCAGCCACAACCGCATGGAGTATCGATTATCTTTCCTCTGCTTACCCTCGTATACCCCTGCGCCACTTCGTGGCCCTCTTCCACTCAAGGGAACGCAGGACGTTACGGAACCTGCCTTTGTGCCATCAGTACTGCATGCCGTACTGCCAGAGCCTTCTTTCTCAGGCCAAAGGCCTGTCGAACCTCAAGTCCTCAGAGCCCGTCACCCCACACGCCGAAGGCGCAGCATGAAGCGGTCCATCAAAAAAGCCGCCAAGAATTCCTTGACGGCTTGATTGTTTAGCGCCCCACCATGTCGTTTTTTGCCGTATTTTGAGTCTGCATAATTGCAGGTGGGTGTTCTTGAGACAAGGTTTCTTGAACAGTCCCCTTACGGGGCATTGACTCACCTCATCAGCGCTGAACTCCCGTTATAAAGGTGTTGGTTCAAAATAAGAAGGCACGACGTGCACAGCAGGGTTTCCTTTACAGATAGTGTAGCAAAAATCCCATCATTTTACAAGGCTGTGACAAAGATTTATGCTTTTTCGAAGAGATCTTTTTCTTTCTTGATATCCACCTTGATGTGAAGTTCCTTGAGCTGCTTGTCTGCTACAGTAGACGGAGCCTGGGTGAGCGGATCGATGGCGCTCTGGGTCTTCGGGAAGGCAATGACATCGCGGATGGAATCCAGGTGGAGCATGAGCATGACGAGACGGTCAAGGCCCAGGGCAATGCCTGCATGGGGCGGAGCACCGTACTTGAATGCATCCAGGAGGAAGCCGAATTTCTGCTCTGCTTCTTCCTGGGAAATGCCGATGGCCTTGAATACCTTTTCCTGCAGGTCTTCCTGGTAGATACGGAGGGAGCCGCCGCCTGCTTCTACGCCGTTCAGTACCATATCATAGGCCTTGGCGTAAACCTTGGAGGGGTCCGTAAGGAGGTACTGTACATCTTCATCACGAGGTGCGGTGAATGGATGGTGTTCAGCTACATAGCGATGTTCTTCTTCGCTGTATTCGAACATGGGGAAATCGGTAACCCAGCGGAAGCAGAATTCGTTGGGGTCGATGAGGTTCATGCGGCGTGCCATTTCCAGACGCAGTTCGCCCAGGGCCTGGGCCACCACCTTCGGCTTGTCGGCGATGATGAGGACAAGGTCGCCCTTTTCAGCTTCGCAGGCTTTTCCGATTTCACGGATTTTATCTTCGCCCAGGAACTTGGTAATCTGGCATTTCAGGCTGCCGTCTTCATTGAAGCCGATCCATGCCAGGCCTTTGGCACCATAGTGGCCTACATAATCTACGAGACCGTCCAGTTCACGGCGGGGAATAGCAGCATCGCCTTTGACATTGATGGCTTTCACTACGCCGCCGTTATCGAGAACGGAACGGAACACCTTGAATCCGGTATCCCGGAGAAGGTCGGAAATATTGTAGAAGTGCATGTCGAAACGGAGATCCGGTTTATCGGAGCCGTAAAGATTCATGGCATCGTCCCATTTGATTCTCTTGAAGGGGATTTCGATGTCCCGGTTCAGCACTTTCTTGAAGACTCTCTGCATCATGTGTTCCATGAGGTCAAGGATGAAATCCTGGTCTTCGAAGGACAGTTCCATATCCAGCTGGGTAAATTCAGGCTGGCGGTCGGCGCGGAGATCTTCATCCCGGAAGCAGCGGGCTACCTGGAAGTATCTTTCCAGACCGGAAACCATGAGGAGCTGTTTGAAGAGCTGCGGGGACTGGGGAAGGGCATAGAACTTGCCTGGGTTCACACGGCTCGGTACCAGATAGTCTCTGGCGCCTTCGGGGGTGCTCTTGGTAAGCATAGGTGTTTCGATTTCAAGGAAATCGTGTTCATCCAGGAATGTCCTCATTTCATGGACAATCTTATGTCTCATGATGAGATGGTTCTGCATTTCCGGACGTCTGAGATCGATATAGCGATATTTCAGGCGGACATTTTCATCTACATCAATGCCGTCTTCCACATAGAATGGCGGAGTCTTGGCCTTGTTCAGGACGCGAAGTTCGGAAACTACTACTTCCACCTTGCCGGTCTTCATCTTCGGGTTCACGGTGTCAGCGCTTCTTTCACGGACTTTGCCTTTTACGGCCAGCACGTATTCGCTTCTTACGCCTTCCGCCTTGTGGAAAGCCTCTTCACCGTACTGGGGGCTTAAAACCAGCTGTACGATACCGCTTCTGTCGCGAAGGTCGATGAAAATCAGACCGCCATGGTCGCGGCGTGTATTCACCCACCCTGCCAGTGTCAGTTCCTTGCCACAGTCGTTTTCTGTTACCTTACCGCATCCGCAGGATCTTCTCATCCCTGCCATTGTTTCCATATTAGAGCACCTCTTTAAAATAATTTATAAAAGAATCAACTCTTACGAGTGATGTTCTTCCTTTGAAATATAACCGGCAACCTCTGCAAAAGGAATGTCCTGCTGGGTTCCGTCAGCCATGTTCTTCACAGCAGCTGCACCCTTTTCCAGTTCGTTGCTTCCGATGATGACGGTGAACTGGGAATCCAGCTTCCCTGCCTGTTTCATCTGCCCTTTAAGGCTTCTGCCCTGGAGGTCCATATCTGTCAGGATACCAAGACCCCGGAGTTCTTCCTGAATTCTAAATCCTTCCGCCACTGCGTCTTCCCCAAGGGCTGCAATATAGACCCTCTTCTGGGATTTAGGAGCAGGAATGAGGTTCTGCATTTCCAGAGCCAGGAGGAGCCGTTCCAGACCGATGGCAAAGCCGATGCCCGGTGTAGAGGGGCCTCCGATTTCCTCTACCAGTCCGTCATACCTTCCGCCGCCGCATACGGCACTCTGGGCGCCCAAAGGCGGATACTGGATTTCAAAGGCCGTATTGGTATAGTAATCAAGACCTCTTACCAGCCGTGGGTCCACGGTATAGGAAATGCCAAGGCTGTCAAGATAATGTTTCACTGCCTCAAACTTTGCATGGCAGTCATCACAGAGATAATCCGTAATTTCCGGAGCGCCGATGGATGCCTTTTTGCATCCTTCCTCTTTGCAGTCCAGAATGCGGAGAGGATTCTTGTAAAGCCTTTCCCTGCAGTCGTCGCAGAGCTGGTCCTTCTTCCCTTCAAAAAATTCGATGAGTTTCTGACGGTAAGCAGGACGGCAGTTCTTATCACCAATGGAATTCAGGTGGAGATCCAGATCCTTCAGCCCCAGCTTGTGGAAAATTTCACAGGCCATGGCAATAACTTCCGCATCAGCCAGAGGGGAAGATGCGCCAAGCACTTCCAGGCCGAACTGATGAAATTCCCTGTACCTCCCGGCCTGGGGACGGTCATAGCGGAACATGGAGCCAATGTAGAACATCTTATGTACCTGCTGATCGCCGTACATTTTATGTTCCAGATAGGCTCTTACCGCAGAAGCCGTATTTTCCGGACGAAGAGTCACCGAGCGGTTTCCCCTGTCCGTAAATGTATACATTTCCTTCGTTACCACATCGGTAGTATCGCCGATTCCACGCTGGAAAAGCTCGGTGGCTTCAATAATAGGAGTCCGGATTTCCTTGTATCCGTACCGGGCGCATACATCCCGGATTACTCCTTCCATATAATCCCACTTGTACACTTCTTCAGGCAGAATATCATGGGTTCCTTTTAATGCCTGCATAACGACACCTCTTTATTTTTGCAGAACTACCTGCAAAGGCATTCTTTCGGAAAGAGGCTTTCCTCTTTCCGTTTACACTAACAAATTAAATTGTACCATCTTACGGGGTATGTTGGCAAATTGAAATTGGACGGAGCCTTTGGCGTAAAGGTTCTTACGATGGACAGCAGCCTGCAGCGGCTCAAGGTTCTCGGGTTTGACGGGGCCTTTGGGGCCAAGGGTTGCGGCGGCCGCTCTGCAGCTGTATGTCCCTCACAGATTCTGGTTTTTCTTTGCGCAGTCCTTGCAGTACCCGTAGAATTTCAGCTGGTAGTCTACGATATTGAAGCCGTTTTCCTTTTTGATTTTATCCTTCACTTCGTTGAGAAAATCATAGGAAAATTCTGTCACCTTTCCGCAGCCCAGGCAGATGAGATGGTGATGGGAGTGGGAAAGGTTATGATCATTTAATTCATAGCGGCTTCTGCCGTCGCCGAAGTCCAGCTTTTTCAGCAGTTCCAAATGGGTGAAAAGTTCCAGGGAACGGTACACGGTTGCCAGGCCTATATCCGGATTTTCGTCCCGCACCATTTCATACACATCTTCGGCACTCATATGGTTTTCCTTGCTGTCCAGGAAAGCCTGCAGAATAATCTGCCGCTGGGTGGTAAATTTATACTTATGTTCCCTGATTTTCTTTTTCAGGGTATTCATGACCGTTGATTTTTTCATATTTCGCATAGTCCCTCCATCACCGTACTCGTTTATATCTGTCATAGAACCACATATGTCTCAGGAGAATCTGCAGCACTGCCACCAGGGGTACTGCAATCATCATGCCAAGGACGCCGAAAATCTTGCCGCCGATGAGGACACCGGCAATAATGGCCACAGGGTGCACATTGATAATGCTGCCCATCAGCTTGGGCATGACGAAATGACCGTCTACCTGCTGCACGATGATGTAGAAAACAATAACCTGCAGCATGACAGTGGTTCCCTGGAGAAGGCCCAGAAGCACCGGCGGAATGGCGCCGATAATCGGCCCGATTAAAGGAATCATTTCCACAATGCCTGCCAGAAGGCCGATAACCAGTGGATAAGGAATATTCAAAGTCCACATGCCGATGAAAACCACCACCGCCATCAAGGTGGAAAGAAGCAGCTGGCCCCGAATATAGGCATTCAGCACGAAATGGATTTCCCTGAAAAGCTGTTCCAGATGGTTATGGAAACGTTCGGGGAAAATATGGATGAATGCATTGACGAAGTACCCGCCCTTTTTCATCATGTAGAAGGTAATGAAGGGAACCACAATGAGTTCCACCACCGTACTGGCAAAAGTGAAAATGGCGGAAAGGCTGAAGGACGCGATTTTCAGTGTATATTCACCGATATCCTGAAGGATGCGGGCCAGAAGGGACTTGGCTTCCGGCGGCATAAGGGAGAGCTGGTACTGCTTTTCCAGCTCCGGAATGGCCTGCTGCACCGCTGCCAGCATGCCCGGTACGCTTTTAATGAATTCCTGAAATTCAGAAATGAAAGGTACAAAAATATGGACTGCAATGAGATAAATCACTGCAATGAAAAGAGCAAAGGAAAAGAGGATGGCCATATCATAGGGAAACTTTTTCCATCCCATTTTCTGCGCCTGTCCGTACACCGCATGGGCCACGGGATTTAAAAGGGTGGTAATAATCAAAGATACCACGAAAGGGAAGAGAACCGACGGCGCTGCGATAATCACCGCTGCGAAAGCAGCCGCAATGGCTGTACGCAGCCAGAATTCAACGCCCCATTTCATAGGATGCCTCCGGTGAGAAAGGGATTGCTTCTCTTTTCTTCCCCGATGGTGGTTTGATTTCCATGGCCGGAAAGGACCACCGTGCTGTCAGGCAGGGCAAAAAGGTTCTTCCTGATGCTGCCGGTAAGTTCTTTCATGCTGCCGCCGGGAAAATCGGTACGGCCGATGGAGCCCTGGAAGAGGGAGTCTCCTGTAAAGACGATGCCTTCTTTCCTTAAATAGAAGGAAATCCCGCCGGGAGTATGGCCGGCTGTGTCAATGACACGGAATGTGTACCCGCAGGTTTCGATTTCATCTCCATCCTTTACCCACACATCGGCGTCATCCACCAGGGTGGGCACAGGAAACATGGAAGACAGATTTCTTTCTGCATCCCGCAGGAAGGGCCGGTCCCTTTTATCCATGTACATCTTGGCATCTGGAAAAGCTCGTCTCAGCTCATTCATGCCGGCCATATGATCCACATGGGCATGGGTGAGGAAAATGGACTCAAGATGAATTTTCTTGTCCTGAATGGCCTTGATATAATGGTCCGGCGTAAAGGAAGGATCCACCACCAGCCCCTCCATGGTTTCCTCATTATACAGGATGTAGGTATTTGTCATAAATGGTCCAAGGACCATGTACATAATCTTCATCATGCATCTCCATTAAAAATTCTTTTCACTGTCCAGAAGGATGGTAACAGGTCCATCGTTTTCAAGGGCCACCTTCATATAGGTGCGGAACACGCCGGTACCTACGGTGACCCCTTCTTTTTCGCATTTTTCCACCACTTTGCGGTACAATGCATCCGCCTTATCCGGTGCTTCAGCTTCCGTAAAGCTGGGCCGCCTGCCATGGCGTGCATCGCCGTAGAGGGTGAACTGGGACACAATGGACAGCTCCCCCTTGATATCCAGCAGGGAAAGGTTTAATTTTCCCGCTTCATCTTCAAAAATGCGAAGGTGCAGGATTTTGTCGGCAATATAGTCCGCATCCTTTTCCGTATCCCCCTTCTTGACGCCAAGAAGGACAGAAAGGCCTTTCCCGATGGAGGAAACTTCTTTTCCCTCCGAATCCACTCTGCACCAGTTACAGCGCTGTACAACTGCTCTCATTTTCCATCTCCCTGCATTGAATGCATGCGTCTCACAGAATGAACGCCCTTGATTCTTCTGATTTTCGTCATAATAAAGTCCAGCTGCTGCAGATCCTTGATCTGGATGCCCAGATGCATGACTGCCATGCCGTTGTTTTCCACCTTTACATTGGCTGTGGACACGGAAAGTTTCATCTCCGTCAAAGCGGCCAGTATATCCGCCATGAGGCCTGTCCGGTCATAGCTGATGACTTCGATGGTCACAAGGAACATGCTGCTGGTCTGTTCCTCCCAGGATACATCGATCATGCGGTCCTTATCCGGGAAATTAATGGCATTGGGACAGTCTGCCCGATGAACCGACACGCCGCGGCCTCTGGTTACAAATCCTACGATATCGTCACCGGGCACCGGGTTGCAGCACTTGGACAGGTGCACCACCAGCCCCTCTTCCCCTTTTACCAGAATGCCGCTGTTGGAACGGGTCTTCACGCTCCTCATCTTCAGGTTTTCCAGAGCCTTGGCCGTCTTCTGGGCCGTAGGCTTCTGGGCGTTCAGCTCCCGCTTGTAAAGCTCCGTCAGTTTCAGCATGACACTCTTCACGGCCACACCGCCGAATCCCACGGACGCCAGCATGTCATCTACGCTCATGTTGTTAAAGGTTTTAGCCACCTGGGCCAGCCGGTCCTTGGCAATGAGCTTTTTCCACTCATAGCCCAGACGGTCAGCCTCCTGGATGAGCACTTCCTGGCCTCTGGAAATATTTTCGCTGCGATTTTCCTTCTTGAACCAGCTCCTGATTTTGGCTTTGGAATCGGCGGCGCCTACCATATTGATCCAGTCATAGCTGGGCTTCCCTGTTTTGGAAGTAATAATGGAAACGATATCGCCGTTCTTCAGCTTCGTATCCAGCGGTACGATTTTATTATTCACCTTGGCCCCTACACACCGGTTTCCTACCTCCGTATGGATGCGGTAGGCGAAATCGATGGGAATGGAACCCTTCGGCAGATTAATCACATCCCCCTTAGGCGTAAATACGAAGACTTCGTCGGAGAAAACATCCAGTTTCAGGGCATTCATGAATTCCTTGGGATTGCTTGTATCCTGCCATTCCAGAATGCGTCGGAGCCAGCTGATTTTCGCGTCAAAATCCTTGGACCCTGCCTGCTTTCCTTCCTTGTACCGCCAGTGGGCTGCCACGCCGTATTCGGAAATATGGTGCATTTCCCAGGTACGGATCTGGATTTCTACGGGCTGTCCCTTCGTACCGATGACAGTGGTATGAAGAGACTGGTACATATTGGGCTTCGGTACTGCGATATAATCTTTGAAACGGTTGGGCAGCGGCTTCCACAGGGAATGGGCGATGCCCAGCACCGCATAGCACTGGGGAATGGTATCTACAATGACCCGCACTGCATAAAGGTCATAAATCTGGGACAGATCCTTATTGTCCCTTTTCATCTTTTTATAAATACTGTAGAAATGCTTGGGCCGTCCTGTAATAGTAGCCTTAATGCCCGCTTCCTCGATGTGGTCGTGAAGCACCCGCATGGTATCATTGACGATTTCCTCCCGGGCCTTCCGCTTCTGCTTCATCTGCCGTACCAGGTCATAATATTCATCGGGATGGAGATAGTGGAAACAGAGATCCTCCAGTTCCCACTTGATATTGTAAATACCGAGGCGATGAGCCAGAGGCGCATAGATTTCAATGGTTTCCTTGGCGATGCGCTGCTGCTTTTCCCGCCGGAAAACACCAAGAGTCCGCATATTGTGAAGCCGGTCCGCCAGCTTGATGACAACCACCCGGATATCCTTGGCCATGGCCAGGAACATTTTACGGAAATTTTCCAGCTGCTGGTCTTCCTTATCCTTGTAGTGGAACTGGGACAGCTTCGTCACCCCGTCCACCAGGAAAGCCACTTCCTCACCGAACATCATCTTGATATCTTCCAGCGTATATTCCGTATCTTCCACCACATCGTGAAGAAGGGCAGCAATAATACCCTGGGCATCCATTTCCAGTTCCGCCAGAATATAGGCCACTGCCAGTGGATGAATGATATAAGGTTCGCCGGTAGCCCGCACCTGGGCGGCATGAGCCTTGCTGGCCAGTTCATAGGCCTCTTCAATGGCCTCCAGACTCTTTGGATTCTTGATATAGGTTCTTACCTTATCCATGAGGCGCTTGTATTCCTCTTCCTTTTCGCCGCCCCAGTCTTTTTTCTGTTTCTGCTTCTCTACGTACTCTTCCTGATGAATCAGGAATTCAGCGAGGGTAGAGGCAGAGGCATCGGTATGAATCGTTTCCTCATTCAGATTCTGGTTGAATACACCTGCCAGATTGGTAGCCTTCACCGGCCCCTCTGCCAGCTCCTCATCCTCTATCATTTTCTTTTTATCCATGGTTTCATCCATTTCGTCCACCTCCCTGAATCCTGTGCTTTCTATATATGGAAGAGTTTAATAAATTCAGCTTGCCGCCGATGATTCGCTTCTGGTAGAAATCCTCCCCGTTCCGGCTGAACCGGGACAGGATGACCAGCTCTTCAAAGACTGCCAGCGCCATGCCCAGCCGGACTGGCTCGAAATTATATTTCTTTCCCATGAGGTAGTGCACCTCCCGCACCGGCTTGGCCATATTGCGGAGAATAGCGGAAAGCTTCCTGTACACATCGGCCAGATAATCCCTGTCCAGAAGACGCATATCCTCCTCACGGATATCTTTACCGATAAGCTGTACATGTTCACCGTACCACTCATGCACCTCCGGCTCGAAGACCATATCCACCACATCCCCTGCCTGGCAGGGATTCTCTTCCCCTACGCCCCAGAAAATGGCGTCTACCAGACTGTCCTTCCCGGACAGCTGACACTTGAAATGGCGGCCGTCAGCCCCCATATGGCGGGCCGTTTCCACAAAGGCGCCTCTGATAGAAAAGAGAGGTTTCGGATTATCCGCGCCGCAGGGTTCCAGAAGATCAAGGGAATGAATGAAATCAAGACTGATATCATCCATGGAAAGCTCCTCCTCCACATCCAGCACCGGAATACAGTCCTCCTCTGTAAGCACCTCTGACGCATATTCGTTCATACGGCGCCTGAACTCCGGAATCTTATCCTCTGCAATGGAAAAGCCTGCTGCCATCTTGTGACCGCCGAACTGGAGCAGAATATCCGACTGACGGGAAAGAGCCTCATAAATATTGAAAGCAGGAATGCTTCGGCAGGACCCCTTCCCCACACCGTCACGGACAGTAATGACGAAAACCGGACGATGATAGAACTCCAAAATGCGGGAAGCCACTATACCGATAACCCCGGGATGCCAGTCCTTCCCGTCCACCACAAGGGCCATATCCTTTTCTATGCCAAGCTCTGCTATCCGCTCCTTTGCCTGGTCAAAAATAGTACGCTCAATCTGCTGGCGGGTCATATTGATTTCACAAAGCCTTTCCGCCAGCTTTTCCGCCTCCTCCGCCGACGAAGTGGTCATAAGACGCACCCCCTCCGACGCATGGGCTATGCGGCCCGCTGCATTCAGCCTTGGCGCCAGGCCGAAGGACACCTGGTCCGCCCTGGTGACGGCAGTGGTATCATCATGAACAATGCCCGCCGCCTTCAAAAGCGCTGCCAGCCCCTTGATGGGGGTGCGGACGAACCGTTTCATCCCCTCCTTTACAAGAATCCGGTTCTCCCCGGTAAGAGAAACCACATCCGCAATGGTACCAAGGGCTGCCAGCTCCACCGTACCGTCATAATCCCTGCCAAAGCGCTTCAGATAAAGCCCCCGGCAGAGCGTGTAAGCCACGCCGCAGCCTGCCAGCTCTTTGTAGGGATAGGGGCAGTCCGCCTGATGAGGATTCAACACAGCCACACAGGAAGGCAGCACCGCCGGCGGCGTATGATGATCTGTGACGATGATGTCAAGGCCCTTTGGCGCTTTGGAAATCAAATCTGCAGAACTGATACCGCAGTCCACCGTAATAAGAAGGCTGTATCCCTCCCCTGCCAGCTTTTCCAGAGCCGCCCGGTTCAGGCCATACCCCTCCTTCTCCCGCTGGGGAATATAATAACCTGCGTCGGCAGAAAGGGACGAAAGACAGCGCATCATAATGGACGTGGATGTAATACCGTCCACATCATAGTCTCCATACACCACGATTTTTTCGTGGCCCTCTATGGCCCGTAAAATACGATCCACCGCCCTGTCCATGCCCTTCATAAGGAATGGATCCGAAAGACAGCTTAAATCGTCATAGAGGAAATGGGACAGCTTCTCCTCGCTGTCAATCCCCCGGTGCATCAGGATCCGCCCCAGCCCCCGGGGTATATGATAGGAAGAAAAGAAAGCAGGCACCGCCTCTTCCCCCGTCCCGTCGATTTTAATATTCCACTTGTAGTTCTGTTTGTCTGTATTCATAAAAAGTCCTCAATTCTCATTACTTATTTTCCTGTTTATTTTATCACCTTTTATTCGTATTCTCAATGACTACCGTATATTATCATTCTCAATAAAAGGTCGAGATTGGGGACTGGAGATTGGGGACTGGGGACTGGGGACTGGAGACTGGAGACTGGGGAGCCTGCCTTTTTACTCTTGCGGCCACAACTTTTGTCCCCTTTGAACCTTCACGTTCACCAGGGCGTCCCCATAAAAAAATCCCCGGAGCTCCACGCTCCGGGGAAGAAGTCTTTATTCCCAAGCTTCTTTCATAATATTTTTATATTCAGAATTCAGGTGATCCACCACCACATCCAGTACTACACGGACGATTTCAGGATCAAAGCTGTCATTGGTGCTGGGCAGGCAGCAGTCCAGGAAAATGGAACCGTCATCTGCAGCTACATACTTGAATACCTTGTAGCTTCTGTTCAGGGAGTTCAGATATTCGAGGAATTTAGCCTTATTTCCTTCCTTTACCAGCTGGCTTCCTACCTGCACACGGATAATGGTATAAATGGTGTTGTCCGTAATAATGCCCATGGGAATGGTCTGGCCTTCCACTTTGATATTGGACTGGAAAACCACCGTGTCCGCTTCATCATGAACTTCATTCTTATTGAAGAAATTCATATTATTCTTCTGGATATACGCTTCAAACTTCTTCGCTTTCAGATTGACTCTTTTTTCTTCTGCCATCAGATTCACCTTCCATTAGAAATATGGTTATTGCCTTTCTTTATTCTACCCTGCCTTGCCATTTATTTCCACATTGATTATGATAATTTTAGAAAAAAACATCCTTTTAAGAAACGAGGAAATATGACAGACAGAGAATATATGCTCCTTGCCCTGGAAGAAGCAGAAAAAGCAGGGGCTGAAGGGGAAATCCCTATAGGCGCCATACTGGTGTACAAAGACCTCATCATCGCCTCTGCCCACAATGAAAAAGAACATACAAACGACCCCACCGCCCATGCGGAAATCACAGCCATCCGAAAAGGCGCCGCCTTCCTCAAAAGGTGGCGTTTGACTGGCGCCTCCCTTTATGTTACCATAGAGCCGTGTCCGATGTGTGCCGGCGCCCTTTTGAATGCAAGAGTATCAAGGCTCATCTACGGTGCCCCCAATCCCCAGTATGGAGCTGTAGACTCAAGATTCCATCTCACCTCCTCTTCTGTGCTGAACCACACCATGGAAGTCACCTCCGGCATCTGCAAAGAAAAATGCCAGACATTGATGGATGAATTCTTCGCCCGTCGGCGCTCACAATTTCATATGGAGCAGTATCGAAGTGGTCATAACGAGGCGGACTCGAAATCCGTTAGCCCTTCGGGGCCCGTGGGTTCGAATCCCACCTGCTCCGCCAAAAGCAAAGCACCCTGAGGGGTGCTTTTTATTATACGGAAAAAAGCTCTCTTCAAAGGATCCCACGCAAAAAGACAGAAAAGCCTATCAGGGGGAGTATCCAGGTAAGTTCAACCAGTAGATACGGCGTACGCGCCTTGGCCCTCCTACATACGTAGGTGCTGCTCGATACTTGTCGCTAAAGAGAGGAAAGTCCTGCGATCGCTCTTCCTTATTGCTTTTCTGTCTTCTGTTTTCTTGCTTCCTTCTGTTTTCCCGGGCTTTCAGAAGCGGAAGGATGAAAAGTGGAATTCCCTGATGTCTCCCCTCTCCCCTGCCCTCCTCTCTACCGCGGATGTGGAAGAGAGCATTTAGGAAATCAGATTCATCATCTCATGAGGCCTTTTCATCCCTCTGATACTAATATCGCAGAAGGTTCGATTTTTATACCCCCTGGAGAGAAAAAATTTTGAAATTTTTAAGGCCATAATCCTATAGTCGAAAGCAGTCAGCTTTTAGCAGTTAGCAGCCAGCTCAGATAATGCCAGGCTCATTGAGTGTCATATGCAAGAATAGCATTGTGGTGAATTAGCCGCCTCCGGCGGCTTCTCCCCCTTTGGTGCCTTACGGCACCACCTTTCCCCCGCAAAAGCGGGGGCACAATAAAGCTCCACGAATCATGGCTGAAGCATGGCTGCCATAGTTTGCTCTACGCTAAGCACGAGTTGTTTTACCCCCGCCTGCAGAGGTAAGGTGGTGGCACCAGCCACCAAAGGGGGTGCCGCATTTCCATCGGGCGTCAGCCCGGTTGTATGGTTTTCCCTCACCCGTAAGGACAGTTGTAAAGGTTTTATATAAACTGGCGCCCTTCATTATTTAAGGGCGCCCACCGTTCCCTTTGAACCTCTGAACCAGCCCGCTTTTAGCGGGCCGAACCATCTGAACCTTCAAGCCCGCAGGGCGCGTCCATAAAAGGCGCCCACCAAAGCCGATAGCCGGCAGCCTCATTCTGCAGTACAATCTCCGCTGCAGTCGAAATGACGAAGGCAGAGATTACGTTTTCCATCAGAGAAAAGAATAAAAAAGCAGCCCCTCCATAGAGCTGCTTTTTCAACCACAAAGAAACCCGGTCTTCCCATCCCCTATGCCCAATGAGTTCGGTGTTTGCATGGTCTACGGCCGCTTCTGTGTTATGACACGACGGCGCGCGCCAGGCAGGATTCTCCCGTCATTTCTGCCGTGATAGATGAGGAAGTTCCGGATTTCCTTATGTTTTTTCTTAACCTTTCCGGCCGGGTAAGGTAAGGGAGAAAGGCGGTACCCTGCCTGCTTTCCGTCACTCCATAGAATCATTTCTTATGCGCATCTTGGAAACATATGGTGTGATTTCCGGTAGAACCGCGGGCCTTTCAGGTCCCTCTACTATATAAATAACGGGAGATCCTTATTTTTGAAAAGAGGAGGAAAAATTTCAAAAGATTTTTTTATTTGGCGGATTTTCCACGCCCCTGTTTTCATTCTTCCATGTTCTGAAATATAAATTCCATCTGTCAGCCAAGGAGAAATCAAAATGCCAAAGTACTGATTTTCTTTTCAAAATCATTTCCCCGTCATTTTTCTCACATGATATAATAATACAAATTACTCATTTCTCAATTCACGGGGAGGTAACACCATTGATTTTTCATAAAAAGATTTGTCTTCTTGCTCTGGCTGCAGGTCTTTCTGTCTTTGTCAGTACGGCTGAGGCAAAGACCATCCTGCTTGTGCCCCAGGATGACCGGCCTGTCAGTCTTGATTATACGGTTTCCACTGCCGAAAGGGCGGGCTATACTATACTGACACCGCCCAGGGCGTATCTGTCAGGGAAGAATTTCCGGGGCAGTCCTGACCAGATATGGCGCTGGGTGCAGCAGAATATGGCGCGGGCCGATGCGGCGGTGATTTCCACGGATTCACTGATTTACGGCGGCCTTGTGGATTCCAGAAAACATAATGAGTCTCTTAATACCCTCATGACCCGGGAAAATAAAATCAAGGCTCTCCACTCCCAGTACCCTAAAACCCCCATTTATGCCTTCGGCACCATCATGCGCACGCCCTATGCTTCCGGCAGCGGCGTGGAGCCCTATTATTATACCAAGTACGGCAATGATTTGTACCGCCTGTCGGGACTGCAGGACAAGATGGACGCAGGAAAACTTTCCAACGATGAAGCAGCGGAAATGCTTTCTCTGAAGCTTTCCATTCCTTCTGAATATCTGCAGGACTGGTTCAAGCGGCGTACGAAGAACAACACCATCAACCGCATGCTCATCAAGGATACGAAGAGCGGCGTTTTCACCTATTTCTGCGAAGGTCATGATGATAACAGCAAGAACTCCCAGTCCGCTCTTGAGGCCCGCTATCTGGCAGTAGACGCAAAGAGCCTCCCCCCTTCCCGATACGGTTCTTTCCCCGGCGCAGACCAGCTGGCACTCCTTCTCATCGCCCGCTACCACAATGACAGCAATCATCAAAAACCATCCTTCACGGTGATTTACCCCCTGGGACGGGCGGAAAATACGATTCCCAGCTATGAAAACCAGCCCATCGGGAAGACCATCAGCGAGCACATCGAAGCAGTGGGCGGCACTATGGCGGGAAAGAATATTCCCGACATCGTGCTGGCTGTGAATACCCCTATTTCCTCCACCGGCGAATCGGGGCAGTTCAGCAATTTCGGCATGCTGAAGCAGAGTACCACCGATTTCATGAATGAAGTGAAAAATGTGGTAGACCGGGGCATTCCCGTTTCCATGGTGGACGTGTACTTTGCCAACGGCTCCGACAACACGCTCATGAACCTTATGGTAAAGGACGACCTGCTTTATAAAGTAGCCGCCTATAACGGCTGGAACACGGCGTCCAACACCATCGGCTACGCCATCGCCCAGGCGGTGCTCTCGCCGGACATGTCGGAAGAGGACCATAAGAATATGCTCACGGAGCAGTATATCGACAACTGGGCCTACCAGGCCAATGTACGGAAGAACATCGCCCGCATGACGGAAAAGGAAACAAACAATATGGTACCCACCCCTGCCATCAAAGAGGAAATGATAGCAGAAATCCAGGAATTTGCTAAAAAGAAAATGGGCCTGAATCCCGCTACCGTGTCTGCAGACTTCCCATGGAACCGTCTCTTTGAAATCAACGCCCTTGTCTCCTCCAAGCCCAGATACACCGTGTACCAGACCCGAGCAGAGAAACAGCGCATAGCCGAAGAAAAAGCAGCGGCTGAAGCAAAGGCCAAAGCAGAAGCCGAGGCTAAAGCCAAGGCAGCGGGAAAAGCCCCCGTTCCTGCTTCCTCTTCCGATGATGGAAATGAAGGGGATATTTCTACCATTGTGATTAATAAATAAAGGGACGCATCACGGCCCCGGGTTCAGAGGGGGATGTATTTCCTTCGCGCTGCAGGCGCGGTTTGCCTGTTTCCTAGATTCCCGGATTACATAACAAGGGTTCATGGAAGATAATGGCTTAGATTA
>ERZ1034920.156-NODE-156-length-55277-cov-7.670657_pt1 | contig 55277 bp, 37 predicted proteins | sample MGYA00520688_ERZ1034920 | MGnify/ENA primary metagenome ERZ1034920 (study PRJEB33766, sample SAMN09781785) | gut metagenome | biome: gut microbiome | host: Homo sapiens | place: Madagascar | study: EMG produced TPA metagenomics assembly of the PRJNA485056 data set... | reverse complement strand
CTGCTCGTCTATCTCGTCAAACGCCTGGTCAAGGAGCGGCTGGACAACGGCGGGTTCATGCCGAACGGGCTGCTGGAGCTCATGCCGCCGCGCGGCGGGGAGGAGGGCGCGCCCACGCAGGACCTATGGCTGGCCCTCCGCGCACTCGTCAACGTACGCGAGCCGTGGCCCGCCGACCACGATCTGCTGGCTGCCCAAGACGAGCTGCTGCAGGGACTCATCGCCGAGGCGGGCATCACCGCCGTCTGGGCCACCGCCGCGTCCCCGCTTGATCCGCGGCTGCGCCTGTGGCGCGGCGACATCACCACCTTGGCAGCGGGCGCGATCGTCAACGCCGCCAACGACGGCATGACCGGCTGCTGGGCACCGCTGCACTACTGCATCGACAACGCCATCCACACGTTCGCCGGCATCCAGCTGCGCCTCGAATGCGCGCGCCTCATGCGGGAGCAGGGTCATCCCGAGCCGACCGGCCGCGCCAAGGTCACGCCCGCCTACAACCTGCCGTCGCGCCACGTCATCCACACGGTCGGCCCCATCTCGGAAGGCGTCGTGGACGACGGGATGCGCGCGCTGCTCGCCTCGAGCTACCGCAGCTGTCTGGACGCTGCGGCCGGAGCCGACGATGGATCCATCGCGCTATGCTGCATCAGCACCGGGGAGTTCGGTTTCCCCGCCGAGGTGGCGGCGCCCCTCGCCGTGGAGACCGTCCGCGCTTGGCTCGCCGAACGCGACGCCGCCGGCCTCCCCGCGCCCACCGTCGTGTTCAACGTGTACAAGGAATCGGACGAAATTCTGTACCGCGACCTTCTTCGGATCGCCTGATACCACACCGAAGAAGCCCCCGCTCCCGCTACCAAGCCGAGTCCGCGACCGAAATGCGGAATAACACAGGCGTTTATTCCGCATTTCGGTCGCGGACTTGCCGTTAAAACGCAAGGTTGCCGTTCCCATACCGCCCTCGAACCCGTACAATCAGATGTCGCACTTTACGCGCGTTTTACGGGAATGACCTGCCTTACGGCATGACCTGCCGCACGGCATGCGAAGAGGGGAACATGATGGCAGCCAACACCGAAGCCGAATTCAAGCCGGCGACCAAGCTCGAAGCCGAGCTCGCCGATTTCCATGGGAAGGTGTCCATCGCCAAGGCGCTGCCCTACGGCATCCAGCATGTCCTTGCGATGTTCGTCGCCAACCTGGCCCCCATCGCGATCATCTGCGCGGCGGCGGGCTTCGACGAGGCGATGACCGCAAGCCTCATCCAGAACGCCATGATCGTCGCCGGCATCGGCACGTTCGTCCAGCTGTTCGCGATCTGGCGCATCGGCTCCAAGCTGCCCATCGTCATGGGCGTGAGCTTCACGTTCGTCACCGTGCTCTCCGGCGTGGCAGCCACCTACGGCTACGGCACCGTCATGGGATCGGTCATAGCGGGCGGCCTCATCTTGCTGGTGCTGGGCCTGCTCGCGAAATACTGGCGCCGCTTCATCGGGCCGATCGTCTCGGCGGTCGTCGTCACCTCGATCGGCTTCTCGCTGCTCTCCACCGGCGCCGAGACGTTTGCCGGCGGCTCGGGCGCGCCCGACTTCGCCTCGCCCGAGAACCTGTTCCTGGGCACGTTGTCGCTGGTGGCGTGCCTTTTGTTCCAGGGCCTCACCAAGGGAAGCATCAAGCAGCTTTCCGTGCTGTTCGGCCTGATCGTCGGCTATATCGTCGCGCTGTTCATGGGCAAGGTCGACCTGTCGGTGTTCCAGGGGCTGCAGGTCGCGTCGCTGCCGCAGATCATGCCGTTCACGCCCGAGTTCAACGCGGGCGCCATCATCTCGGTGACGCTGCTGTTCCTGGTGAGCGCCGCCGAGAACATCGGCGACACCGACGCCATCGCCGAGATCGGCTTCCGCCGCAGCGCCACCGAGCGCGAGATCGCCGGTTCGGTGTCCGCCGACGGCTTCACCAGCGCCATCGCGGGCGTGTTCGGCTGCACGCCGCTGACCACGTTCGCCCAGAACATCGGCCTCATCGGCATGACGCACGTCATCAACCGCAAGGCGATCGCATGCGGCGCCGGCATCCTGGTCATCGCCGGCTTCGTGCCCGCCGTGAGTGCGGTGTTCAGCTCGGTGCCCGATGCGGTGCTGGGCGGTTGCACGATCATGATGTTCGGCACCATCGTCACCAGCGGCTTCCAGATGGTGGCCAAGGCCGGCTTCACGCAGCGCAACATCACCATCGCCGCAACGTCGCTGGCCATCGGCATCGGCTTCACGCAGGTGGGCGGCATCTTCGTCGCGTTCCCCGAGATCGTCCAGAACATCTTCGTGGACAACTCCATCGCGCTGACGTTCGTCGTCGCGTTGGTGATGAACCTGGTTCTGCCGCATGGCGATGACGAGAAGCCCGCCGCAGCGAACGCTTGCGACGATGCGCCCGGCGTGGAGCAAAGCACCGCATCCGCCGAGAAGCAGGGCGCGGAAACCGCCGAATCCGCAGCCTCGACGAACGATCCCGAAGCGGCTCCCTCCGATGCGGTCGGATCGAAAGAAGCGGCTGCCGAGGCAGACGCGTCCGACAACCCCCAGCCCGCCGCCGACGGCGTGCAGGACGAAACGTCCGCCCGCTAATCTCCCGCGCCGGACAATCCCTCCAGCAGCCCCTCGATCGGGGCGAGCGGAGCCACGCGCACTTCCCCGCACCAGCGCGCGGCTTCGGGCGAGGCGAGGCCCGTCTTGTTGACGATCATCGTCACGGTCAGATCGGCTTTGATGCAGGGGTCGGCTGCTGCGCCCGTCTGCGCCGACAGCCCGCTGGGCACGTCGGCGGCGAGCACTTTCGCATGCTCGGCGCGGCGCTCGTTCGCAAACCAGATCCACCAATCATAGGGCGCGCGCACCTCGGCGCCCGTGAACCCGGTGCCCAGCATCGCGTCGACCACCACGTCCGCTCCGCCGACGAACGCGAGGAACTCCAAGATGCCCGCGTTCTCGCACACGCGGCACGACTCCGCCTCCTCGAGCACGCGCTTGGCTTCGACGGCGGCATCATGGGCAGGTTGCGCTTTGACCTTCTCCGCCAGGCACGGCGACATCACCGCCACGCGGTAACCTTCCTGCGCGAGGATCCGCGCCGCCACCCAGCCGTCGCCGCCGTTGTTGCCCGATCCGCACAGCACCGCGATCGACGGAGGCTCCGGCTCAGGCAAGGGCAGGCAGGCATCATGCGCCGCTGCCTCGAGCGGTTTGCGCTTTTGGGCGGTCGCCTCGTCGGCGAGCCGCTTCGCCGCCTCCGCCACCGCCGCGCCCGCACGCTCCATCAGCTCGGAAAGCGGCGTCCCCGCCTCCGCTATGCGCCGCTCCAGCTCGACGACCTGCGCGACGTCCAGAATCGGCCTTCCCTCCATAGCTTCCTCCCCGCTCCGTGAAAACGACACGTCCGTTTGCCACCATAGGGGCATCGGTGCCCCGCCCCTACTCCAGATACGCGCCGGTTTGGCGGCTCCAGAGGTGCGCGTACTCGCCGCCCGCCGCGATGAGCTCATCGTGCGGGCCGTCCTCGATGACCTTGCCGTCGGCCAGCACGACGATGCGGTCGAGGCTCGCCACCGTCGACAGACGATGCGCCACCACGATGCATGTGCGCCCGCGCATCAGCGTCGCGAAGGCGTCCTGCACCAGATGCTCGCTCTCCGAGTCGAGCGCGCTCGTGGCCTCGTCCAGCACCAGGATCGGGCAGTCCGCCAGCAGGGCGCGCGCGATCGCCACGCGCTGGCGCTGGCCGCCGGAGAGCTTGATGCCGCGCTCGCCGGTGATGGTGTCGAACCCCTGCGGCAGCCTCTCGATGAACTCGAGCGCGTTCGCCCGCCGCGCCGCCTCGCGGATCTCGCCCATCGTGGCGTCGGGACGGCCGTATGCGATGTTCTCGGCGATGGAGCGATGGAACAGCAGCGCCTCCTGGGGGACGTAGGCGATGGAGCGTCGCAGCGATTGCTGCGTGCAGGCGGACACGTCCTGGCCGTCCACGAGGATCCGCCCCTCCTGGATATCGGACAAGCGGAGCAGCAGCTTGGTGAGCGTCGTCTTGCCCGCCCCGCTCATGCCCACCAGGCCCACGCGCTGGCCCGCGGGTATGTGCAGGTCGAGCCCTTCGAACACCTTGGTCCGCACGCCGCCGTCCTCATAGGAGAACCCAATATCCTGGAAGTCGATGGCGCCTTCGCGCACGACCAGCGGCTTGGCGTCGGGTGCATCCGCCACCAGCCGCGGCTCGTCGAGCACCTGCGTCATGCCGCTCGCATCGCCGAACGCGCGGTTGAAGCGCTGCAGGCCGGAGTTGATGAAGTTGAACTGCAAGGTCATCGTGTAGGTGTAGGTGAACATCATCACGAGCGTGCCCGGCGTGATGCCGAACCATGCGTTGCCGCCGGAGATGAACACGGCCACCACGCTCATGATCACCACGGCGATGCCCGCGGTGATCACGCCGCGCACCAGCGAGGAGCGCATGCGCTTCGAATCGCGCAGCACCACCTCGCGGTTGGCCGCGTCGAACAGCGAGCGCTCGTAGTCCTCGCGCCCGTAGGTCTTGACCGTGAGGATGTTCGTCACCGCGTCGGACAGCTCGCCCGACAGGTCGTTTTGCGCCTTGGCAGCCTTCTCGTTCAGGTGGAGGATGCGCTTGTACATGATGTAGGAGACCGTCGCGTACACGGCGAACAGCGCCATGAGGATGACCACGTACAGCGGGACGCGCGGCCCCAGCAGCACGCAGACGAACACGACCGAGCCGAACACCGGCAGGAACGGATGCACCAACGCCTCGACCAGCTGGTTGTAGGCGGCCATGAACTTGGAGGTCTGGGACACGAGCGTGCCGCCGAAACGGTTGGAATGGAACGTCATCGACTGGTTGGACAGGGCGTCGAAGCTCATAGTCGCAAGGTCGTAGCTCACCGCGATCTCGAGCTTCCACAGCGAGTAGTCCTGCAGCTTGCTGCACGTCTGGCCGCAGATGTTCACCAGCACGAGCGCTGCGATGTACGGGCCGAACACGACGAACACCTGGTCGGCGGCGACCGGCGCAGCGCTCACCCGGTCGACGATGAGGCCCATGACGAACGGGTTCATGTACGTTTGGAAGCCGCCGAAGAACAGCGTCGAGAACACCAGCAGCGCGAACAGGCCGAAATGCCGGCGCGTCACCAGCCAGAAATAGTGCAGCGTCCGCCGTGTGGTGGACGGCATTTTTCGAGGGCGCGCGTTTGCGCCCGCAGATTCCGGTTGCTTTCCTTTGCTGTGCGACATGGCACCATTCTACCCCGCCGCGCAGACCCGCACCCTAGAAACCGGCTGCGCCGCCCCCTGGATGAGAAAAAACTCCGTCCCTTTTTCTCATCTCTGCGATGCCTCAGGGAAAAAGCCTACTCCTTTTCGGGCATGCGCACCAGCAGGACGAAGCCGACGAGGAACAGCACGGCGATCGACAGCACGCCGATCGACGGGTTGCCCGTGAGCTGCGTGAAAACGCTCACCAGGAACGTGCCCATGACGGCGGCGTATTTGCCGAAGATGTCGAAGAAGCCGTAGTACTCGTTGGCGTTGTCCTTGGGTATGAGCTTGCCGAACTCGCTGCGTGAAAGCGCCTGGATGCCGCCCTGGAACAAGCCCACGCAGATGGCCAGGATCCAAAACTCCAGCGCGCTGCGCAGGAAGAACGCCGCGAACAGCACGATGCAGAAATAGGCGAAGATCGCGATGAGCAGCATGCGCTTGGTGCCGAAGCGCTCGGACAGGCGCCCGTAGGCGATGGCGGAGGGGAACGCCACGAACTGCGTCACCAGCAGCGCCAGCACCAGCTGGGTGGAATCGATGCCCAGATCGGTGCCGTAACTCGTCGACATCTTGATGACGGTGTGCACGCCGTCGATGTAGAAGAAGAACGCCACCATGAACAGCAGCAGACGGCGGTCGTGGACGATCGCCTTGATGGTGCGGCCGATGCCGCGGAACATTTCGGAGAAGACGTGCGCGGTGCGCTCCTTGTAATGCACCTGGCGCACGTTGCGGATCAGCGGGATGGTGAACGCCACCCACCACGCCGCCGTGATGAGGAAGGCGATCTTCATGCCGATCATCATATCGATGCCGATGGAGGGGCCGCCCAGCACCACCGCGAGGCAGATGATGAACGGAATGCACGAGCCGATGTAGCCCCAGGCGTAACCATGCGAGGACACCTTGTCGTAGCGGTCCTCGGTGGTGGCGTCGACGAGCATGCCGTCGTAGAACACCATCGACCCGTTGAGCATCACCGACGAGACCACGTAAAGGATGAGGAACGGCAGCGCCTCGGTCGGAAAGCCCAAGGCGGCGCAGGCCACGGCGCCGGTTCCCATGAATCCGACGAGGAACTTCTTCTTGTTGCCCTGAAGGTCGGCGAGGCTGCCCAGAAACGGCATCAACAGGGCGAGGATCAGCGACGCGACCGTCTCGGCATAGCCCCAGGCGACGACGACCGACGAACCCGGTTCGGCGATGCTTGAGAAGTACACGGGGATGAGCGCCGTCGAGAGCATGACGAACGCGGAGTTGCCCACATCGTAGAGAACCCAGCTGGTCTCACGCTTGTCCAAACCGAAAGCCATTTCGGATATCCTCTTTCCTTTCATCGGTGCGTGCCCGCACGCGGCGCGCGTGGTCGCGGAGGGGCCCGCACGCCGGTTAACAAGCCGGCGATTATTGTATATGATGCCGCGTAGGCCAACGTAAAATCGGAGTTAGAAAAGGACGCGCCATGCCCTCCATCATCACGCACGACACCTTCGGACAGGATATCTACCGCGATCTGTTCACCTCCATCGGCGGCTCGCGCGACGAGGCGGAGGCGTTCCTTTTGGGCAACCAAGGCCCCGACCCCCTGTTCTATTCCGTCGCCTGCCCGTGGCTGCACGCCAACCACGATCTGGGCAACGTCATGCACGACCAGCTTCCCGCGCGCCTGATCGACGCGTTCAAGACGGGGCTGCCCTTCCTTCCCGACGAGGAGCGCCCCATCGCCCGCGCGTACGCGCTGGGCTTTCTGTGCCACTACACGCTCGACAGCATCATGCACCCGTTCATCTTCAGCCAGCAGTACGCGCTCTGCGACGCCGGCGAGCCGGGGCTTTCGCGCAGCGACGGGCACGAGGTGCACGCCTATATCGAGACCGAGCTCGATGAGATGATCCTGTTCGTGAAGCGCGGCGAGACCGTCGAGCGGTTCAACCCCGCGCGCGACGTCCTCAAGGGATCCGCGCATATGCTCGACGTCGTTTCGAAGCTGTACGTGTACGTGGCGATGGCGGTGTACGGCCGCGCGGTGCCGATGGACCTGTTCCGCGACAGCGTGCGCGCGATGCGGCTGGGACAGCGCGCGTTCCACTCGGCAAGCGGGCTGAAGCGCGCGCTGCTGGGCGGCGCGGAGGAGCTGATCCGGCCGTACTCGTTCTGCCGCGCGATGAGCCACCTGCCCGTCGAGATCGAGGAGAGCATCTTCGACAACCGCGAGCGGGCGGAGTGGATCGATCCCTTCACCGACGATGCGAGCAACGAGAGCTTCTGGGATCTCTACGAGCGCGCAGTCGCCCAGGCCGAGCACAACATCGCGCTGTTCGACGAGCCCGCGTTCGACCTCGAGGGCGCCCGCCACATCACGCAAGACAAGAACTTCTCCGGCAAGCCGACCGTGGCGACGATCGTGGCGGTGGAATAGAGGTTTAGCCGGTCTGCCGATCCATCCGATTGCAAATGGACGAGTCGGCTGCTGACATGGCAGCCGACTCGTCCGGGTCGAGCATATGTCAGGGGGCGTCGCAGCGTCGAGTAGTTCCGGCGGCCGTCAGGCCGATGGAACCTAAACGTTCTTGAGCATGATGGTGCTCATGGTGTCGGCGGCGTGCTCGCAGGCATCGCAGCACTTCTCCATGCGCTCGAAGACGCGCGACCAGACATGCGCGCGCATGGGGTTGTCGCGGTCGGTGGTGTGCAGCTTGCGGATCACCTTGAGGAACAGGCGGTCGGCCACTTCCTCGTAATCGTTGACGTCGTGCACGAGCGCGCGGAACTTCTTCGACTTCTTGAAGCTGCGGAAATCGCCCATGGCCTTCCCCAGGGCGCCGGTGCCCTTGCGGATGAGGTCGGCGAACTCCTTGGTGCCCTCGGGGATGTAGTGCACGTCGTACATGTACATGCACTGGATGACGTCTTCGATGTAGTCGATGATGTCGTCGAGGCATTTTGCCAGCTCGATGATGTCCTCGCGCTCGATCGGCGTGATGAAGTCGGTGGCGACGTTCTCCAGGATCGCATGGTTCACCGCGTCGCCGCGATGCTCGATCTGATGGGCGCGCTCCATGTACGGCTCCAGATCGTCTGCCTTGGTGAAGTTCTCCAGTGCCTCGATGAGAAGATCGGCCTCCTCGATGGCGATCTCGGTCTGCTTCTCAAACTGATCGAAGTAGTCAAACTTGTGGCTCTTCTTGCCCATATCCGCATCCTTTCAGCTCCCAAGCCCCGGATCCTGTCCGGAACCCGTCCGCAGCCTGCCATCTCATCCAAGCGCGGCATCGCGCTACGACAAATCATCGGCGGAAATGCGCGAAACAACCCTCCGATTTTGCGCACTTCCGCCGACGATTTGCACGCCTTACGCACCAACCTCCCCTATGGGCCGAATCCGCAAAGCGCCGCGTCACATCACCGCGAGGAAAATCCTCGCGAACACGAACCCCAGAAGGCCGCAGCCCGGAAACGTCAGCACCCAGGTTTTGACCATGTCGATCGCCACGCTCCACTTGACCGAGCTTTTGCGCTTGGCGGCGCCAACGCCCATGATGGCGGTCGTCTTGGTGTGCGTGGTCGACACCGGCATGCCGGTGAACGTGGCGAGCATCAGGCACAACGTGGCGCCGAGGCTGGCGGCGAAGCCCTGGTACTTCTCCATCTTCACCATGTCCATGCCGACGCTCTTGATGATCTTCTTGCCGCCGACCGCCGTGCCAAGGCCCATGTTCAAGGCGCAGAAGATCATCAGCCACACCGGCAGGATCAGCGAGTCTGCCTGGCCGATGCCCGTCGCCAGCGTGATGGCGAGGATGAAGACGCCCATGAATTTCTGGCCGTCCTGCGCGCCGTGCATGAACGCCACGCCCGCGCCGGCGACGATCTGCGCCCAGCGGAACACGTGGTCGGATTTGACGCGGTCGAAGTTCCTGCAGACCAGTGCGATTATCTTGGTGAGGATCCAACCCGAACCGAAGCCGAGGAACGTCGAGAGCACGAGGCCGTAGATGACCTTCATCCACTCGCCGCCGTTGATGCCGCCCAAGCCTCCCTGCAGCGCGATGGCCGCACCGGTAAGGCCGGCGATGAGCGAGTGGCTCTGGCTCGTGGGCAGGCCGAACGCCCATGCGGCGACGCCCCACACGATGATCGCAACCATCGCCGCCATGAGCGCGATGATGGCGGCATGGTTGTCCCCGCCGAAATCGACCATGTGGAAGATGGTGTTGGCGACGGCCGAAGACACGAGCGTGATGACCAGAAGGCCGAAGAAGTTGCAGATCGCCGCCATGATGATGGCGGGCGTGGGCTTCATGCAGCGCGTGGAGACGACGGTGGCGATGGCGTTGGGGGCGTCGGTGGCGCCGTTGACGATGATGACGCCGATATTGAGCAGGGTGACCACCAACAACAAAGGATTGGACGCCAGTTCGGTGATGAACATGCCCCACTCTATAACCACGGCATCCCCTTCGACGCGTTTAAAGGTAGATGTCCAGTTTATCGTAAAGAGACTGTAAAGATGCGGACAAACCTACCTGTAACGAGGTAAAACTCCGTGACCGGATATCAAGAAACGGTAAAGCGCAAAGGGATGGGAGAGGTTGCCCTCCTCTGCGCGGGGAGGGCGCGCGTCGGCGGAAGGGCTCCATCACCCAAAGGCGGCAGACCGCGTAAAGACCGGACGTCCGTGCTTTTGCGCCGTCGGGCGGTCGCGCCCGACGGCGGGCCGGCGCAGCCTTAGGCATAATACGCGAACGTGCGCTCGCGTTCGGCGGCGATGGTGGTGAGATCGTTGTGGCCGGGCAGCACGATGGTGTTGTCGGGCAACGTGGCGAGCTTCTTGAGGGAGTGGCGCATGTCGTCCATGCTGCCTCCCGCGAAGTCCGTGCGCCCGATCGATCCGCAAAACAGCGTGTCCCCCGAGATCAGCAGAGGCGCGCCCGCGGCGTCGCTACCGAATCGCGGATCGAGGAACAGGCACATGCTTCCCGGCGTGTGGCCCGGCGTCGAGATGACGCGCCATGCCATGCCGCCCAGCTGCACGACATCGCCGTCGGACACCCGCTGATCGACCGGGCAGGGATCGGATCCCGGATGGCCGTCGGGATCGGGCAGCTCCCCGGCGATGTAGGGCGCGTCGATCTCGGAGGCGATGACCGTCGCCCCCGTACGCTGCGCCAGGCGCGCCGCCGCGCCGATATGGTCGTAATGGCGATGGGTGATGACGATCGCATCGAGCTTGACGCCGCCGAGCGCCTCGACCAAGGCGTCGGGATCGCACGTGGGATCGACGACGAACGTCGCTGCGCCGTCGGTGATGAAGTAGACGTTGTTCTGGATGGGGCCCAGCACCATGAACCCCGCGGTGACGCACGCCCCGTTGATCTTGTACATCGTCCGTTTGAGCATCAAGCGGCCTTTCTACTCGGCTTTCCCGCGCGCCCCGCCCCGCACGCTGCGAAGCCGGCCCCGCGTTTTCTTAAAATGAGAAAAAGTGACTGTCCCTTTTTCTCATTTCGACTTCTTGCGGGCGCCTTCGCCGGGCAGCATGCGGCGCGCCTCGAACACGCCCTCGACCGCCTGCAGCTTGGAGAGCATCTGGTCGATGGTGCCGATGTCGGACACCTGGAACAGGAAGCGCATGTCCGCCATGCCGTCGCGGTGGACGTTCAGGCTCGACGAGATCAGGTTCGCGCCCATGCCGGAGATGACCGTCGTCACGTCGAGCAGCAGGTTCATGCGGTCGAGCGCCTCCACCAGCACCTCCACCTGGTACGACGTGTTGGGAGCGGGCTCGCTTTCCCACGACACGTCGATGATGCGGTCGGGGTCCTTCTTAAGATCGACGGCGTTGGGGCAGTCGGCGCGGTGCACCGACACGCCGCGTCCGCGCGTGACGAAGCCGAGGATCTCGTCGCCCGGCACCGGATTGCAGCAGCGCGACAAGCGCACCAGCACGTCATCGACGCCCTTGACCACGACGCCGTTGCTGGAGTGGGTCTCGTGCTTTTTGGGCTGGCGCACGGTGGTCAGCATCGGCGGCATCTTGCCGGTGGACATGGCGCCCGCGACCAGCTGGCTGCCCTCGTCCTGCTCCTTGCCCTTGTCGACCAGGATCTTCAGCAGACGGTTGGCGACATGCTGCGAGCTCTCGCGGCCCGTGCCGATGTTGACGAGCATGTCGTCGGAGTCCTTGTAGCCCATGTGCTCGGCGACGACCCTCATCGCGCGCATGGCGTTGGCGCTCGAGATCCCCAGGCCGTGCTTGCGCATCTCGCGCGTGAGCTTGTCGCGGCCCTCCTGCAGATCGTCGCTGCGGCTCACCTTGCTGAAGTACGAGCGGATCTTGCTGCGGGCGCTGGGCGTCTTGACGTAGTTGAGCCAGTCGCGCGAGGGGCTCGCGCTCTTCTGCGTCAGGATCTCGACGCGGTCGCCCGTCTGCAGCTCGTAGGTGAGCGGCACGATCATGTTGTTGACCTTGGCGCCGACGCAGTGGTTGCCCACCTCGGTGTGGATCGAGTACGCGAAGTCGACCGGCGTCGATCCCGCGCGCAGGCTCATCGCCTCGCCCTTGGGCGTGAACACGAACACCTCGTTGGGGGCCAGGTCGACCTTCAGATCCTTCAGGAACTCGCGCGAGTCGGACGTCTCGTCCTGCCAGTCCACAGCCTCGCGCAGCCACGCGAGCTGCTGGTCGAGCGCCTCGTCGCCGCGCTTGCCGGCGCCCTCCTTGTAGCGCCAATGCGCCGCGACGCCGTATTCGTCCATGCGGTGCATCTCCTCGGTGCGGATCTGCACCTCGAGCGGATTGCCCTCGGGCCCGATGACCGTGGTGTGCAGGCTTTGGTACATGTTGAACTTGGGCATCGCGATGTAGTCCTTGAAGCGGCCCGGCATCGGATGCCACAGCGTGTGCACCGCGCCCAACGCCGAGTAGCAGTCCTTCACCGTCTTCACGATGAGGCGCACGGCGATCAGGTCGTAGATCTCCGAGAAGCCCTTGCCCTTCTTGGTCATCTTCTGGTAGATCGAGTACAGGTGCTTGGGACGGCCCATCACCTGCGCCTGGATGCTCACGCGGTCCATCTCGCCGCGCAGGATGGTCAAGACCTTCTCGAGGTATGCCTCGCGCTCGGCGCGGCTCTCCATCACCATGCGCGCGACCTGCTTGTACTTGTTGGGCTCCAGGTAGTAGAAGGACAAATCCTCCAGCTCCCATTTGATGGAGTTGATGCCCAGGCGGTGCGCGATGGGCGCGTAGATCTCGAGCGTCTCGCGCGATTTGAAGATGCGGCGGTCCTCGGCCAGCGCCGCCAGCGTGCGCATGTTGTGCAGGCGGTCGGCGAGCTTGATGACGATGACGCGGATGTCGCGGCTCATCGCGACGAACATCTTGCGGATGGTGGCGGCCTGCTTGTCCGAGAGGTTGTCCACCTCGATGCGGGTGATCTTGGTGACGCCGTCGACGAGCTGGTCGACGTGCTCGCCGAACTCCGCGGTGACGATCTCGTCGGTGACGTCGGTGTCCTCGACGGTGTCGTGCAGCAGCGCGGCGATCAGCGTCTCCACATCCATGCGCAGATCGGCCAGGATGATGGCGACCTCGACCGGATGGATGATGTAGGGCTCGCCGCTTTTGCGGCATACGCCCTTGTGCGCTTCGCTCGCGAACTTGAACGCCTTGGCGAGCTTCGCCTCGTCATCGGCGTCGAGGTACGACGAGGTCATGCGCTGCAGCTCCGCGAAGCGCTCCTCGGGGGTCTCGGTGACGAAGCGCGTCTCCCCCGCGGGGCGCGTGTCGACCGCGAAGGACTTCTCGGCCGTGTGGGGGCGTCCCAGCAGATCGTCCGCCACGGTTTGCCTGGGTGCGAGCTTCTCGGCGGGCTGGCCGATCAGCTCCTCGGCCTTCCTATCGTCAGCGCTCATGATCGCTTCTCCCCTTCCCCTGCTTGCTTGGGCAGAATGGGCCTGGACACGCGCGCGTGCAGCGAGGACGCGTCGCTGTCCATCACCCAATCCCTGAACGTATGGTATATCTCCTGCTCACCCAAACCTTCGCGATAGCGCACGCTATCGGTGAGCTCCACCTTGCTTTTGACGTCGACGACGTGGACCGAACGCGTCGCCTCGCCCATCACGTACGTCGTGCGCGTCTCCACCAGCCCCAGCTCGCGGAACACCGCGATGCCGCAGGCGGCGGAGGCGGGGCGCACCTCGTGGAAATGCTGGCTGGACAGGCGCGCCAGATCGAGGTTCGACAGCGCGAAGAACTCCTCGCCCGATTGGCGCTGCAGCGTGCGCAGGCAGCGGTACACCTGCGCCAGGCAGTCGTGATCGGGCGTCATGTCGGCGAGGATCCCCTCGTTGATCCGCGTGTCGGCGCGGCCGAACAGCAGATGCACCCACGCGGGCTTCCCGTCGCGTCCGGCGCGGCCGCTCATCTGGTTGAACTCGACCGCGTTGAACGGCATGTGGTAGAGCACCACGTGGCGGATGTTGGGGATGTCGACGCCCTCGCCGAACGCGGAGGTGGCCACCAGCACCGACAGCGCGTCGGTGCGGAACAGCTCCTCGATGCGCTTGCGCTCGGCGCGCGAGAGCCCGGCGTTGTAGAAGCCGATGAGCGGCGCCAGCTGGGGCACGCGCTTGCGCAGCTGGCGTGCGAGCATCACCGATTGCTCGCGCGAGTTGACGAAGATGACCGTCTTGCCGCCGCCGGCGACCAGGTTGGCCAGGTAGTCGTCGCGGTTCTTGAGGTTGCGCTGGTCGTCGAGGTGGAGGTTGGGGCGGTCGGTGCCGTCGAACACGCACGCTTCGATCGACAGCGCGGAGCGGATGTCGTCGGACACCGCGTCGGAGGCGGTCGCCGTCAGCGCCAGCACCACCGGCGAGCCCAGTTTGGCGAGCGCCTTGCCGATGGTGGCGTAGGCGACGCGCTGGCCCGCTTTGGCCAGGCCGATATGGTGCGCCTCGTCGATGACGGCGAACCCGATGCGACCGCAGCGTGCCAGCTTGTCGGCGTGGTAGGCGAGGAACTCGGGCGTGGTCAGCACGATGTCGCAGCTGCCGTCGGTGAGCTCGGCCATCACCTGGCGCCGCTCCTCGGGCGTGCTCTCGCCGGTGAGCACCGAGACGGCGATGCCGAATCCCTCGAGCGTCTCGCTCAGATGGAACGCCTGGTCGGCGATGAGCGCGCGCAGCGGATACACGAACACGCTCGCTTTGCGCTGCGCGAGCGCCAGCAGGGCGGCGTGTACCTGGAACGTGAGCGACTTGCCGCGTCCCGTCGCCATGACGGCGAGCGTGTTGCGGCCCGCGCGCAGGCGCTCGAGCACCTCGCGTTGCGAGGGGTGCAGCGGACGATCTCCGATGAGAGCGTGGATGATCTCGCTTTCGAGTCCCTGGGGGTCCTCGGCGGCCTTGCGCTCCCAGAACGCGCGGTTCTCGATGCGCGCCGCCTCGTAGGCCTCGACCTCCTCGGTGCTATGAGGAGCGTCGGCGCACAGCTCGTCATCGCTGGTGGCATACAGGTCGGCGACGAACGAGAGGTTCTCGGGATCGAGGCAGGCCTCGAGCGCCGCGCAGGTGCGCGCGGGCGCGAGCGTCTTGAGCATGGCCTTGACCGTGCGCCGGCCGCGCCACTCGTCGATCTGCACCTCGAATGCGGCGTTCACCACGCTGTCGGTGCACATGAGCGCGTCGATGTCGCTGCAATGGAACATGATGGCGGACACGCTCGCGGCGCCGGTGGTCAACGTGCACGAGAAGTGGTTCTTCTCGGCGCCCACCGCGCGGCAGTTCGTCAGCATCACATCGCGCGCCAGGTACACCGGCACGCGCATCGCCTGACCGAACGGCGCCAGCCGGTCGAGCTGCTGGACGTTGTCCAACGTGAGTTCCGCGAGATCGACGCAAGCGTCGATCTGGATGAGGGGATGGAACGCCCCCTCGGGAAGCGCGTCCATGTAGGCGCACAGGCGCTCCGCGAACAGGGGCAGCTTGTCGGCGGGAAGCGTCACGCCGACCGCCGCCTCGTGCCCGCCGAAGCGCGTGAGGATGTCCGAGCAGCTCTCCACCGCCTTGAACAGGTTGATCTGGCCCACGCTGCGGCCGCTGCCGCGCGCCTCGCCGTCCTCGATGGTGAACAGCAGGCACGGCACGCCGTAGATGCCGACGAGGCGGCTGGCGACGATGCCCTTGACGCCTTCGTGCCAGCCCTCGCCCGCCACCACGAGCGCGCGCTGGCCGTGGTACTCCTCCGCGGCCTGGGCTTTCGCGATTTCCGAAAGCTCCGCTTCGATGGCGCGGCGCTCGTCGTTGATGCTCTCGAGGCGCTCGGCGCAGCGCACCGCCTCGTCGTAGTCGTCGGTGAGCAGAAGGTCGAGCGCAGGCTGCGCGTCGCCCATGCGGCCCGCCGCGTTGATGCGCGGGATGAGCGAGAAGCTGAGGTTGGTGGAGGTGACCGGCTTGCCGGCCGACCCGCTCGTGCCCAGGAGGGCGGCGATGCAGGGGCGCGGCGCGGCGTTGATGCGCTCGATGCCGTCGGCGACCAGCGCGCGGTTCTCGTCGACCATGGGCATGAGGTCGGCCACCGTCCCCAGCGTCGCGAGGTCGGTGTAGCTGCGCCAGAGGTGGGGGTAGCCGAAGCGGCCGCCCAACGCTTGGACCAGCTTGAGCGCCACGCCGACGCCGGCCAGAATGGTGCTGGGACAGGACGGGTCGGTCTTGGGGTCGGCGACCGGCACGTTTTTGGGGACGAGGTCGGCAGGCTCGTGATGGTCGGTGACCGCCACGCCGACGCCGCGCTTGCGCAGCAGCTCGACTTCGGCAGCGCAGGCGATGCCGCAATCCACCGTCACCAGGAAGTCGGGATCGAGCTGCATGACGCGCTCGATGGCGGGCTCGGTGATGCCGTATCCCTCGTCGGAACGCCGCGGGATGAACGGCAGCGCGCATGCTCCCAGCGCGCGCAGACCGCGCGTGAGCACCGCCGTCGCCGAGATACCGTCGACGTCGAAGTCGCCGAACACGACGATGCGGTCGCCGCGCTTGATGGCGTCCTCGAGCGCGTCGGCGACGTCGGAGAGGCCGGGGATGCTGTAGGGGTCGCGCCAATCGCGGTCGAGCGAGGGCTCGAGGAAGCGCTGCGCCTGCCCGGGATCGTCGATGCGGCGCGCGACCAGCGTCGCCGCGATGAATCGCGGCAGCCCGAGATCGCGCTGAAGACGCGAAACGGCGGCGGGATCAGCCGCGTGGATTTTGAATCTGGCTGACATGAAACGACTCTGCCTAACATGGGTGGAGCTTGTTGTTTATCCGGACTATTGTCCCACATTAAAGCCGCCCTGTCATGACGGGGCGGTCTGCGGCGAGGAGCCTTGCCATGGACGGAGGACTCCGCCCCGACATGCGTGCTACACTAGCGCCGCGACGGAAGCAGAAGGGGGTGATCGCCTTGCCGTACGGGACGGCGCCGGACATCGAGCACTGGGAGGAGTCGACTTCGACGCGGCTTTCCGCCCTGATGCGCCGCGTCCGCCTCGCACGCCAGGACGAGGATCTCCTGGGAGCGGTCGAGCTCGTCCCCACGCTCTCCTACGGGTTCGGCGAATGGTCGGTCCGCTTCAAGATCGCCTGCCCCGAGGGCTCCTACGAACTGAAGGGCATCTCCGATTTCCTTCAGCGCATGCGCACGGGCGAGCGGTTCGCCTACGGGAAAAGACTCGCGTTCGCCCACATCCCCGAGATGCTGACCGAACGGTCCCGCGCAATCGGCAGGATGCTGGCCCACGCCGAAACGGCGCGCCGCAAGCGCGACCGGTGGACCGGCGAGCCGCTTCCCGGCGGCATCGGACGCGACCTGGCGCTTTCGCAAGGCGAGCTTATCGAGCTGCTGGACGCCCTCGAAGGCGGGGCGGTCGACGTCAAAGCGTCCGATCCACGCACACCCGCCCTCGCCCACGCGCAGGTGGGCGCCGCCGAACCCGGATTTCGCATCTCAATGGAGATGACGGAGGGAGGCGGGTGCCGCATCGAGGCGCCCGAGGAGGCGAGGCTCGTCCGTTCGGGAAGCCGCATGTACGTCTGGCGCGGCGACTCCTTCTTCAAATGCCCGGCGAGCTGGGCGCCGTGCGCCGAGTTCCTCGGCATCGCGCTCGACCCCGAGACGCGGCCGCCGTTCATCGCGCACGACGACCTGCCGCTGTTCTGCGCGACGTTGCTGCCGATTATCGAGCAAGCGCTCCCCGTCGACGTCCCGCCCGAGATCGAGGCGCTCAAGCCGCTTCCCTGCACACTGCGCTTCTATTTCGACCGCGAGCGCGACGCCGTCCTCTGCGAGGCACGCGCGGCATACGGCGACGAGGAGCTCCGCGTGGGAACCGACGACGCGCAGGGCAACGGCGGCACAGCGCGCGACGTCAAGCGCGAGGCGAAGGCGGAGGAGCTGGTGGAGCGCTACTTCGGCGGCGGCTGGCTGCCGGCAGCGGCGCGGCTGCCGCTCGACGACGAGGAGGGGGTCGCGAAGCTTCTGCTCGGCGGGCTGGCAGAGTTCCGCGCGCTCGGCGAGGTGCACGTCACGCCGGCGTTCGAGCGGCTCCTGCGCGACAAGAGCGTATGCATCACGTTCGGCGTGGCGGTGGCGGGCGACCTGCTCAACCTGACGGTCTCCGCCGACGACCTGCCGCCGGCGGAGCTGGCGGCGCTGCTGGCGAGCTACGGCAAACGCAAGCGCTACCACCGCCTGCGCGACGGAGCGTTCGTCGACCTGGCGGAATGCGAGCTGGCGCAGCTCGACCGAATCGCGCGGGATCTGGGCGTCACGCAGGCGCAGCTCGCATCCGGCAACGTCGAGCTGCCGAGCTTTCGCGCGTTCTACTTGGACGAGGAGGCCGACCTCGAACGCGACCGTTCGTTCGATCGCTATCTGGAGCGGTTCCACGCCGTCAACGAAGATGCCTACGCGGTGCCCCGGACGCTCGAGGACGTGCTGCGGCCCTACCAAGCGGAAGGGTTCCGCTGGCTCTCGGCACGCTGCGACGCGGGTTTCGGCGGCATCCTCGCCGACGAGATGGGGTTGGGGAAATCCCTGCAGGTCATCGCATTGCTGCTCGCCCAGCGGGAGACGATGGGGATGCAGGAGGCCGCAGCGGAGCCGACGGGGGCGGCTGCGGCGGAGCCGGCAGATGCGGGAGCGGGCGCCGGGCCGGCCTTGATCGTATGCCCGGCCTCCCTCGTGTACAACTGGATCGCCGAGTGCGCGCGCTTCGCCCCCGAGCTGCGCGTGCGGGCGCTCGCAGGGTCGAAGCAGGAGCGGACGCGGTTGCTGGCACTGGCGCCGAACGCGGATGCTGCGGATAGCGCAGGCGGCGATGGCGCCGCCGCATCCGCCACGCGCGAAGGCCGCAGCGAAAACCCGACTGCCCCTTGTCCCTACGATGCGCTCGTGACCTCGTACGACACGCTGCGCGTCGATGTGGATGCGATTGCGGCGCGCTCGTTCGGGTGCTGCATCCTGGATGAGGCGCAGTACATCAAGAACCCCGCGACCCGCATCACGCGCGCCGCCAAGCGGATCCGCGCGCGCCATCGGTTCGCCCTCACCGGAACGCCGATGGAGAACCGGCTGTCAGATCTGTGGAGCATCTTCGACTTCCTGATGCCGGGGATCCTGGGGCCCTACGCCCGGTTCCGCGAGCGCTTCGAGCTCGCCATCGCCGGCGGCGACGAGGATGCGGCGGCGCGCCTGCGTCGGCTTGTCGGGCCCTTCATGCTGCGGCGCCGCAAAGAGGACGTGCTGGCGGATCTGCCGGAGAAACTCGAATCGATCGTCTACGTATCCCTGGAGGGCGAGCAGCGAGATCTCTATTCGGCGCATGAGCAGCAGTTGCGCGAACGATTGACCGAGCAGAAACGCGTCAAGGGGGGCAAGGGCAGAGCCGTCCCCACGACGCCCGAGGCGCGCGCCGCCGCTGCAACAGCTGCCGCAGCAGGCGACGACTTCACCAAGCGACGGGTCGAGATCCTCGCCGAGATCACCAAGCTGCGCCAGATCTGCTGCGACCCCGCTTTGCTTTACGAGAACTACGCCGGACCGGCTGCGAAATTGCAGGTCATTGCGGACCTCGTCGAATCCGCCCGCGACGCCGGCGAGAAGGTGCTGGTGTTCTCGCAGTTCACGGGCTTCCTGTCGCTCATCGCCGAGCAGCTCGATGCGAGGAAGATCGCGCACTACTCCATCACGGGCACGACTCCCAAGCGCCGCCGCCTTCAGCTGGTCGACGCGTTCAACTCGGACGACGTGCCCGCGTTCCTCATCTCGCTCAAAGCGGGCGGGACCGGGCTCAACCTCACGGGAGCCTCGGTCGTCATCCACGCCGACCCTTGGTGGAACATGGCGGCGCAGGACCAGGCGACCGATCGCACGCACCGCATCGGCCAAACCCGCACCGTCACCGTGCAGAAGGTCATCGCAAAGGACACGATCGAAGAGCGCATCCTGAACCTGCAGGAGGCGAAGGCGTTCCTCGCCGATCAGGTGATCGGCGCAAGCGGCACCTCCCTCGCCGGCCTGACCCGCGAGGACCTGCTCGAGTTGCTGGGGTGACAACGCCCCGGCTTTGTCCCGTCGCCTCGAAGCGTGCTAAAACGAACGAATTCGCCGCGTTCGTGGAAAAATCGACGGTTTAGCGCGCCCGTTCCAGCCACAGCCTCTTCGGATCCCGACTCGCCAGGGGTTTCACACGCACGAAAGGCATGGACACACACCCCGGCGTTGGGCTGCCATGCTAAAACGCAGTTTTTTCAATCCGGTTGGCGATTATCGACGTTTTAGCGCGGTGCCGGGGCTTTTACACGCTCTGGACCTTGCGCCAAACGAGGTGCGCACCGTTGACGGGGGCGTGGATGGTGAGGATGCCGTCCTCAACGTGGGCATTGCGCTCCTGGGTCTGGCCCAGCCACGTGGGGTTCATGCTGACGTTCATCGTATGGCGCACCGTCACGTCGCCGGTTTCGGGATCGAGCGCCGCGATCTCATAGCGGCCGGCGTACGCCATATACCCGTGCGCCGCAGCGGCCATCTCCTCCGGCGTGCCATCGTGCAAATCGCCGCTCGCATACGCGGGGCGCCCCGTCGCCATCTGCTGCGCGGACACGTAGCCGTCGGGCGTGTACATGAGGAACCCTTTGCAGTCCTCGCCAAGCGGATAGACGCGCTCGCCGTCCTTCTCCAAGTAGTACTCGACCATCTCCCAGGTGCCGACCAGATCCTCCGGTTTGAGCATGCGATCCCCTTTCCCTTGGAACGTTCCTGCGCGGTATGGTACTCCGAAATACCGCGCATGGACAGGAGGAGCGCAGGTCGCGGAGCTTTTCGGAAAGGAGGTCGCACGTGCGCCTTCGCTATGCCGCGCTTCGAATGGGAGGAAGCACCCGTCCCTTTTTCTCATTCGATGCAGGCGCGCTACTCCACGCTCTTGAGGGCGCCGATCATGTCGATGCGATCGAGGGTGCGGTTGGTGATCGCGTCGACGATGAGGGCGAACACGAACGGCAGCACCGCGCAGATGATCATGCTGTACCACTCGATATGGGTGGGGAACGCGATGCCCGGCATGTTGAGCGAGCCGAGGAGCACGCCGCCCAGCGGCGGTCCGGCGATGAGCCCGAACACGATGCCGATGCCCGTGAGGATGAGCGTCTCCTTATTGACGTAGTGGTGCACCTCGCGACGGCGGAAGCCCAGCACCTTGATGGTCGCAAGCTCGCGCTCGCGCTCGGAGATGTTGGTGGTCGACAGTGTGAACAGCACGACGAACGCCAGCGCCGCCGCCATCACGAGGATCACCGCGACCACGGTGTTGATCAACTGGAACGAACTGGCGAAGCTGTCCTCGAGCTCGCGCGTGCTCACGACGGACAGATACGTCGAATCCTGCGACAACTCGTCGGCGAAGGCGGGGCCGTCCACGCCGTCGGCAAGCTGGACCAGCACCGCGTTGGGCTCGTAGGCGCCCGCGCCGAACAGATCCTCGTACGCTTCCTCCGACAGATACGCGTAGTTGCCCAGATACGATTGCGACACGCCGGCGACCAACGCGTCGCGCTGCTCGAGCGAGCTGTCCTGCAGAACCGCAGATCCTCCCTGCTCGAGGCCGAGCACCTGAGAGGCGTTGTTGGTGACGAGCATCCCCTCGTCGGGAAGCTCGAGAGGGGATCCGGAAGCGTCCGCCATCGCGATATAGCCTTCAAGCGCCCCGCCGTCGGGAACGACGATGATCTGGGCGTCCACCGTGCTCTCGCCGTTGCCCACCTCGCCGGAGTCGACCAGCGCGCGCGTCAAGGAGGCGACCTTGCCGTCGGCGGACAGATCCTCGGCGACCTGCTCCAAATCGTCGGCGTCGACGACCGCCATGATGTCGTACCGGTCGATCGATTCGTACTGCTCGGGCGCCATGAGGGCGACCGAATCCTTGATGACGAACGCGCAGACGATGAGCGCGGTACAGCCCATGATGCCCGCCACCGTCATGAAGAAGCGCTTCTTGTAGCGGAACAGGTTGCGCGCCGTCACCTTGTTGAGGAACGACAGGCGCTTCCAGACGAAGCGGATGTGCTCGAGGAAGATGCGCGATCCGAACTTGGGAACCTTGGGACGCAGCAGGTCGGCGGGCGTCTGATGGATCTCGCTGCGGCACGACAGGAATGCCGATCCGCCAATGGCGACGACGAACAGGAGGATGCCGAGCACGCCGCTTGCCACGTTGTAGACGATGGGATAGCCGGGCAGCACGTACATCACGTCGAACACGGTGAACAGGAACAGGGGCAGCAGCACGAATCCGAACACGTTGCCGATGATGCCGCCGATGATGCACGCCGAAAGCGCGTAGATGAGGTACTTCGCGTAGACCTGGTGCTTGGCGAAGCCGAGCGACTTGTAGGTGCCGATCAGGCCGCGCTGCTCCTCGACCAGGCGCGTGATGGCGGTGAGGCTCACCAGGATGGCCACGATCAAGAAGATGATGGGGAACGCCGTGCCGAGCGCCTCGATGGAGTCGGCGTCGCTCTCGATGGAGCTGTAGCCCGAAAGCGACGAGCGATCCTGGATGTACCAAGTGGCGGGCTCGATGCTCTCGACCTCGGCGCGCGCGTCGGCAAGCTCGGCCAGCGCGTCTGCCTTCTCGCGCTCGTAGTCGGCACGCTGCTCTTCGAGCTCGCGCTGGCCGTCCTCCAGCTCGGCGGCTCCGTCGTTCAGCTCGGCCTGACCGGACTCGAGCTCGGCCCACCCGCTGTCGATCTGGGCCTGGCCCGCGTTGAGCTGCGCCCAGCCGTCGTTGATCTGGGCTTGGGAGGCGTCGAGCTGGGCTTGGCCATCGACAAGCTGCTGCTGGGCCGACTCCAGCGTGGCGCGCTGGGCGTCGAGTTCCTTCTGGCCGGCTTCGAGCTGCGCCTCACCGGACTCGAGCTCTGCCCATGCGGATTCAAGAGCAGCGGCACCGGCAGCCAACTGCTGCTCGGCAGCTGCAACCTCGGCCTCGGCTTCCGCCAGCTGCTGCTCGATGGCTTGCACCTCCGCGTTTCCGCGCACCATCTCCTCGGCTGCGTCCATCTTTTGCGCACGTTGCTGCTCGAAAGCGGCAAGGGCCTGCTCCTGGGTCATCCCCTGCGCCACCATGCCGGCGATGATCATGTCCTTGTTCTGATCGAACTGGGCGGCAACCTCCTGGCGCGCCGCCTCGACTTTCGCCTCGATAAAAGCCCGGCCGGCGGCGATCTGCTGCTTCCCCGCTTCGATCTGGGCTTGGGCGCCCGGCAGCGCCTCATCGTAGGCAGCCTGCTGCCGCTCCAGCTCGGCGCGTCCCTCGACCAATGCCGCTCGGTTGGCGTCGATCTCGGCCTGCGCCGCCTCGATCTGCGCCAAACCGTCTTCAACCTGAGCCCGGTTGGACTCCAGCTCGGAACGTCCCGAATCGATCTGCGCCTGGCCGTCGACGAGGCTCTGGCGATTCGCGTCGATCTCGGCTTGGCCGTCGATGAGCTCCTGGCGGCCGGAGTCAAGCTCGGCCTGGCCGTCGGCCAGCTCGGCGCGGCCGTCGTCGATCTCCTTCTGGCCGTCGGCGAAGGCCTGCTCGGCCTCGTCGAAGCTCTCCTGGGCCTCGCGCTCGCCATCCTCGACCTGCTCGAGCGCATCTCCGATCACCTCGTCGGTGCGCGCCTGCGCGCGCTCGTCGGAGACCGCATCGATGCGGTCGGTCACCTGGGACACGATGTCGTCGTATTCGTCGCTGTAGCATAGGACCTCGTCCGCGCCGACGAGCCGCACGTAGGCGACCGCGAACGTGTAGGCCACCACATCGTCCTGCGTGACGAAGAACGCGTAGTCGGAGGACGACGCCGCGCGGAAGCTCATGCTGCCTTCGGCATTGTTGACCTCCATCGGGTCGATCACCGCGCCGACGATCGTGTAATCGCGGCGCTCGAACACCTCGTTCGCCTCATCCTCGGCGTCCTCGATCGTGAGCGTGTCGCCGATCGACGCACTCGAATCCTTCAGATAGCCCCTGGTCACCGCTACCTCGCCCGCAGAGTCGGGCAGCTCGCCCTCGACCAGATAGGGCTCGTTGATCCCCGAATCGGAAAGCGCCTTGACATCGACCGAGGCGCGCTCGCCTGCGACCTTCACGTGGGCGGTCTCCGCATAGCCTCCCTCCGCGTGCGCCACGCCCTCGATCCCCGCCAGCGTGTCGACATCGTCCTGCGTGATGCCCAGCGTCGATAGGACGCGCATGTCGAACAGCTGCTGGCTGTCGTAGAAATCGTCGGCAGCCGCGCGCAAGTCATCGCAGCCCGCCTTGAGGCCCGAGAACATGGCGGTTCCCAGGATGGTGATCACGACGATGGCCACGAACCGTTTTAGGTTCCCCCTGATCGTGCGAAGGATGTCTTTACGGAACGCGGCGTGCATCGTCTACCACTCGATGTTCTCGATGGGCGTGGGATTGGGGTTCTGGGTCTGATCGATCACCTTGCCGCTCTTGAAACGGATCACGCGATCGGCCATGTCCGCCAGCGCGGCGTTGTGGGTGACGATGATGACGGTCATGCCGCCGGTGCGGCACGTGTCCTGCAAAAGCTTGAGGATCTGCTTGCCCGTGTTGTAGTCGAGCGCGCCGGTGGGCTCGTCGCACAGCAGCAGCTTGGGGTTTTTGGCGAGCGCGCGGGCGATCGACACGCGCTGCTGCTCGCCGCCGGAAAGCTGCGCGGGGAAGTTGTCGAGGCGATGGCCCAGCCCCACCTGGCGCAGCGTCTCGGCGGGATCGAGCGAATCGGGGCAGATCTGGCTCGCCAGCTCGACGTTCTCGAGCGCCGTCAGATTGGGCACCAGGTTGTAGAACTGGAACACGAAGCCGATGTCGGCGCGGCGGTATTCCACCAGCTCGTCGCCGGTGAGCTTGGCGATGTCGCGTCCCGCCACGAACACCTCGCCCGACGTGGGCGAATCCATGCCTCCCAAGATGTTGAGCGCGGTCGTCTTGCCGGCACCCGACGCGCCCAAGATGACGGCGAGCTCGCCCTGCTCCGCCTGGAACGTGGCGCCGTCGAGCGCGTAGACCGCCGCGTCGCCCTCGCCGTACTGCCTCACGACATTCTCAAAGGAAACGTAGGCCATTGCGACCCCTTCCGTTTCTCGCTCGTCCGATCGGCGCACATCACTGAACAACCTGTTGTGCGATAATCCGAGTATAGGGTTACCTCGGGTGGCCATCAATGCACAACCTGCGGCAAGGTGTCGAATGCCGCGCGGCTTCGCGTCGAGACGAGGAGCGATCATGGCGAACAAGCAACCCGCCGTCACCGAGCAGACGAAGACGAACCTGCGACGCGCGTTCTGGCAGCTTTACGAGCAGAAGCCGATCCAGAAGATCACCGTCAAGCAGATCACCGACCTCGCCGGATACAACCGAGGGACGTTCTACCTGTATTTCAAAGACGTCTACGACCTGCTCGACGACATCGAGAACAAGGTGCTCGAGGTGATCGGCGGGATGATGAGGGATCTCCTCCCGTCCGACGGCCACATCGCGGATGCCGCCCAGCTGCACGGCGCGCCCGGGTTCGAGGCAGCTATGACGCCGCTTGCCCAGGCGGTCCGCATCTACGGAAGCTACGCGCGCGTGCTGCTCAGCGACCGCGGCGATCCCCGGTTCAAGGCGCGATTCAAAGAGATCGTCTGGCCGCCGCTCAAACGCACGCTTCCGATCAAACGCGCCCATTCGCCCAAAGAGGAGCGCGTGACGAAGGAGTACTGCATGGCCGGCTTGATCGCGGCGATCTGCGCGTGGCTCGACGAGGACGATCCCCTGCCCGTCGACGCGTTCATCGCGCTTCTGAGCAAAGACCTGGTGGGCAGCGCGGGCTAGTCTGCCAGGATCGCCTCGATCAGCGCTGCCACGTGGATGCTGATGGTGTCGAGGCACGGCACGCAGGTCACGCCGTCGTTGAGGATGAGGGGCAGCTCGGTGCATCCCAGCACCACCGCTTGGATGCCCTCCGCATCGCGCATGCGGCGCACCACGCTCGCCAAGCCCACGCGGGTGTCCTCGCGCAGGATGCCGAACTCAAGCTCCTCGGAGATCTTGCCCGCCACGTAGCGTCGATCGTCGACGGACGGCGTCACGAGCTCCATGCGCGCTTCGGCGAACGCACGATGGTAGAAATCGCCCTCCATCGTCGGAGCGGTGCCGAGCAGACCGAGCTTTTCGAATCCGCGCCGCCGCGCCTCGTCGCGGCAGGCGTCCACGATGCTGATCAGGGGGATCGGAGATCGCGCCTGCAGCTCGTCGAAGACGATATGCGGCGTGTTGGCGCACAGGGCGCCCACCTCGGCACCGGCGTTCGCGATGCGCTCGATGGCGGCGGAGAGGTAGTCGGCGAGCTCGTCCAGGCGGCCTTCGCTTTCGAGGCGCAGCACATGGAACACGTCCACGCTCTCGATGCTCATGAGAGGGAAGCGCCCAGCGCGGTCATGCACGCCATGCACGATGTCGTGGTAGTACGGGATCGTCGATTCGGGGCCCATGCCGCCGATCAAGCCGAGCTTTTTCACTTTGCAACTCCTCTCAGCAAACGCGATCTCACCTTGCTCGCCCTGTCAGCGAGGCTTTCCGTGGTGCCGGAGATTCGTCCGATCGCGGGGGTGAAGCGTACTTCGGTACGCGAGACCCCGGGATCGGGCGAAGATCCGGTGCTGCGGAAAGCCGCAGCGTCGGCAGGTTCCGCCGTTCGGAAGAACGGCGGAACTCAATACGGTTCATCCAGGTCGGCGTGGGCTTGCGCGTCGGCGTCGAGGAGCATGAACTTGCCCTGGCGGTAGCGGTCGAGCGCGACGAGGGCGATCATGCCCGCGTTGTCCCCACATGCCGACAGCGGCGGCATGATCAGGCGGACGCGCATCTTGGCGCACAGCTGCTCGTACGAGGCGCGCAGCACCGGATTGGCCGCCACGCCGCCGCCGAGGCAGAACGTGCGGGCGCCGGTGAGCTGCAGCGCCTTCTTGGCCTTGGCCACCTGCACGTCCACCACCGCCTGCTGGAAACTGGCGGCGATGTCGGGGATGTTGAGCTCGCGTCCGGCGGCGCGCTCGTTGTTGATGTAAGTGACCACGGCGGTCTTGAGGCCGGACAGCGAGAACCGCAGATCGCCCGAATGCAGCATCGCGCGCGGGAACGGGATCGCATCCGGATCGCCCTGCGCCGCCGCGCGCGAGATCACCGGACCGCCGGGATAGCCCAGGCCGAGCGCCTTGGCCACCTTGTCGAACGCCTCCCCCACCGCATCGTCGATGGTGGCGCCGAGCGTTTCGTAGTCGCCCCAATCCTTCACGTGCACGAGCAGCGTGTTGCCGCCCGACACCAGGGATGCGACCATCGGCGGCTCGAGGTCGGGCGCGCCGATGCGATTGGCATACAGGTGGCCTTCGAGATGGTGCACGCCGATGAGCGGCTTGTCGGCGGCCCATGCGGCGCCCTTCGCGAACGCCACGCCCACGACCAGCGCGCCCAGCAGGCCGGGAGCGTAGGTCACGCCCACGGCATCGAGGTCGTGCCAGGTCAGCTGCGGCACGCCGAGCACCTTGGCGGCAGCCCCGAAGCACTCGTCGCACACGCCGCAGATCGCTTCGATATGCTTTCGGCTGGCGATCTCGGGCACCACGCCGCCAAAGCGTGAATGGAAGTCGATCTGGGAAGCGACAACATCGGCAACGAGATTGCCTTCGCCGTCGACGATGGCCGCCGCCGTCTCGTCGCAGGACGACTCGATCGCCAGGATGAGGGGATATCTCGTTCCGCCGGCCTGCCGGCCGTCGGAACTGCTCGACGCTGCGGCTTCCCCCGGCGCCCAATCTCGCGGCGATGACGGAGGCTCGCCTACCGAAATAGGCTTCGCCTCCGCCATCCCCACGATCTCGGGTGCCGGGGAAACCCTCGCTGACATTACGAACGACATGGAGCTTTCGACGGAGCGGCACGTCGCGGAGTCTTCGACGGCCTCTCCGAGCCCCGCCTGCGCCCGCAGCTCTTCCTGGGAATGCAGAGCATTGTCGATCTGGAGCTCCATACCGGCCACATCGTGATGCGCCAGCGGAAGCGGACCCTGCATGATGAGGGCATCCTCACCGTCAGAGTAGTAGCGCGGACGTTTTCCGAGCGACTCGAAGTCAAGCGCCCGATAGAACGCCTGCGCCCCTTCGTTGCCTGCGCGAACTTCGAGCGAGCATGTGCGCGCGCCCAGATCGCGCGCATCGGATGCGACTCGCGAAAGCAGCTCGCGCGCGATGCCGTGACGGCGCCATGCGGGATCGACCCCCACCTTGAGGATCTGCACGTCCCCGTCGACGATCCATCCGCCCGCGTAACCGATGAGCTGCAAGTCCGCGGAGGGGTTGGCGGGAGAGAACGAACCTTCCCTCTCGTTCGCAGCATCGAGCGGTTCCGCCGACTGGCAGGCCGGCGGAACGCAATACGCAGCCCACCAGGTGCGATCACTGCGCGGAAGCTCGTCTGCCACCAGGCGCTCGTTCCAGGCATCGCTGCCCATGACGCGCGCCTCCAGGGCGGCAACCTCGGCAGCATGCGCAGCATCGAGCGGCTTGTAGGTGATGCCCGCCGCATCGGGACGCGCGTTCAGGATGGCAGAATCGTGCATGGTCGCACGCTGGTCCCGGCGCAAAGCGATGTCTTGCACGCCCGTGCGCAGATTCTTAGGGTCGTTTTTGGCCAAGCGAATGCGCTCGTTTTCCTCCGCATCCGAAAGCCGCGTGTACACCGGCAGAGCGAACGCAGGGTTATGCCGCGCCGCGTCGAACGGATCTGCCTCCCCCGCCCGCCAAAGCGCCTGGACGGCAAGCAAGAGCCCACGCCCCGTCGGCTCCCACAATTCCTGCGGGAGAACCGCGCCAAGAGGCGAAAGTAGCTCCTCGTATTTGACCAGCGCATCGCCAGTCACATGGTCAATCATGGAGGCGTCGGGGTCGGAGGCTTCTACAGAGCGCTCTGCGCCGTCCGACAGATATTCATCCGCAACCTCAACCGCCTTGACAACGCGGTCCGCCTCCAAACGATGCGCACCCGCATCGTCTACCCAGTAGCGAACCGGATAGACCTCTTTGCGCATCGCGTCCGCCGCAACCAGCAACGAGCCGCGCACGCCGGCCTCCCACGCGTTCCAAGCAACCGCATCCAACGTCGAGAACCCGATAAGCCCCACGCCCAGCGCCGACGCGACGCCTTTAGCGGTTGCCATGGCAATGCGCACGCCGGTGAACGATCCGGGGCCGCGCCCGCACGCGACGCAGGTCAGAGAGCCGCGCGCAATGCCGCTGTCGGCAAGCAGCGCGTCGATGCGGGGAAGCAGTTGGGTGTTTGACGCGCGATGGGCGCGCACCTCGACAGTGGCAACAGGCGTGATCGTTTTTGCGGCAGGGTCAAGCGCGCCCACGCCGATGGAGACAACCTCGTTGGCGGTATCGAAGGCCAGCATATAGCGCGGCGCCGCATCCTGCAGCGGGCGCACGTCAGCAGCGCCCGGTCCCCCCGCCACCACTAGCCGGCCACTTTCATCAGGCGCGATTTAGAATCCGATGCCCACACCTTAAGAATCGAGCGTGCCCGCACGCCGAACGCATGAGCCTTGATAGTACGCGCGCCGTCTTCGTCGACGGAAATCCGGATTTCCAAAAAACCGAACGGCATCGCCTCGGGAAACTTCGAACCCCACTCGACAAACGACACGCCATCGCCTTCGATCGTGCCGTAAAAATCGATGTCCTCAAGCTCGTCGGCGTCGTCAAGGCGGTACAGATCGAAATGGTACAGCGGAATGCGCCCGCCGCCATACTGCAGCAAAATGTTGAACGTCGGGCTGGTTACCGCCGCGCTAATGCCCAACCCTTCGGCAATGCCCTGCACGAACTGGGTCTTTCCCGCGCCAAGGTCGCCTTCAAGCAGAACGACGTCTCCTTCATGCAAATACGGCGCCAACGTCAAGGCAAGCTGTTTGGTAGCCTCGGGCGTGGCGGTTTTGCGCATATATGTTAGTCCGTTAGCCATGCTTGTCATGATACGCCAGCGCGCAAGCGCCAAGGCGCGCCGTTGCCAAACCTGCACGAATAGACCGCGCACGGCCATGTCCCAACACGCTTCGCGCGTCGACATGCAAACTTCGCGCGCCGACAGGCAAAGCACTGCACGTTCTACCTTGGATCCCCGATCTCTTTTGAGCCGCTCGCTGCGACGCTGGCTATGTCGGCAGCACGCACTCTGTCGCGCATAAGCCAGCTGAGCAGCACATACAAACCCACGGTCATCGGCACGGTCGTAAGGAAGGGGATGGGCAGGACCCCCGCCGTGTACAGCGCCGCATTCACCACCGTGACCGTCGTCAACGTGGCGACGCCGCGCCAGTTGACCTGCTCGACCGTGCGCAGCGTGATGCCGTACGATCCGATCTTCATGACGCCGCGCACCAGGTAGTAGTCGGTGATCAACAGCACGCACCACGATATCGTGAGGATGCTGCCGATGCTCATGAAGGCGTTCACCTGATCGAGGATGTCCGCCATGATGAAGGCGAGCCCGATGAGGTTGGCGATGACGACGGCGAGCGGCCAGCCCACGCGGATGCCGAAGAGGGAATCGATGAGGTTGGAGACGGCGTTGGCACCCCCGATGGAATTGGAGGTCTCCACCTTCATCTGGGAAAGGCAGATGATCGCCAGACCGACGCCGCCGGCGGCCAACACCAACGACACGCCGGGGTTGGTGATGGCGGCGTTGGCCGCCCCGGCGGCATCGTAGCCCTGCGTCGCGAAGTACGCTGAAGCCGTCGAGAAGCCGAAGAACGTTACGATGGCGCCGCATACGTAAGTGACGACCGCTGCGAGGCTACCGGAAAGCGAGATGGGGATGAGGTCGGACCTCTTGCGGGCGAAACGCGTGAAATCCGCCGCAAACAGCGCCATGAGACCCGATGTCATGATGGAGTAATTCAGGCCGTAGGCGAAGCCGTGCGTCTCATCGACACCGGGCACCAATGCGCCGTGGGTGAGCGATTCCGCCAACTGGCCCTGCGATGCAACCAGGTAGATGACATATCCCATCACGCAGAACAGGGCGATCACGAACACCGCGTTCAAACGCGCGATCACCTTCGCGCCGAAAAGCGAAATGAAGACCCAGACGCAGGAGATCCCGATGAACAGCAGCCAGCGCTGCCACTGCTCATCCCAGCCGAACGCGAACAGGATCGCGTTGCCCAGCTGCACCGTCCCCACGGCAAGGACACCCACCAAAAGGAAAATCCACACCAGCGAGCCGACCGCCGAGCCTTTGGTCCCAAACACATACAGACGCGAGACCACATTGTTCGGCATGCCTTCCTTGAAAGTGATGTTGCCCACCAGCAACGTGAGAACGAAGCTCAGGACCACCATGATGACCATAGCGACCGCGCCCATGTGGCAGCCAGCATAGAACGCAACGATACCGCCGCCCATGAGTTTGGAAAGGCTCGAGACAACACCGGACAGGATTGCCGCGATGTCTACCCAGGGCAGGCGCTTGTCCTCGGGGACCTTTTCAAACAAGGAGACCTGCTCGGTCGCTGAGCCATGGGCGTGCCGCTCCGGCGCAGAACCTTCGCCGCCCGCGCTTCCGGACGGAGCACGCCCCATCGCCGGAGCCTTCACCTCGTCGGAAGGCTTCCCCTCGGGCCCCCTATCCCCCTTGAACCCCATTTCGATCATCCCCTAAGATCGTCCCGCAACGTCCGGCCAAAAAAGAAGGCCGTTCCGTCGGCAACGGATGGAAGAAAGGCCGGGCTTGCACCCGGCCCGGCAAGCAACGGCGCCCCATGGCGAGTGAAGAAGCGAAGTCGTCGACCGCGCTACCCATGGAAAACACAGCGCCTCGTGCGAAACCGTTTGGAGGGTCGGCTTCGCACGAGGGAGGGCATCGAATCCGGATGCACGCGAACGCAAGCCGAAACGAAGATGCGCTCCCTCGTGAGAAGCCGGCGGGACGGAGAGGGACGGCGTTTGTCGCCGACCGTCCCGCCGGTTCGAATCTGCGATTCGGGAAGGAGAGATGAAGATCGCCCCGAGTCGCAACAGGAAAGGGCTAAATGATACCCACCGTGGCCATCAGAATCATGACCACCAACGCGCACATGCCGGCGCCAATCGAGATGGCGGCGATGTGCTTGTAGGAGTTGCCGTGATTCAGACCCATTGCGGCAAGCATGCCGAACATGGCACCGGAGTTGGGCAGCGCACCGCCGATGGTCGCGGCAGTTGCGATGATCTTGGCCAGAGCGGCGGGATCGACGCCCGTCGCCAGGTAGGGATCAAGGAAGTTCGTGGCGATGATGCCAACGGCACCGGAGCCTGAACCCATCACGCCACCGAGAACAGCGGAAAGCGTTGCGGCGGAAACGTACGTGCCGCCCGGCATGTTGAAAATAGCGCCCTGGATAACCTGGAAGCCCACGGCGGCGGCGGCGACGGTGCCGACGCCGACAGCGGCGGAAGTGAACAGCACCGGGCCGAGCGCGTTCTTGGCGCCATTTCCCATGACGTCGCGCTGGCTGGGGATGTAGGACGCGAACAGGATCATCGAAAGCACGACGGCGATGATCATGGCGATGTAGACGATGTTGGCGATGCCGACGATCGAACCGCCGATGATAACGGCGATCAGAACGATGAGAGGCAGAAGAGACACAAACAGGTTCGGAATCTTCTTGTCGTCCTGCTGCTCGATCGCATCAGCTTCGGTGACCTCATAGACCTCGCCCTTGGCCTGGGCGCGTTTGAGGGCGAACTTGATGTAGAGGCACGAAACGACAATGGCGATGATGGAGCCCACAATGCCCATGATGGGGGCAGCAGTCATCGACACGCCGCAGCCGTTCGCCGCGTTGATCCAAGCGACGGCGGGCACGCCGGGGATCATCGCCATCGTGAACGAGCAGGCACCCAGCGTCCATGCGGCGCAGAACAGATGCCACGGTATGTTGCATTCCTTAAACATGGGGCGCGCCAGCGGGATCAGCGCGAACATGGCAACAAACATCGAGATGCCCGCATAGGTGAGGATCGCGCCGACGGCAGCAATGCCCAGAAGCACCAGATAAGCGCCCTTGGAGCCAACCTTGCCCATGATGGCATGCGCGATGGACTTGGCGGCGCCGGACTTATCCATGAACTCGCCCAGAATGGCACCGCCCAAGAAGATGAAGATGTTCTTCTGAACGAAGCCCGCCAAGCCAGTAACGTAGGACGACTCGTTGCCGACCATAGCGGCGGCGATGTCCATGCCGTTGGTAATCGCGATGATGATTGCCGTCACGATAGACGTGACGAGAACATTCCAGCCCTTCATGGCTGCGATAACAAAGAATACGAGACCGACAACGATGCCGGCAACCCCTATCCATTCCATAAATACCCTCCTTACAGATGGTCAATCGAATTCCGTCCCGGCGGCGCGATGCCGCCGGGACGGGAGACGCCCCTAGGCCATGTCGTTGCGCGTCGCGCGCATGAGGTCAATGACCGAATCGTGCTTCATGCGCAACTCGTCACGACCGATCGTTCCCTCGTCGAAAGTCTTGAGATCCTCTTCGCTCTCGAACATAGTGCCCAGATCGCCGCGCTGCTGGTTGAGCTTGATCGCCTCGTCGGGATCGTAGGGAAGCAGCTGCTTCTTCTCACGCGGGTTCCAGATAAGGAACGCGGGCTTGGTGGCATCGGGGCTCGGCATGCCCTCGCAGTAGCGGACGTCGCCGTACTTCTCGATAAGCTCGTCCAACGGACCGAAGTCGAACGCGCGCAACGGACAAGACATCGTGCAGGCAGGCTGCATGCCCTCGGCAAGGCGGTCGATACACATGTCGCACTTGCTCATCTTGCAGGTGGGCTCGTCGGTCGCGAACTTGGGAGCGCCGTACGGGCAGGCGTCGTAGCACTTGCGGCAGCCCGTGCATTTGTCCTGGTCGACCAGGACGGCACCGAACTCGTCCTCTTTGTACAGGGCGCCGCTCTCGCATGCTTTCACGCAGGCAGGATCCTCGCAATGGGCGCACGGGAACGCCAGGGAATGCAGGCGGATGTTGGGGAAGGTGCCACTTTCCCACTCGTAGACCGTCATCCATTTTTCTGCGCCGGGCTCAATCCCGTGCCAGTCCTTGCAAGCGATGCTGCACGCCTGGCAGGCGTAGCAGCGGTTCATGTCGAAGAAAATTCCGTACTGGGTCATCGTGATTATTCCTTCCCCTCGCCCAGCGCCTGGCGCACGCCAAGGGCGACGCTGGCGCCGCGCATGCCACCGCGCTCGGCTTCGCCGCCAAAGCCTTCCGCATCACCGTCGGCGACCTTCTCAACCTGCACGAGACCGGCGATAATCAGAGCGCCCAGGATGTGGGGCAGATGGCCGTCGTCGAGCAGAATGTTGCAGGCGCCGCGAACGTCCTGGCCGAACTTGTTCATCTCGGCCGTCTCGCCGTTGGTCTGGTACCACGCACCATGGTGGACGGCGGCAGTGCCCGGCATGCAGCGGTTGGTGACATAGGCGGTCAACAGCATTTCGCCGCGATCGCTGTATACACGGCAAAGGTCGCCGTCCTTGATGCCGCGCTGCTTGGCATCGACGCCCGAGATCCACACGGCGTGGCGGTAGCAGTCCTCGCGCATGAACGGGTTGTTGTCGTTGCTGGAATGCTGGCGATAAATCGAAACGGGCGTTACCAGAGACAGCGGGTAGTCCTTCGCCTTCGGGTTGTAGAAGCCGTCGTTCGAGGCGCTTCCAATGTCGCCCTCCACATAGCTGGGGCTCCACACCGGCATAGGCTCGATGTGCCCGCGCCAACGCGATTCGGTCATGTCGTGGGTCTTCACGAAGTTCGAGGAGAACTCGATCTTGCCGCTGGGAGTTCCGAATGGGCTCTCACCACGCTCGAGCATCAGCTTGAACGGGTAGTACGGCTGATCGATCTCGGTGCGAATGACGGGATGGGCGTTGAACTCCTCCCACGTCGGGCGCTCCTCGTAACCCAGCGCGAACATGAGCGCCTCGTTGTCGGCCCATTTCTCGAACGCCTCTTTGTAGATGGCCTCCTGGGCATCGACCCAGTCCTCCCACTCGACGTCCTTCATGCGCGGGTTGTAGCCCTCTACAACTTCGTCGCCCAGACGCTTGGCGATCTGCGTCCACACCCACTCGCGGGAGCGAACCTCGCCGGGGAAGTCGACACCGCGTCCGCAGAACGTGAAGTAGTTGCGCATGCCGTTAGGTCCGCTGACGAAACGCTGATGTCCGTACATGTACTCATCCATGCCCTCGAACTGCCACACAGGAGCGGGCAGGATGATGTCGCACATCTCGGCGGTCGGCTGGTTGAGATGCCACTGGAAGCCCCAGTTGAACTCGGTGTTTGCCATGCCGCCCATGCGCTTGTTGACGTTGGAGTGGTTGTTGGAGTAGTTATTGTCGAAGATGATCATCTCGACATGGGGCAGAGGGGAATCGTTGGTGGGCGAGCCGATGCGATGGCGGAACTCGTCCTCGCTCATGCGACCCTCCCAGTAATCGTCTTGGCAAGCGAGGATCTCGGTAAGGCAGTTGTTGTTGAACAGCACCGGGACCTTGTAGTCGCCCGGATTGCGATGCCAGTCGGCCCAAGGTGCCGGAATACGACCGGGCGTGGGCAAGCAGGCGCCGCTCTCGCAGCCGCCGGGACAGGCGATATTGCCCGTCATCGCCTGCAGGAGCATTGAAGCGATAGCGCTGTAGTCGCCCATATGGCGCTTCGCGCAGCTGTAGAAATACTGCAGGTGCACCGGCTTGGTGGTGCCGTAGAGGCGTGCGAACTCGCGGATGGTATCGGCGGGAACCGCGCAAATGGGGGCTGCCCATTCAGGCGTCTTCTTGATGCCGTCTTCGCCTTCGCCCATCACATAGGCACGCCACTCCTCAAAGCCCGTGGGCTCGACCCATTGCTCGACGAACTCGTGGTCGATGAGGTCCTCTTCGTAGAGCACCTGCGCAACCGCCAGCATCATGGCAAGGTCGGTGCCGGGGCGGATGGGAATCCACTGGTCGGCGAGAATCTCGGCGCTCTGCGTGTAGCGCGGATCGATGACGATGGTCTTGCAACCGTACTCGTGGGCGAGCTGCATGTAGTACGACGTCGGGCCGAACCACGCGACAACCGGGTCCATGCCCCACATGATGAACAGCTTCGAATTGAAGATGTCGGACGCCTCGAAGCCCGGCAGGGCGTCGGATCGACCCTGTGCGCAGCGCGTCAGATCGACGCCGAGGTGCAGCATCTCGCCGGCGGCGTGACCAGACGTGGAGTGCTCTCCCCACGCGCCGAAGCCTGCTTCCCACCACGGAGCCAGCGGGAAGCCGTTCTTTTCGAAGCTGGGATACTGGGAATGGAAGATGCCGTAGGGGCCGTACTTGCCCTTGATCTCCTTCATCTTCTCGGCGATGGTGTCAAGCGCCTCTTCCCAGCTGATCTGAACGAAGTAACCGTTGCCGGCGCCCTTTTTGCCAACGCGCTTCATAGGATGCAGAAGGCGCGTTTCGGCGTAGAGCTCCTTTTTCCAGGAATGACCCATGGCACACGGACGCATCTGGACGTTGCCCTTCCAGATGTTCTCCCAGCCGCAATCCTCGCGGCTGTCATTCTGGTTCACGGAGTCATCGGGCTCGATCGCGAAGATCTTCCCTTCTTTGACATGGCATTTGAGGACGCATGCCGAATCCCAGCAGCCGTTTGCCGGACAGGACGTGTAGAAGATGCTCTCTCCTTCGCGTCGGGCACGGCTGGCATCGATGATGGCCTGTTTGTCCATCAGCCCCTCCTTTTCGTTCCTCTCTCGTTTCACTGCACTGGAAAGCAGCGTATCTGCGCAGGCCGACGGCGCCGTCTGGCCGCCACGCAAACCCTACCGGTCCTGCACGTGGCGTCCCCCTTAAAGCGGCAGCGCACCGCTCTCCCTTGTGCCATGCGCTTAGTATGTCCCCCTGAACTGAGACGATGTATGTCGCTTACCGACTCGCCGAAGCAGTTTGCTGCCGATTGCGTAACCAGGAACTACATGTAGAAGTTCTTTGCAGCGTTTGTCAGAAATCCCGTCACCGAATTATGCTAATCCTCTGGACACGTCTGATCGCGAAGTGTTGAATGATGAAGTATCTGTACCTTGTTGGGGGCGTCTATCCGCCATGCGCCTGCCCAACAGCAGACAAACGCCCGCCCGCACAACCACGCCTGCGCCTTGCGCGGACACGGGGCAGGCGAGAACGAGAGGGGGAAGGACGGCCATGCTGTTCGACGAAGTCGAAGTGCTCTTGGTGCTTTCCGAATCGAAAAGCCTTTCTCAGGCAGCCGACAGACTGTACATGTCGCGTCCCGGGCTTTCCCAAAAGATCACCAACATCGAAAAGAAGTTCGGCACAAAGCTTTTCAACCGCACGTCCACGGGCGTGACGCTCACGCGTGCGGGAGAAACGGTGCTGCGCTTTGCGCGCAACATCGAGAACATGGAGCGCACGCTCGCCTCGCAGCTTGCCGCCATCGACGAGCATTTTGACGCCACGCTCAACATCGGCATGAGCTTTGCCGACGGCGTGGAGCTGCTGCCCGCCATCGTGGCCAAGTACACGGAGGAGAATCCCGGAACGCGCGTGCACCTTGACGGAGGGTACGAACCCGAGCTCATCGAGAAGCTCGACGACGGACGGCTCGATTTCGCCATCCTGGAGAACCAGCCCGTAGAGCCGCGCATCGTCAACGAGGTGCTGGGGTGCCGCAAGCTCATCTTCCTCGCCCCCGACAAGCCCCCGTACAACCAGATCGTCCACCCCGTCCCCGTCGAGACGCTGCTCGCCTGGCCCATGATCATCTACGAATGGAACTCGGGACGGCACATGGTGGGCAACCGGCATTTCCGCGAGCGCTACGGCATCTCGCTCGAGCAGCACAACATGGTGGGGCTGTTCGACACGCACGAGGCGATGGTCGAGGGCGTCAAAGCGGGTCTCGGCTGGGCAAGCGTGCCCGAATGCATCGCCGACCGGTACCGCAAGGAACCGGGCATCGTGCGCTTCAAAGTGAAGACCGAGCCCATGTGGTATCCCGTTACGCTCACCTGGCCGGCAAATCAACCCCATACCGAGGAAGCGCAAAGGTTCGCCGAGTTCGTGAAGCAGAACATCCCCAAGGGGTACTTCAACACCGAGCTGGAAGCGTACCTGCACTCCTGATGCCGCACGGCGGCAACCGCGCAACAGCAGCCCCGGCTCTGCAGCCCCTCGCAGCGCTCGCATGCGCTATCATGGGCGCGATAGAGGCGTCTACCCTGTCGAAAAGCGCGGCACGCTGCGTTTTTGCCGATCGGGAAGGACGCAGCGCCACCGCCGAAGGACAGGAGCACCCGTGAGCGAACAACGCATCGAAGCCGTGCTGGGCAACCTCGCCGCACGCGGCATCTCGCAGCTGCTGGTATGCGACCCGCGATCGATCCAGTATTTGACCGGCGCCTACGTCGAACCGGGCGAACGTTTTTTGGGGCTGCTGCTGCGCGCGGGCGCGCAACGTCCCACGCTGTTTTTGAACAGGCTGTTCGCCGCTCCTGCCGACATCGAGGCAGACGTTGTGCCTTTCGACGACACCGACGATCCGCTGGCACTGCTTGCAGAGCGCTGCGACGCCGACGCCGTGCTCGGGTGCGACAAGAACCTGCCCGCGCGCTTCCTCATCCCCTTGATGGAGCGCAAGGCGGCATCGGGTTTCGCGCTCGCCTCCGACGCCGTTGACGACGCACGCGCGATCAAAGACGAGCGGGAGCGCGCCCTGATGCGCGCCGCGTCCGCCGCAAACGACGCGGGCATGGCGCGGTTCCGCAACCTGGTGCGCGAGGGAATCGCCGAGCGCGCGGTCGCCGCGCAGCTGGAGGAGATCTACCAAAGCCTTGACGCGCAAGGCCATTCGTTCAGCCCCATCGTCAGCTTTGGCGCCAACGCCGCCGATCCTCACCACGAACCCGACGGCACGCGCCTCAAGCGCGGCGACGCGGTGCTGTTCGACGTAGGGTGCCGTATGGACGAGTACTGCGCCGACATGACGCGCACGTTCTTCTTCGGCGAGGCGGGCGACGAGCAGCGGCGCGTCTACGAAATCGTGCGCCAGGCCAACGAGGCGGGCAGGGCGGCCGTGCGCCCCGGCGCGCGCTTCTGCGACATCGACGCCGCTGCGCGCAAGGTCATCGAGGATGCCGGCTACGGCCCGTACTTCACGCATCGCTTGGGACACCAGATCGGCCTCGACGTCCACGAGCCCGGAGACGTGTCGTCGGCCAACGAGGCGCAGGTGGCGCCGGGGATGTGCTTTTCCATCGAACCGGGCATCTACCTGCCCGGGCGCTTTGGCGTGCGCATCGAGGACCTCGTCATCGTCACTGAGGACGGCTGCGAGGTGCTCAACGCCTACCCGCGCGAGCTGTCGATCATCGACTAGCTCCCCCGCTCCACGCATAAGGGCCGCACCCGGCATCGCATCGCGCTGCTCCGCGATCCGGGTGCGGCCCTTTTTCGCTCCAGCAGGCAACGTCGAGGGCGGAGCCCCGCCGCGCAGGAGCGGCTCCCTCGATGCAAACCATCGCACGCAGACACGAGCGCGCCTCTGCGCCGCATCGGCGGCGCGGCCTCGCTTCGTTGCGCGTACCGGGCGCTACGCTCGCTCAGCCGCGCCGAGCCCGCGCGCGTCGGCGATCGCGTGGATGATGTTGCGCCTCGACAGCGTGCCCACCAGCTTGCCGTCCTGCACCACCGGCACTTTTTTGATGCGCTTCTCTGCCAGCACATGACAGGCGTCGTCGATGGAGTCGCCTGCCTCCACCGTCACCACGCGACGGGTGGCGACGCTCATCACGCCCAGGTCAAGCAGATCGTCCAAGCGGGCAACGAAATCCCCTTCGTCAGAGAAGCGCACCAGCGTGAGGCTGGGATCGAAGAACGACAGCTCGTTTTTGCCCAGGTACGAGGCCACATCGCCATCGGATACAAAGCCCACCAGCACCCCCGAGGAATCTACCACCGGCACGCCGCTGGTGTCCGACTCCGCCATCACGCGCACCACCTCGCGCATGGGAGCGTCGGACGGCACGCTTACCGGACTGCGATCCATGGCATACGCAACCGTAAGCGGATCGGCGGCGACCTCGGACGCAGCGCGCGCGGCACCCGCGCGCTCCTTTGCTGCCTTTTTGCCGGGCTTGTCGCTCACCAGCGTGCACACCACGACAAATGCCACCACCAAAAGCGCCGTCATCACGCAAAACGCCAGATGCTGGCCAAGGTACTGCTGCTCGAGCGCGCCTGCCTGGGGAGCAAGCATGGGAGACAGCGCCGATATGGACACCAGAAGCGCCGTGCCGAACGCGCCCGCAATCTGGTTGAGCGTGTTGGACACGCCCTGGGCGTGCTGGATGACGCTGTTGTCCAGCGAGTTGACGCCCCAGGTGTTCAGCGGCGTCATCATGGTCTGCAAGCCCACCACCATCACGGTGTAGACCGCCGCGACCGACAGGATGCTGGCATCGATTCCCAACGCCGCCATGCCGAACGCGCCCGCCAACGTCAGCACGCCGCCGGGAATCGCAAGCTTGCGCACGCCGTAGCGGTCGAACAGGCGCCCTGCGATGAACGACATGAGCGCGCCGAGCACCGCGCCCGGCAGCATCGCCACGCCCGACACGGTTGCCGAGTTGCCCAGCGTCCCCTGGATGAACAGCGGGATGATGACGCCGGTGCCCATAAGCGCCGCCTGGACGATGACGATCACGACAACCGCCGTGGCATAGCGGCGCGTGCGCAGGATGCCCACCTGCAGCATGGGCGTCTCCAGCTTAAGCTGACGGCGAACGTAGACGCCCATCAAGGCGGCACCCACCACGATGAACCCGATGGTAAGCGGCAGGTTGTCCGTCGAAGCAAAGGTCGACAGCCCGTACAGCAGGCACACCAAGCCGACGGTGGTGAGCGCCACCGACGGAGGGTCGAACGTGACGCGCTTGAACTCGCCGTAGTTTTTGAGCGCGGCAAAACCCACCACGACGATGAGCGCCGAGAGCACCGTCACGATGACGAACAGCGCGCGCCAACCCACCGAGTCGATGAGCAGGCCGGCAAGCGAGGGCCCAACGGCGGGCGCGAACCCGATGACTAGGCTGATGATGCCCATAGCGCTGCCGCGCTTCTCGCGCGGGAAGATCAGCAGGATGACGGTGAACACCATCGGCATGACCGCTCCCGTGCCCGCCGCCTGCAGCACGCGCCCAAGCAGCAAAAACGGGAACGAGGGGGCAACGGCGGCGCACAGGCTGCCCAGCGTGAACAGCGTCATGCCGCCCAAGAACAGCTGGCGCGTGGAGAAGCGCCCGATGAAGTACGCGGCAAAGGGAATGATAACCGCCTCGGTAAGCGAGTAGCCCGAGGTGAGCCACTGCACCGTGGTGGCGTCCACCCCAAGATCCGCCATGATGGCAGGAAGAGCCGGCGACAGCAGCGTCTGGTTGAGCACCGCAAGCACCGTGCCCGCCAAAAACACCGCTACCATAATCGTTTGCGTGCGCGTCAGTCCCATGCGACACCTCCGTAAGCGACAAGCCTTCTCTTACAGCGCCCCAAAAGCGCAAGAAGGCATAGTAGCAGCTGGATTCGCAAACGCAAGGGATCTGAGCGGGTTTTACCCAGCGGCAGGGCGTGATTCGACCGACGACGCGGCCGCCCGCAACGCAGGCAAAACCGATGCGGCGGCGCACCCTTCAGGCGCGCCGCTGCATCTGGAAAGAATCTAACGCCGCCGCTTTGCCGCCGCGGAAGCAGGAGCTTGGTCGCTACCGATTGCGGCCCGCCGTGCGCGCCGCGCAAGCAGCGATGCCGGCAGCGCACGCCACCACGCACGCGATCGGAAGCACAGGCGCCGCATCGCCCGTCGAGGCGAGGCCCTTCAGCGTGCCGTCCGCCTGCGGGCCTTCGTCAGCAGGCGACTGCTCGCTCGAGGGGGAGAACCGCGCCTCAAGCGCAACACCCCCCATCACCGGCGCCGCATGGGTCGCATCCGCAGAGACGAGCGCCCCCGACGCGTCGTACCAGCCCGCAAAGGCGTATCCCTGCGCAGGTGACGCTGTCCACGTCGCCGTGTCGCTCACGCGCACCGTGGCGCTCGCGCCTGCCTCGGCAAACGGAGCGGAGACCGTTGCCGTGCCGCCTTCGCCCGCCGATGCCGCAGCCGTGCGGTCAAGGCCGGAGAGCCGCGCCGCCGCCTCGTCGGGCAGCACGTAGACGCCTCCCCCGTCGCGTCGTCAACCGGTTCGTCCGCCTGCGCGGCGATCGGAACGAGGCCCACCGCCAGCACGATCGAAACCAGAAAGGCGATCCTGCGCGCAGCTCCTATGCGCGCGCCGGCTTTGCGCCCTCGCGCTTGCGCTGGCGCTCGAGCTGCTCTTCGCGGCGCTCCGCCTCGTCCAGCTTGCGCAGCTCTTCTTTGGTCAAACCCTTCCACGTGGGCTCGATGCCTTTTTTCTCGTCGCTCTTTTGCGCGATGAATCCGGGGAGCAGGTAGGCGATCCAGCAGATGATCGCGCCGTACAGGTTGACGCCGAGGAAGTTGGCGTAGTCGCCGCCGCCGATGTTCATGAACGCGAGCGTCTCGGGCCAGAACGTATCGACGACGCCCAGCACCATGCCGATCCAAAACGACAGCATAAAGCCGAGTTTGGTGGGTTTGACCCATCCGTGCGCCAAGAAGATCGGTCCCAACCCCATGATCATCGTGCCGGAGATGGTGGTCGCCGAGATAAGCGTGGCGCCCATGACCATCGGCAGGTTGCCGACGATGCCGAAGACGATCATGAACACGATGCCGATGATGCGGGGGCTCGTTTTGGGCGTGCGACCCAGGATGCCCGGCAGGTCGCGCGCGGTCAGCTTTGCCAGCGCGGTAAAGGTGGAATCCAACGTCGATCCGGCCGTCGCGATCATGATGACCGCCATGGCGAAGAACATCAGCACGCCGAAGCTTTGCGCCACCACGACGGGGGCGTCGCTTTCAAGCAGGATGTTGTTGAGGTACGCGTGAATGCCGATAGTGGAGAACAGCATGATGGCCAGAAATCCCAAAAGACCGGACGCAATCATGCAGCGCAGCATCTTGCGGGGACGGCAGATGAAACCGCGGTCGGTGAGCACCGCGTCATGGAAGCCGTACGAGAGGCACTGCAGCCCCGCTCCGATGATGAAGTCGACGCCTCCCTCAAGCGACCACACGCCCGAGGTCGCGATGGCCCCCACGCCGTCTTGCGGAACGATGTAGATCAGCACGAACACGAACAGCACGGCAAACAGGACGGTCTGCCCCACGTCGGTGGTCAGCGAGCCGCGCATGCCTCCCCAGCAGCAATACGCCACGGTGATCGCCGTGAACAGCAGGGCGGCGATGATGAACGGCGCGCTTCCCGAAGATCCGTAGTAGGCGCCTACGACCGAGGTGTTTGACCACACCTCGTTGAACAGGCGAACCAGAATCGCGGCGGAAAAGCAGAACGCCGCCGCAACGCCGTAGTGGTCGGTGAGAAAGCTCACCATGCTCTTTGCGCCGAACTTGCGGCGCAGGCGGTACAGCGCGTAGCCCGTCAACGGGATGCACAGCCAATACACCGCGTAGCCGATGCCGCCGACGATGCCGTACTCCGCGCCCATGTTTGCCGCATTGGTGACGGACTTGGCGAAGATCCACGAGATGAAGATGGACGCCGTGATCATCCAGCCAGCGGCTTCTCGGCCCTTTTTGTCCTCGCCGCGGAAAAACCCGCCAAGCGACACGGTCTTTGGCGACAGGATGAACATCACGATGCCATAGACCACGAGAAATCCCCAGAAAAAGATTCCGGTAGACAGATCCATACGATCCCGTTCCTTTCGATACGCATGCCAAAACTCGCAGGCAGAACGCAGGCGAACGTGCTCTCGCTCGATGCGGGCGCCCGACAGCTCTGTGCCGCACGGCGCGGTGCGGCGCTGACGGGCGCCTGTGGAGGGAGGAGCATCCCGCCAGAGGCAAGAGCGCCTTTGCCGCGCGTTCTCGATATCCGCGGACCTACTTTGGTTAGATTAATACACTTATTGGATTGTGTCTATCATTTGTTTTTGTGAAGCTCTTTTGAGCACCTAAACGAGATCGGCAACGAGAGCAGCGGAAGGGCTGATTCGAAGACTCGGGAAGCAAGGACGGAGAGCAGGCGTTCCGCGCGACGCGCTCCGCCCCGCGCCGAGCACCCCGCACTGCAAGCTCGCCTCGTTCTGAGCCGCGCCCCTTGCGGCCGTCTCCCCGCGAACGCACCCCCTGCCGCGCGACGCCCTGTGCGGAGCACCCCGCGTCGCGCGCTCACATCAAGAAAGCTCAGCTCCGCTGCACGAGCGTTCCTCCGCAGCTCGACCCCGATCCCGCCGTGCACGCATAGCAATGGTTGCCGAACGCAATGGCGCGCTTAAGCGGCCGCTCGGGATCCGCAGCGTAATCGAAAATCGTCGCCTCGCCGCGCGCATCGTGCGCAACGATGCCCAGCGCCTGGTTGAAATCGCAGTCGTACACGCTCCCGTCCCAGCCGACGGACAGCTGATGACGGCACATCATCCCCTCGCACGCCGCGGGATTGAAGCTGTCGATCAGCAGATCGAGATAGACTTCGAACGCGCCCTCGTCGATGAGGCTTGCGCCGTAGCGGCCGATCGGGTTGTTCGCCATGGCGAAAAGCTTGTCGAACGCTATGCCCAGATCGCCCAATCGGCGCCGGTACATCTCTTCGAGTTTGTCCTGGTCGGGAGGGAGCACAGGCTCTTGCGGGTTGAAAGCGACGTCCAAAACGTGAACGCCGTCGATGCCGTAGCCCCGTTCGTTGAGCTTGCGCATGATCGACAGCGTCTCGTCGAACGCGCTGCCGCCGCGCTGGGCGTCCGCCTGGGCTTCGAACACGTTGGGAAGCGACGCGACGATCTCCACGCCAAGCCGCTCGTACACGTCCATCATGCGGGCATACGCCGGATCCGCAAGGATCACCAGGTTTGACCGAACCATCACGCGCTCGACCGTCGACGCCGCCTGCTCCAGGAACCACTCGATGTCGGGATGCATCTCGGGAGAGCCGCCCGTGATGTCGATGGTTTGCATCCCGCGGTCGCGCGCGACCTTCAGCACCGCCTCGAGCACCGGACGGCTCATCGCCTCGGTACGCGACGGGTTCGACTCCACATGGCAATGCGCGCAGGCAAGGTTGCAGCGTGCGGTGATGTTGACCTGGATCGTCCGGGGAGCATCCTCGGTCGTCCGCCACGCGTCGTTGTCGAGCACGTCCTCGAAGTACAGCTTCCGTGCCAACGCAAGCCGAACGTCGCGCTTGGTCGCCCGCGCGGGCGCCCCCTGCTCGGCGCGACGAGCCGCCGCCTCGCGCCGTGCGGTCTCGCACGGGGAGAACCCACCGAGCAGCGAGTCTGCCAACCGGTCATCGGGACCGTTCACGATGCGATCGCGATACGAGATCGCCGCGGGGCTGCACTCGTCCCACAACTCGTCGAACCAAGCGAGGTAAGCGTCATGATCGTAGCGCACGGGCACCGCCTGGACCCACAGCCCGTCACGCTCGCAACCGAACAGCGCATCGGGATGAGGCGCCGGGGCGATGCGGACCGCAAGCCCGAAGCGCTCGCCACGGAAGTTGGGAAGCCCCGCCGCCCCGTTGTTGACGAACGCTCCGCGCGCAAGCGTCAGCGCCGCTGGGGCGCAGGTGTGCGTGGTGGTGAACACGTCCAAGTCGTTAGCTTCCATGAACCGGTCGAGTTCGTCTTGACGCAGCACGTCCTGCAGCGACTCGCGCGAGCAGTCCCATCCTCCGATGAGCTTTTCGTCGCCATGCGATATGCCCACTTTGCGCCCGGCGACCGACACCGTCATCACCGCAGGACGGTCGACGAGCAGCTCCTTGAGCTCAGGATGCTCGTCGATGGCGATCGAAAGCATCTTGTGGATGCGGTTGGATCGGCTGACCGACTCGTCCGACGTGCAGTCCGGGTACGCGCATCCGCAGCCGACGCCCACATCCACTTGACGACGCAGCTCCGCCTCGACGTTGCCCACCAACGGAACGAAGCGTGCGCCGGCATCGGCGACCGCCCGCTCGAGCGCGGCGAAGTTATCGGCGGTTTTATCGAACCAGTGCATGTCCCCGTTGAAGACGACCAGGACGTCGCCGTCCTCCTGCGCCGCCATCGCCTTGATCGCGTCGAGCGCGAAGGGGTTGCCGTACAGGCCGCCCACTACGTAGAGCACGTCGCACGACCGCTGCGGAGCTCCGGCGAACGCGTCGGTCGGGATGTGGTAATCGACCGGGCATACCCGACCCGCGTCCTTGAACAGACGGCGTTTGGACCCCGGCGCTGCGCAGGAAGACATCGGCTCCCCTCTCCCTCTGGCTTGCTACGATTCCGCTGCTCCCTCATATAATGGAGCGTATCAACTATTTGATACTATCTTACGCAGTTCGCCAGAGGGTGGCAAGAGGCGGATTCAACGCATCGCTGCGCCCTCTTTGCGGCAGCCCCGCCATGCGGCGCAGCCCTTGCCTCGCGCTAGCACCCGCGCGCGGCGTTTCGGAGCGCTAGCGGCGCGCCAGACGCTCGGCCGCAGAGACCACGTGGTCGAGCGTCACCGCGGTGGTGACCGAGCCGATACCTCCCGGGACGGGCGTGATCGCGCACGCGACGTCGTCAAGGGAGGACGCGTCCACATCCCCGCACATATCTCCTTCGTCGGTGAAGTTGACGCCCACGTCCAGCACCGTCTGGCCGTCGCGGAAAAACTCGCGGCCAAACGCGCGCGCTCGACCGGTGGCGCACACGACGATGTCGGTGCCGCGGCAGATCGACGCCGCGTCGGCAGTGCGCGAATGGCACAAGGTCACCGTTGCGTCGCGCGCAGTCAGCAGCAACGCCAACGGTTTGCCAACGACAAGGCTGCGCCCCAGCACCGCCGCCCGCGCGCCGCGGATCTCGACGCCGTAATGATCCAGAACGCGCAGGCACGCCTCCGCCGTCGAAGGGGCAAACCCCTCGCCCGCGCCCGCAAGCGCACTCGCGAGCGACGCGCGCGTCACGCCGTCAACGTCTTTTGCGGGCGCGATGAACTCGCAGGCAGCCGCCTCGTCAAGATGCGCCGGCAAAGGGCGAAACATCAGGCATCCGTGCACGGCGGGATCGTCGGACAGGGCGCGCATGACGACCCCCAGCACGTCTTGCGAGACGTCGGCGTCGAGGGAGACCGTCTGCACCGCAACGCCCGCGTCCGCAGCTCGTTTGAGAAGGGTGCGCTCGTAAGACAGATCCCCCGGATCGCTCCCCACGCGCACGACCGCAAGCGTCGGAGCGATGCCGCGCGCCCGCAGCGCATCGGAGCGCGTGCGCGCATCCGCGATGATCGCATCGGCAACCGGTTTTCCCCTAAGCAGCTCCGCCATACCGCTCCCTTACTGCAAATAGCCCATGACCAGCGATGCGACGATGTCCGAGCGCATCTGGGCGCTGATCATCATCTCGTTCACGCGAGCGCGGTACCGCAGCGCCCGCTCGGGGTCGGTCATGCTGTCAACGTTCAGGAATATGTTCATGGCCGCGGAGACGAGCGCGCCGCGCGCGAGCACCGCCGCCGCACCCGCGTCGGACACCGCCAGCTTGCTGCCGTGTCGGGCCAGGTAATCCGCCTCGTCGATGATGGCGGAGCAGGCCTCCATGATCTCCAGCGGGATATCGCACGCCGGGCCCAGCGCCTCTTGGATGGCGGCTTGGCGCGCCGCCGCCTCGTCCTCGGTGCCGCGCGGCATGCGATAGGCGCGGTTGAGCGGCAGATACGCATCGGCATCTGCCGCCACCAGCCCCAGCAGCTTCGCGCGCAGCTGCGACAAGCGGTCGATCGAAGCGAGGATGCCCTCCTGCTCGTCGGCGTACTTCGGCTTGCCCACGGCAAGGTTGCCCACCATGGCGGCCAGCGCCGCCGCCAGCGCGCCGGCGTACGCGCTCGCCCCGCCGCCTCCCGGCGCGGGCTCGGCGGAAGCGAGCTTCTCAAGGAATTCAGTGTCGAGGTTCATAGAGTCCCTTTGCCAAAATGAGAAAAAGTGACTGTCCCTTTTTCTCACTCCGGTGCCCCGGATTCGCGAGATCGCGAAGGCGGGGCACCGGAGAAAGCCTCAGCGGACAAGGAGCGGTTTGCTCGTTAGAACAAACCGCTGATCTTGCCGGTTTCGTCGACGTCGATCTTGAAGGCGGCGGGGGTCTTGCCCAGGCCCGGCATCGTCATGATCGAGCCGGTCAGCGCCACCACGAAGCCGGCGCCGGCGCTCACCTTGACCTGGCGCACCGTGATGGTGAAGCCGCGCGGCGCTCCCAGCTTGGTCTGGTCGTCGGAGAACGAGTACTGGGTCTTAGCCATGCACACGGGCATGCCGCCGAAGCCGAGGCTCTCCAGTTTGGCGATCTCCTTGGAGGCGGCGGGCTCGAAGTTCACGCCGTCGGCATGGTAGACGCGCTTGGCGATGGCCTCGATCTTCTCCTTGAGCGACAGCTCATCGCCGTAGGCGAACTGGAACGTCTCGGCGCTGCGGCCCTGCTCGTCGCCCTCGGCGCACAGGCGCACGACCTCGTCGGCCAGCGCGAGGCCACCCTCGCCGCCCTTCGCCCACACCTGGGACAGCGCGACGTTGACGCCGAGCTCCTTGCACTTGCGCTCGACCAGCTCGACCTCGGCCTTGGTGTCGGTCGGGAACTCGTTGATGGCCACCACGCAGGGCAGGTTGTACACCTTGGTGATGTTCTCGACGTGCTGCAGCAGGTTCGGCAGGCCGGCTTCCAGCGCCTCCAGGTTCTCCTCGTTGAGGTCGGCCTTGGCGACGCCGCCGTGGTTCTTCAGCGCGCGTACCGTGGCGACCACGACGACCGCGTCGGGCTTCAAGCCGGCCAGACGGCACTTGATGTCGAGGAACTTCTCCGCGCCCAGGTCGGCGCCGAAGCCGGCCTCGGTGACCGCGTAGTCGCCCAGCGCCATCGCCATGCGCGTGGCCATGATGGAGTTGCAGCCGTGCGCGATGTTGGCGAACGGGCCGCCGTGCACGAACGCGGGGGTTCCTTCCAGCGTCTGAACCAGATTGGGCTTGAGCGCGTCCTTCAAAAGCGCGGTCATCGCGCCCTCGGCATGCAGGTCGTGGGCGGTGACCGGCTTGTCGTCGTAGGTGTAGCCCACGACGATGCGGCCCAGGCGCTCCTTGAGGTCGGTGATGGAGGTGGCCAGGCAGAAGATCGCCATGACCTCGGAGGCGACGGTGATGTCGAAGCCGTCCTCGCGCGGCACGCCGTTTGCCTTGCCGCCCAGGCCGTCCACGATGAAGCGCAGCTGGCGGTCGTTCATGTCGACCACGCGCTTCCAGGTGATCTTGCGCACATCGATGCCCAGCTCGTTGCCGTTGTGGATGTGGGCGTCAAGCAATGCCGCCAGCAGGTTGTTGGCCGCGCCGATGGCGTGGAAGTCGCCCGTGAAGTGCAGGTTGATGTCCTCCATGGGGACGACCTGCGCGTATCCGCCGCCCGCGGCGCCGCCCTTGATGCCGAACACCGGGCCCAGCGAAGGCTCGCGCAGCGCGACCATGACGTTCTTGCCGCGCTTGGAGAGGGCGTCCGCCAGACCGACCGTCGTGGTGGTCTTGCCCTCGCCCGCCGGCGTGGGGTTGATCGCGGTGACCAGGATCAGCTTGCCCGGCTCGTGCTGCTCGTTGCGCAGCAGGTTGTAATCGACCTTCGCCTTGTACTTGCCATAGCACTCCAGGTACTTGTCGTCGATGCCCGCTTTCTCGGCGATCTTCTCGATGGGTTCCGGCGTGCAGGCCTGGGCGATTTCGATGTCGGTCAGCATGGATGGGCTCCTTCCCCTGGTGAATTCGCAAAGAACATTGTACTAGGGTTCGAGCAGGCGGGAGGCCACGCGCGCGCCAAGGGCGGGAAATACCTACGCCTGCGGCACCTCGACGTAGCGGGGGTCGACCTCGCGGCCGTTGATGAAGCATTCGTGCAGGTCGACGAGGGGAATGTCCTCGGGCACATAGATATCGGGATTGCGGCGCAGGATCTCGATGCGCGACACATGGCAGTTGTGCAGGCGGCACACCTGGGCGCGCACCGGCCACACTATGCAGCCGTCGCCGTCGGCGTTCTGGAAGCAGCAGCCCTGCTTATGACGGTCGATGGGGCGGACGTCATGCTCGGCCATGTACGCGCGGATGCGCGCGACCTCCTCGTGCGTCATCGCGAGCACGTTGACCTGGCAGCACGACCCGCAGCGCTCGCACTCGGGATAGCTGTTCTCGCCCTCGAAATGCAGGGGGTAGTCGGCGCCCTTGCCCGCAGCGGCGGGCTCTCCGGAGGCGGATGCCTCCGAGGCGGCGGACGCGCCGTCGGACAGGGCGGGCTCGCAAGCCCCCTCCGCGTCTACGGCAGCGACGCCCTCCGCGGAAAGCGCTTCCGCTTCTTCTTCGTGCCTCTCCGCCACGCGCTCAGCCCCTCGCCTCGTAGATGCGGCGCAGGCCCTCCAGCGTCAGCTCCTTGTTCACGTGGGTGATCGTGCGCGACAGCGGCGCCACGCGGGACGCCAGGCCGCCCGTCGCCACGACGGGCGCTTCGTAGCCGAGCTGCTCGAAGATGCGTCGCACCAGGCCGTCGACGCGGTCCGCCTCGCCGTAGACGATGCCCGCCTGGATGGCCTGGGCGGTGTTGCCGCCTATCGCGGTGTGCGGATCCTCGAGCTCGATCGCGGAGAGCCGGTTGGCTTGCGAGAACAGCGCCGAGGCCGAGGTCTCGACGCCCGGCGCGATGACGCCGCCCGCGAACGCGCCGTCGCGGTCGACCACCTCGATGTTGGTCGCGGTACCGAAATCGACCACGACGACGGGCTGCCCGTACAGGGCGCGCGCCGCCACGGCGTCGGCAACGCGATCCGCGCCGATCTCGGCGGGATTGGCGTACGCGGTGGGAAACAGCTCCTCGCCGGCGGAGTCCGCCGTGCAGACGAGCGGGTCTGCGCCCACCAGCTTGCGCAGGGCGGATCGCCATCCATGGGTGAGCTGGGGCACCACCGAGGCGAGCGCGGCGCCGCCGAGGCCATCCGCCCCGATGCCCTCCGATGAGAGCAGCGGCATGAGCTTGAGCCTCAACTCGTCGGAGGTGTGGTTCTTGTTGGTGGCGATGCGCCACATATGGCGCAGCTCCTCGCCATCGTACACGCCGATGACCGTCTGGGTGTTCCCCACATCAATCGCAAGCAACATCTTTGGCAACTATCCCTTCCACGCCTGTTGCGGCGGCTATAATCGCATAGTGGCCCTTTGCGCAGACCGCCTCCCATTATAAGGAGAGCGCGGGCGATGCCGCCGTTTGGGACGCCGCGGCTCCATCACAGGAACATCCGCGCGGTGACCGACATCGCCGCAAGCGCCGGCCACGACACGAGCTTGACGAAGGAAGGCACGCCATGAACGAAACCTCTGCCCGCATCCTCCTGGTGGACGACGAACCCTCGATCACCGAGTTCGTCTCCTACGCGCTGCAAAAGGAGGGGTTCGCCGTCGACGTCGCCGACAACGGAGAGACCGCTTTCGACATGGCCCTGAAAAAGCCCTACGACCTGTTCGTGCTGGACATCATGCTGCCTGGCATGGACGGCTACGAGCTGTGCCGCCGCCTGCGCTCCAAGACGTCGGCGCCGGTCCTGTTCCTGTCGGCGCGCGACACCGAGCTGGACAAGGTGGTCGGGCTGGAGATCGGCGGAGACGACTACCTGGCCAAGCCGTTCGGCGTGCGCGAGCTCATCGCCCGCGTCCGCGCGCTCCTGCGCCGCGGGTCGGGCGGCGACTTCCCCACCGTCACGCGCGCGATCACCGCGGGCGGCATCACGCTGGACGAGGACGCCCACACCGCCAAGGGCGACGCGGGCCCGATCGACTTGACGCCGCGTGAGTTCGAGCTGCTCGCATGCCTCATGCGCAACGCCGGCAAGGTGGTTTCGCGCGAGGATCTGCTCCGCGAGGCATGGGGCTGGGAATACCTCACCGAGACGAAGACCGTCGACACGCATATCAAGCGCCTGCGCGACAAGATCGAAGGGGCCGGATACGACCCCGGCCTAGTGGAGACGGTGCGCGGCTACGGCTACCGCTTCCGCCAGTAGCCCTTACGAACGAGTGAATCGAGGGACGCCATCAAACGGCTGCAGTCATATTTCGCCTGCCTGTCGACGCTGCTGTCGATCCTGACCGGCACGCTCGCCTTGGGCGTGTGGTTCCTGACATCAGACGTGCCGGTGTCGATCTTCGCGCTTCTGCTGCCCCTGGGGCTGATCTCGTTCATATTGAGCCTGATCATCGGGCATTTTTTGGCCGAACCCCTCAACATCCTGGAAAAGCAGGTGCGCGCGTTCGCCGCGGGCGGCGACGTGACGTTCACCTCGGACGGACGCCTGCACGAAGCCGACGAGCTGGCCTCGACGATCTCCGCCCTGGTCAAGAAGTCGGCGAGCCAGCAGCAAGACCTCGTGCTGCGCGAGAAGCGCCAAGGGGAGTTCGTCAGCGACGTCGCGCACGAGCTGCGCACCCCGCTCACCGCCATCCGCGGCAACGCCGACCTGCTGCGCGATCCCGATCTGCCGCCGGCGCTGCATGACAAGTTCTGCGGGATCATCGTGGAAGAGAGCGAACGCCTCAGCCGCCTGGTCAACGACCTGCTGGCCCTGCAGCACATCGAGGACGGCACGCGCTCCCTCGACCTCGCGCGCGTCAACCTGCACGACCTCGCGCAAAGCGTGCTCGACGCGTTACGCCCCGTGCTCGACGAGCGCCAGGCGAACGCACGGGTCGAAGGCGAGGCGCCCGACGTGCTGGGCGACCGCGATCAGCTGCGCCAGGTGATCTCGAACCTCGTCGACAACGCCAGCCGCTTCATCGAGCCGGGCGGGCACATCGTCGTGGAACTGTTCGGAATGCGCGGCAACTCCATCATCACCGTCAAAGACGACGGCACCGGGTTCGGCGACATCGACCCCAAGCTGCTTTTCGAGCGCTTCTACCGCACGGACGCCTCCCGCGCGCGCGGCACAGGCGGCACGGGGCTGGGGCTGTCCATCGTCAAGTCGATCGTCGAGGCGCATGACGGAACCGTCGAGGCGGTTAATTTGCCGGAGGGAGGGGCCTGCTTCATCGTCGCTATTCCCTCGATTCCTCCTGAGGCTCCTACGGGGAAGTAACCGCTCTTTATGTCCGCTTTTCGGTGGGGCGGGGCCCGTGCTCAAACAGGTCCTGAGCTCGCTCGAGCCGCTCATCGCTCTGTCCGCTCTCGGACGAGGGGCGGGGGTCCGTGCTCAAACAGGTACTCGCCTTGACTAACGCGATCTTCGATCGCGTTTATATGGCTGCGTATACTGCGCGCGGACCCCCGCCCCTCGTCCGAGAGCTGCTCTTCTCTCATTGACGGATAAACGGTCCGGCTCGTGCGGATACTTCACGCGAGCCCCGCCGAACCCCTTCCGGGCTGCTCTCCCATCATTGCCCCCGCTCAACCGGTAGGAGGAATCGAGGGCATGCTCCTGCCGGGGGATATGAAAAAGGGGGAGGAGGGTTGACCCTCCGCCCCCTTTCGCTGTCTGCGAGGTGTTTAGGCTTCGTAGAGGATGGCGCCGCTGGTGAAGCCGCCGCCGAAGCCTACTAGGATCACCTTGTCGCCGGGGTGGATGCGGCCTTCCTCGTAGGCGTCCGAGAGCGTCATCGGGATGCAGGCGGACGAGGAGTTGCCGCGGTGGGCGATCGAGATCTGGAAGCGATCCAGGGGAAGCTTCATCTTCTTGGCGGCGTATTTTATGATACGCTCGTTGGCCTGGTGCGGCACGATGAACGACACGTCGTCGATGGTCAGGCCGGCGCGCTCGAGCACCTCGTCGACGGCGTTGCCCAGCGCCTCGACCGCGAACTTGAACACCTTCTGGCCGTGCATGTACAGCGTCTGGCGCGGACGGCCCTCGGCGACCGCCTCGGTCACGCCGAGCTCCTCGTCGATGTGCGGCAAGCCGGGATCAACCTGTTTCATCGCGTCGAGGTTGACGCCGTTCTTATCGAACGGCTGCGGCGCGTCGAACGCCGTGGGGCACGTCAGCGCGTTGGAATCGTCATCGTCGTTGCGGACGAACGTGCTCAGGATGCCGGCGCGGTCGGGATCCCACTCGACCACGGCGGCGCCGGCGCCATCGCCGAACAGCACGCACGTGTTGCGATCGGTCCAGTTGGTGATGCGGGTCAGGCGCTCGCCGCCCACGACGAGCGCGCGGCGGAACGCGGTGCGGCACGAAGCCCCCTCGGCGCCTTCCGCGGAAGAGGCCATCATGGACTCCGCGATGGTCAAACCGTAGATGAAGCCGGTGCAGGCGGCGTTCATGTCGAACGCGACGGCGTTGACCAGGCCCAGCCGGCGGCGCAGCAGCGCGGCGCACGTCGGGACCATCACGTCCGGCGTCGCGGTGGAGAAGATGACAAGATCGATCTCCTCGGGATCGATGCGGCGCTCGTTGTAGTCGCCCGGCTCCCAGCCGAGCGCGCGGCGCGCGGCCGCCTCGGCGAGATCGACGTTGGTCTCATCGACGCAGATGCGGCGCGTCTTGATGCCGGTGCGCGTGGTGATCCACTCGTCGCTGGTGTCGACCAGCGCGGTCAGATCGTCATTGGTGACCTCGAGCGCGGGCAGCGCCTTTCCGCAACCGATGATCGCACAACCCATATCGTCCACTCTCCTGTTCCGAGCGCAAGCAACCACAGAATGCAAGGCGCCGAGCTCACGCGCAGCGCCATCGACAGTATAGCGAATTGGGGAAAAGAGTGTCAGCGCCAGCCTGGGAGCGCAAGGGCGAGCGCCCTCATCTGCCGGCGCGCGCCTTCCGCAGCGATGGCAACGCGCGGCGGACCGCAAGCGCCACGACGACGGCGACGGCGAGCTTCGCCAGATCGGGCACGATGAACGGCGCGATCGCCGCAAGGAACGCCGGCAGCGGACCCATGCCCGCGACCGCCATCAGCTGGATCCATCCGCATGCGTACGAGACGAGGAGAAACGCCAGGCAGGCGGCGAATCCGCGCGCGGCATCGGAGCGCTCGCCCCGCAAGGGCATGGCCCTGAGCAGAAGCAGCGCCGCGACGGCTCCCAGCAAAAACCCCCACAGGAAACCGCCCGTGGCGCCCAGGATCATACCGACGCCCCCGCGCAT
>ERZ1034920.155-NODE-155-length-55295-cov-5.134486_pt1 | contig 55295 bp, 46 predicted proteins | sample MGYA00520688_ERZ1034920 | MGnify/ENA primary metagenome ERZ1034920 (study PRJEB33766, sample SAMN09781785) | gut metagenome | biome: gut microbiome | host: Homo sapiens | place: Madagascar | study: EMG produced TPA metagenomics assembly of the PRJNA485056 data set... | reverse complement strand
ACCGCTGGATGGCAGGCAGTTCATCCCTGCGAGCCAGATTCATATCGCTCTTAGAAAAGAAGACGGTCAATTCTCGACAGTCCATCAATCGCCTACCTAAGCGTAATCGTTGCCGAATTTGAAAATGGAACCAAGTCGGAAATTACGTCAACGGTGAAGGAATAGGTAATTCTATAGCAATGACCAACATGCGCATCAAGAATTGTCTCCCTGTAAGCAACAAAGTACCTTTTTGGGGTGTCGCGCTCGCTGAATGAACCTCCAGCACTCGTTCCCGTATCAAAATCAACGAGCTTATACGATCCGCGTATACCTGTAATGAAAGCCCCCTCGGGCGAATGGGCAGTCGCGCTAAACGCAACTTTTCCGCTCGTCTCCTTCCCGAGAGCAACGTTGAGAAGAAGCGGTTGGAATTTGTCGGCAAGTGGTCGGCGAGAAGGGACGAGCCCCTAGACCCACAGGAGGGCCGGGGGCTCGTCTTCTTCGTGGTGGTCGCGGGGGCGCAGGTGCTCAACGGGCGCGTCAGGGGCGTCCGAGGAGGCCTCCAGCCAGGGGCGGGAGGCGCCCGCGTCGCGGAAGGGCACTTCGAGGCCGTCCTCGAGCCAGACGAGGCCCAGCGCAGGCCCGGGGTCGGCGCCGTCGGGCGCGCCGCCCGGGACCCTGCCCGCAGCACCAGGGATGGCGCCGCGGGCGAGGACGGGAATGTCGCCCAGGTCAGACACGGCTAGAGCCCCAGCCCTGCGGCGACCTCGGAGGCGCAGGCCATGGCATCTGCAATGGCAGAGACCACAAGGGAGCTGCCGTTGCGGGCGTCGCCGGCAACGTAGACGGAGGCCTTGCTCGCGCGCTTCTCCCCCGCCGCGCGGTGGGAGCAGCGGCAGGCCATGACGGGAAGCGGACGCCCCTCGTGAGCAAGCTCCAAGCCCAGCGCAGAGAGCACGTCGGCCTTGGGGCCGGTGAAGCCGCAGGCAATGAGCACCAGCTGGGCGCCCATGATGCGCTCGGTCTCCATGCGGCGCTCGGGGCGGCCGGCCGACCAGTCGAGGTCCACGACGCGGATGCCGCTCACAGCGCCCTTCTCGTCACGCAGGACCTCGAGGGTGTCCACGGCCCACTCGCGCATCTCGGCCCCCATGAGGGCGATGGCCTCCTGCTGGCCGTAGTCGGTCTTCTTGACGTTGGGCCACTGCGGCCAGGCGTTTGTCGCCACCGGGACCTCGGGCGCGCAGGACATGAACTCAAGCTGGCGAACGCTCCTGGCGCCCTGGCGCACGGCCGTGCCCAGGCAGTCGTTGCCCGTGTCTCCGCCGCCAATGACCACGACGTCCTTGCCGACCGCGTCGATGGCGGGCGTGCCGCCGGCAAGCACCGCCTTGGTCGCCGACGTGAGGTAGTCCACGGCAAAGACCACGCCGCCGGCGGCCAGGCCCTCGGCAAAGCCCTCGGCGCCGAGCCCGCGCGGGGCGCCCGCGCCAGCGGCGACCACCACGGCGTCGAAGTCTGCCAGCAGACCCTCGGCAACGTCAGGCCTGGCGGCGTCCGTCTCGAGCCAAAACTCAATGCCCAGCTCGCGCATGAGCCCAACGCGGCGCTCCACCACGTCCTTGGGCAGCTTCATGTTGGGGATGCCGTACATGAGCAGGCCACCTGCGCGGTCGGCCTTCTCCACGACGGTCACGCGAGCCCCGCGGCGGGCGAGCTCCCAGGCCGAGGCCAGGCCGGAGGGGCCGGAGCCCACCACGGCCACGCGCGGCGCGTCTGGCGCGGCAGGCGAGAACCGCATGGGCCCGCCGTGCGCCCACTCCCAGTCGGAGATGGCGCGCTCGTTGTCGTGGATGGCCTCGGGCTCGTCGTCGCGGCCCAGGTTGCAGGCCGCCTCGCACAGGGCCGGGCACACGCGGCTCGTGAACTCGGGCAGCGGGCTCGTGAGCGAGAGGCGCTTTGCGGCCTCTGCCCACTGGCCACGGTAGAGCAGGTCGTTCCACTCCGGGATGAGGTTGTGCAGCGGGCAGCCGGAGGGGCGCGCCTTGCCAAAGGAGACGCCCGTCTGGCAGAAGGCCACGCCGCACATCATGCAGCGGCTGGCCTGCGCGCGCTGCTCCTCGGCGGGAAGCGTCACGTAGAGCTCGTCGTAGTCGCCCACGCGCTCGGCGACGGGACGCAGGTCGTGGGCGCGGCGGCCCAGGTCAAGGAATGCGCCGGGCTTGCCCATGCTACTTCCCCTCCTTCATTGCGTCGAAGGCGTACTGCAGGGCGTCGGCGTGGGACATGCCCCTGCCCTCGGCCTCCTGCACGTGCGCGAGGACGCGCTCGTAGTCCCTCGGAATGACCTTGACGAAGTCCTTCGCCACGGCCTTGAAGCGGTAGAGCATCTTGATGCCGCGCGGGCTCTGGGTGCGCAGCGCGTGCTCCTCGATGAGCTCGTGGATGAGGTCGAGCTCGGCCTCGGTGGGCTGCTTGAGGTCGACCATGTCCAGGTTGCACTTCTGCGCCAGGGTGCCGAAGGCGTCGTAGACGTAGGCCACGCCGCCGCTCATGCCCGCGGCGAAGTTCATGCCCACCTCGCCCAGGATGAGGGCGAGGCCGCCGGTCATGTACTCGCAGCCGTAGTTGCCGCAGCCCTCCACCACCACGGTGGCACCGGAGTTGCGCACGGCAAAGCGCTGGCCGGCCAGGCCGTTCACAAATCCGCGGCCGCTCGTCGCGCCGTAGAACGCCACGTTGCCCACCACGATGTTCTCGTCGAACTTGAACGTGGCGGCCTCGGGCGGGCGCACGGAGAGCACGCCTCCGGAGAGGCCCTTGCCAAAGTAGTCGTTGGCGTCGCCGCAGATGTTGAGCGTCACGCCCGACGGCAAAAACGCGCCGAAGCTCTGGCCACCCGCACCCTCGCAGTCCACCGTGACGGAGCCCTCGGGCAGGCCCTCGGGGTGGCTCTTGGTGACCATGGAGCCAAGCAGCGTGCCCACGCAGCGGTTGACGTTGGAGATGTCCGCGTGGAAGCGGATGGGCTCGAGGTGGGCGCGGGCGCTCTCGGTGTAGGGCACAAAGAGCGTGGCGTCCAGCGTCTTGTTGATGCCCAAGTCAGGCGCCATGGACGGCAGGAAGTGACGGCCGTCGGCACCCGGGATGTGGCGTCCGAACTCGCAGGTTCCCTCGGCGAGAAGGTCGGAGAGGTCCATGCGGTTGGCCTTCCAGTTGCCCTCGACCTCCACCTGGCGCAGGCACTCGGGGTGGCCTACCATCTCGTCCACCGTACGGAAGCCGAGACTGGCCATGATCTCTCGCAGCTCCTGGGCCACGAAGGTCATGAAGTTGACCACGTGCTCGGGCTTGCCGGCAAAGCGGCCGCGCAGCCTGCAGTTCTGCGTGGCGATGCCCGCCGGGCAGGTGTCCTGCTGGCAGTCGCGCTGCATGAGGCAGCCGCAGGCGATGAGCGGCATGGTGGCAAAGCCGAACTCCTCGGCGCCCAGCAGGGCCGCGATGGCGACGTCTCGGCCGCTCATGAGCTTGCCGTCCGTCTCCACCACGACGCGGGAGCGCAGGCCGTTGCGCACGAGCGTCTGCTGGGTCTCGGCCAGGCCGATCTCAAAGGGGATGCCGGCGTGGTAGATGGAGTCGCGCGGGGCCGCGCCGGTACCGCCGTTGTGGCCCGAGATGGTGATCTTGTCGGCGCCGCCCTTGGCCACGCCGGTGGCGATGGTGCCCACGCCCGCCAGAGCGCAGAGCTTGACCGAGATGCGCGCGTCGGGGTTGGCGTTCTTGAGGTCAAAGATGAGCTCGGCCAGGTCCTCGATGGAGTAGATGTCGTGGTGGGGCGGCGGGCTGATGAGGCCGACGCCGGGCGTGGACTGGCGCACCTCGGCGATCCACGGGTAGACCTTCTTGCCGGGCAGGTGGCCGCCCTCGCCGGGCTTGGCGCCCTGGGCCATCTTGATCTGGATCTCTATGGCGCTTCTCAGGTAGCGGCTCGTGACGCCAAAGCGACCGGAGGCCACCTGCTTGATGGCGCTCTTCCTGGAGTCCCCGTTGGGAAGCGGGGTCTCGCGCGCCGGGTCCTCTCCGCCCTCGCCGGTGTTGGAGCGGCCATGGATGCGGTTCATGGCGATGGCCAGGCACTCGTGCTGCTCCCGGCTGATGGAGCCGTAGCTCATGGCGCCGGTGTTGAAGCGCGTGAGGATGCCCTCCACGGGCTCGACCTCGTCAAGCGGCACGGGCTCCGCCTTGGGCGAGAAGTCCATGAGGTCGCGCAGGGTGACGGCGCGACCGGGGCGGTGCACCCAGGCGGAAAACTCCTTGAACTCCTCGTAGCTGCCCTCGCGGCAGGCGTGCTGCAGCAGGTAGACGGCCTTGGGGTCGATGAGGTGCTCCTCGCCGCCCTGCGGGCGCCACTTGGTGAGGCCCAGGGAGGGCAGCTGGTCGGGCGCGGGGGTCTTGGCCAGGGCGAGCGCGGCGTCGTAGCGCTCGGAGAGTTCGCGCTGGACGTCGTCGATGCCAAGGCCGCCAATGCGCGTGGCCGTGGACGTGAAGTAGCGGGCCACCAGGTCCTCGGAGAGGCCCAGCACCTCGAAGATCTGGGCGGAGTGGTAGCCCTGCATGGTGGAGATGCCCATCTTGGACATGATGGAGACGATGCCGGCCGTGACGGCGCGGTCGTAGTTGGCCTGGACCTCCTTGACGGGAAGCTCGATGGCGCCCTTCTCGCAGAGGTCTGCGATGCACTCGTGGGCCATGTAGGGGTAGATGCCGGAGGCGGAGTAGCCCACCAGGCAGGCAAAGTCGTGCGCGTTGATGGCGTCGCCGGTCTCCACCACCAGGTCGGCGTTCATGCGCAGGCCCACGCGGATGAGGTGGTTGTGCACGCAGCCCAGCGAGAGCAGAGACGGCACCGGCACCTCCCCGATGGCGGCGCGGTCGGAGAGCACGATGATGTTGGCTCCGCCGCGCACGGCGGCCTCGGCGTCGGCCGCCAGGCGGTCGAGCGCCGCGGCGAGGGCGCCCTCTTGGCCGTCCCTTGGGTAGGAGCAGGTCAGGCGCACCGTCTTGAAGCCCACGCGGTCGATGGCGCAGATGCGCTCGAAGGCGTCCCTGGTGAGCATGGGGCCCTGCAGGCGCACCAGGCGGCAGGTGTCGCGGCAGTCCTCCAGGAGGTTGCCGTGGTTGCCCAGGTAGAGCACCTGGCTGGTGACCAGGCTCTCGCGCAGGGCATCGATGGGCGGGTTGGTGACCTGGGCAAAGAGCTGGTTGAAGTAGTCGAAGAACGAGCGGGTCTTCTTGGAGAGGCACGCCAGCGGCGCGTCCACGCCCATGGAGGCCAGGGGCACCTTGGCCGCGGTGGCCATGGGACGGATGGCCTCGTCCACGTCGTCGTAGTGGTAGCCCAGGCGTGCCATGCGCTCGGTCAGCGGGATGGCCTCGTCGGGGGCGTCGGGCAGCTCGCCGGCCGCAGGCTCGCGCAGGTCGGAGATGTCGAGGGTCTCCTCGTCGAGCCAGTCTCGGTAGGGCTTCTCGTTTGCAAAGCGGTCGCGGATCTCGTCGTTCCAGATGACGCGGCCCTGGGAGGGGTCGACCTCAAGCATCTCGCCGGGGCCGAGGCAGCCCGTACGCAGCACGTTTGCCGGGTCCACGTCGATGGTGCCCACCTCGGAGGAGAGGATGATGCGGTCGTCGCGGGTGACGTAGTAGCGCGCCGGGCGCAGGCCGTTTCTGTCGAGCGCGGCGCCCAGGATGCGGCCGTCGGTGAAGGCGATGGCAGCGGGCCCGTCCCAGGGCTCCATGAGCATGGACTGGTAGGCGTCGTAGGAGCGGCGCTTGTCGGAGATGTTGGGGTTCTTGTCCCAAGGCTCGGGGATCATAAGCGTCACGGCGCGGTCCAGCGGGCGGCCGTTCATGGTCAAAAACTCCAAGACGTTGTCCAGGATGGCGGAGTCCGAGCCCTCCTTGTTGATGATGGGGACGACCTTCTCGAGGTCATGGCCGAGGACGGGGCTGTAGAGGTGCGGCTCGCGGGCGCGAATCCACGAAACGTTGCCGCGCAGGGTGTTGATCTCACCGTTGTGGATGATGTAGCGGTTGGGGTGCGCGCGCTCCCAGCTGGGCGTGGTGTTGGTGGAGTAGCGGGAGTGCACCAGGGCCAGCGAGGTCTCCACCGCGGCGTCGTTGAGGTCGGTGAAGAAGCGGCGCATCTGCGTGGCCACGAGCATGCCCTTGTAGACGATGGTGCGACTGGACATGGAGCACACGTAGAAGATCTTGCCGGCAAGCGCGGGGTTGGCGTCGGCCATGCGCTCGATGGTGCGGCGGCAGACGTAGAGCTTGCGCTCGAAGTCCTGGCCGCGCGGCGTGGACTCCGGGCGGCGCAGGAAGGCTTGCAGGATGGTGGGCATGCAGGCCTGGGCCGTGCTGCCCAGGTCGTGCGGGTCCACGGGCACCTCTCGCCAGAACATGAGGGGCACGCCGGCCGCGGCGCAGCCCTCCTCGAAGACGCGGCGCGCGTCGGCGACGCCCTGGGGGTCGTCGTGCGGGAAGAAGAGCATGGCCACGCCGTAGTCGCCCTCGTCGGGCAGGAGCTGGCCCTCCTTCTGCGCCTCCTTGCGGAAGAAGCGGTGCGGGATCTGGAAGAGCACGCCGGCGCCGTCGCCAGTGTTGCGCTCCAGGCCGGTGCCGCCGCGGTGCTCCAGGTTGACCAGGACGGACAGCGCGTCGTCCAGGGTCTGGTGGCTGCGCTTGCCCTTGAGGTGCGCGATGGCGCCGATGCCGCAGGCGTCGTGCTCGTACTCACTGCGGTACAGGCCGCGCGGCTGGGCGGGCTCGGCGTCGCCGGGCTGCGCGGGCGCCTGCGCGGATGCAAGGTTCTGGCTCATGGGACTCCCCTCAAAACGATGTCGGAGAGAAGTCTACGGGGCGTCCGGAGGGCGGCGAAAAAGCGAGACCAAGATGCTACGCGCCCGAAGCGAGGGCGTTTCTCGCCTGACGCAGGGCTGACGCGGACGGGAAACGGGCGAGAAACGTTTGGTGACGCAGGAGAGCCCCTGCTCCGTCTGGCTCCGCCACAAAAACCGGGGTATGGCAGGAGATTGCTGCCATACCCCGGTATCCATGGCGCTTTGGGGCCGAGTCAGGCTTCTTGCCGCGAGTATGCCATTGGGTGAGTGCCATTGGGGACGGGGGCGAATGGCACGCCGCAGTTTGCACGCGCAACAAAAAGCGCCCCGCCGAAGGACTCCGACGAGGCGCAGACTTTGTGGTGGGCGTTACAAGATTTGAACTTGTGACCTCTTCCGTGTCAGGGAAGCGCTCTCCCCCTGAGCTAAACGCCCGAAGCTTGGTGACTCGCTGCTGGGGTTGCAGCAAGGGATAGATTACAGGAGTCGTCAGGGCAGCGCAAGAACTTTTTTTGAGAGAATCTGCCGCGAGCCGGGCGCAAGCTGGACGCGAGCTAGCCGCGCTTAATCCAAGAAGACTCCGGGCGGCAGATCAGGCGCGCGTTGTTGTAGGCCATGTCCAGCGTGAGGCAGGTACGCGCCGAGTAGAAGCCGTCCTCGCGCTGGATGGTGAGCGCGAGCTCGGGCTCGTCTCCCGTGAGACACAGCGGCAGGAGCAGCTGAATCCGCCCGTTGTAGAACTGCGGCACGGCAAGCGTGTAGTTGGCCGCCGCACGGCGCGCCGCCTCCACCACGGCGCCCTCGAAGGCACGTCGCAGCAGCAGGGAGTTCCCCTCCCCCTTGAGGCTCGCCGGGATGCGCGTGAGGTTGCGCTCGTCCCCCAGGATGTGGTCGATGTTGGAGCGAATGGGCAGGCGGTAGTCAAAGACCAGCTCGGACGGGTCCTCGGCAAAGCGCACACGGCAGGGCAGGTACTCAAACGAGAGCAGCGCCGGGTCGCTCTCCTTGAAGAAGCCCTTGAGGAACCACCTCTGGCGAGCGTCCTCGCGCGTGTTGGGCTCAAAGAGCGCGTAGACGGTCTCGTAGCGGCGGGTGTAGAGGCCGGTGTTGAAGAGGCAGAGTCCCTCGTCAAAGACGATCGGCAGGGCCGAGGGCGCGGCGGCCGTGGCGTGGTCCCGCTTGGTCAGCTGCACTGCCCGCTTGAACGAGAACAGCAGGTAGTTCTTGAGGACGCGATTGCCCTCTCCCCACGGCTCGGGGTTTGCGAGGTCAACGAGCCGCTCGTAGCAGGGCTCGGGACAGAAGGCAAAGTCGTAGAGGTCATCGGCGAGCGTGTCGGGCAGGTCCATCGTGGTTCCTTTGCTGGCGAGAGGTGCGCGGGGTCGGGAGGTCTATGGTAGCAAGGAGCGGCAGGACGGCTACTCGCCAAGTGGCCTTAGACAGCGCCTTGCTCAAATGGGGCTCCCGCTGGAAGGCGATTCCGCGCGTCAGATATAGCCTCTGCCATTCGCTCACTTTGCCGTTCCAGTGGAAGCAATAAGCAAGCGCCTAGATGCCCTTTTGGGTCGGCGCTCAGAATGGCATTCCAGCGGAAGGTGTAATTCGGCAAATCCCACTCAAGGTCAGAGCGCCGTTGACGTCACGGCTGCGCTCGCCCCCAAGCGGAAATCGAGCCGGCGCGGCTCAGTCTCAACCTTCTCCGTCCCGCCCTCGAGCACCGGAAAAGGAGCATGCGGCATCGTGAATGCGCCGTCTTGTCTGACGAGAAGCTCACGCAGCTCCTGCCCCTCGCCGCATTTCTCCCATGTGGTGACGACGACGGTCTCAATGGACGGGTCCTCGGGCTTCCACTCGAGCATCTTCCGATACGAGTACATCCTTCACACGGAAGTGGTCGCTGCTCAAATCCAGAATCATCTCTCGCGTACGAGAGTCACAATTGCCGCAAACACGACGGCCCCTATGCTACTGGCGGGTGCAGGTCCCAGTCGGGAAAGCAGCTCGCAAAGCCCGTGAGGTTCTGGCTCAAGACGTTGGCCTCGGACTCCTTGATCTTCTTGTCATCCTCAGAGAAGAGGTCATTGAGCTCCGCAAGGGCGTCCATGCCCTCGGTCAGGGAGGGGCTGGGGTCCGTCACGTTCATGTTGTCAGACATGTCACGCTCCATTCCTCGCCGGCATGCGGCGATTGTCAATTAGGCGACCTTCTCCATCTTGAGCAGGGAACCGCGCTCGCTCGCCTCGGCCTTGGCAGCCTTCCACTGTCCCAGCGCAAGGTCAATCTCCTTGGCGCCATCCTCTGTCTTGGCCCCATACTTTGTGGCAATCTCCTCAGCGCCCTTCACGCGAGCCTTCTCCTTGCCCTTCAGGGTCACAAAGCAGGCGGCCGCCGCCAAGAGCAGAGCGATGCCCAGCGTCGCATTAATGAAGAAGAACACAATGCCCGCGACCGCGCAGACCATGGCCACGACCTTGAGGTTCTTGGGCTCAGTCTTCCTTTGGAGCTCGGCAAGCTCCGCGGCCTTCTGCCCCTCCATGAAGGTGGCATAGTCGCTCTTCAGAGCAGCAGCCTCATCCCCCGTCGTGGCCCGTCCGCTCCAGCCGTCAAGCTCGAGCGTGACCTCCTGCGGGAAGTCAGGCGTCTCCTCATCGCGATACCTCGCAAAGCCATCGTTGATGTATCCGCCCAGGAAGCGCAACGCAGTCTTCTTGTGGTGATCGACGCCGCGGCTCTTATCCCTCGCGACGCGCGTCATCTGCTCGACGATGCTCACGGTCTGCTCGCGCTTCTCCTGCCTGCGCTGATTGACCATGCGACGAGCCTGGGTCACGTCGCCCTCGCAAGCCTTGACCGCAAGGAGGTACTCTTCCTCCTCCCGCAGCTGGCGTTCCTTGGGATCGTCGGAGTTGACGAGCTCCATAAGGTGACTGTCCACCTGCTCGGCCAGCGTGCGGGAGTCGATCTCAGCATTCCTGATGCCCTCGAAGCCCGTCGAGATCTTCTCGATGGCATTGATTTTGCCCAAGTACTTGTCAATGTAGCCAAACTCCTTGACCACGGCCTTGAGCGCGGGGTACTTGGAGCCGCCGTCGGTCTCATAGGTCCGGAAGTACTCAGCCCAGGACTGTGACTGCTTCTCCTCAAACTGTGGGGTCTGGCTCTGGATTTGGCCGATCCAGCGAGTCATGTAGTCGTCGCAGAGGTGCTTCTCGTCTGGTCCAAAGATTCCGTTGACGTAGGCGTCGATGTAGACCATGGAGTCCATGTCTATCTTGGCAGCATTCTGCGTCGAGAAGTACCGAGCAAGCCACTCGTAACACGTGCCGGTACGATGGTTTCTTCTGCAGATTAGTGCCATGGCCAGAGAGGAATGCTCGTTGTCGCGACGCACGGCCTCGGCAATGGCGCGCTCGGCCAGATCTCGGTTGTTGTTGATCCACGCCGCCAGCGCCACGAGGACCGGGGCCAGCCAATAGTCCGGGGTAGAGATCATGAGCTCTTCCGAGACCGTGGAGATGGTGGCCTTCCTGACCAGTGCCGCATCGGTGGCCTGCAGGATGCCGACCATGGTGTTGCGCACGACGCCGTAGTTTCCGAACTTCCTCTCCATCTCCTGTCTGACGCTAACCAACTCGGTGGCGGCCTGCTCCAGGGCGGAGGCACGTCGCTGCTCCTCCATCATGGTCAAAAAGTCATTGCGTAGAGCAGCGAGGTCATCCCTGACCTCGGAAATCTGGGACTCCACGCTGGAGACGTGAGAGCCCAGGGCGTCGACCTTGTTGCCAAGACGGGCAAGCTCGCGCTCGACTCCGCCAAGGTTGATGACTTCAGTTCCCATCCTTGCCGTCCCTTCCGGGTATGCCCCAATTGCAAAACATCAAGAAAGAAACTAGGGAAGCGGGCTATGCCAACTGCGACATAGCAGCTAGGTACTTCTCGTGCTCCTGAGCGTACGCCTGCAGGAACTTTGGCTTGAACTGACCGTCCCTCATTGCCGAAACGACCCTTCCCACCGGCTCAACGTAGTGCTCAAGAAAGTACGTCGCCCTGGCCCTCATGGCGAAAGAGCCCGCCTTCCAGGGAGAGCTTGGGATCTCGCGGATTCCCCTGAGAAGAGCCAGGCAGGTCTTGGGCACGTCGCAGTGGTCGGCGACGTCACGATAGAAGTCCTCGCGCTCAGGCGTCATGAAGTCCTCGGACGCATAGTGCAAGATGCAGTATGGGCACACGCGGTCGATGAACTCGCTGAGCCTCGCACGGTCTTCGGGGCTCTGGAGGTTCTTGACCACGAGCGTCACCATCTGGATCTCAAAGTCACGCAGGTTGGGCAGCTTGTCCTCGAAGAGCGCCATGAGGTCCTTCACCTCGTCTGACTCGAGCGGCATGGGGTCCGTCCTGCGGAAGAACCCTTCCATTGCGCCCGCCTGGCCCTCGACGAACTCGTCGCAATACGCCACGATGAAGAGGGCGGCAGCGTTGTCCTGCATGACGTTCAGCACGTCAACGGCAAACTCGCGCGCTCCCGAAAGGTTGCCTTCCCCAAAGAACTTGATGGCGTTGTCCTTGGCGATGACAATCTTGCCCGTAGCGCCCAGCTGCGCCCTGGAGTAGTACTCCACCTTGCCACACTGGTTGCAGGTGACCTTCCTAGTCTCCGTGTTGAAGTCGACGTCGGTGCTGCCGCAACCAGCGCACGTGAGCCCGAATACCTCCAAGACAAGCCTCCGTTCACCTAACCGGGATGCCACTTTGGGTATCCCGGACGCCTACTTGATCGAGGTCAGCGCCGCATTGCGTTTGCGCCACGTAGTCCTCGCTTGGGCCACCAGGCCAAGCGTCTCCTCAATCGGATCATTCTTCTGGATGGAGGCCTCTATGGCGCGGAGCTCCGACGCAAACTCCCCTTCCAAGTCCAGTGCGTGGGGCTGAGAGACGTTCGGGCTCATGGAGACATCCTCCTTGAGGGCGAGAAGGGCAGCCCTAACCTCGGGCTCGTCCGCCTGCGCCAGAAGATCGCCCAGGCGACCGGAGAAGCCAGCGAAAGCCTCCGTCTTTGCCGCCGCCGAATTGACGTTTGCCTGGGCCGTCTTTGCGTGGGAGTCAAGCCCCACACGCACGATCACCATGGCGGCCAAGATGGCCACGTTCACGACGACCGGCAGCGTAGTGGAGATCCAGACAAAGGAGGCAAAGCAGAAAACCGTGTTGACCAGAAGGAGCACTGCAAAGAGCCCGACGGAGAGCACCGTCGAGAGCCCAAAGCCGGTCTCCGTCATGGCGCGAGACCCTCCCTGGCGGTCTGCCAGCGCCATGGAGACGGCAGACGCCACAAAGGCGAGAAGCCCAAAGAGCAGCGACGTATAGAAGACAAAGGGGCTCATGAGGACGTTCTGGCAGGCCAGCATGACGATGACCCAGGCTACGAGCGCAACGGTCTCTCCCACCACGACGCGTTTAGTCATTCCGTTCACGACACGCCCTCCTTACTGGATCTTTCTTCCGCAGTTGGGGCAGAATTTGGTTCCCCCAGGTAGCTGGGCACCACAGTCGGGACAGACAGGAACTCCCAGCCTGGCGCCGCACTCCGGGCAGAACTTTGCCTCGGGCGGATTGACGTGGCCACAGGCAGGGCAGGCCTTGCCTCGCTCGAGCTTGGTTCCACACTCCAGGCAGAACTTGGCGTCCGCGGGGTTGGCATGTCCACAGGCAGGGCATGCGGCACCCTGGGCAGAAGCAGGCTGTGTGGGTTGCGCCGCCCCCGCCCCCATGGACTCGACGGCTTGGTTTGCCAGGTTGGCAAAGCCCGCTCCAAAGGCGCCGCCAACGCCGACGCCCATGCCCAGACCCATTCCGGCGCCCATGAGACCCGAGGCACCGCCGCCCTCGTTGGACGCGGCGCTCTGCATGACGTCCATGCCGCGCTCCTGCTGATAGGTGAACCCCTCGCGGGCACGCTTCCTCGCAAGAGCCTCGGACTCTATGTCCATCTTGGCGGCGTTGCCCTGAGCCTCGAGAATGCTCGTCTGGCGAACAATCTTTGCCTGGTTGAGCGCGGCAAGGTCATCCTCGAAGGGTTTGATGCTGTTGAACGAGAAGTTGTCCAGCGCAAGGCCGAAGGAGTCAAAGTGAGCAGAGAGCCTCTCCTGAAGCAGAGACGAGAACTCGCTGAGATACGCCGAGATCTTGAGGACCGAGATGCCCCTCTCGATGATGGACTTTGCCAGAAGGTCGGGCACGTACTCGAGAATCTTGGCGCGCATGAAGGAGGTGAGCTCCTCGCGAGTGTACTGGCTACGCGTGCCAACGACCTTGACCAGGAACTTACGCGCCTGGATGGGGGCGAGACCCGGGTCATTCTGCTCGACGTGCACGCCAAAGAGGCCATAGGCACGCACGTGAACGTTGACCTGCTCCTCTGGGTCCTGGACGATGATGGGATCGGTGGTGCCCCACTTGAGCTCGTTCATGTAGTTGGTATTGATGAAGTAAACCACCGAGTGGAATGCCGAGGAGCCGCCAGTTAGCGCATGAGTCACGTTGCGGAATGGTGCAAAGCGACTATCTCCGGTGTCCAGCTTGATCTTGCACGGCCCGACGAACACGCTGACCTGGGAGTCCCCCGCTCCGGTGGCATCAAGGGAGCTGCCAGCCTCCATGTTGTTGGTGAAAACCGCCACCTGAGACTGGGCCACGTGAAGGTAGGACCCGTTGGGAAAGTCCTCGTACGGGTAGCGGAAGGCAACGAGAGAGGCGCCCGCCTCGTCACCCGGCTCCCACTTGATGTTGTCTACAGAGAACGCGCCGAGGATGCCCGAATGCTGCTCTTCCTTGGGGTTCTCGCTGTGGAACAGGGACATGGTTGCATTCCTCCCGCAAGACTTGGCCTAAGGGACGGTACGAAACACCTCGCCATGGTACGCCGAACAGGCAGCGGGGCGATTCGCCCCCTTGTTCAGCGGACGTCCCGGCGCGGTAGACGTAAGCTCAGCCTAGTCTGACGACCGGACAATAATTGTCGCGGCAGACGCTCTTCCCGGCGAGAAGCTCTTCTCGCCGCGCAGGCGCTCTCGCCCTGAATCGACATTTGCTACCCCTCGGAGGGGGTCAAATGTCGATTTGGGATGAGAACGGCAATCGGGAAGGCAGACGGCGAGAAGGACGGGCGGCGAGAAGAGCGTCCCGCCCCATCAACAAAAAAGGAGGCCGCCGAAGCGACCTCCTTGCAGAAGCACTGATTTTGCGCACGTACTAGCTGCGAGCGATCTTGCCGGACTTCAGGCAGCGGGTGCAGACGTTGGCCTTCTTCTTGTGGCCGTCGACGACGACGGTGACACGCTGAATGTTGGGCTTGAACGTACGGGCGACGGTGCGGTGGGAGTGGCTGATGGAACGACCAGCAACCGCGTGCTTACCGCAGAACTCACAAACCTTCGACATGACTAGACCTCCTCAGGGGCGCGGCGCAAATCGCGCCCGCAATTTCCAAAAGCTGTATGAGTGTATCACAGCAGACGCCCGTTGCAACCAAAACGCGCCCCTCACGTGTGGCTTTTTTGTGCCGTGCCCCGTCCCTACCCTCGCAGCAGGAAGGCGGCGACGACGCCGGAGCGGCAGGTCACGCAGGCGTCGGCGTCAACGACCACGTTGGAGATGCCCAGGTCGTCGAGAAGCCCCATGGGCTTGTCCGCAAGCTCCCACTTGAGGCCCTTCTCGTCAATGCGGGTGTTGGGGGCAACGGCGACGGCGCTGAAGGTGCGGCCGCAGGCGTCCACGCCCAGGCGCCACTCGGCCTGCCCGACAGGCGCAAGGACGCGCAGCTCGGAGGCGTCCTCCACCAGGCGTGCGCACGCGGCCCCCTCCTGGGCGAGCCCCGCCAGGAGGCCCACCACGGCCAGGGCGTGGTCGGGCCGGCCACCGCTCGCGCAGGTGAGCGTCAGCGACAGCGCACGACCCTGGCGCGCGGCCTCGTGACGGGCGCAGTCCAGCGCCAGCGAAAGGTCCGTGGCGTACTTCTCCGCGGGAAAGCGGATGTCTGTCTTGGCGGCGGCGCGCGCCCAGTCGGCGTCTTCGGCGCTTACGGAGTCGGCATCGCCGCAGAAGACGTCGGGCGCAACGCCGGCGGCGCGGCACACGGCGGCCCCGCCATCGGCGCAGACCACGTAGTCCGCCTCTGCGGCAAGGCGGGCCACCAGCTCCGGCGAGCTGGGCTCGGGCGAGCCGTCCACCACCAGGACCCGCAGGGGCTTCTCGCCAGCCGAGGAGCCGGGGGCGGAGGCGTCCGCGGGCCTTGCGTAGTCGTTCAGCAGCGCGAGGGAGAGCTCGGCGTATCCGTGCGCGTAGACGTCGCAGTAGGGACGCACGTCCTCCTCGCGGCGGCCGTCGTGGTCGTTCATGAGGCCCACCACGTTGAAGCCCGCCCTGTGGGAGGTCTGCACGCCAAAGGGGGCGTCCTCGAAGACCCACGTGGACTCCTTGGGCGTGCCCAGGCGACGCAGGGCCTCCTCGTAGACGTCGGGGAACTCCTTGTCGCGCCCGCCCACGTCCTCGGTTGAGACCACGTCCTTGAAGAAGCCAGCGATGCCGTGGGTCTCAAGGCAGCTCCTGAGCTCGCGCACCGGCGTGGAGGAGGCCATGACCATGGGAATGCCGGCACAGGCCAGCTCCTGCAGGAAATCGCGTGCGCCCGGCAGGAGCGGCACGCGGGCGTAGGCCGCGCGCACGTCCGCGCAGAGCTCCTCGTAGAGGGACTCCGCGTCCTGCCCCAGGCCAAACTCCTCGTGGACCATGACGCAGCCGTCGCGCAGGCTCACGGGCTCGGTACGCTCGTAGAAGTCGGGCGGAACGGGCATGCCGCGCTTGACCAGGAGGCCCTCCACCACCTGCCGCCACATGCCCATGGAGTCGGCAAGGGTTCCGTCGCAGTCAAAGATGGCACCGGTGATGGGCATGCGAGCCCCTTTCTGTCTGGCCTTGCGGCCCCGACCTGTTTGGCAGAGTCCATGTTAACGCCGCGCGGCGGGTGCGCGAGCGGCCTCGTTTGGGTAAGGTATCCCCTGTTTGAACGATTGCGGCGCACGCACGCCCGGACACGCTTTTGCACGGAGGATACAAATGGCTCGTTATGACTACAAGTGCACGTCCTGCGGCACCACCTTTGAGGTCGAGCACCCCATGGGCTCCCACCCCGAGGTGACCTGCCCCAGCTGCGGGGCCGAGGCCGCGCAGGTCTTTGGCGCCTCCGGCATCGTCTTCAAGGGCTCCGGCTTCTACAACACCGACCAGCGCGGCGGCGGCTCCTGCACCGAGGCCACCAGCGGTGGCTGCTGCGAGGGCTGCCCCAACGCATAGCGCGGCGAGAAGGGCTTCTCGACGACCGACAGACCGCCTGCCAGAAAAACCGACCTGGGTGTCCAAAGACGGATACCCAGGTCGTTTTTTGTGGCAGGCGGGCAGGCAGATGGCCAGGCGAGAAGCGCTTCTCGCCCCTATGCAAACTGCGAGCGGTAGAGCTCGGCGTAGGCGCCACCCGCGGCGAGGAGCTCGGCGTGGGTGCCCTGCTCGATGATGGTGCCGTGGTCCATGACCAGGATGAGGTCGGCGTCCACGATGGTGGAGAGGCGGTGGGCGATGACGAAGCTCGTGCGGTTCTCCATGATGGCCTCCATGGCGCGCACGATGGCCTGCTCGGTGCGGGTGTCCACGCTTGAGGTGGCCTCGTCAAGGATGAGGATGGCCGGGTCGCAGAGCATGGCGCGGGCGATGGTCAGGAGCTGGCGCTGGCCCTGGCTGATGTTCTCGCCGTCGTTTGAGATCTTGGTGTCGTAGCCCTGGGGCAGGGTGCGCACGAAGAAGTCCACGTGGGCGGCGCGGGCCGCTGCCTCCACCTCCTCGCGCGTGGCGCCCGGGTGCCCATAGGCAATGTTCTGGGCAATGCTGCCCTCGAAGAGCCAGGCGTCCTGCAGCACCATGCCAAACTGGCGGCGCAGGTCGGCGCGGGTCATCTGGCGGGTGTCCACGCCGTCCAGCGTGATGCGGCCGCCATCCACCTCGTAGAAGCGCATGAGGAGGTTGATGAGGGTGGTCTTGCCCGCTCCCGTGGCGCCCACGATGGCCACCTTCTGGCCGGGCTCGGCGACGAGGCTCACGTCATGCATGAGCGGACGCGCCGGGTCGTAGCCAAAGCGCACGTGCTCGAAGGCCACGCGGCCGCGCACGGGCTCGACGGGACGCAGGGGCCCGGCCGGGTCGGGCTCCACCTCGGGCTCGTCGAGCAGGCGGAAGACGCGCTCGGCGGCGGCCAGGGCGCCCTGCAGCTGGTTCACCGTGAGCGAGAGCTGCGTCAGGGGCTCGGTGGCCTGGGTCACGTACTGGAAGAACGCCTGGAAGACGCCGACGGTGAGCTGCCCCGCAACCAGCATGCCGCCCGCGAGCAGGCCGATGCCCACCTGCGCCAGGCGCGTGAGGAAGCGGATGGCCGGGCTGATGGCGTTGGTCACAAAGTCCATGCGCTCGCTCGTGCGGGCAAAGGCCTCGGCTGCCTCGGCGATCTCCGCCGCGCTGGCGTCGTCGCGCCCGAAGGACTTGATGACGGCACGGCCCGAGTAGGCCTCCTCCACCTTGCCGGTGAGCCTGCCCAGCGAGGCCTGGCGCTCAGAGGCGTAGACCAGCGTGCGGGCCGAGACCACCTTGGTCAGCACGAAGGACGCCACGGCAAACACCAGGAAGACGCCCGTGAGCGCAAGGTTGTAGCGGGCCATCATGATGGTTGCGCCCACGAGGGTGACCACCGAGATGAGCAGCTGCAGGAGGCCGCGCTGCAGCACCTCGGAGACCTTGTCCAGGTCGTTGGTTGCACGGCTGATGGTGTCTCCGGGCTGGTGGGCGTCATAGTAGGAAAGCGGCAGGCGCCCGACCTTGGCAGAGATCTGACGGCGCAGACCCAGGTTCAGGCGCTCGGCAAAGCTCGCCATGACCAGGGACTGCACGGTGTAGAAGACCCACGCGGCCGTCCAGATGCCCAGAAAGGTCAGAATCTGCGCGCCGCCGTTGTCCAGCGTGATTACAAAGCCCGTGCCCGCGGCAAAGGCCTCCTGGATGTTTGCCCACAGCAGGTCCACCAGCCCCGCGCTGTAGGCGGGGGCGGCCAAGCTGAAGCAGACGTAGGCCACCGCGCAGACGGCGGCCACCACCACGCGCCAGCGCTGGCCGGCCGCGGCCTCCCAGAGGCGGCGGGCGGTGGCGGTGGCGTCGGTGGGGACCTCGGACTCCTCGTCGGGGGCCGGGTCCGCATGGGAGGCGTCGGCAGCCACGGCACCGTCGGCCATGTCCTTCTCGGCGAGAAGCGCATCCCTCTCACGCGTCTCTTCTCTCTTGCTAGTCATCGTTTTACTCCCCTCCCCTTGCCTGGGAGTCCGCGATCTCCTTGTACGTGGGGCACGTGCGCATGAGCTCATCGTGGGTGCCCAGGCCCACGACGCGGCCCTCGGAGAGGACCACGATCTGGTCCGCGTCGCGGATGGTGCTCACGCGCTGCGCGATGACGAGCGTGCCCGCGTGGGCGAGCTCGGGCGCCAGCGCGCGGCGCAGGGCAGCATCGGTGCGGAAGTCCAGCGCCGAGAAGGAATCGTCGAAGACGTAGAGGTCAGCGCGGCGCACGAGGGCGCGGGCGATGGCCAGGCGCTGGCGCTGGCCGCCGCTGAAGTTCGAGCCGCCCTGGGCCACGCGCGAGCCCAACCCGTCGGGAAGTCCGCGAACAAAGTCAGCCTGGGCAACGTCAAGCGCGTGCCAGAGCTCCTCGTCGGTGGCATCGGCGCGCCCGTGCCGCAGGTTCTGGGCGATGGTCCCCGAGAAGAGCCAGGCCGCCTGGGGCACGTAGGCAATCTGGGCGCGAAGGGCGTCCTGGGTCTGGTCGCGTACGTCGGTGCCGCCCACCCGGACGCCGCCCGAGGTGACGTCATGGAAGCGCAGCAGGAGCTTGGCGATGGTCGACTTGCCCGAGCCGGTGTTGCCTATGATGGCCGTGGTCTGGCCGCGGCGCAGAACAAAGTCCAGGTTGCGCAGGGTGTCCTCGTCGGCGTCCTCAAAGCGGAAGCTCACGTGGTCAAAGCGGGCAACCTCGTTGGCGTCGGCGGTCGCGGGTTGCGCGGGCTTCTCGCCGTCAGCGCGGCCGGTGATGGCAGCCGCAGTGCCGGCAGCCGGGTCCTTGATTGCGGAATCTATGTCCAGGACCTCGTTGGCGCGAGAGAGGCACGCCCAGGCGCGCGGAATCTGCAGGACGCAGAACTGGGCCATCATCATGAAGAACATGATGAGCATGGCGTACTCCACCAGGGCGGATATGGAGCCAATCTGCATGGCGTGAGCGCCCACGCGGTCAGCGCCCACCCAGTAGATGGCGGACTCCACGGCGTTCATGAAGAAGAACGTCAGCGAGTCAACGGTCGCAAAGACCAGATTCACGCGGATGGCACGGCCGGCGTAGTCCTCAAAGGTCTGGTCGAGCTTCTGGCGCTCGTGGGGCTCCCTGCCAAAGGCGCGGATGACGCGCACGCCGGTGATGGACTCGCGCAGACGGGTGTTCATGCGGTCGATGAAGCCCTGCAGCACGGTGAAGACCGGCGCGGACTTCCACACGGCAAAGGCCATGGCGCCCAGGGTGAGCACGATGACGGCAAGCAGCAGCCAGCCCATGACCGGGTCTATGCCAAAGGCCATGATGGTGGCGATGACGCAGGTCACGGGCACCGGGCTGATCATGACGAAGGACATGATGATGGTCTGCTGGACCACGTTGGCGTCGGAGAGGGTGCGCGTGATCATGGAGCCGGCGCCCAGCTGGCCAAACTCGTAGCCGGAGAGCTCTAGAGACTTGCGGTAGACCTCGCAGCGCAGGTCGCGGCCCACGTTTGCCGCCAGGCGCGCGGCCAGGCGGTACGAGATCACGTTTCCGCCGGAGCCCACGAGCGCGGCCACGAGCATGATGATGCCGTGGCGGGCCACCTCGGCCATGTCGCGCGTGGTGATGGCGGTGTTGAGAAGGGCACTGAGCTGCGTCGGGATGACCAACATGCCCGTGATGTCGCACATGAGCGTGACCACGAGGCCCGCGATGAGCGCCTTGTACGGAGACATCAGCCTCAGCAGCAGGGCGAGCTCGCCGGTCTTCCTCGCCTTGGCTTGCTTTGTCTGGGTCTGCATCACTTCTCCCCCTCCTTCAAGGCGTCGAGCTCGCGACGAATGGCGCGGGCGTACTTGGAGACAAGGGCCACCAGCCGCTCGCGCTCCTCGGGCTCGAGCGAGCCAAAGGCGCGCGACTCGGCCTCGATGGCCGGGACGATGCGCTCGCGCGAGAACGCGCGGCCCGCCTCGGTGAACGAGGCCACCTTGTTCTTGCGGCTCCCCTCCTCAAAGGAGAGCTCGATGAGCCCCTTGGCCTCCAGCGACTTGACGGCCGAGCTCAGCGTCTGCTTGCTGAGCGAGAACGCCTCGGCCATGCCCCGCAGGGAGGCGGAGCCCGAGGAGACCTCGATCTCGTACATGACCCAGTACGCGCACTCGGAGAGCCCGCAGCTGCGGGCAAAGCCGTTGTAGAGGCGGTCGGTCTCGTTGTAGAGGCAGTCCATCTGGCGCGACTGCTCACGGAGGGAGTCCTGCGTGCTTCTCGTCATGTTTGACCTCGCTAACTTAATCCGATTTCGGACAAAGCACGGGACAGTTTAGTCCGACTTCGTATTATTTGCAAGACGAGAAGTGCCCGCAGTTTGCATGCGAATGTGGTCGGTGGGCGACATGGCAGTGACCAGGTTCACATGCAAAGCGCGGGACGGCAGGGGCAGAGGTGGCGCCTAGCGGCGTCGGAAGGTGGCGCAGAAGTGGCGGTCGGCGCCGGGGATGGCGGTGCGATGCGTGCCCACGAGCTCGTAGCGGGCGCCCGACGGGCTAGAGAGGAAGGCCTCCACCAGGCGCTCGTTCTCCTCGGCGAGGATGGAGCAGGTGGAGTAGACCAGCCGCCCGCCGCGGCGCGCGTGGGCCGACGCCGCCGTCAGCATCTCGAGCTGCAGGCGAGAAAGGCCCGCCACTGAGGAATCGGCCAGCGACCACGCAATCTCTGGGTGGCGCGAGAGCGTGCCCGTGCCCGTGCAGGGTGCGTCAACAAAGACCAGGTCAAAGAGGTCATCGCCAAGGGCATCGAGGGCGCGCCCGTCGTCGGCCACGCACCTCACGTGCTCGGCCAAGCCGGCCTTCTCCATACGCCTTGCGGCGGCAGCGGACTTTGCGGCGTCCACCTCAACGGCCGTGACCTCGCACGGCCCGCCGGCGGCGCAGGCGACGGACTCCAGCAGCACCGTCTTGGTGCCGCGGCCCTGCCCCACCTCTAGCACGCGGGAGCCCGGGCGGGGCCTGGCGAGAAGCGCCACCTCCTGGGCGGCGTAGTCGCACGGGAGCACGTCCACGGCGTCAACCAGGCCCGAGGGGGCGAGCCGCGCCATGCGGCCGAGCAGGATGCTTCCCGGCAGCACGCCGGAAGCCGGGTCGCAGCCGGCCTCCCTGAGCAGTGAGACGGCCTCGGCCTCGCTGTGCCTGCAGCGGTTTGCCGCCACGGTAGGCAGCGCGGGCGCGAGCGCGTCCTCGGCATAGGAGGCGGCGCCCTCGCGCCCGAGGGCACCCAGCGCGGCCTCGCAGAGCCAGATGGGAAGCCCGCCCACGTGGGCCATGTCGTACACCGAGAAGCGCCCGCGGACCAGGGCCTCGCGGCTGACGGCCAGGCGGGCGACGTCCTCGCCGGCCACGCGGCGCAGGACGGCGTTTGCCAGGCCCGCCGCGCGCGGGGCCACCGTGCGAACGAGCTCAACGCCCTGGCTCGCGGCAACGGAGTCCGGGGTGTCCAGGTAGAGCACCTCAAAGACGGCGAGGCGCAGCGCGTCCCTCACGCGGGGCTCCAGCTTGGCGCCCCGGCGCAGGTGGGAGTCTATGACGCGGTCAAGCTCGCCCTCGGCGGCCACGCTTCCCAGCACCAGGCGGCTCGCCAGGGCGCGGTCGCGCTCGTCGAGGGCGCCCATGGCGGCGTAGGCGCGCAAGAGGTCGCGGGCACGGGCGTCCCGGCGGCGGCGCTCGGACGTCACGCCGAGGGCTACCCTACGCGCGGGCGCCAGCCCGACCTGGCCAGCCACTAGATGCGCTCCCAAGAGAGCTCGCCGCGAAGGCCGGCGGCCCAGGCGGAGGCCTCCATCTCGCGCTTGCCGTCCGGCTTCACGCGCAGCAGCTCGAGCGTGCCGTCGGAGCAGCCCAGGCCCACGCGGCCGTGCTCCACAACGACACCGCCCCGGGGCGCAAGGAGGTCTGCCGCCACGCGGGCCGCCATGACGCGCACGCCTCGGCCGGCGACGGCGGTGCGGGCCGGCGCGGTGTCGCCGGCGGCCTGCACGCGGCGGGCGTTGGCGGAGGCGGGGTCTGCCGGGTCAAGGCGCATCTCGGCCTTCTTGATCTTGGCGGCAAAGGTGACCTGGGACTCGTCCTGCTCGTGCCAGGTCTCCTCGTGGGCCGCCAGCTCCGGCAGGGCGCCCACCAGCTCCTCGGCGCCCAGCTGCGCGAGCTCGGCCGTGAGCGTAGCCGCGTCCTTCTCGCCAATCTGAACGCTGGCCTGGCGGCACCAGGCGCCGGCGTCAAGCTCGTGGGCCACGCGCATGATGGAGACGCCCGTGCGCTCGTCCCCCTCCAGGATGGAGCGCTGGATGGGGGCGGCGCCGCGCCAACGCGGCAGCAGCGAGGCGTGGACGTTGACGGCGCCCAGCGGGGCCACCTCGAGCACCTCGTCGGGCAGGATGCAGCCAAAGGCCACCACGCAGATGACGTCGGGGGCCGCCTGGCGCACGGCCTCGATGGCCTCCGGCGTCATGCGCTTGGTCTCGAGCACGGGAATGCCCAGCTCGAGGGCGCGGGCCTTCACCGGCGAGGGCACAAGCTCGCTTCCGCGGCCACGGACGGCGTCCGGACGCGTGACCACGAGCGAGACCTCGTGCTTCTCGGCCACGGCAGAAAGCGACGCCACGGCAAAGTCCGGCGTGCCCATGAAAACGACGCGCATGCGCCTCTCCCCTCCCCGGGCGTAGCCCGGTTGGTCCTCAGAAGTTGGCAAAGGGGCTGTCCCCTTGTCGACCGGCTAGTCCTCCACCTCGGTCTCGCCCGGGCGGGCGCCGGCGGCCAGGGCGTCCTCGAAGTCGCGCAGGGCGCGCGTACGCTCGCTGGGCGCGAGGTGGTCCACCATGGTCACGCCGTGCAGGTGGTCGATCTCGTGCTGCAGGCAGACGGCCATGAGGTTACCCTCGGCCTCGTACTGCATGAGGTCGCCGTCGAGGTTTTTGGCCTGGACGATGACGTGGCTCGGGCGCGTGACGTTGACGCTGATGCCCGGGAAGGACAGGCACCCCTCCTGGAAGTCGCGCGGGTCACCGTCTGCCTTGATGACCTTGGGGTTGATAAGCACGTAGGGGTTGCGCTTGGAGTGGCCGCCGTAGTCAACGTCGATGACCACGATCTGGCGCATCTCGCCCACCTGGGGGCCGGCCAGGCCGCAGCCCTCGGCCTCGTACATGACGTCGAGCATCTCCTGCGCCAGGGCGCGCACCTCGTCGTCGATCTTCTCGATGGGGGCGCACTCGGTGAAGAGGCGCCCGTCGGGGCAGAGTACGATCTTGTCCAAAAGGCCCATGGGGTCCTCCTTCTTGTTCCGGCGCGAGACCGCCCCGCGGCGGCCTCAAAAATGATACGAAGGGACTGTCCCTTCGTATCATCCCTACATCATGTCGTAGGCGTCTACGTCTAGTGCCATGTTAATGCCCGGAAGGCGCCCGAGGGAGGCCGCACACGAGGACAACACGGCTCCCAGCGCGGCCTCGGACGGGGCCTTGACCATGACGTGGCGGCGCACCTGGTCCTTGACGCGGGCCTTCACGCAGTCGGTGGGACCCAGGACCTCCCAACCCGCACGGCCCCCCACCTGCTCGCGCAGGGCGGCGGCCATGCCGTCGGCGGCCTGGCGCACGGCGCGCTCGTCGCGGCCCCACAGGGTAACGTTTCCCAGACGCGAGAATGGCGGGTAGCCGGCGTCCTCGCGCTCCTCCAGCTCCGCGGCAAGAAACACCGAGCGGTCGTGGAGAAGGACGGCCTGCATGGCGGGGTGGGTGGCCCAGTAGGTCTGGACCACAACCTCGCCGGGGCGCCCTCCCCTGCCGGCGCGCCCCGCCACCTGCTCCAGCAGGTCGTAGGTGCGCTCGGCCGCACGGAAGTCCGGCAGCTTGAGCATGGTGTCGGCGTTGATGACGCCCACCAGGGTGACCTCCGGGAAGTCCAGGCCCTTGGCGATCATCTGCGTGCCCACGAGCACCGCGCACTCCGCGGCGTCAAACTGCTCGAGGAGCCGCTGGTGGGCGCCCTTGGTGCGCGTGGTGTCCGCGTCCATTCGGATGACCTCCACGCCCTCGGGCAGAAGCGCGTGAAGCTCGTCCTCCACGCGCTGGGTGCCCACGCCGTAGGCGCCCATGTAGCGGCTTCCGCAGTTGGGGCAGCAGGTGGACGGGTCCGGGTAGGCGCGCACCGGCCAGGCACGGCCACAGGTGTGGCACATGAGCGAATGGGTGCGCTCGTGGTAGGTGAGGGCACAGCTGCAGTGCGGGCACTCCGGCACGCACCCGCACTCGCGGCACATGAGGAAGTTGGCAAACCCGCGGCGGTTGAGGAGCAGCACGGCCTTCTCGCGACGCTCGCAGACGCCCTCGAGCGCGTGGGCCAGGGGAGCCGAGAAGACCCCGCGGCCGCCGTCGCGGAACTGCTCGGCCATGTCCACGATGGTCACCTTGGGAAGGACGGCGCCCGCCGGCCGCTCCGGCATGCTCACGCGCGTCCAGGGGCGGCCCAGGAAGTGGCCGGCACGGCAGCGGGCCAAGCTCTCCAGGGAGGGCGTGGCGCTTCCCAGCACCAGGGCGCAGCCGCGCTCGGCCGCCATGCGGGCGGCCACCTCGCGGGCGTGGTAGCGCGGGGAGGAGTCCTGCTTGTAGGAGGCCTCGTGCTCCTCGTCGATGATGATGAGGCCGGGGTCTGCCAGCGGGGCGAAGAGCGCCGAGCGGGCGCCCACCACCACGTGGGCCTGGCCGCGGCGCACGAGGTCCCACTGGTCAAAGCGCTCGCCCGTGGAGAGGCGCGAGTGCAGCACGGCCACGTCCTCGCCAAAGCGGCTGCGAAAGCGCCCCACCGTCTGGGCCGTGAGGGAGATCTCGGGTACCAGGACGATGGCCCCGCGCCCGGCGGCAAGGGCGCGCTCGATGGCGTCCAGGTAGACCTCGGTCTTGCCGGAGCCCGTCACGCCGTCCACCAGCACCACGCCGCCGGCCGCCTCCTCGCGGGCCGCGTCGATGGCCGCGAGGGCCTCCACCTGGCCCGCCGTGAGGCGCTCCGGCCGCGGGGCGGCCGCGCTGGAAAGCGAGGTTGCCTCCGAGCCGCGCACGCTGCGGCGAGAGTAGACCTCCACCACGCCGCGCTTGGCCAGGGCGGTCACGGCGCTCGCGGCGCCGGGGATGGTGGCGGAGAGCTCGGCCACGCGCTGCGGGCCCTCGCGCAGGGCCTCCAGGACGGCGCGCTGGCGGCTGGCGCGCTGGCCGGGGGCGTAGTCGTTGGCCGCGGGCGCAAGGCCCACCCATCGCTCGTCGACCGGGCCGGCCTTCTCGCTGACCAGCTGCCAGGGGGCGTCCGCGGAGGCGCGGGTCACGCGGACCTTCTGGCCGGGCGCCAGGAAGGGGCGGACCGCCTCGCAGAGGGGGCAGGCGTACTCTGCGGCCATCCAGCGGGCCACGCGGGCGGCGGCGGCGTCAAAGGCGGGCTCGGCCAGGACCTGCGTCACCGGCCTCACGCGGCCGGGCGCCACGCCCGCGGGGGGCTCCTCGTGGACGTCCATAACGTAGCCCACGACGTCTCGCCCCGAGAAGGGCACGAGCACCGTTGCTCCCACGGTCGCCGTGGCGGCAAGGCCGTCGGGCACGAGGTAGTCGTAGGCCGCGTCTATGGCGCGGGTCGGTATGTCGAGCGCGACGCTGGCGTAGCTCACGGGCCGTCGTCCCTTCTGGTTCATCTTGCTGGGGTTTGTTGCAGGAACCTCTCGCCTGCAGGGCATTGATTGTAACGCGCGCGACGACGGCGTACCGTGGGTCTGCCGACCGCCTTCAGAGAGGACCGCCATGCCCCTTGGCCTGCCCGACCCGCACATCCTGCTGATACTGTGCCCCCTGGTGTTTCTGGGGAGCTTCGTGGACGCCATCGCCGGAGGCGGGGGCCTCATCACGCTGCCGGCCTACCTGCTATGCGGCCTGCCCGCGCACCTGGCCATAGGCACCAACAAGATGAGCTCCATGGTGGGCACGGCGTTCTCGTGCGGGCGCTTCGTGCGCAGCGGCTACGTGGACTGGGGGCTGGCGGTGCCCGCGGCCGCATGCTCGCTTGCGGCCAGCGTGGGCGGCGCCAGGCTCTCCATGCTCCTGCCCGAGGAGCGCTTCCGCGTGGTTCTCATGGTGTTGCTGCCCGTGGTGGCGGCGCTCACGCTGCGGCGCCGGGCGCTGCTTGCGGCCACCGAGGAGATGCCCCGCGGGCGCAGGCGGGCCGTCATGTGCTGCGTGGCCCTGGCCTGCGGCGTCTATGACGGCTTCTATGGGCCGGGCACCGGCACCTTCCTCATCCTTGGGCTCTCCGCCTTCGCCCGCCTGGGCGTAACGGACTGCGCCGGGCAGACCAAGGTCATCAACCTCGCAAGCAACGTCTCTGGCTTTGCCACGCTGGCGCTGGCCGGTCAGAGCTGGATCGCGCTGGGCGCGGTGGCCTCGGCCTTCTCTGTGGCCGGGCACCTGCTGGGCGCCGGCATGGTCATGCGGGGCGGCTCGCGCGTGGTCAGGCCCATCATCCTGCTGGTGCTTGCCATCCTCTTTGCCAAGACCGCCCTGGAGATGGCCGGCCTGGCGTGACGCCCTTCTCGCCGCGCGTGCCCAGCCGAGAAGTGCGATACTCACCAGCAGATAGAAAGGAAGTTAGCCATGTATGACAACCTGCCCGTCCCCGGCCGCAACGACGCCTGCTGGTGCGGAAGCGGCAAGAAGTACAAGAAGTGCCACGCCGAGATTGACCAGCGCCTTGACCGCCTCTACAACGAGGGCTTCGAGGTGCCCGTCCGCAGCCTCCTCAAGACGCCGGCCGACATCGAGGGCATCAAGCGCTCGGCGGCCATCAACATCGGCGTGCTGGACTACGTGGCCGCCCACATTGCCCCCGGCGTGACCACCGCCGAGGTGGACAAGTGGATCTACGACTACACCGTAGAGCACGGCGGCATTCCCGCCGACCTCAACTACGAGGGCTTTCCCAACAGCGTCTGCACCTCCATCAACAGCGTGGTCTGTCACGGCATCCCCAGCGAGAAGGACGTCCTTAGGGAGGGCGACATCGTCAACGTGGACTGCTCGACCATCCTCGACGGGTACTTCTCGGACTCCAGCCGCATGTTCTGCATCGGCGAGGTGAGCCCCGAGCGCCAGCGCCTGGTGGACGTCACGCGCCAGAGCGTCCAGGAGGGCCTTGCCGCCGTCAGGCCCTGGGCCACGCTGGGCGACATGTCCCACGCCGTCCAGGGCTGCGTCGAGGCGGCCGGCTTCAACGTGGTGCGCGAGTTTGGCGGGCACGGCATTGGCAAGGAGTTCCACGAGGACCCCTTCGTGGGCTTTGTGGGCGAGCCGGGCGAGGGGCCCGTGCTGGTGCCGGGCATGTGCTTCACCATCGAGCCCATGGTCAACGCCGGTGGCGCCGCCATCGACATGAACGACCCCAACGGCTGGACCGTCCGCACCGCCGACGGCTCCGACTCCGCCCAGTGGGAGGTCCAGCTCGTCGTCACCGAGGACGGCTACGAGCTCCTCAGCTGGTAGCCGCCAGACACTGGGGACGTTGTTAGTTACCTGGTAAAGGGGACACCCCTGGGCGTCCCGGGGTGACAAGGGGACTGTCCCTTTGTCCCCCCCTTCAGGCCACGAGGAGAGGAACGACCGTGACGCAGACAGACCCCTTCGAGCGCGCCCGCGGCAGGCTCGGCTTTGGCTGCATGAGGCCGCCGCGCCTGGAGGACGGCGAGATCGACATCCCGCAGTTCAGCCAGATGGTGGACGCCTTCCTGGCCGCCGGCTTCAACTACTTTGACACCGCCCACGTCTACCTGGAGGGCAAGAGCGAGCCCGCCATCCGCCAGGCGCTCACGAGCCGCCACGCCCGCGACGAGTACTTCCTGGTGGACAAGCTCACCAACGGCAACTTCAACAGCACCGAGCAGATTGTCCCGCTGCTTGAGGAGGAGCTTGCCGCCTGCGGCGTCGAGTACTTCGACCTGCTGCTCATGCACGCGCAGAGCCGCGAGAGCTACGCCAAGTACCAGCGCCTCGGTGCCTACGAGGAGGCCTACAAGCTGGTGCGCGACGGCCGCGTGCGCCACTTTGGCATCAGCTTCCACGACACCGCAGAGGTCCTGGACCAGATCCTGACCGAGCACCCCGAGGTCGAATGCGTGCAGTTGCAGCTCAACTACCTTGACTGGGACGACGTCTCGGTCCAGAGCCGCGCCTGCTACGAGGTCTGCCGCGCCCACGGCAAGCCGGTCATGGTCATGGAGCCCATCAAGGGCGGCACCCTGGCCACCCTGCCGCCGGCCGCGGCCGAGGCGCTGGCCCAGACCTGCCCGGACGCTCCGGCCAGTTACGCGCTGCGCTTTGCCGGCGGCCACGAGGGCGTGGCGATGGTCCTGTCGGGCATGGGCACCACCGAGCAGATGGCGCAGAACATCATGACCTTCTCGCCCCTCGAGCCGCTGTCGGAGGAGGAGCTGGCCGGGCTTGCGCGCGTGGTCGACGTCATGCACGGGCAGGACGTGGTTGCCTGCACGGCCTGCCGCTACTGCGTCGAGGGCTGCCCCAGGCGCATCGACATCCCGGCGCTGTTTGCCTGCCTCAACGCCAAGCGAGCCTACGGCGACCGCGGCCAGGCCTTCTACTACAACAACGTCCACACCAAGGGCCGCGGCCGCGCGAGCGACTGCGTCCGCTGCGGCAGGTGCGAGCACACCTGTCCCCAGCACCTGCCCATTCGAGAGCTTCTGCAGGACGTCGCGGCGGAGTTCGAGGCCCCGGCCGAGTAGGTTCCCGTTGATCTGGAGCCGGCTTCAGATGATACAAAGGGACAGTCCCTTCGTATCATTTTTTGGCAACGCCCAGAGAGGAGCGCGCCATGCGCATCGCGGAGGTTTCAAAGCAATTTGACATCAGCGCAGACACGCTGCGCTACTACGAGCGCATCGGTCTGCTGTCGCACGTGCACCGCAACGAGAGCGGCATCCGCGACTACGGCGAGCAGGACCTCGCGCGCATACGCTTCGTCAAGTGCATGCGCGGCGCCAACGTCTCCATCGAGGCGCTCCTCGAGTACATGGAGCTCTTCGAGGGCGGCGACGCCACCCTCGGGGCGCGCAAGGCCATCCTCGAGGAGGAGCGCGAGAAGCTCCGCGAGCGCATGGCCGAGATGCAGGCGGGCCTTGACCGCCTTGACTACAAGATCGCCCACTACGAGGACCTCATCGTCAAGGCCGAGCAGAAGATTGCCGGGGAGCCCGAATAGGGGCAGGGCTTTCTACCTGCAGTTTTTCTCTGCTTGTACCAACTTGTCACGCCCAGACACGCCCTCGCGGAAGCGGGGGCGCTTTTGTGCCGCACGGGCGCCGCCCGCAGGCGCAAACAGCGCCGTCTGCCGACTCCCCCTAAGGCCACGACCCCTCCGAGCTGCCGCGTAAGCCAGCGGTCCGCTTGCGGAAAGAGAAGTGCAAGTGCCTTCGCTGATACGCTCCCTCCACCGCATCGGTCGGAAGAAAGGAGCATGAGATGGCACTGTACTGGCCTGAGGCGAGGTTTGCCCTCGACCTCATGGAGGGCGAGGTCCCGCGACGCTCGGAGAGCGAGTACCCGCCCGGCGTCTTGGTCCTCAGCGTGCGCGAGGAGCAGGTGGACGACCCCGAGTTTCTTGAGGAGGTGCGCGAGCTCATCATCAGGCGCACCGAGCGGTTTGCCCCAAGGCATCCCGCGAGCGGACGCCGCGATGTCACGGACGGCGACGGCGGTGCGGCGCCCGAGGGCGCCAAAACGGTGCACGGCGTCCCATCCATCAGCGAGCTCTTCGAGGGGCTCGTCTCGCAGGAGGAGGCCGGAGGCGAGCAGGACGACGAGCCTTTCGACGAGTGCCTCGGCCGCGCGCTGGAGATTGGCTATGGCCTTGCCACCAGCAATGCGCCGCAGGTACAGCTTGTGATCAACGGCTGCGGGGACGTCATCGTGAGGCCCGGGCAGGTGGCCTAGCGGACGCGAGCCCCCAACCGGCGCCGCAGCGTCTTTGACTCGGCCGCCGCGGCGCCGGTCTTCTTGCCGCCCACTTTCCGCAACTCAGGCCAGTACCTTTTTGGAACCGTTAGAGGTACTTTGTGATACCTTATTGGAGATGCCATGTTCGAGGACTACCAGTTTGAATGGGACCCGCAGAAGGACGAGGCAAACCTCAAGAAGCACGGCCTCTCCTTCGAGCGCGCCCGGACCATCTGGGATGACGAGAGGAGAATCTGCTATCACCTCTGCGACCAACCAGAGACCCGTTGGCTCGTCATCGCAAGGCTCGGACCACGCATCTACATGTCTGTAGTGGTGACCTACCGGGAGGAGCGCATTCGGCTCATCTCGGCAAGGTACGCAACCAAGCAGGAGATTGAGAGGTATCACCATGGCTAAGGAGAAGCCGAGCATGGAAGAGCTCGAGCGCATGTTTGACGAGGGCGTCGACGTGGCCCAGTACGCCGACTACAGCGACCGCCCCGGGCTGCGCCAGCGCCGCGTGGGCGTGGACATGCCGCTTGCCATGATCGACCGGCTTGACGTGCGCGCCTCGGCCAGCGGGGTTCCCCGCCAGGCGCTCATCAAGTCCTGGCTGGCAGAGCGCCTTGACCTGGAGGACCGCCTGGACGCCCTGGCCCATCTGGGCATGCCCCGGCCAACGCCCCGTCCCGCACCAAAGGAGCAGGCGGCAGAAGGCCAAGAGTCCGGAGACCAGGCGGAGAGCTAGCCCCACGCCTCCGGCGCGCGCGTCTCTCCCCTACGGCCTCACGTCAGCCGAGAAGTACCCGCGGCGCGGAAAGACCCGCGCGGCCGAGGGGAAGAGCGCCTCGCAGGTGGCCATGAAGTAGTCGTCCGTCATGGACGAGATAAAGTCCACCACGGTCTGGTCCGGGTCGTCCTCCCAGTCGTAGGTTCGGCCGTAGTAGGAGAGCCTGCGCTCGGTGGGGCGCACGTGCTGCGCGATGATGGCGCTCTTCTCGTCACCGGTGCGAAGGGCCGCCAGCTCGTGGTCGTAGAGGGCGTCAAAGAGCTCGGCCACCTCGCGGCCAAAGTCCCCGTCGACCTCGGTGGAGCCATAGATCTTCTGGTAGTTCTCCCGCTTGGCGCGTCGCAGCTCCGCAAAGCCCGCGGGGCTCATCTCGATGTGGTCCTTGCCGGCGCTGGACTCCACGACGTCTGCCACGAAGGCCTTGAGCGCCCAGGCGTTGTAGGCGCCGCCCAGCCCGTCGTCAAAGGCGTCCTCGGGCAGGAGGCCCGCGCGGATGGCGTCCTGGCGGTCCTTGCCCACGTAGGCAATGATGTCGCTCACACGCACCACGCAGCCCTCGAGGGTCATGGGCCTCAGGTGCGCGATGGCCTGTTCGCCGCTGCGCCAGCAGGAGTCAACCACGCGGTCGAAGGTGTCGAACTCCGCCAGGCCGCTGGTCTCAAAGACCTGCTGCTCAAACTCGCCGTTGTGGCAGAGGGTGCCGTCCAGGACCTGCAGGGAGACGTTGCGCCCGCCCAGCACGTCGAGCACGCGCACGCTCTGGACGTTGTGGAAGAACCACCTGCCGCACCTGCGGTTGAAGGCCTGGTTGAGGTAGCGCTCGCCGGCGTGGCCAAACGGCGTGTGGCCCAGGTCGTGGCCAAGTGCAATGGCCTCGATGAGGTCTAGGTTCAGGCCAAGCGCACGGCCGATGTCTCGCGCCACGCGAGCCACGAGCTGCACGTGAAGGCCGCGCCGGCAGAGGTCGTCGTCCGCACGGAAGGAGAACACCTGGGTCTTTCCGCCCAGGCGGTTGTATGCGGGGAGGTGGACGATCTTCTCGGCGTCGCGGACGAAGGCGGGGCGCATGGCGGTGTCCCTGTCGCGCTCGGCGGTGCTGCGGCGGATGGCCGCGACGTCACGGCATGCGTAGGCGGACAGCCCGCCCATCGAGACCCGCTCGCGCACGAGCTGCTCGACCTCGGCAGAGAGCGTCCCGGTGAGCTCCGGGGCAAGCGGGTTGGTTAGCGTGGCCATGGGCGCGTCCGTCCTTTCCGTGTGCGCCCTCCGGGCGCCTTCGTGCCTGCTTCTACCCCAACAGGCAGCAGACCATGCACGGTATAGCACAAGACGCGGACAACGACCACGCGGGAGGTGCATCAGGATATGAACCACATGCCATCGGCGGGGGCACAGGAGAAGCCCGCCTTCTCCATGAGGGAACGGGAGGCCTTGTTCTCCGGCCAGACCTCCGCCCAGGGAACCACGCCCTCGTCGAGCTGCTGGGCGACCTTTGCGGCCAGCAGCGCCTGGCCCCATCCGCGCCTGCGGCTGCCCTCGAAGACCTCCAGAAGCCCGATGGACCCCTCGGCATGCTCCCCCACAAAGGCGCAGAGGCGCCCGTCCTCAAAGCCGCCGAGCACGCGGCCGCCCTCGAGGGCGCGTGCGAGCTCGCCGGGCTCGAGGTACTCCGGATGGGCGTAGTGCTCCAGGATCTGGCCCTCGTAGGCAGCCGTGAGCACGCGAATGTCGCGCGAGGTCTCCGCCAGCGGCGCCGAGACGCCCCTGAACGAGTAGGACAGGCAGCCCTCGCAGCCCTCGGCGCCAAGCTCGCGGGCAACGTCGGCGGCCGTGGTGCGGCTCCCCAGCAGACAGGTCACGCGGGCGCCGCCAAGGCAGCGCACCGCCTGGCGCGCGAGCTTGCGGTTGGTCGCCCAGAGCATCTGCATGCCGTCCGTGGCGCGCAGCAGCACGCAGCCGCGCTGCGCCAGCAGCACCTCGCCCACGCCCCGGCGCAACGTCTCCACCAGCGGAAGGCCCTTCTCGCCAGAGCGGGAGAGCAGGCTGAGGGCGCGCTCGCGGCGGAGCGGCTCGTCCTCGGGGCGGGCGGTGACGACAAACCCCAGGCGATCGGCAAGCATTGCCTGGCCGGCGGCTCCCGGGTGGTCGGACCCGTCCGCCAGAAGGCGCGCGAGGTCGCCCGCGTCAAGAAGCGCGGAGCCGTCGACGACGCGCATGCTGCCGTGACGCGCGGCGCAACGTCGGATGATGCCGTCGACCTCGGCAAAGCAGCTCCGCGGGTGGTTGGGATAGGCCACCTCGGTGTAGGGCAGCGTAGTCATGACCCAAGTGGGGACCTCGGGCCAGGTGGCGGCCACCTCGTAGAGGTAGGTGCGCACCTCCTGCTCCACGCGGCCGGCCTGGCAGGGCTCAAAGCGGTAGTTGGCGCCAAACTCCACCACGATGTGCTCGGGCCGGACCGCCCCGGCCATACCCACCAAGCTGCCGGGCTGGAAGACCTGGCCTCCCACGCCCTGGTTGAGAAGGTCGAGGCCAAGCTGGGCGGCAAGCCGGCACGGCCAGGCAAGGCCCGGGTCGCACGTCACGTAGCCCTGGGCTATGGAGTCTCCCAGCACCAGGAGCTGCCCGCGCTCGGCCACCGGCTCGATGAAGGTGCCGTCCCCCATGACGGAGCGCACCTCGCATCCGCCAAGGCAGGGCAGCCATATGGTGACGCGGTGCGTGCTCGCCCCGCCCATGCCAGGCAGGCGCTGCACGCCGAGCTCGGGGGTCTCGGCCACGTCGACGCAGAAGCTCACGAGGCCGCCCTCGTCTGGAAGGGCCAGCGGGAGGTGGACGTCGTCGACGTCCGCCGAGAAGCCGTCATAGGGCGGCGTGACGCCCGTGCCATAGCGCTCAACGTCGGCCACCACCGCCGCAGAGCCGCGCGGCATGGGGTCCATCTCCGCCTCGAGCCACACGTTGGAGGAGTCCGTCTCAAACTGCAGCGAGACGCCGGCCGTGGCGGCCGCGAGCTGGCGATACAGGCCCGGATGCCACGCGCGGCAGCTTCCCAGGGCCTTGAGCTGGCCTGCGGTGAAGCGCTGCGGCCTGGTCCAGCCGTTCTCGTCCGTGTCTGATCCCACGACGCCGTGGAGAAGCCCCTCGGCGGCGCAGCTGACCTTTGGGCCCATGGCCCCTCCTGCGTTTGGGTTGCGTTTGCTCAGCCTGCCTATTGTGCCACAGGCGGCAAGGCGCCCCGCGGCCCCTTCCCAGGCTCCACGCACTTCTCGCCGGCAGCCAGGCGGGCGAAAGTTGACAAAGGGACTGTCCCTTTGTCAACTTCGCTAGACGGGCCAGAGCTGCTCCAGGACGCGGAGGACGCCCTGCTCGCGGCAGGGGGCGCAGACCAGGTCCGCCGCGGCCCTCACGGCCTCGTCGGCGTTTCCCATGGCGTAGCCCGCCCCGGCCAGGCGCAGCATCTCCACGTCGTTACCGGCGTCGCCAAAGGCCACGACCTCCTCGGGAGAGATCCCCCAGTGCTCCATGAGGACGCGGACGCCAGTTGCCTTGGAGACTCCCCGCTGCACCACGTCAAAGTAGCCCCAGCCGTCCTCGTAGCCGCTGTCCACCACGTCCATGGCGCCGCCCAGCGCCTCGCGCATGACGGCGATGGAGTGCGCGAGCTCGCCCTCCGGCACGCGGGACCAGAACATGAGCACGTCCCGCCTTGCCCGCGGGTCCGCGAGGGACTCGACCCGCCCCATGCCATGCGAGTACATGGTCATCTCCGCCACGAAGTCGGGGTCGGCGCCGGGCTCCACCCACGCGCCGTCCGCGCAGACCGTGCAGAGGGGGATCTCCGGGTGGGCGGCGTGGGCCGCGAGAACGCGTTCCACGGCGCCGTCCGGGGCCACGCTCACGCGCAGGCGCCTGCCCTCGGCCTCCACGTAGGCCCCGTTCGAGGCCGCCAGCGCCACGCGGGGCGCGAGCGGCCCAAAGACGTCCTTGACCTGGAAGCTCTGGTTGCTCGTGGCCACGGCAAAGCGGCAGCCGTCCGCCCTCATGCGCGCAAAGACCGCCGAGAAGCGCTCGCGGCTGAAGTCCTCGCCGCCCAGGTCCAGGAAGGTGCCGTCCTCGTCGGTCACCACGAGCCTGACCGGGGCGCCGGTCACCGGGTTTTGGGCCATTGGGTTTCTCGCCGTCCTTTCGACATGCCGTGAATGCGTGGCTAGCTTATACTCTACCGCCGGAAACCCACAGGTCGGAAAGGGCAGCGGATGACCAAGTATTTACGATTCATGCGCCACGGGCAGACCGAGCTCAACGTGCGCAACTGCTGGCAGGGACACACCGACGCGCCCCTCACGGAGCTGGGGCGTCGCCAGTCGGCCGAGTCCGGGCTCCACCTGCGCGAGTCGGGCATCCGGCTCGACCACGTCTTCTGCTCTCCTTTGGGCCGGGCGAGAGAGACGCTCGAGATCGCGCTGCCCGGCATTGCCGAGCAAGGCTACGAGCTGGTGGACGGCCTCATGGAGATGAGCTTCGGCAGCCTTGACGGCACCGTCAACTCGGACAACGTGGTCGGCCCCTACCATGACTACTTCCTGCAGTTTGGCGACGAGTCCGAGGAGCACGCCGAGAAGCGCATCTGCTCCACGCTGGAGGGGCTCATGCTGCGCGACGACGTCCAGAGCGCCCTGGTGGTCTCCCACGGCACCATGGGTCGCCTCTTCAAGAACCACTGGAAGGGGTTCTCGCAGGTGGAGGGCATCCCGCAGCTCTCAAACTGCTGCGTGGTCACCTACGCCTTCGACGAGCGCGAGCGCACCTTCAGCTGCGTGGACATCTACCAGCCCAGCTGCGCCACCATGCCGCAGAACGTCCTCAACCACGAGGCCGGCAAGTAGGGCCACGGCCAGCAGCCCGTCCCCATGGCGAGAAACGCGAGGGACCGCCCGCGCCATCTGGCGCAAGGCGGCCCCTTGTGCTCTTCCCTGACCTTCCTTCGCTACTCGCCAGGAAGGATAGGCTCGTAGAAACAGGCGCCGTCGTCCAGGCGAAGGACGAGGACCTGGCCAAACCCGGCACCTCCGGCGGCACCGGCGTCAATGTCCCAACGGTCAGCCACGCCACCGGTTGCCCCGGAGGCGCCGACCTTGACCATCTGCGCCAGCCCGTCCGCGTTGCGCGTGGGGCCGCAGGCTTCCCCGAGCATTCCCGTGAGGTAGGGCGTGGGCGTGTGCCCGGCGATGACGATGGGCCCCTCTCCCCGCTCGTTCACCAGGCCGGTGGGGCTGGTCCAGAAGTCGTCGCGAATCCACAGCAGGTCATCGGGCCTCTGTGCGGCCATGAGCCGCTCGATGGAGCCCTCGTCCCATGCTGCGGGAACCTCGACGCGCCAAGGGTCGATGCCGGCGTGCGTGAGGATGTAGTCGCGCTCCCCCACGCGCACCTGGGCCCAGCACGGGAGCTGCTCCACCCAGTCGACGACCATGGAGGCGTCCTCGTCGTCCAGCGCCTCCAGGGCGTCCGAGGTGGTGGAGCCGCCGTTCATGGCCCAGTCCATGGCGCACATGGACATCTCGACCTGATCGGCACCCCTCAGGGCGCGCAGCATGAGGTCCTCGTGATTGCCCTTGAGCACGCAGACGTTGGGAAGGGCGCGGGTGACCGCGATGACGCCCAGGGGGTCGGGCCCGCGGTCGATCATGTCGCCCAGGCAGAAGAAGTGGTCCTGCTCGGAGGGGCTGACGCGCTCAAGCGCACGCTCGAGCGCGGCCCTGTGGCCATGCACGTCAGAGTAGACGTAGGTTGGCGTCGTAATCCCCTCCTCCGGTCTGGCAGGCTCCCCACCTGCGACGCATTGGCAAGAGCCTACCACCTGACACGCCCCGGGGGCCGACGCGTCGGGCAAACGGCACCTCCTTGCTACCTGGGCGTAACGTGGCGCCCCGGCGTTACGTCCGAGCGGCCGCCTGCGCGCCTATCCCCTGCGGCCGCGGCGTCGCTGGCGCTCGCGGCGGACGCGCCAGGCCGGGGCCGAGCCGATCTCCACCAGGCGGCCGGAGCGCAGGCCCTGGGCACGCAGTTCCTCCGCGCGGTGCACCTCTCGCACCAGCTCCCGCATGGTAGCGTCGAAGCGACCCTTCTTGAGGCGGCACTCCCAGATGGTGATGACCGTCCAGCCGCCGCTTACCAGCAGTGCGTTGTCACGAGCGTCGCGGGCACGGTTGCGGGCGAACTTTGCCTCCCAGAACTCCACGTTTGACTTGGGCATGGTAAGGCCGCAGTGCGGGCACCGGTGCCAGAAGCAGCCGTTGACGAAGATGGCCACGTGCCTTCCAGGAAAGCAGATGTCGGGCTTGCCGGGGGCCTTCTTCCAGTGCAGGCGGTACCCCGAGAGGCCGGCCTCGCGCAGCGCGGCGCGCACCTTGAGCTCGGGCTTGGTGTTTTTGCTCTTGTTGGCCTGCATCACGTGGCGCGTGGCCGCGGAGACGGGCTTGGGGGCAAGGGGCTCCCCCGTCAACGGGCGGCCTCCGTGGGCGCCACCGGGTTGCCCTCGAAGTTGAGGTCGCCCGTGAGCCCGCGTACGGCGTCAACGTCTGCGCCAGAGATCACGATCTCGTCGATGAGCGGCAGGATGCGGGCCTGGGCGCCCTCGAAGAGCTCCCAGAAGTCCGTGTGCGAGACCTCGCCCGTAAAGGGGTTCTCCCAAGCGGCGTGCCCGCGGTTGTCGAAGTCGCTGGTGTCCTGACGGCGCACGCGATGGCTCATGGCACGGTAGAGCGAGTAGCGGCCGCGCGTGAAGAGGCGCTCGACGCCGCCCAGCGCCAGGCGCTTGCCGCCGCCCGCAGAGTAGAAGAGGCGCTGCAGCAGCCTGAACTCGTGCACCGAGACCGAGAAGGCCTGCGGGTCCACGGGCTGCCCAAACACCCACAGGGCCACATAGAAGTAGATCTTGTCCACGCAGGAGAGCACCTCGGGAGAGGCGACAAGGACCTCGCGGTACGGGCGCCACTCGGCCACGGTCTTGCCCGTGAGGCGGAAGAGGGCCATCTCGTCCCAGTCGCGCTCGATCTCCGCGTGGACCTTCTGCGCGTCGGAGGCGTCAAGGCCCGGCACGCCGGCGCGGGTGAGGCCGTTTTGCCAGTAGTACACAAAGGGGTGCATGGTGGAGTCCAGTGCCCAGTGGCTCGTGAAGCCGGCCACGTAGGCGCGGGCGATGCCGCGCTCGCGCCCCTCGAGCTGGTCTGCCGCCTCACGCATGGCAACCAGCAGCGGCGCGGGAGAGGCGTCGTGCATGGTGTTGCCGAGCTTTGACCACTTGGCCATCAGCGGGTGCGCCACCAGGTAGAAGAGCGGGTCAGGCCCCTGGTTTCCCAGAAGGTACGCGTCCCTCTCGTCCACGGAGCGGAAGTTCATGAGGTCGGCGACGTCGTCCGCGACGGCGCGGCCAAAGAGGTCATGAGTGACGATGGCTGGCATGGGTGGCCTTTCTCGCGTTTTCCTGCCCCCGATTATGTACCAATGGCGCAGGGCCGGCATGCGGCGAGAAGCGCGGGCAGAAGCCCCCACACGCCGACCACGGCGTTTTACGCAACCCTTACCGCAGCGCAGCGCGTCCCTGCCATGGCGTGCGGTAACGTTTGCTCATCAGTGGCTCTGCGGCACGCGGCACGATGTTGTTGTAATGTTGACACGTCAATATTGCCGCGCGACCGAGCGCAGTGACAAACAGGAGGAGGCCCCATGGCCAAGCAGAAGATGACCCGCGCCGAGAAGAGCTGGATCATGTACGACGTGGGCAACTCGGCCCTGGTGCTTCTCGCCACCAGCGTCATCCCCATCTACTTCAGCTCGCTGGCGCCCGACGGCGGCGTGGTGGTTGCCTGGAGCTACGCCGAGACCGTGGCCTCCCTCATCATCGCGCTGCTCATGCCCATCCTGGGCTCCATCGCCGACATGAAGGGCATGAAGAAGAAGTTCATCGTTGGCTGCGTCGGCACGGGCGTGGTGGCCACGGTGGCGCTGGGCATACCCACGAGCGCCATGGCCTTCCTCGTCATCTACGTCATCAGCTCGGTGGCGCTCAACTCGTCCATGGTGTTCTACGACGCGCTGTTGGTGGACGCCACCACAGACGACCGCATGGACGAGATCTCCAGCCAGGGCTACGCCTGGGGCTACATCGGCAGCTGCGTGCCGTTCATCGCGTGCCTGCTCGTGGTTCTCAACTACGACGCGCTGGGCATAGGCCTTCAGACCGCCATGCAGATCGCCTTCGTGATCACCGCCGCCTGGTGGCTGGCCTTCACCATCCCCATGCTGAGGGACGTGCAGCAGAAGCACTTCAAGCCGCGCGAGGAGCACGCCGTGAGCCGCGCCATCAAGGGCATCGGCGGCACCCTCAAGGAGATGTGGGCCAACAAGGCCATCAAGTTCTACATGATTGCCTACTTCTTCTACATCGACGGCGTCCACACCATCATCAAGCTCTCCACCAGCTACGGAACGGACCTCGGCATCAGCTCCACGCAGCTCGTGCTCGCCCTTCTGGTGACGCAGTTCGTGGCCTTCCCGTCCGCCATCATCTACGGCCGCCTGTCCAGCAAGTACGGCACCCGCAGGATGCTGCTCATCGCCATCGCCGCCTACTTTGGCATCACCCTGTTTGCCGCGCTCTTCCTGCGCACGGCCACGGAGTTCTGGATTCTGGCCATCCTGGTCGGCATGTTCCAGGGCGGCATCCAGGCGCTCTCCCGCTCCGAGTTTGGCAAGCTCTGCCCCAAGAAGCGCGCCAACGAGTACTTTGGCTTCTTCGACATCTTTGGCAAGTACGCCGCCATCCTGGGCACCTTCCTGGTGGGCACCTTCACCGCCCTCACCGGCAACTCCAGCCTGGGCGTCATGAGCATCGCCGTGCTGTTTGTCATCGGCTTCGTCATGATGCTCAAGGTCCCCGCCCGCGAGGAGGCGGCGGAGTAGGGCCCGAGACAGAGCGGATTTCTCGCCTGCAGACGCAAGAACGGCCCCCGGAGCCAGTGCCGGGGGCCGTTCTTTGTGGGTGGCAAAAGACCGACCATACCCATCCGTCGCATCCGGCGACAAAAGCCCTGTTGGGCATTGCCCGTCGGAACGGTTGGGCATGGTCGGCCTCGGCGTATAGGCCCTCTTACGCGCAGAGCTCGTCGGCCAGGGCAGCAATCTGGGCGCGGGAGGCGTCGTCTAGGGCGCCGCGGACGGTGACCACCTGCTCGGCCACGCTCACGTCCTTCATCTCCTCCAGCTGCGCGCGCATGACCTTGGCAGCGGTGGGCGCCCAGGTACCGGACTCCACGAGAGCCACCGTGCGGTTCTGGTAGGCGTGCTCGGCCAGCGTGTGGATGAAGGTGCTCATGAACGGGAAGACGCCGCCGTTGTAGGTCACGCTCGCCAGGACCAGGCGGTCGTAGCGGAAGGCGTCCTCCACGGCCTCGGCCATGTCGTCGCGGGCGAGGTCAAAGACGGAGACCTTCTGGCCGCGGGCCTCAAGGGCGCCCGCCAGCTCGAGGGCGGCCTGCCTGGTGTTTCCGTAGACGGAGGCGTAGGCCACGGTGACGCCCTTGTCCTCCGGCTCGTAGCTGGACCAGGTGTTGTAGAGGTCCAGGTAGTAGCCGAGGTTCTGGTCAAGCACAGGGCCGTGGAGCGGGCAGATGCGCGCGATGTCCAGGCCCGCGGCCTTCTTGAGCACTGCCTGCACGTTGCGGCCGAACTTGCCCACGATGCCAAAGTAGTAGCGCCTGGCCTCGCACGCCCACCCCTCGGGGTCTTCCACGTCAAGCGCCCCGAACTTGCCAAACCCGTCAGCCGAGAAGAGCGTCTTGGTGGTGGACTCGTACGAGAAGAGCACCTCGGGCCAGTGGACGTTGGCGGCGCCCACGAAGGTGAGCGCGTAGCCGCCCAGGTCAAGCTCGAAGCCCTCCTTGGCAATCACACGACGGTCGGCGAAGTCGGTGCCAAAGTAGGCCTTCATCATCTTGAACGCCGGCGCGGAGGCCACCACCTGCACGGCGGGATAGCGCTCCATGAAGGCGGCGATGCCCGCGGAGTGGTCGGGCTCCATGTGGTGAACCACCAGGTAGTCGGGCGTACGGCCGGCAAGCGCGGCGTCGAGGTTGCCCAGCCACTCCTCCACAAAGTGGCCGTCGACGGTGTCCATGACGGCAATCTTCTGGCCCAGCACGACGTAGGAGTTGTACGACATGCCGTTCTGGCGGACGTCGTACTGCCCCTCGAAGAGGTCGATGTCGTGGTCGTTCACGCCCACGTAGGAGATGCCCTCGGTAATCTGCATTCAAATGCCCCCAGACAGTCGGTTTGCACAGAGCGAGACCCATTCTAGAGCACGACCCCGACGCGCCGGTCGGGCACGTCGGGGTCGCGACATCCGTTATGAGAAAAAGGGACTGTCCCTTTTTCTCAGTGCTTGGCGAGAAGCGCCTCCAGACGGTCCATTCCCTCGTCAACCTGCTCGTCGGTGATGCAGAGGGGCGGCAGGAAGCGCAGGATGGAGTCGCCGATGTGGTTGAGGACGAGCCCCTCGGCCAGCCCCTCGTCGACCAGCGCCGTGGCCACGGGGACGTCCAGCTGGGCACCGCGCATGAGGCCGCGGCCGCGAACCTCGGTCACGTGCGGCATGGCCTCCAGGCGGTGGCGCAGGTGCTTGCCAGTGGCAATGACGTGCTCGCCCATGTCCTCCTCAACCAGCGCACAGAGCGTGGCGCGGCAGGCAGCCATGGCAAGGGCGCTGCCGCCGAAGGTGGAGCCGTGGTCGCCGGGACGCATGAGATCGGCCACCTCGGCGCGGGCGGCGACGGCGCCCATGGGGAAGCCGTCGGCGATGCCCTTGGCCATGCTCACGACGTCCGGCTCGATGCCGGCGCGCTGGAAGCTGAACGGGGCGCCGCAGCGGAAGAAGCCGGTCTGGACCTCGTCGATGACGAGCAGGATACCCTTCTCGTGGCAGAGGTCGGAGACGGCGCGCAGGTAGTCGTAGGTTGCCGGCCAGACGCCGCCCTCGCCCTGGACGCACTCGAGCATGACGGCGCAAACGGGGCCGCAGCTGGGAGCGGGGTTCTCCACGGCCTCGCGCAGCGCGTCGATGTCGTTGAGGTCAACGGAGGCAAAGCCCGCAGGCAGCGGCTGGAAGCTCTTGTGGAAGACGTCCTGGCCGGTGGCGGCAAGGGTGGCCAGCGTGCGGCCGTGGAAGCTCTTGTGGGCGCTCACGATGCCCGCGGCGCCATCGAGCTTGACCTCGCCCCAGCGGCGGGCGACCTTGATGGCGCCCTCGTTGGCCTCGGCGCCGGAGTTGCCAAAGAACGTGCGCCAGGTGGTGCCGGTGGAGCCCTCGACGTGGCCGGACTCGTCGGTCACCGTGGAGAGCAGGCCGGAGATGGCCTGCGCCGCCTCGTTGCGGTTCTCGATGTAGAAGTAGTTGCCCACCTGCCAGAGCTTCTCGGCCTGGTCGCGCACGGCGGCCACGACGGCCGAGTGGCAGTGGCCCAGGCTGGCGCAGCCAATGCCGCCAAGGAAGTCCAGGTAGTCCTTGCCGGTGGAGTCGGTGAGCACGGCGCCCTTGGCAGAGACGAGCTCCACGGGCAGGCGGCCGTAGGTGTGCATGAGGTAGGTCTCGTCGGCAGAGACGACGTCGGCGGGAACGGTGGCAAAGTCGGGCATGGTGTCCTCTTTCTTGATGGAACGCGCGGTCGGGCGAGAAGTGCGCGGGGCCGTGAGCCCTGGCCCCGCGGGCGTCCTAGTCCTGGGTGAACATGGTGCCGCAGCCGGCGTCGGTGAAGATCTCCAGCAGCAGCGAGTGCGGGTAGGTGCCGTTCAGGATGACGACCTCGGAGACGCCGGCGTCAAGCGCCTCGGCGACGGAGCGGATCTTGGGGATCATGCCGCCGTCCAAGGCGCCGGACTCCAGGAGCTCGTGGGTCTCGGTGCGGGTGAGCTGGGCCACAAGGCTGTCCTCGTCGGAGAAGTCGCGGAAGAGGCCGTCCACGTCGGTGAGGTAGATGAGCTTGTCGGCGCCCATGGCCTCGGCGATCTTGTCGGCGGCCACGTCGGCGTTGATGTTGTAGAAGCCGTCCGGGCCGCAGCCCACCGTGGCGACCACGGGAATGTAGCCGTCGTCCAGAATGGTGTTGATGAGGTTGGTGTCCACCTCGCGGATGCGGCCAACGCGGCCCAGGTCGGGGTCGACGGGCTCGGCCTTCAGGGTCTTGCCGTCAGCACCGGAGATGCCCACCGCGTTGTGACCGTACTCGTTCAGGGCCCAGACCAGCTGCTGGTTGACGTGGCCCACCAGCACCTCCTGGACGGCCTCCATGGTCTCGTCGTCGGTGACGCGCAGGCCGTCCTTGAACTTCACGGGCACGTCCAGGCGCTTGAGCATGGCGTTGATGGCCTTGCCGCCGCCGTGCACGAGCACGATGCGCACGCCCATGAGCTTGAGCATCTCGATGTCGGCCACCACCTGGCGGCAGAGCTCGGGGTCCTCCATGGCAGAGCCGCCGTACTTGATGACGAAGGTCTTGCCGCTCATCTTGTTGATCCAGGGCAGGGCCTCGCAGAGCAGCTCGGCCTTGCCGGCCGCGCGGTCGCGCTCCATGCGGTCACGCTTCTTCATGTGCTTCTCCAAACAGACTCGGACGGCAACGTGGCAGTGAGAAAAAGGGACTGTCCCTTTTTCTCACGTTGTCAGCTACGTGCGGTAGTCGCCGTTGATGGTGACGTAGTCGTGCGTGAGGTCGCAGGTCCAGACGCGCGTGCGGGCGTCTCCGGAGTGCAGGTCGACGGTGATGTCGATCTCGGGCGCCTCAAAGCGGCGCAGCATGTCGTCCTCGTCCATGGGAACGGTGAGGCCGGCGCGGCACACGGGCACGCCCATGAAGTCGATGTCAACCGCGCGCTGGTCAAAGGGCACGCCGCACTTGCCAGCAGCCGCGGCCACGCGGCCCCAGTTGGCGTCATGGCCAAAGATGGCGGTCTTGACCAGCGGCGAGTTGGCAATCGCGCGGGCTACGACGTCTGCGTCGGCGTCGTTGGCGGCGCCCAGCACGTTGACGGTTACGAGCTTGGTGGAGCCCTCGCCGTCGGCCGCGATCTTGCGGGCAAGCTCGCCGCAGACGGCCTTGATGGCGGCGGCGATGGCCGGGAAGGCCGCTGAGCCAACGCCCACGCTCTCCCCCGCCGGCGCGGCCTTGCCAGTGGCCAGCAGGATGGCGGTGTCGTTGGTGGAGGTGTCGGAGTCCACGGTGACCTTGTTGAAGGTCTGCTTCACGGCGGCGAGAAGTGCCTCGTGCGCGGCCTCGCTGGTGAGGGGCGCGTCCGTGGACATGACGCAGAGCATGGTGGCCATGTTGGGCTGGATCATGCCGGAGCCCTTGACGAAGCCGCCCACGTGGACCTCGTACGCGGAGCCGTCTGCCGCGGGCAGCTTGCCCACGAAGGACGCCTCCTTGGGCACGGTGTCGGTGGTCATGACGGCGCAGGCGGCGTCGTGGGCCGCCTCGGGCGTGGCGGCGAGAGCCTCGGCCGCAGCGGGCACACCCGTCTCAAACGGGCCGAAGCTCAGCTCCTGGCCGATGACGCCCGTGGAGGCAACCAGCACGTCAGCGGGCTCGCAGCCCAGCGTGGCGGCGACGAGGCCTGCCGTCCGGCGCGCGGTGGCAAGGCCCGGGTCGCCGGTGGCGGCGTTGGCGTTTCCGGAGTTGAGGATGACCGCGCGGGCACGGCCGTCGGCCACGTGCTCGCGGGAGACGATGACCGGGGCCGCGCAGAAGCGGTTGGTGGTGAAGGTGCCGGCAGCCACGCAGGTCTGGTCCGCAACGACGAGGGCCATGTCACGACGGTTGGGGTCGCGGCGGAAGCCGGCGTGCAGGCCCGCTGCAGAGACGCCCGCGGCAGCGCAGACGCCACCCTCACAGGGGGCAAAGCCAAAGGCCTCGGGCGTGTCCGGGGCGATCGGAAGCTCTATGGGCTCAAAGTCGCTCATGTGATGTCCTATCTTCTAAGCCGAGAAGCCCGCACGCGCGGTGGCGGTGCCGCCAGGGCGGCGCGGGGGCTTCTCGCCTGCTAGACCAGAGGGGCCGGCATGTCGATGCCGGCGAGCTCGGGCAGGCCGAGCACGATGTTTGCGTTCTGGACAGCCTGGGCGGCAGCGCCCTTGCCCAGGTTGTCGATGGCGCAGGAGGCAATGATGGTGCGTCGGCGTCGGGCGTCCAGGGCCACGCCCACCTGGGCGCGGGCGGTGCCAAAAACGGAGCTCGTGGAGGGCATGGAACCTGCGGGCAGAACCGTGACCAGCGGCTCATTGGCAAAGCGGGCCTCATAGGCGGCCTGGACGTCCTCGGCGGTGACGCCGTCTGCGGCCTCAAGGTAGACGGTGGAGAGAAGCCCGCGGGTGAGCGGGGCCAGGTGCGGGGTGAAGACCACGTTCATCTGGCGGCCGGCGACCTCGGAGAGGGTCTGCTCGATCTCGGGCGTGTGGCGGTGCTTGGCCACGCCGTAGGCCTCCACGGACTCGTTGGCGTAGCAGTAGTGGGTGCGCGCGTTGGCGCCGCGGCCGGCGCCGGAGACGCCGGAGATGGCGTCGGCGATGACCAGGTCGCCGCCGGCCAGGCCCGCGGAGAGGGCGGGCGTGGCGGCAAGGGCCGTGGCCGTGGGGTAGCAGCCCGGCACGGAGACCAGAACGGCCTGGCCGGCGGCGCGGCGCTCGGCCAGCGCGAGGATGCCCTCGCGGTTGAGCTCGGGCAGGCCGTAGACGGTCTGGGAGAGGAGCTCCGGGCTGGTGTGGGGCGTGTGGTACCACTGCTCGTAGACCTGCGGGTCGTGTAGGCGATAGTCAGCGGAGAGGTCGAGCACGGTGACGCCGCGCCTCAGGAGCTCGGGCGTCAGGGCCAGCGAGGCCGTGTGCGGCACCGCCAGGAAGGCCACGTCGGCCGCCTGGGCAATGGCTTCCGGCTCGGGCAGGGAGAGCTCGAGGTCGCAGGCACCCGCAAAGGAGGGATAGACGGCGTCCAGGCGCGTGCCGGCCTCCTTGCGGTCGGTGGCCATGGCAAGCTCCATGTTGGGGTGGCCAAGCACCAGGCGGCAGACCTCGATGCCCGCAAAACCCGTGGCGCCGACGACGCAGACCCTTATACGCTCCATTTGAATATCTCCCTCATTTTATTGCATAATTATGAGTGCTTATGCAATCCTGCTGTAATTTTATGCGGTAAAGATACGCTTGGGGCGCTGCACGGTCAATAAACGCGCCCGTACCGACACGCGCACGAAACGTTTGGGCCGCTGACGAGAAGTTCGCGCGAGGTGTCTGCGGCACGGGCGCGCGACCGGGCGAGCCGGCCGGACCGTCCGAGCCACGGATTGCGGGGGTTGGCAGAAGCGGGCGTGCCAAAGACTGCAATTCGTGGCTCTCGGGCCCAAATCCGCCCTTCTCGCCTGCCAAACCCCGCAAAACATGGCTCCCACAGCTCCACCGCCAAGCGGCGCCCGGTCGGCCTCGCCGCTACATGAGGACGATGCCCTCGCAGACGTCGTCGACGGCGTCCTTGCCCAGGTAGTAGTCGACAATCTCAAGCGCAAAGTACGTGGCCGTGGCCATGCCCTGGCTCGTGATGACGTTGCCATCGCGCACTGCGCGCTCACCCGGCAGCACCTCGGCGTCATGCTCGGCGCAGACGTCCTGGAAGCCCGGGTTGGCCGTGGCGCGGCGCCCGTGCAGGATGCCCAGCTCGGCCAAGATGGACGGAGAGGCGCAGATGGCCGCCACGCCACGCCCGGCCTCGGCAAACCTCACCAGGGCGTTGCAGAGCGGCGCGCAGTCACGCAGGTTGGGCATGCCGGGGATGCCGCCGGGCAGCACCAGCATGTCGTACTCGTCAAAGTCAAAGCCCTCGTCGGCGATGCTGCGGTTGCAGACCACCGTCACCTCGCGCGAGGAGGTCACGTTCAACTCGCCCGTGATGGAGACCATGTCGCAGGGGATGCCCGCGCGGAAGAGGATGTCAACCACAGAGATGGCCTCCACCTCCTCGAAGCCCTCAGCAAAGAACACGGCCACGCGCTTGTCTGTCTTCTGCCTGAACATGAGACCTCCCGGGTCAGTCAGCCGCGGCCCCGCGCCGCGCGCACATAAGCAAAAAGCCCTGCCGGCACATGCCGACAGGGCAAAGGATACCCGCTTTGGGCTGGGAGGGAGCTAGTCCTCCTCGATGCCGGCGTTGATGGCGTCGGCGATGGCCTTGCGATCGTCGGTGCTACGGACGAGGTTCTTGAACTCCTCGCGCATGAGCAGGACGGCGGTCTTGGAGAGGAGCTTGATGTGGGTGGTGCCGGCCTCTCCGTCGGGAACGAGCAGCGAGATGGCAACGTCGACGGGCTTGTCGTCAAAGGACGGCCACTCCAGGGCGCGGTTGTTCTTCACGACGATGACGGCGGCGCGCTTGATGGCGTCGGTCTTGGCGTGCGGCACGGCAAAGCCGTCGGTCATGCCCGTCTCGCCCATGTCCTCGCGGGCCAGGAAGGCCTCGTAGACGGCATCGGCGTCATCGGTGATGCCAAGCTCGGCAGCACGGTCGGCGATGAAGCGAAGGACGGCCTCGCGGCTCTCGGCGTCCTGGTTGACGAAGACGTTGTCTTCCTTGACGAAATCGCTCACTGCGGTCTCCTTGTCTGCGTGTCAGGCCGTGCCCCCTCGGCCGGCCACCAACACTCCAATGATATCCAAAACGGGGGGCCTCTCAACCAAGGCAAGAAGCACAGGCGAGAAGGACGCCCCATAGGAAGGGGCGGGGCCGCGAAGGCACGGCCTCGCCCCAAGGGATGCTAGCTCAGACTAGCGGGCGTTCTTGAGGATGTTCTCGATGTCCTCGACGTGGAGCTCCATGAAGGCACCGGCGTGGTCGCCGCCACGGGCGTCGACGGCACCCTGGGCCATCTCGTGAATCTGCTCGTCGGTGGGCTCGATGCCCAGCTCGTGGAGGCTGGTGGGCAGGTTGATGGAGTGGCACCACTCGTCCCAGGCGTCAATGCCGCGAAGGCCGGTCTCCTTGGCATCGTGGAAGTTGTTCTGGACGCCCCAGACGTTGACGGCAAACTGGGCGAAGCGCTCGGGGTCGACGTCGATGACGTACTTGGCCCAGGAGGACCAGATGGCGGTCAGGCCAGCGCCGTGGGCGACGTCAAACATGGCGCCGATCTCGTGCTCGATGGCGTGGCAGGCAAAGTCGCCGACGCGGCCGAGGCCGGTCAGGCCATCGTGGGACTTGGCACCGGCCAGCAGCAGGTTGGCGCGGGCGGGATAGGACTTGGGGTTGGCCAGGGCCTCCGGGACGAAGGTCTTGACGGTGCGCATGAGGCCCTCGGCGAGCTCATCGGAGAGCTCGACGTGCTGCTCGGTGGTGAAGTAGCGCTCCATGGTGTGCATCATGATGTCGGCGCCGGGGGCAGCGGTCTGGAAGGGCGGCAGGGAGTAGGTGAGCTCCGGGTTCATGATGGCAAAGAGAGGACGGGCGCACTCGTGGTTGTAGGAGCGCTTGAGCATCTTCTCGCCCATGGTGTCGATGTTGATGACCGTGGAGTTGGAGGTCTCGGAGCCGGTGCCGGCCAGGGTGGAGATGGCGCCGATCTTGGCAATCTTGGTGGTGCTCACCTTGCCGAGGAAGAGGTCCTCGAGGTCAAAGTCGTTGGCGAGGCCGTAGGCGATGGCCTTGGAGGAGTCGATGGCAGAGCCGCCGCCGATGGCGAGGATGAAGTCCACGCCCTCCTTCTTGCAGAGCTCGACGCCCTGCTTGACCAGGGAGAGGCGCGGGTTGGGCACGACGCCGTCCATCTCGACGTACTCGATGCCCTCGGCCGCCAGGCCCTCCTCGACGCGGGCGAGAAGGCCGGTGTCGCGGACGTAGTCGCCGCCCCAGTGGATGAGGGCCTTGTGGCCGCCGAACTCCTTGATCAGACGGCCGGCCTCCTTCTCGGTCTCCTTGCCAAACACGATCTTGGTCGGAACGAGATACTCAAAGTTAACCATGCTAAGAGATTCCCTTCTCGCTTGGTTTTAGGCTCTTAAAATGCAGAGGTAAGTCTACCCGGATGTGCGGGGATGGTCCCCTTTTGTTGAATGCGAGTTCCGCAGCCGCGTTCTTTGCGGCGAGGACTGTTTGAGCAGGCAACATAAGTGGCCATCCCCGTGGCGCACGTTTGGGCAGTTACTCCTTGGTGAAGTACATCGAGATGCCCTGGCCGCCACCGATGCACATGGAGACCATTGCGTCCTGCTTCTCCGGGTGACGCTGGGCAAGCTCGTAGGCGCACTTGATGGCCAGGATGGTGCCGGTGGCTCCGATGGGGTGGCCGATGGAGATGCCGCCACCGTAGATGTTGACCTTCTCGGGGTCGAGGCCGAGGTCGCGGGAGACCGCGAAGGCCTGGGAGGCAAAGGCCTCGTTGATCTCGAAGAAGTCGATGTCGGTGAGGTCGATGCCGAGCTTCTCGGCAAGCTTCTTGGAGGAGAAGTACGGGCTGTAGCCCATGAGGGAGGCCTCGTAGCCGGCAACGGCGAAGTCGCGGATGCAGACCATCGGGGTGCAGCCGAGCTCCTCGGCCTTGGCGCGGGTCATGATGACCACGGCGGCCGCGGCGTCGTTCAGGGAGGAGGAGTTGGCGGCGGTGACGGTGCCGGTGCCGTCGGTCACGAAGCATGGCTTCAGGCGGGCGAGGCTCTCGGCGGTCACGCCCTCGCGGGGGTTCTCGTCGGTGTCGAAGACGGTGACGGCACCCTTGCGACCCTTAATCTCGACGGGGACGATCTCGTCCTTGTAGACGCCCTCGGCAATGGCCTTGCAGGCGCGCTGCTGGGACTGGGCGGCAAAGGCGTCCTGCTCCTCGCGGGAGACGTTGAACTTCTTGGCCACGTTCTCGGCGGTGATGCCGTTGTGGGAGTGGTCGAGAGGCCAGGTCAGGATGTCGATGACGCCATCCTCGAACTGCTTGTGGCCCATGCGGGCGCCCCAGCGGGCGGAGGGCACGTAGTAGGGCAGCTGGGAGAGGGACTCGGCGCCACCGGCGACGACGACCTCGGACTGGCCGCACTTGATCTCCATGATGCCGTCGGCGATGGACTGCAGGCCGGAACCGCACTGGCGGTTGACGGAGTAGGCGCAGGTCTCGTTGGGAAGGCCGGCCTTCAGGCTGATGGCGCGGGCGACGAAGCCGTTCTCGCCCCAGGAGCCCACCTGGCCGATGATGCACTCGTCAACGACGGACGGGTCGATGCCGGCGCGCTTGACGGCCTCGGCGACGACGATGGAGCCCATGTCGATGGCGGACAGCGTCTTCAGGCTGCCACCGAACTTGCCCACGGCGGTGCGGGCGCCGGAGACGATGACGATGTCCTCGGGCTTGTTCTCGAACTTGCGGTTGCTCATGTTCACTCCCTCTTCTGGGGCCGGCGGGCACCTGTCCGCCGGCCCGGCTGGTGACTGTTGGAACGCTTGGGCGCAGGCGAGAAGTTTCCGCCTGCCTGAGCCTGGCTACTCGGAGTAGTCGTAGAAGCCCTTGCCGGTCTTGCGGCCGAGGTTGCCGGCGTCGATGAGCTCCTTGAACACGGGGGCCGGACGGTAGAGGTCGTCGTGGTCAAAGCCCTCATAGAGGTTCATGAGGGAGGCGTAGACCACGTCGATGCCGGCGAAGTCCATGAGCTCGCAGGGGCCCATGGGGTGGTTGCAGGCCAGCTTCATGGCCGTGTCGACGTCCTTGGCGGAGACGCCCTCGGAGACGAGCCAGGCGCCCATGTTCTCATACGGGTTGATGACGCGGTTGACGATGAAGCCCGGGGTGTTGGGGGCGTCGACGGAGGTCTTGCCGATGGCGTCAGCGAACTCGTGGGTCTTGGTGAAGGCCTCGTCGGAGGTCTTCTCGCCGCGGATGATCTCGACGAGCTTCATGACCGGGGCGGGATAGAAGAAGTGCAGGCCCAGGACGGACTCGGGACGCTTGGTGGAGGCGGCGATCTCGTCGATGGAGATGCCGGAGGTGTTGGTCAGAAGGACGGCGTCCTCGTCGGCGAACTCGTCCATCTTCTGGAACGTGGACTGCTTGAAGTCCAGGCGCTCGGGAACGGCCTCGATGATGAACTTGGCGCCAGCCAGCTCGGCGTAGTCGGTGCTGTAGGTGAGGCGGTCGAGGATGGCCTGACGGTCCTCGGCGCTCATCTTGTTCTTGTCGACCTTCTTCTGGAGGAGCTTGGCGACAAGGGCCTGGGCCTTGTCGAGCGGGGCCTGGGCGATGTCGATGTTGACCACGGTGAAGCCGGCCTGAGCGCAGGCCTGGGCGATGCCGCCACCCATAAGACCGCTGCCGATAACCGCAACCTTGACGTTGTCCATGTCAGTTCCTTTCCTTGGTGCTCTTACCTTTGCATGTTGCTTTGGTGCAGGTGACGCTATGTGGTACCACCCAGACTCCGAGGTTTCTTGTCGGGCCCAGGCTCATCTACTACTTGGCCTCGAAGCCGGCGAGAAGACCGGAGGGTCCGTCCTGGATGAAGAGGGACGCGTCCATCTCCTTGAGGTCCGGGGAGATGATGGGCGTGAAGTCCATCATCTCCAGAACCTGGGTCTGAAGGTCCACGCCCGGGGCGATCTCGACGAGCATGACGCCCTCGGGAACGAGCTCGAAGACGGCGCGCTCGGTGACCACGACGACGCGCTGGCCCTTCTTGCGAGCCGCGGGGCCGTTGAAGGAGAGCTGGCCCACGTGGGAGACCATCTTCTTGATGGCGCCCTCCTGCAGGATGGTGAGCTTGCCGTCCTCGAAGGAGTACTTGGCACCCTTTGCGGTGAAGGTGCCCAGGAAGACGACGGTCTTGGCGTTCTGCGTGATGTCCACGAAGCCGCCGGCGCCAGCGCAGCGCGGGCCCATCTTGGTGGAGTTGACGTTGCCGTCGCCGTCGAGCTCGCCCATGCCCATGTAGGTCACGTCGACCCCGGCGCCGTCGTAGTAGTCAAACTGCTCGGGGTGGCTGACCATGGCGAGCAGGTTCTGGCCGATGCCGAAGTCGATGCCGCCTAGCTGGACGCCGCCGTAGATGCCGCTCTCCACGGTGATCATGACCTTGTCGGAGAGGCCCTCCTCGGCGCAGACGCGGCCCACCATGTCGTTGGGGATGCCGGTGCCGAGGTTGACCACGCAGCCCGGGTAGAGCTCCTCGCAGCCGCGGCGGGCGATGAACTTGCGCTCGTTGAAGAGGGCGGGCTCCACGGCAGACTGCGGGACGCGCAGCTTGCCCACGTAGGAGGGGTCAAAGTAGATGGAGGACGTCATGCGGTGGTCCTCCTCCGGGTTGGGACAGACCACGACCTCGTCGATGAAGACGCCCGGGACGGTGACGTCCTTGGGGTTGATGGTGCCGGTCTCGGCGACCTCGCGAACCTGGGCCACGACCTTGCCGCCGTAGCGCTTGGTGGCCAGAACGGCGTTGAAGACCTCGAGCTTCATGGCCTCGTCGGTGGTGGTGAGGTTGCCCATCTCGTCGCAGACGGTGCCGCGGATGAGGCAGACGTCGATGGGGACCTCGTGATAGAACATGTACTCCTCGCCGTGGATCTCGATGACCTCGGAGATGTCGGGCAGCGGCTTGGTGCGGTCGTTCATCTTGCCGCCCTCGACGCGCGGGTCGATGAAGGTGCCCAGGCCGACCTTGCTCATCTTGCCCGGCAGGCCGCAGGCCATGGAGCGGTAGAGCTGGGCAATCTGGCCCTGGGGCAGGCAGTAGGCCTCCACCTGGTTGTTGGCGATCATGTCCATCCAGCGCGGCTGGAGACCCCAGTGGGAGCCGATGATGCGGGTGACCAGCCCCTCGTGGGCAAGGTGCTGGATGCCGCGGGCGCGGTCGGACTGACCGCAGGAGTGCAGCAGGGTGAGGTTGCAGGGGTGGCCAGTCTCGAGGAAACTCTTCTCGATGGCCTTGAGGTTGGACTCGGAGGCAGAGACAAGCGTCATGCCGATGGTGCAGATGGTGGAGCCGTCCTTGATGCCGGCGGCCACCTGCTCGGGGGTGACGAAGTTTGCCTGAAGGGTCTTGGATGCCATTCTCGGATTTCCTTCCTAGCTCTTAGCTCTCATGGTCGAGGGTTGCCAGTACGGCGTCACGGACGGCGGCGCGGTTGGGCTTGTCTCCCCTGGTCTGGGGGATCTTGTCCACAAAGACGTAGTGGACGGGAATCTTGAAGTGGGCGATGCGACCCGCCAGGGCCTCGGAGATCTGCGGACCGGTGATGTCGGAGCCAGGGTCGCGGACGATGACGGCCACGGGCACCTCGCCGTAGAGCTCGTCGGGGATGCCGGCGACGCAGCTCTCGCTGACGCCGGAGACCTCGCAGAGGACCTCCTCCAGCGCAGAGCACCAGACCTTCTCGCCACCGCGGTTAATCATGTCCTTCAGGCGGTCGACCACCCAGACCATGCCCTCTTCGTTGGCGTAAGCGACGTCGCCGGTGTGGAGCCAGCCGTCGGGCTCGATCTCTCCGTTGTCGTGGCGGAAGTAGCCGGCGGTCACGCAGGCGCCGCGCAGCAGCAGCTCGCCCGTCTCGCCCCAGGGCACCTCGTGACCGCACTCGTCCACGATCTTGGCATCCACACCGGGGACGGGCTTGCCCGTGCCCCCCGCAAAGACGGACGTGGGAGAGTCCAGCGGAAAGAGAAGCGCCGGGGAGGCGGTCTCTGTCATGCCGTAGACCACCTGGAAGGTGGCGGTGGGCATCCACTGGTGGAACTGGCGCATGGTGCCCACGGGCTCGTAGCTGGAGCCGGAGAGCATGCAGCGGACGCTCGGCAGCTCGGGGAACTCCCCGCGCAGGGGCAGGAGCTCCGCAAAAGACGTGGGAGAGCCGTGCAGGTAGGTGATCTTGCGGTCGCGCACGCAGGCCAGGACGCGGCGGGCGTCAAACAGGCGGTGCAGGTAGGTGGTGGCACCCACGTACACAAACTGGATGAGCAGCGCGATGAGGCCCGTCACGTGGTAGATCGGGATGGGGATGAGGCAGGAGTCGGCCGGCGTGGTGCCCATGAGGCGCTGGTAGACCATGGCGGCGTGGATGACGTTGCCGTTGGTGAGCACGACGCCCTTGGCGCGCGACGTGGTGCCGCTCGTGAACATCATGATGGCGGCGTCGTCAAGGCCGCCGGTGGGCTCGCACAGAGACGAGAAGCCCTCGGCCTCGGCAAAGCCGTAGCCGTCCTCCACCCCGCGAGCAAAGACGATCTCGGACGGGCGCAGCGGCAGGGACGGCACCCAGCGCTCGAACTCCTCCCCCGCCACCAGGGCGGTGAGGTCGGCGGCCTGCATGAGCGAGACCACCTCGGGCTCGCGGTACTTGGTGGGAACCGGCACGCACGTGGCGCCGGCCTTGGAGATGGCGAAGAGAGCGACCACGAACTCGAGGTCGGCGTGCATGAGCAGGCCCACGCGGCTGCCCGGGGCCACCTTGGCCTCGGACACGAGGAGCCCCGCCAGGTTGTCAACGTGGGCCAGGAGCTCCGCGAAGCTCGTCTTGCGGCCCCAGTCGTCAACGATGGCGATGGCGTCAGGCGTGCGGGCGGCGGTCTCTGTCAGAAGGTGGTACAGGCTCGGCCTCATGCACTCGAAGCTATAGACCTCGCGGCCGGAGAGCACGACGCTTCCCATGCCGCGCTGGATTGTCTGGCTCCAGCAGCGAGATCCGGAAATCACTGGTTCTCTCCCATCTTGCGTCCAAGGGAAACGAGCGAGAAGACACGCTGGGCGGCAAGCCTGAAGTTGCGCTCGGCGTTTGCGAGGACCTCCTCGATGGAGGCGGCGTCGATGACGGTGGGAACGAGCGCGTCCACGCCGCAGTCAAGAAGCTCGCAGGCATCGGCGTTCATGCCGCCGACAATGGCGACGCACGGGACGCCGGCACGGCGGCAGCGGGCCGCGACGCCGGAGACCACCTTGCCGTGGGCGGACTGCCCGTCGGCGTGGCCCTCGCCCGTGATGCATAGGCTGCAACCGGAAAGCGCCTCGTCAAAGCCGACAAGGTCAAGCACCCAGTCCACGCCGCCCACAACCTCGGCATCGAGGAAGAGGCGCGCGGCGGCGCCAAGGCCGCCGGCGGCACCCATGCCCGGCTCGTCCGCCACGGAGGTGCCGAA
>ERZ1034920.153-NODE-153-length-55952-cov-7.263556_pt1 | contig 55952 bp, 44 predicted proteins | sample MGYA00520688_ERZ1034920 | MGnify/ENA primary metagenome ERZ1034920 (study PRJEB33766, sample SAMN09781785) | gut metagenome | biome: gut microbiome | host: Homo sapiens | place: Madagascar | study: EMG produced TPA metagenomics assembly of the PRJNA485056 data set... | reverse complement strand
ACTTGCGAGGGCGCGAGCTTGCGTGGCCGCGGGTGCGAACGCGCACGGAAGCAGCGTGCGCCGACAGCAGGCGAGCTCGGCGCACGAACGTGGGCGACGCGCGGATGGAGAAACGATGGGAACTTTACAGCTGTCAAGTCAGCTGTAAAGTTTTGCGGCATACTGCAGCGTCAAATAACCGCACGGAAGCATGGAGCGAACATGAGCGAGCAGGTCATCGAAAACAACGCAGGGCAAACCGGCGCAGGCGCGCAAGCATCTGGCGCGGCCGAGTCCATCGCAGCGCTCACCCAGGAGATCGCGCAGCTGAAGAAGCAACGCGATGCCGTGATCTTGGCGCACTACTACGTGCCGCCCGAGGTGCAGGCCGCAGCCGACTACGTCGGCGACAGCTTCGCCTTGGCGAAACTTGCCGTCGACCTGCCGCAACAGACCATCGTGCTGTGCGGCGTGGAGTTCATGGGCGAATCGGCGAAGCTGCTCAATCCGGACAAAACGGTGCTTCTGCCCGAGCCCGCCGCCGACTGCCCCATGGCGCACATGATCAGCAAGCCCGACATCGACCGCGTGCGCGCAGAATACGGCGACGACCTGGCCGTGGTGTGCTACGTCAACTCCACCGCCGAGGCGAAGACCTGGTCCGACGTGTGCGTGACCTCCTCGAACGCCGTGAAGATCTGCAGCAACCTGCCGCAGCGCAACATCCTGTTCATCCCCGACATGAACCTGGGCCGCTACGTGGCAAGCCAGCTGCCCGACAAGCACGTCATCCTGAACAAGGGCTATTGCCCGCGCCACGTGACCATCAGCGTGGAGCAGATCATCGACCTGGAAGAAGCCCACCCCGATGCCGTGGTCATGGCGCACCCCGAGTGCCCGGCCGACGTGCTCGCCGAGGCTGATTACATCGGGTCGACGAAGAGCATGATCGAGCACGCCGCCGCGTCGGACGCGCAGGAGTTCATCGTGTGCACCGTGGTCGGCATCATCCGCGAGCTGGAGCTACGCACCCAAGGCACGGGCAAACGCTTCCACTTCCCCGCCACCACGCCGCGCTGCGAGAACATGGACCTGGTCACGCTGCCGAAGCTGGCCGCATGCCTGCGCAACCCCGCCCCTTACGAGGTGCACGTCGGCGACAGCCTAGCCCCCGCGGCGCGCCTGACGCTCGAGCGCATGCTGGAGTACGCGGCGAAGTAGGCGGCGAAGATGAGCGAAGAGAACGAATTAACTCGCGAAATGGGTGCTGTATCTGCGGAAACGGCGGCTTCTGCTGCAGCTTGCTCGCATGGCGTTGCACCACGCGACTCTGCCGGTGACCGATTGCAACTGGAGTGCGACGGCGCTGCCGAGGTGCGCGACATCGCCTGCGACGTGGTCATCGTCGGCTGCGGCGTGGCGGGGCTGTACTGCGCGCTCAACCTTCCCTCCACGCTTTCCGTGGTGATGCTGGCGAAGACGACCGTGGACGAATGTGACTCCATGCTGGCGCAAGGCGGCATCTGCGTGCAGCACGACGACGCCGACTACGCGCCGTTTTTCGAGGACACCCTGCGCGCGGGCCATTACGAGAACCGCTGCGAGAGCGTGGATTTGATGATCCGCGCAAGCCGCAGCATCATCTCCGACCTGGTGAAACGCGGCGTGGACTTCGAACGCGGCCAAGCAGGCAACCTGCGCTACACCCGCGAGGGCGCGCACAGCCGTCCGCGCATCTGCTTCCACGGCGATATCACCGGCGACGAGATCACCACCACGCTGCTTGCTCGCGTGCGCGAGCTGCCCAACGTCCGCATCCTGGAACACACCTGCATGGACGACATCCTGGTCGCGCAGGACGAACCCCAGGTCAACGCTGGGATGGCTGCAAGGAACGAAGCCGCAGCGCAGGGCGATGCGACACAAAACGCGACCAACGTTGAAGATTATGGCTGCGCGCCGCTCGTTGCCGCTCCGTCGTCCACGCAGCGCGACGTCGAGCCCCATCAGCCGAAGACGCGCTGCCGCGGCGTCCTTGCGCACACCGTCAACGGGGCGCAACTGCGCATCTTCGCAGGTCAGACGCTTTGGGCGTGCGGCGGCATCGGGGGCACGTACCCGCGCTCCACCAATTTCCCCAGCCTTACCGGCGACGCGTGCGCCATCGCCGAGCGCCACGGCATCGCCCTCGAGCACATGGACTACGTGCAGATCCACCCCACCTCCCTGTACTCGACGCAGCCGGGCCGGGCGTTTCTGATCTCGGAATCGTGCCGCGGCGAAGGGGCCGTGCTGCTCGACGCTAACGGGAATCGCTTCACCGACGAGCTGCAACCGCGCGACGTGGTGAGCGCGGCCATATACCGGCAAATGGCCGCAGAAGGCTCGGAATTCGTGCGCCTCTCCTTCGCCAACATGCCAAAGGACGAGATCACGGGGCACTTCATGAATATCTACCAGCGTTGCCTGGAGGAGGGGTTCGACATCACGCGCGAGCCCATCCCCGTCGTACCCGCTCAACACTACTTCATGGGCGGCGTGCGGGTGGACCGCAACAGCGCCACGGACATGCCGGGGCTGTACGCCGCGGGCGAGACCAGCTGCAACGGCGTGCACGGGAAGAACCGCCTGGCCAGCAACTCGCTGCTCGAGTCGCTTGTGTTCGCGCAGCGCGCCGCGTGGGATATGTGCCGCAAGCTGGGCGTGAAAGCGCCCGTAGCGCAAACCTACCCCGAGCAACCCTGCGGCGCCGACGCGCAGGCGTACAAGCGCCTCTGCGCCGAAGCAGAACGCAAAACCCATGAAAGCGCGACGCAAGGCGAGCCGCAAACCGCGGCGCAAACCTGCCCGCAAAACCCTTCCCCGTCCGATACCGATCGCACCGCAAGCTCCAAGGAGGTCGTTTGCGCATGAACCCCATCACGCTGACAACCGTGGCCGAGCCGCTCATCCGCCAGGCGCTGGCCGAGGACATCACCAACGAGGACGTGTCCACCGCCGCCATCATGCCCGACGCGCGCCCCGCCGCCGTGGACCTCATCGCGAAGGCCGACGGCGTGCTGTGCGGCCTCGATGTGTTCGAGCGCACATTCGCCATCTTGGACCCCGAAACGCACGTCCAGCGCTTCGCCGCAGACGGCGACAACGTTTGCGCAGGCCAGACGCTTGCAACGGTGACCGGCGATGTGCGCGTGCTGTTGTCGGGCGAGCGCGTGGCCCTGAACTACCTGCAGCGCATGAGCGGCATCGCCACCTACACGCACCGCGTCGCCGCGCTGCTCGAGGGCAGCGGCACCCAGCTGGTTGACACGCGCAAGACCACGCCGAACATGCGCGTGTTCGAAAAGGAGGCCGTGAGGTGCGGCGGCGGGCGCAACCACCGCTACAACCTCTCCGACGGGGTGCTGCTGAAGGACAACCACATCGCCGCAGCGGGCGGCGTGCGCGAGGCCATCGAGGCAGCACGCGCCCACGCCCCGTTCGTGCGCGAAATCGAGGTGGAGTGCGAGACGTTCGCGCAAGTCGAGGAGGCGATCGCCGCCGGAGCCGACATCATCATGCTCGACAACATGGACCACGACGCCATGTCAGCGGCCGTCGCGTTCATCGACGGGCGCGCGAAGACCGAGTGCTCTGGCAACATCGACGCGCACAACGTGCAGGGCATCGCCGACCTGGGCATCGACTTCGTGTCCAGCGGTGCGCTCACCCACTCGGCGCCCATCTTGGACGTGTCCATGAAGCATCTGCGCATGCTGGACGGTAACGCTGATGGCGAAGCGACCACCGCTAATGCCAACGTGTCGGTCACCGATTTAAACCGGGAAAGCGGGCAGTAGCAATGGCAACGAAATCCGAGGCCAGACGCGCGTCGCTGCTCGATGCGCTTCGATCAGCCGATGCGCCGGTATCCGGCGGTCAGCTTGCGAACACCCTTAACGTCAGCCGACAGATCATCGTCCAGGACATCGCGCTGCTGCGCGAGGCGGGCGCGAACATCGTGGCAACCACGAAGGGCTACGTGCTGGCGGATGCCGCGCAAACCACAGCTCAAAGCACAACGCAAACTATGACGCAAAATGCCGCAGAGCAACCGGCCGCGCGCCTTGACGAGCCGGCCCGTACGTTCAAGCTGCACCACGAGGTCGAGCAAACCAGGGACGAGCTGCAAACTATCATCGCGCTCGGCGGGCGCGTGCACAACGTGTCCATCAGCCATCGCGCCTACGGCCGCATCACCGCGCCTTTGGAGATTGCAGACCAGGCGGATATCGAGCGCTTCATCAACGATATCGAGAGCGGGAAATCCTCGCCGCTGAGCACCGCCACCTCGGGATACCACTATCACCTGGTATCGGCGCCAAGCGACGAAGCTCTTGAAGCCATCGGCCGGGCACTCGCCGACAAGGGCTTCCTGGCCCCGCTGCTCCCCCACGAACAGGAGGGATAAGGATTATTCCCAGCTTTCCGGCATGCCTTCGATCAGCATGAACCGGGTCGAGCCCGCCAGAACCAGCTCGTCGCCGGCGTGCACCTCTACCGGTTCCGCGCATGCGGAAGCGTTCGCGCGTGCCGGCTCCACCACCGTTTCGGAGCCATCTTCGCCGCTGATGAGCACGGTACCGTTGGAGCTTCCCAGGCCTTGCACGCACCACCGGCCCGCTTCGTTGCACCAGACGCGCAGATGATGGCCCGACACATCGGGTTCCACATCGTTGATGTCGTCAGGTCCCAGGGCCAACGCGCCGATCTCCACGCCGTCGGAGAGCGGCTGCACCCAGTGCAAACCCCCGGAAACCAGGCCTCCCACCATGCGCAAAAGGCCCAGCGCCTGCGCTTGCTCGCGCGGGTCCGCGGACGCCGCGCCAGGCTGCTCGCCCTGGTCCATGACGGCGGCGGGGACGGTTTCAAGCCTTCCGCCGTGCACCGTCTTCACGTAATCGAGCACATAGGCGCACGCGCGCTTCACGTTCGCGCTGCATCCCGCCGCCACGAACAGCACCATGGCCAGCTCGGAGCGCTCCTCCACGCTGTAGCCCGCGCCGCGAGCCAGGCGCTCCAGCACGTTGCGGTACAGCGCCAGGTCCTGGTGGCATTCGCGCAGCGCCTGCTCCATAAGCGCCCCGCCCTGGTTCGTGACCAGCGACAACGCCTCCTCAGCCGACAGGCCCTTCCCGTCGCGGGAGCGCAGGCGCGCCGAAACGCGCAGAGCAGCCACGCCCCAGTCGCAAAAGTAGCGGTCTTGCAGCGAGCCCACGGGGGCGTGCACGATGAAGCGCGAGACCCACGTGCGGTCGTCACAGCGCGACAGCGGGCTTTTGCCATCGGCAAGCGGGCGGCCGGACAGCACCAGGCGCGCCAGGTCCTTATGGCTGATGCCGCCATAGCGCTTCATGGTCTCGAACAAGGCGCCGCACGGCGTCAACTCCGTCGCCATCATCCTCACGCTCCTTCGCTCATATCATCATATTCGCCCTCAAGGGCCGGCGCTGCTGCACTCGGAAGCGCCACGGCCTCGTCGGAATCCCCTGACGGCAACGCGCGACGGCGAACCACCTGGGGCAACGCCACGTTCAGCGCGAAATCGGCCACCATGATGCACCAGCCCGCCGCCACGGCAGCCACCAACGCCATGTACAGCAGATGCTGCTGCGCCGCCGCCTCGAAGCGCATGTCAGCAAGCACCTGCCACAACGCCGCAAACGTGACCGCAAGGCCCGCCGTGCCGCGCAAAAAGCCCGCTGTGGTGCGCGAGCCGCCGAAGCGCAGCGATAGCCCCACCAACGCGGGGAACAGCGCCGCAACGGCCGCTGCGAACCCGGGAAGGCCGCCAGACCAGGCAAAACCCACCGCATCAAGCGACGCCTGCGCCCCGTTGGCAAGCACGGCCGCCGAGACCGCAACCCCTGCCAACGCCGCCGTCGCGACGCCCTTGCACGCCATACGCACATGGGCCAGCGTGGAATCGGCAACATCAAGCGCCGACGCGGCGAACCCGCCAGGCACGCACGGCACCAGCGGGCGACCGCAAAACGACCGTTCCACGTTGTCGGCGTAGTGAATGGAGAACGACGACAGCGCATCGCGAACCGCCGCAGCATCGGGGCGATCGGATTGCCCGCGAGCCAGGCAATCGCCCAACACGATACCCAACTGCTCATCCACGAAGGACAGCGCCTCAGCCGCCTCCGACACGCCCATCGGTGCAGACAGCTTGTCCTGCGCATGCTGCACCGCAACCGCCACCTCGGGTTCGCGCGCAAGCGCCTCGAGCAGCTCGTCGGCCCGAGCGTGTACCATCACCGCAGCCGGCGCGGGAGCCGCCATCTTCGCGCGATACGGCGAAACGGGCGCCCCATCTTCCCCAACCGCATGCAAATCGTAGGGGGCCTGCCCGCACGCCAGCTGGTACACCACGCTTGCCGCGGCGTACACGTCGATCGCCGGCGATTTGCGCAACTCGGCCAGGCCCGGAATGTCGTCGCTGAGCATCTCGGGCGGCGCGAAATCAGCCGTAGCACCGCGGAACACCGCGTTCTCGCTGGTGAACGACGTGGAGCGCGGCTCCGATTCGGCCGACGACCCGAAGTCGATGAGGTACAGGTCGAACACGCCCTCGTCCACCTGCTGCTCCAAAGACAGCCGCGACGTGCGCACCATGACGTTGCGCGGGCTGATGTCGCGGTGCACGAACCCGCCCTCCACATACCCCATGCGCGCCACCAGGTCGAACAGGTCGCGGCCCAGGCGCGCCGCCACCAGCGGGCTCACGCGGCCGCAGCCGTCGATGGCAAGCTGCCGGCGCGCGCGGTCCAAGGTGATTCCCTCAACCCATTCCATGACGATGCACGGCACCCCGTCAACGGCGCCCCGGCCATACAGACGGGGAAAGCCCTTCAGCCCCGACAGCAGGATATGGCACTCGTATTCGCGCTCGAACGCGGCACGCGAGGCGCGCACGCGGCGCTCATGATCATCCTCGGTTTCGCCATCGCGGCGATGCGGAAGCGAAAGCAGCTTGAGCGCCAAGTGCTCGCCCTGCGCGTTGCGCGCGTGCTCCACACGGCCCGTGCCGCCGCGATGGGCCTGCCCCTGCGACACGAATAACGTGACGAAACGACGCACGTAAGACGGCCGATCGGCATCGGAAAGCGAAAGCGGCGCGCTGAAATCCGCCACGCGCACCAGGCGCATGCCCTGAACAGCGCCCGACGAGGCGAGCGCGCCACCCTTGTTCACAAACCCGCTCATAGCCTGATACTCGCTAACGTCTCGTTCAGGCGCGCCGCCGCAATGCTGTTGCCGGAGGCATCCTGATCAGCGCGAACGGGTTCCATCCAGCGATCAACCCCTTCCGCCGGGTTCTCGTATGCCAAGTTCAACCCCCACGCGTCGTAAATGACGGAGAGATACTGGTCCAACGCGATATACGAACGCTGGAGGTTGCCCTTTTGCTCCAGCCAGCGCGAGCCATCGGCGAACGCGTCAGAATTGCGCAGCAGCAGGAAGTCGGTGAGCGTTTGGCTGTCGATGGCCGCACACTCGTTGTAATCGCTTTGGCGAAGGGGGCGCGACGTGCTCATGCAGTCGTTGTTGAACGCGGCCACGGCGTTGTTCAAGCGCGTAAGGTATGCGTTTACGCGGGCCTGATGGGTCCACCAGCACGGCATACGCCGCCGCCTCCTGCTCGGCCGTGGGGCCGGCAGGTGTGGAAGCGGAACCGGAGTCGGAGCCGTCGGCGCCTTCCGAACCCGAGCCCGAACCGCTCACGTCGCCCGACGCGCTGCCCGAGCCGCCGGAGCCACCCGAGCCCGAGCCGGAGCCGGACGCGGATCCGCCTCCCGCAGACCCCGCGCCCGCCTGCGAAGAGCCGCCCGACGACGCAGAGCCCGATGCGGAACCAGACCCCGATGCAGCCGAAGCGCCGGCGATCTGCTGGGCACGGGCGAACGACGAATCCACCGAAGAAGCCGCAGATGCCCCGGTCAGCGACGCAACGCCCAGCATGCCGGAGCTCGAACCAATGCCCAAGGCCGACGCAGCATCGGGCGCGGCGGCATCGACCCTGGAGGCCTCGATCGTCACCGGGCCCACCGCGCGCGTCGAGCCCACGGGGCCGGCCTGAACTTCGCGCATCTGGCCGTCAAGCCACAGCGCAGATTCCAGCGGGATAATCACCGCGCTGGGCCTATCATCGGCAACCACGGCGGGGATTGCGGACACGTAACCGCCGACGCCCGCAATCATCAGGGCGAACGATGCGGCCGAAAGCGCCATCATGGGACGGGTGATTCCGGGCTTCCACCGCAGCCTGCGCGCGCGGCGCGCAGGGCGGTCGGTTGCAGCGAATGTGGGCGTGGGGCTAGGGGAAGGGCTGACAGCGCGGCCAGCGGGCGTCAGCTGCCCAGCGGGCGCCTGAGAGCGTGCGGCATCAGCGGTAGCCAAATCCGCCGCGTCGCCGGCGGCCAGGTCCGACGTATCATCGATTGCCAGGTCTGCCGTATCGTCGGTGACCAAGTCCGTCGCGTCGCCGGCCGCCAAATCCGCGGCATCGTTGGTGGCCAGATCCGCCGTATCGCGCTCGTCGTCGTGCGCGTTCTGCTCCGCCATCGCCTTCCCTCCTTTCCCCGTTCGTCCCAAAAGTCGCCGTTATGCCAGGCCGGGCCAGTTTTGCTGGCGCAAAGCCTCGTATGCGGCTATTGCAACAGAGTTACTTAAGTTTAAGCTACGCATGCCATCGCGCATGGGGATGCGCACGCAGGCGGGCTCGAAGCGCTGCATAACGGCCTCGTCAAGCCCGCGGCTTTCGCGCCCGAACACCAGCCAGGCATCCGGCCCGTACGCCACATCGGCGAATCTGCGCTGCACGTGCCCCGTGAACAGGTGCAGCTCATCGGCGGCATGGGCCTCGAAAAACTCGTCGGCACACGACCAGCGCACGATGTCGACGTCGTCCCAATAGTCGCACCCCGCACGCGCAAGGTTGCGCTGCGTGACAGCGAAACCCATGGGCTCCACCAGGTGCAGCCGCGCCCCGATACACGCGCACGTGCGCGCCACGTTCCCCGTGTTCTGAGGAATCTCAGGCTCCACCAACACGATGTTGAGCATCCTTGCAACCTTTCGTTCGAACGATCCGACTTTTGCGGGCCTGCAGTCTCCCGAAGAGGCGCGCCTGCCCGTTCATGCCATTCGGCAACCGCGACGCGTCAGCATCCACAGCATGGCGCCTGCAGCTTCCCGCCGAGACGCGCCTACCCGCGCTCGGGCAGCTTCCCGGTGTCGCACGCCCGCCCGCAAGCCGCAGCCTCACATGACCGAGCCCCGACAGCGTCAAACGCCGCCGGGCGCGCAATCGCACGCCCGGCGAAGCCCCTACACGCCCATCGCCTCGGCCTGCTTGGCCATCTCCTCTTCGAGCTCTTCGTTCAGCATGAACCATTCCTCCTCGGCGGCGGCCAGGCGTTGCTTGAGCTTAGAGTGCTCGGCCACGGCATCCGAGGATGCGTCCTCGTTGATGTAGAAGTCGGGGTCGGCCATCTTCGCCAGCAGCTCCTCCATGCGGGCGTTGTCGCGCTCCATCTGCTTGTCGAGCTCGGCGATGCGCTTACGATGGTTCTTCAGCGCGGCGTAGGCGCGGTTGCGCGCCTCGGCCTCGCGGCGCTTCTGCTCCTTGGTCTTCGGCGAACTGCCGCGCTTTGCCGTCAGCTCACCCGAAGCGGCGGGCGCAGGCGAAGCGGGCGCAGAAGACGCGGAAGATGCGCCCTTCGCGGCCTTCCCCTTCCCCGATCCGCCCTTTCCGGCAGGTTTGCGCTCCATCAACTCGTCGACGAGCGACTCGTCGGTGGGTTCGGGCCCGTCGAGCTGGCCGGACTTGAACAGGTAGTAGTCGTAGTCGCCGTCGTAGACGGTGACCTTGCCGGGCTTCACTTCCACGATACGGTTCGCGATGCTGCGGATGAGGTGGCGGTCGTGCGTGATGAGCAGGATAGTGCCCTCGAAGCGGTTGAGCGCCTGCTCGAGCACGTCGGCGCTGGCGATGTCCAGGTGGTTGGTGGGCTCGTCAAGGCACAGCAGCGGCTTGGGCGCCACGAGCATCTTCGCCAACGCCAGACGGCCCTTCTCGCCGCCGGAGAGCACGCTGACCTTCTTCTCGACGGCGTCGCCCTCGAACAGGAAGGCGCCGAGCAGGCTGCGCACCTGGCTGATGTTCCAACCCGGCGCCACGTGGTCGAGCTCCTCGAACACGGTGTTGCCCGCGTGCAGTTCTTCCAGCTGGTGCTGAGCATAGTACGTCAGCGCCACGTGCACGCCGTAGTCGATGGTGCCGGCATCGGGCTTCATGACGCCCGCGATCATCTTCATAAGCGTGGATTTGCCCGCGCCGTTGGGACCCACAAGCGCCACCTTGTCGCCGCGATACATGGTGAAGTCGAAGTTGTCGTAGACGCGCTTGTCGCCGAACGCCTTCACCAGGCCGCGGCAGCGCACCACCTCATCGCCGGTGCGCGGAGGCTGCACGAAGTTGAAGTGGATGGGCTTCTTCTCCTCGGGGATCTCGATGAGCTCCTCTTTCAGGCGTTCCAGGCGTTGCGCGCGCTCCTGGGCCTGGCGAGCCTTGGTAGCCTTGTAGCGGAAGCGCTCGACGAAATCCTCCAGGTGCTTCATCTCCTCGAGCTGCTTGGTGCGCTGCTGGCGCAGGCGCTCGATGCGCTCCTCGCGCGCTTTGAGGTACGCGGAATAGTTGCCCTTGTACAGGTTGACGCGGCCGTTGGCCACCTCGGCCACGCGGTCGATCATGTTGTCCATGAACTCGCGGTCGTGGCTGACCACGATGACGGTGCCCTCGTAGCCGCGCAAAAAGCCCTCGAGCCACTTGACCGACTCAAGATCCAGGTGGTTTGTGGGCTCGTCGAGCATGAGCACCTCGGGATTGCGGACCAGAAGCTTGGCCAGCGCGATGCGCATCTGCCAGCCGCCGGAGAAGTTCGTGGTGGCCTGCTTGATGTCGCCTTCCTTGAAGCCCAGGCCGAACAGCACGCCGCGGACCTTGGCCTCGATGGTGTAGCCGCCCAGCATCTCGTAGGCGTCGCGCGCGCGGCCGGCGGCTGCAAGCTGGCGCTCGGTGGGGTTGTCGCCCAACGACTCCTCCAGCTCGCGTAAACGTTGCTCGGCTTCTAGGATCTCCACCTGCGAGGACATGACCTCCTCGAAGATGGGGCGATCGGGCATCTCGATGGCTTCCTGCTCCAGGTAGCCCACACGGGCGCCCTTTGCGAACAGGATGCGCCCCTCGTCGGCGTCCTCGCGGCCGCTGATGATGTTGAGCATGGTGGTTTTGCCGGCGCCATTGGGGCCTACGAGCGCCAGGCGGTCGTATTCCTCCAGTTTGAACGTGACGTCGGAGAACAGCGTGCGCCCGCCGAACGACTTCGACAGATGCTCAACCTGCATGATCATGGTGCGACAACTCCTTTAGCGCTAAAACGAACCTACGCGAAGGGAGCGGGCAGCCGACACCGAGAAATGAACGCAAAAACGGATACCCTCGCAGAGAGGGAAGCCGTGCCCCCGCAGCGAGAGGAATCGACGCCCTCTCAGACGGGGAAACCAACGCCCCCACAGATGGGGAAAACGGACGCCCCGCAGACGGGGGAATCCGTTCAGGCGAATCCGTTCAAACAAAAAAAGAACCGCCAACTTGCGCTGGCGGTTCTTGGAGCTTCATGGCTCCCCGGGTAGGATTCGAACCTACAACCCTCCGGTTAACAGCCGGATGCTCTGCCGTTGAGCTACCGAGGAATTTCTTCGGTGCGCTTCGTTTCCTTGGCGCAAGAAAGTATTATAGACATTTCAATTTTCGGCGCAACCCCCTTTTTCAAAATTTTTTTCAGCAGCCGATTCCAGGGGCTTGGGCTTGATTTGCGAGTTCATCCGAACGTTTCGATTTCGTTATCGAACTCAGCCGGACACATACGGCTGAGTCTGGAGTTGCAATCGGCCGCGCCGGATGAACAGGGGACGGAGGTGTGTTCACGATTTAACTTCGCACTTCCGGCAACGTATTACGTGAACACACCTCCGTCCCCTGTTCACGTTCGCCGTTCAGCAACGCGACGCAAACGCCACGCCGGGCACAGCCACCGCGCAGCGCCACAGGCCCTAGTAAATCCCGAACGCGTTCCACAGCAGCACGTTCGCGCCGATCATCAGCACGAGCGAGCCGAACATGAAATACAGCGCGATGCGATACACCGACACCGTCTGCCCCGCCACGGCGGCCGACGCCACCGCATGTGCGCCCGCCTGCTGCACGGGCACCTGCGCATGGGCGCCCAGCTGCGTGGTCCAGCCCTTCGACAGCGGCTCGCTCGAGCGCACCTGCAAAAGCTCCAAAAACGACAGCGCCGCCGCAAGGGCGAAGTACAGCCCGAAATCGCAGATGTAGCGCATAAGGATGCCGGCGCCCTGCAAATCGAAGATGCACAGCACCACCGCCACGCACACTGCACAGATCCACAGCGGCATGAGGCCCTTCGCCTTCAGGCCGTGGCGGACGCGCGGCAGCGCCAGCAGCACGAGCGTCATCGGATACAGGAAGAAGTAGCCGCCGAACATAGGCTCGTAGATGGTGACGCCCTGATATGCCGGGTCCATGTAGGTCTGGTGCATGAACGGGAACTGGCTGCCCAGCGCCGGAGGCTGGAACAGGTACGCGTACAGGCCGAACGGGATGCGGTCGGCGTGGAACCCGCGATGCGTCATGTCGTTGGTGGTGAGGTTGTAGTTCGCGCCAAAGTCGAGCGGGCTGCCGAAGCGCGCGAGGTTGTACACCATGACCGCCGCGGCGACCACCAGAAACGGCGTGAGCGCGGCGCGGAAAGCGCTCAGGCAGGCCCGTCGCGCCTGGGCATTGCCGCGGGCATCGCGCAAAAACGGCCAGAACAGCACCAGCCCAAACACGGCGGCCAACACCATCTGCGGGCGCGCAGCAAGCGTCAGCGCGATGAGCGCCGCGCCCGCCACCACTCGTCTGCGGTCTATGAAGCCGCCCGTGGTGCCCGACACCCACAGCCCCAGGCCCCAGCTGATCAGCGCCAAACCCATGGCTTCGGGCAGGAAGTACATGCTGGGCGTGCGCGCCAAGATCAGCCCGCCGCCGGCAACGAACATCATGATGTCGAGCACAAGCAGCACGCCGATCGACGTGCGAGGGAACCACCGGCGCGAAACGCGCGTGAGCAGATACGCGATGCCCGCCACATACGCGCAGTCGCAGATGGCGACGCCAAGCCACGTGGGGAACCCGGTTCCCGTGAGCAAAAGCCACGGGACGTAGAACACCAGGCACGGCAGCACGCCAAAGTACACGTAGTATTTCCCCTGGTAGTACGCGTGGTCCCACAGGTATTGCACACCGGCGGACTCGCGCGCCGCGGTGTCGTAGGGGTTGTCCATGGCCTGCAGCGCGGCCGAGGGCACGTCGTCCAAGTAGAAGTGCCCCTGAAGCAGCGCCTGGGCGAGCTTTTGGTACTGGAACTGGTTTTCCGTGCTGGCGGTGTGCGTGATGGACAGGAAGTGCGTGTTGGACATGACCAGAATGAAGATGACGACGCACTGCACCGCCACCAACGCGATGACCATCCAGCCCTGACGCGTGATGCGACCGTCGAACACGCGGCTGAACAGGACCGATTGCGGGCGAACGGCGTACAGCGCCAGCAGTACCGCCAGGATGAAGGCGAAGCGCAGCGGATCGATGTCAAGCGGGACCTGCTGGTTCAGGCCGATGCCCGTCACGGTCACCGAGCCCACGTCGGCCAGGTTCGTGATCGAGACGTAAATGGAATGGCAGTCGCCCGCCGGGTCCAAGCTGATATAGGTGCTGGCAGCGTCCTTCGGGTCGACCGAGACCGCCGGCAGCTGGTAATAGTTCGCATTGCCTTCGTCCTGCAGATACATGACCACCTGCAGTTTGCTGTCGGTGGCCTTTGCCGCCGCAGCGGGGTCGTTAAGCTGAGGAGTGAAGTGGATGCTGCGGACGGTGTCGTCAAGGCCCGTGATCTCGAAATAGTTCGCGGACGAGTCGAGCGTCAGTGCGCCTTCGGTTCCTGCCGCGACGCCGTTGACCAGGTACGTCCCCACCTGCGGGTACGTCATGGACATGAAGAAGGCCAGGTTGAAGCCGAACACCTCGATGAGCACGGCGATCAGCACGCAGATAACAAGGCCGGCGAAGCGCTTGATCGGGCTGACGTAGGCGCCAGCAGAGCCGGCAAAGCCCATGTCGCAGGTTTCGGAAGGCGAAGCCCAGCCCTGCTGCGGGCGCACGGCGCCGTGACGGCCGTGACGCGCATACGCAGGCTGCGCCGAGTTGCCGGCGTGAGCGCCGGCGGCCGCCGAGCCGCCCGGCATGCGCGAGGTCCCCGACCCGCCGCGCGACCAGCGGTTATAGGGAGTATTGCCGGGCTGTGCGGATTGCCCGCCGTAGCCCGCGGGCGCGCCGGAAGCGCCTGCCGGGCGGGGGCCGCCAGGAGTACTGGGGCGTGCCGCGCCGGAGGTGCTAGGACGCGCTGCGCCGCGCCCGCCGTGGGAAGCGTAGCTCTCACGGGCGTACTGCTCGAACTCGGGCGAGGACACACCCGGCTCGAAAGGGTCATGATACTGTTGATTACGATTCGTCATGGCCCGGATTATACTTCCAACGACGAACACGTCCGAAACCCAGGGAGGCACAATGGACGAAAAAGACATTGCCACGTTGCAAAACGCCGACATAGATTACGAGGACATCATCGACCGCTTCGAAGGCAACGAATCGCTGTACCTAAAACTGGCCGAGCTGTTCCTCGACGACCCCCACATGCCAAACGTCCGCAAGGCATTCGCCGCAGGCGATCTGGCAACCGCAGAGGCGGAAGCCCACGCCCTCAAAGGCGTAGCCGGCAACCTCTCGCTAACCAGCGTGCACCAGCTGGCGAAAAGCATGAACGACGCTCTCAGAGACGGCGACGAAGCCACAGCAACCAAGCTGCTCCCCGAACTGAACGAGGCATACGCAAAGGCAGTAGAAGCCTTGCGGGAGGTGCTGGGGAGGTAGGGAGCGGAAACCCACGCACAAAGCGTTGACGCTTGCTCGGTAGATGCGGCGACGCATCGTCCGGTGGCAAGCGAAAACCCACGCGCGAAGTGTCAGCACCGCACCCCAAACTCCAAAAGCGAGGCCCAACAACAACGAAGCGCGATGCAGCATATGCCAGCACCGCGCCTCGTTTCTTCTATCCGACGACCTTAGGCAGCCGCAACGTTCGGGGATGCCACGATCGTTTCAGGGTCGCCACCCGCTTCGACCGTCGAGATGATCTTGGCCCACGTGGCCTCATCGCGATACGCAAGCCACAGGTTGATATCAGGGTCGATATCGCCCTGGTACGGGCCCGTGCCAGAGACGAACGTGATCTTGTCCGCATTCTGGGCGAACGCCTTCACCGTCTCGATCAGGTTGGCCGTAGCCCAATCGGTGTCGCAGTTGTCGATGAGCGCCTGCACATGCAGCGCCGCATTCAGCGGATCGGCGGCAACCTGCTCGATGCCGACCTGCACCAGCTGCCTGTCCTGAATCTGACGGCAGGCATCCAAGTCGTTCGCGTACTGCTTACGGGAACGAGCCAGCACAAGCGCCTCGGGGCCGTTCAGCTCCTGCGTGCCGGCATTCAGGGCGATCTTGTCACCCGAGACGATATCCACTAGCTGCATGTTGATGGGCACGTTCGCCGTCACACCGCCAAGCTGGTCGACGAATTTCTCGAACTGCACGAAGTCCATATCCATGTAGTACTTCGGGGTAACGCCGGTAAGCTTGGCGACTTCCTTCTCAAGCTCTTTGACGCCGCCGACGTGATACACCTCGTTGAGCTTCATCTTCTGGCCGTTGTACTCGGTGCACGTATCGCGCGGAACCGAGATCAGAGACACCTTATAGGTTTTCGGGTCCACGCGCACCAGCATCAGCACATCGCTGCGCCCGGTGCCGTCGGAGTACTCCGGCTTCGTGATCTCGACCGTGCCCGTACGCGAGTCGTTGCCGACCACCATAACGTAGAACGGCTCGGTTTCAGCCTTCGCAGTCTGCACGCTGTCGGAAACCTCAAGGGTCTCATCCTGGTGAGCAGGCTCGCTGGCCTTCTTTTGGCAGCCGGCCAACATGCACAGCGCAAGCACGCAGCACGAGGCGACCGCCAAAATCCTCTTCCCTACCTTCATTTCCCTTCCTTTCTGACCATAACCCCTTACGGGATAATAGCCGTTGAATCCACGTCAATGTCCTTGGGGTTCCCTCCCCCATCGACTACGCTCATGATAGCGCTCCAGCCCTCGGGATTCTCGTAGCACAGCCACAAACCGCCGGCTTCTTCGTTGAAGTCGCCTTTTGAGGGGCCGGAAACGCTGTATACCGTCATGCCGCCCGAGCCATCCGAGAACGCCAGCGCTAACGAAACGATATCCGAGGTGCGCATGTCGGTCCCCACGAACCCGGCCACGTTCAGGATGGTGTTCGGCATCTGGTAAACGGGTTCGCTCAGCACCTTGTTCATGATGGCAAGGGCAAGTTGACGAACGTTATCCTGGCGATGTTTGTCCTGATCGACCTTGTATTCGTGGCGCGCGCGGGCGAACAGCTGCGCCTGCTGGCCGTTGAGCACCTGCGTGCCCGGCTCAAGCGTCACCGTCTCCCCCGTCAAAGCATCTTTGTACGAAAGCTTGATGTCGACGTTCACCTCGACGCCGCCGAGCTTGTCCACGATGTCTTGCAGCTCGGAGAAATGCACTTCCGCGTAATGAGAGATATTGACGCCCGTCAGCTGCGACACGGCTTTGATGGATTCAGGCGCGCCACCGATGTTGTACGCCTCGTTGATCTTCACCAACTGCCCGTCCGACGTTCGGTACGGGGTATCGCGCGGCACCGTGACCATGGTGATCTGCTTGCTGGAAGCATCCACGCGCATAAGGATCATCACGTCGGAACGCTGGTTGTCGCCGGATTCCGCGGCTTTATCGGAAGTACCCGACCCCTCGCGCGAGTCGGAGCCCAAAACCAGCACGTAGAACGGCTGCCCGTTCTCGACCGGAGTCAGGGCGCTGCTCACCGCATTATCTTGTTCCGCGCCCATGGAAAGCGCGTTGTTGAGCTGGTGGGAGAACCACAGAGCATAGCCGCCAACAGCGAACACGCAGACAAGGATAACGGCAAGGACGGACAAGCCGACGCGCTTAAGCAAGCGGCTTCGACGCCTTTTGCGAGCAAGCTCGATATATGCTGCCCGGGAATTCCAATGCGACGGGGCGGGCGGCTGCGCATTGCCCGCAGCCCCTCGAGCACCGGCGTGGGCGCCCTGCGGCGAAGCGCTGCGAGAATGCTGCGCAACATGGGCCCCAGGCGCAGAATGGGCAGGCGCGCCGCCAGGGCGAGCAGGCCCCTTCGGCACATGAACGCCATGCCGCGCAGGTGCATCGGGTACACCAGCCGCACGCTGCGGCGCCTGCGCCCGCACATGGCGAGGCTTCGACATATGCCCTTGTCGAGTTTGCTGCTCCCGGCTACCCATGACGTGAAAGACCCTTTCCAAATCGGCTAAAACCCTTGAATCATATCATCGTTGGCGCAAGCAAACGGCAACGAGAGCACATCAGCCAGAAAGCGAGCATAACCGGGAAAGGGATTCCGACCTTATCCGATTCGATACAGACGCATATCTCCCTCGCTCAGCACCAGCGTGAACCCCGGTGTGTCTTGAGTGATGGACTCGATTCCGACCCAGTCCTCTTCTTTGTATCGCAACTTCACAACCGTGCGGTCGTCACACGACTTTTCGTCCAGCAACATCACGTAGCGGGCACCCGTCTTCTCAACCGCCACGCGAACCTCATCAGACGCCGCATAATCGCGCAGCTTCGTGCGAAGCACGGTGGCATACGGCTCAGACCCCGAAGGCCCCGCCGTAGCCGAGCGACGGAACAGCGTATTCAGCCCCTCCACCCCGTAGCTCCAACAGCCGCCGTCGCTAGGAGCGTTGACCACACAATCGCGCCCAGCAATGGACATGACGCGCTTAACGAATGCGTCCTCCTCGGAAGTCAGCCCCTTCTCCCACGAATAGCGAGAGTTCACTTCGGCATGTATTTTCATAAGGCCAGGTCGAACATCGGTTTTGCCAAATGCAAAACGCACAGGCGCAAACTGGCAAACCGCCAGCAACACCACCAGAACCGCAGCCATCGCACGAGAGCCGCAGGACCCCTGGCGCCCAAGATGCATTTTCCCAAGCAAGCTCGTGCCGAGCTTCACGAGCCACGCGAAACCAAGCGCAGCAAGAGGAATGGCGAACAAAGCAGTCATGGCTCCGGTGCGGTAGTAGTCGGTGTACCAGAAACCCGTCAGCAGCTGCTTCACGAAGCCATCGGTCGCAACATCGATCACGTAGAACGAAAAGGCGGCTATATACGACACGGAAAGCCATCGCAGGCGCCTGTCCTTAAGCGTTTTCGCAATTCCGAGCAAAACAAGAACGGTCAGGAACGGCTGTACTCCCTCGCGATTGGCGAACATGAACAGCAAGCCCGCAACGATAGCCTTGGGTACGCTTAACGTTGATTTCCATGAATAGGTGACCACGCCCTGCAACGGCGGCGCGATAAATAGCAGGACCCATGCGGCACATGCAACGAGGCACAATATGATGGCAACTCGCTTACCCGAGCATCGACCATCAGAATTTCTGCCCCACAGAAACGAGACGGCAAATGCTACCGACCATATCCCCAATGTAAAGGCACCGTTCGGTTGAGCTAGCGCTACGGAAATCATGCTGCAAGCATAAGCGACAGCAAAACCGCTTTTCGATACACCAGAAACGCTTAGACCACTAATCAGCAAGCCCAACGCTCCAGGAATCAAAGCAAACGACATCAAATTGGAAAGCAATTGGCCAAACACGACGAAACCCCAGGGGTATCCGCAAAACGCCACCGAGAACAAGGACCCCGCGCAAAGAGCAAGCTTGTTGTCCGGGAACAGCTGTCGCAGAAGATAGAGCACGCCGAGGGGAAGCACAAATGCGCACACAGCGAAAATCATAACGTTCGTAGCAAGCGCAACCTGATTACCGACAAGCGAAGCCACGACAGCAGTAACCACATGCCAAGCGGCCGGATAGTAGCCGCCCGATTCGCCAAGATCAAGGTATTTCGTCACGTTCAAAGTAGAAAACGTGCCTGATTCCAAAAAGCCACGGACAACCGAAAGGTGCACCGTAGTGTCATCATTGCGAGAAAACGAGACCGGATCGCCCATCGCGTGAACGAACACGATAAGAGACACCGCGACAGCAACCCCAACGTAAAGGGTAACAAGCACCCATTCGCTATCGAAAGTACTCTGAGCCGAATGGGTGCGCCCATCGCAGCCCCTCAAACCGCGAAGCCCACGGCATGCACCATAAATCAACAGGCACAAAGCTGCGCACGCAAGCAACAACATCCAACCGTCGCACCTAACATGCGCAGCGTTGAGGATGACGCCAAGAATCACTAGCACGGCAACAGAAAACGCCGGCGCAACCGCAACGGAAGCAAACCGTTCAAGCAAAACAGCCCTGCCCACCAAATACCCAGGCGCATACAGCACCGCAACGCCAAGGCAAACAGCCAAAGCAAAAGTTAACCACATGTCGTCTTTTCCTCATTCAAGCTTTCTCGCCGTCATGCGCCAATGTTTGCACTACAGCAGCAGATCCTTGGGCAAAGTCGCTTCAAGAATTCGTCGACAATTATTTGAATCCTTATACTGGAAGAAGCCATTCACCCTCTCTAGATACAAATCCTCAATTTCGGAATGATTTGCTACCAATTTTGAAATATATGAAAGCAACTCTTCAGTCGACCGAGCCACTGGGCCAAAACCATCCCGCTCATAAGAAAAGTAGCCAGGATCATATTGCTCGAGCTCATCAAACTGATAGTAAATCACTGGTTTCCTAAGGTACGCAAAATCAAAAGCAGTACTAGAGAAATCGGTTATAAAAATTGAGCTGTCTGCGAATAAACTCGAGTAATCTACCTCAGCTTGAGGAACAACCTTCACATTCTCGCTTTCGCATTGTTTAAAAAAGTGCTCATAACAAGCGAACCCGGGATGGCAAACAAACCTGCATGAATACCCATACTCATTTAGCAACCGTAAAAAAGCAGGACTTTTGAGCAACCCTGAAAATTGAGTAAAATAGTTTGATTTTTCAAATCCAGGAATTGGCGCATGAAACCCATCCTTCTGTATCGGTCCGGATAATCCGCTCCTCCATGTTGGCGCAACAGTAATTACTTTTTTGCTGTCAGAGCGCAACTTGTCATATCGAGGGAACCCAGTTAGGACTATTTGTTCGGGTTTGTAGAAATAAGCATCTCGCAAAAACTCATCTCGCTCTCTTCCGGAAGCAGTGATAATGTAATCGTCTTCTGTTTGAAGCCGATTTGCCTGCTTGCTGATGTCGTTTTGGGTAATTCCATGTTGCAGCCAAACAAATTGATAGTTCAATTGGTCGGCATAGTATTTCCCATTATGAGCAAAAGGCATGTAAAACTTCCTCGCGTTATGCGAAGAAAACACCATGCGCGAGTTAAGGAACAACAGCTTATGCTTAAGGCTTCTAGGCTGAACGACATGTTTCTTGCATTGAAGAGTTTTATATGAATCGGATTGCTTATCGAGCACATAATAGGTAATCGACCGAAGCTTTTTACTTCCATGTTTCATAATGTACTCAAATAACGCTTGTCCATTGTCGCCAGCTTTGTTCGGCCGATCGCTTATAAGAATATATTTCTTTTCATCTTGTGCAAGAGGCCTCAACGCTGCCAAAACTTTCGAATTTCGTTTTATCGAGCGCATCGTCTTAAAGCCGTGTACGGCACTTGTCGAACAATCGTCATCAATGATGAGCTGCTTGTTTCGTATACAAATATGCTTGCCAAAACGGCGAATACCCAAATCTTGCCCTAAAGACATCAACGGGGGTTTATGACTCGGAATTACAGCAGACGGCAAAGTCAGTATCCCCTGCTCGAAGTCAATAAAATAGAACGAATACCATCGCTGATTCAAGGGCAGCTTAAATTGACGATAGTGAGTAATATCCTCTTCGAATTCACCATATGAGATATCAAAAGACGAGTGAAAGTCCTTCGATTCAACAGGATTAATTCTCTCCCCCTCTGCCGAATACACAGCAAGGTCAAAGGGACACCCGAAGGTGTTAAACAACAAATCCAAAACTACATACTGCTCTAAAACGCAAATGTCCTTAATGCGAACTCGAAACCGGCTGGAGTCAATCCCCCCGCTCCTCCACAATGATGCAAACGATTCGCCCTTGAGCCGGAGGAACAAGTTTTTTCGCTCATTGCTGTCCAGATAACGACTTCGACGGATAATAAAATCATCGTCAAGCATTTTTGCCCAATATGAGCATCGTTTTAGTATTGACTCATAAGATGACTCATCGGAAAAAGCTGCTCGGGTCAAATTCTGCAAGAGGGGCCTAATCGCGTAGGCAACAAACTCCATCTGGTATTCAAGCAATTTTGAAGATTGCGCATACAAACCATCAAGAACGTCAAGAGTCGAAGTTAATGAAGAATAATCGCCTTGTTTAAATTTATCGACGTTTGATCCACCGGCAAAGCGTCTCCGATAATGGTATTTAACGCCCTTTTCGCAGACATAACCAAATTGCGGATTTGCTTTCATAAGCTGCAGATTCACTCTTGCATCCTCAAAATTGACAAGCGATTCATCATATCGCAAGGACTCAAAAACAGAAGCTTTATAAAACGATCCAGCAGAAGACAACACAAAGCCGCAAGGAACATCAAGCAAATTAATCACACGATTGACTTTTCCAAGTGGCTTATATTTTGCGTGCAGTCCTTTTTGAGCCTCAAAATACACGAGAGGAATTGTTGCGAAATCAATAGCAAGTCCATTAACTTCGAAAAACAAAGCAACTTCTTCAAGCACGTTGCTCGAAAGAACATCATCAGGATCAAAAAAGTTGATATAGGAGCCCAATGCCACTTCAAGCCCTGCATTCCTTGCTGCAGATAAGCCTTTGTTCTTCTGCTCGATATAAACGATGTTGTCTGGGTATGCCGTCTGATACTTTGCGCAAATCTGTCCACTATTGTCTGTTGAGCCATCGTTTACAAATACGATTTGAACATTATCCGCAAAACCAATCGTTTGATTCAAAACGCTCTCAACTGCCTCGTCAATATATGACTCAACGTTGTATACCGACATAATAATTGAGAATTTGAATCGGTTTTTCATAACCAAATGCCTTCCTAATCCATACAGCAACGTTAGTTTATCATCGTTGGTTCATGCATCGAACTGCCGCATCCACCGAGCTATTTATCGTCGGCAATACGAGGCTCGAGCTCAAGCGACGAGGTGTACCCGCCCCCTGGTCGGTAGCTGCCTCAACGGAAACTTGCTGACATAGTCGATTGATTACGACCCGAAATAAGGAGCTCGCCCAAAGCTACCCAGAAACGCACGAAACTCCCTGAGAAGCCATGCTCCACAGCGCATGCTGACAATGAGCATCACCGTCGTCAGCCGATGCGAATCGCCTCCTGCGAGGAATAGCGCTCAATCAAAAAGCACCGAAATAGATGATGCCGCAACAAACGCACGGCGTCTATCCGTGATACCATGACAAGCGGAGACCAGAGGATGGACCGAGGCAGACAAACTCCATGCAGCATTGAGTAATACCTGGTGCTAGCGACATAGCCGAACCAGCATGCATCCGTCTCCCCCTACCTGTTCCATCTTGCTCGCAAAGTACTTAAACAGCTTTTCGTCAGAATTCGTGCACAATCGTTTTTCGATAAATGTCGACAGCGTTAATAGCTCCCCTGACGATAACTTAACTCTCTTATCAATGCATGCATCTAAAGATTGCGCGACATCTCTCTCAACAATTCGTTTCCACGCAACCGTTAAATCCTCGTCAGTTTTGTCGTATTCCTTCTGAAGATCAAGGATACGCTGGAAAACCCTTATGTTCGAATGCAGATCGTCCCATGAGGTCACCGAAGCATGATCTCGTTCCGGATCGAACGACGCGTGGTAATAGTCGTAATCCGCGGCTACAGAAATTATCTTCGAACGCAAATATGCCTCAAGCACGAAAGGGATATCCTCTGGCATGTCGTCGGGAAACTTCATATCGGCTATAAGCTCCCTGCGGAACAGCTTCAATGGCGCAAACGTCCAGCATACTTTCGAATGGCGCAAATCCGCCACTGGCTGATTATGCGTGAACATCGAGCAAGGGGTCTTCCTGCCGTTTTCGCCAATCAGCTTAACAAGCAGAACATCGCTATCCCATTCCGTCGCATGATCAAGCATTCGCTCAACCGCTTCAGGGCCAAACCAATCGTCAGCATCGAGGAAGAAGATGTACTTACCTTTTGCGCGCTCGATTCCGCGGTTTCGAGGCCGAGAGGGAGATCCTGACGGAGCCCCCAACTTGTCGATGTCGAACAGATCCGGATAACGCGTAGCGTAGTCCTGAACAACGCCCCATGTGCCATCCGAAGAGCAATCATCGGTCACCACTACCTGCATTCGTTCTCGCGGGTATGATTGAGACAAAATCGAATCAAGGCCCTTAGCTATTCTAGTCTCAACGTTGTAAGCGGGAATCACAATACTGATATCAACCCCGTTTCGATCCTCCTCTGACAGCACATCAATCGCCTTGGTTTTTCCCGGAACATTCAGCGGAGGAACGAATACGGCATCGTAAATGCGCTCAGTAGCATGACCGTCGCAAGCGCTCATGAATTTCGAACGAAATGCGTCGACTTCAGACTTGTCGAATCGATCATCGACATGCTTTACCCAATCGATGAGCGACCCGTTATCGCGAAACACCGGTCCCGGAGTAAGCTCGTCGTATGGGTAATAGAAGCCACGCCAATCGCAATAATCGTCCAAGTCGTATGCGAAGAACGCCATGGGGCGCCCGAACAACGAGTACTCGAACACCAATGACGAATAGTCAGATATGCACACATCGGCAACGCACAGCAGCTGATCGATAGGCAAATCACGCGTAACATCGAACGCGAAATCAGCGCATTCGGCAGGGATCGGCGGCAGCTGCTTCACGAACGGATGATGCTTGATCAGCAGCACCGCATTATCACCTACAGCGCCCTTCAGCGCGCGGATGTCCAGCTTATCAGGTCCCTCGGCCTTCGCGACGCGACCCCTGAACGTCGGCGCGTACAGCACGACCCTTTTGCCCTCGATTGCAGGGACAGCCTCCTTGACCTTGTTTCGTGCATTAGCAAGAAATTCCTGATCAAAGAAGACATCCGTACGGCTAACCCCGAGCGGCCTGATGATTTCCGGAGTATCTTGCAGCACCATGGCCTCTTCGTACGCCCAAGCGACTTCAGGACTGCTAACCGTAACCAGCGAAAGATTCTTATAGAACGGATGCTTGAGCAGGTCTTTCTTACTACCACCGAACTTCAGCTCGGCAGTGCTCATCCCCCATTTTTTGAACGCGCCGCACGCATGCCATAGCTGCACAACACGCGTTTCCGGCCGCAGTTTTATGCAGCTAACCAAATCGGATGCATCCGACAGGAACACGACTTCCACGCGAGAGATATCGTGCAACGCCCTTACGCTGTTTTTGAGGTACTGGATATAGGACACATGATTCTGGTTCAGCGTGAGATACCTTGGCGACTTTCCGGGATCGTCTTCAAGCCGCTTGAACAGCAGCTCGAAACTGTCGGGTATGGCCGTTTCCTTCGTTTCAAAGAAAAGAACACGCCCCCGAACAACCGGTTTTCGCGAAAAGTATCTATACGCTAGCGGGAATACCAGCCCCAGCGTTGTGTCCTTAACAAAGCGCTTGGCAACGCGCTTGATGAAACCAACCATCCCCGGTTCCAACCTTTCCATTGCAGCGTCGACAGCCGTCAACGACAAATCAAGCCTTTATCGTTCTTTCGCCCGGGTAATAGCGAATGAAGCTATGTCTTCAGCGGGATTTGACGAACAACCGACGAACGAGTCCCCGATGAATCGTTCGAGCTCGTCAAACGAATACGCGTCGCGATCCGTAGACCATTGTTCCAGAAGATCAGCCAATTCTCGAGAAGAACTCGCCGTAATACCAGGGCACAAAAGCATCGGATCAGCATTCAGGCCAGGAGACAATCGGTAATGCGCGATATCCGGGGTATAAAATCCGACCATCTTGCCAAGCAAATATGCCTCATACACGATCGACGAGTAATCGGTTATGACGATGTCCGCGTCGATAAGACCCACCGGCACATCTCCGCCAGCATCTTTGCCCGCCGCAAGCGGGTGCGCAGACCAGATAACCTCATACTTGCTCGATTGGAAGACCTGATCTGCTGCATCGCGCAAATCGGCAAAGGGGTCGAGCGCTTTGTCGTACTTGCGGATCGTAGGGGCAAGCAAGACCGTGCATCTCGAGCCGGCGACGCCGCTCTTCCCCACCTGTGCGGTTCCTGCAGCATCGCGCAAGTCGCGCAACTTGCGATATTCCGGCCGACCAAGAGGCAAAACGCGCTCAATCGGGCACGCAAACGCCTCGGCGAACGCCTTACGAGCGCCTTCGCCTGAGCAAATCACCCACGAGTTATTCCGATGAATCCGAAACAAAGCCGCTTCGTCCGACGGATGCCCTTCCGCAATATCGAGCGCTTGATAGCCGAACTTTTTGAACGCGCCAAACGCATGCCACAGCTGGACAACGATAGGCTCGCTCGGAAATTCAAGATGCAGCGCATCGCGTAGTTCAGTAGGCTCGCACGTAAAATCCAACAAGCTGATCACGGGATCGTAGCGGTCGATCACGCACACCCTACAGCGCGCAAGGTGATAGAGCTCCCGCAAAACAAGCCCCGCATACGCCAGAACTGAGGACTTCTTGAAATGCTGCGACAGGTACACGGGCTCATATCCCTGAACAGAGAACGCCTTGCCACATTCAACGTAGTCATAGGAAGGCTCCCCCGACTTGCGGGACACGAACAACACCTCGTCGCGACGACCAAACAGCCCGAACAGACGATACAGATCATTAAACACGACACGAGTCACGGAGACTGCTGCAGTCTTCAACACACTCGAAGCCATGTTCTACATGCTCCATTTCATGATGGTTTTACCCGCGCTTTTGCGCAAATCCGCCTCGAAAGCCTTGGAGATATCGGCGATGGACTGCACGGGGAACACTCCGCCGACCAGCGACTCGAGATACCTAGGAACCTCGGGATGCTGCTCGTACAACTGCACCACACTCTTGAAATCGGCTAGCCCGCTTCGGCTGCTGCCAAACAATCGAAGGCCCTTTTCGAGCACCATTCGCGTATTCACGGGTACAGGGTTTTCCGACACGCCAAGCAAGGACACCGTGGCCTCGGGCTTTACCGTATCGATGATCTGATCGATGGCGGCAGCAGATCCATCGCCCCCACAGCACTCAAATGCATGGTCGAACACGCATTCCGCAGGAACGTCATACGTGAGCCGAGTTTCATCGACGAAGGTGAAGTCATTGAGCTTGTATTCGTTTCGGCCGAAAACGCACACATGCATATCCGGGTAACGGCTCTTCAAAATCAGCGAAACGATAAAACCGAGATTCCCATCGCCCCAAACGCCGACGCAGTCCCGCTGCCCATGGGCAATCGACTCGAAGCGATTGACGGCATGCGCCGCAACGCTCACCAACTCAGTGAACGCCGCAACTTCATCCTGAATAGCGTCAGGAACGGCGACCACGCGCGATGCAGGAAGCAAGACCAGCTCCTGCATAAACCCATCGAAGCCGCTACCGCAAAACTTGCTGCTTCGCAGGTAGTTCTCTGCACAGTATTCGCTTTGCTCAAAAGGCGCATTGGGAATCATCACTACGCGCGTGCCGCGCGAAAAGGTTCCCGTTGCATCCTTGACCACTGTGCCAACCGCCTCGTGGATAAGCGCCATGGGCAGCTTCTTCGCCAATACCTCCGATGAGCGCGCACCCTGGTAATAACGCACATCCGCGTTGCAAATGGAAAGATAGGTCGGACGCACCAAAACGCCTTCGGATACGTCGACATCCACCTGCACCGGCTCGAATACGCGCGGCGCTATCAAACGGTATACGCAATTAAGCACGATTGCTTCCCATCAAAGCCGACGCAACTCGCAAATCATGCGGATACGTGATCTTCATATTCGAAACGTCTCCGCGCACCAAAGCGACCTTCCTGCCTCGCAGCGTGTAGATCTTACAAGCATCGGTCAGAATTGCCTCTTCATCAGAAGAAAGGCTCGACATCAGCTCCTTAAGCTCCAAAAGGTTAAACGATTGCGGCGTCTGCCCTTGGTAAAGCTTGCTTCGATCAGGGATAGCGCTGATAAGCTCACCATCGTCGCTCTGGACGATGGTGTCCGTCGCAGGCACCACGGTATCGCAAGCGCCAAACTCGATAGCCGCCTGAACGTTTTCCTCGATGATGCGATGGGACACAAAAGGACGCACGGCATCATGCGTTACCAAGATGCTCTGCTCGTCGACATTTGAGTTTTCGCAAAAGTAGCTAATGGCATTTCGAACGGTATCGTTACGCGTTGCTCCGCCTGCCTCCACGGCAATCTTGTCGCAGCAATCAGGACAATAGCGTCTAAGCAAATCCCGCGTCTGCTGCCTCCACGGCTCCGGGCAAAGGATGACTATACTGTCGAACAGGCTGACGGCGCAAAACTTCTCAACCGTATGCGCAAGAATAGGCTTGTCGCCGAGCATGAGGAACTGCTTGGGCTTCTCCGGATTGCCCATGCGCGTTCCCGACCCGCCAGCAAGAATTGCCGCATATACGTTGCGTCCATCCGCCATCTGCATTGCTCCTTAGTAGTTCTTCTCGTAATACGCTGTTGCGGCTTCGATGGTGTCGTCGAACACCTTCTTGCCGTGGTCCAACACGATACCGCGGCTGCAAAACTCCTTCGCCGTGGCGCTTGTGTGGGTGACGAACAGCACCGTCACGTTCTCGTCCATCATGATTTCGCGGATACGGGCGATGCACTTGCGCTGGAACGCGCGATCGCCCACCGACAACGCCTCGTCGACCACCAAGATCTCCGGGTCGATAGCAACCGCGAACGCAAAACCCAAGCGCGCCTTCATACCGCTTGAATACGTGCGCATCGGCTGATCGATATACAGGCCCAGCTCGGCGAAGTCGATGATCTTAGGCTCGAGCTCTTTGATCTCGGCGCGCGTCAAACCTAGGATCTGGCCGCGCAGCGAGATGTTCTCGCGCCCCGTGAGCTGCATATCGAAGCCGGCGGTCAGCTCCAGCAACGCGCTTACGCGCCCTTTGACCTCGACCTCGCCGGACGTCGGATGCGTCACACCCGTCACCATCTTCAACGCGGTGCTTTTGCCCGCGCCATTGCGGCCCAAAAACGCTACCGCCTCGCCCTTCTTCACCTCAAAGGACAAATCCTCGCTAGCATTGACGCTTCCTAGGAACGTGCCCTTCTTTTTGTAGTTGAAGATGCCGAGGAACCTTCCCCGATCGTTCTTATATAGGTTGTAGGTCTTCGTCACATGGTCGAAGCGGATGACCACCTCGTCGCTCACGCTGGTCTTATGCTTCGCCTTCGCATCGCCCAACGACTCCTGCTGACCGTTAGAGGACATCGGCCACCTCCTCGTTAAACTTGCCATAGACGAACAACGCAAGCACCAACGTCGCCACGAACACGACCGCAAAGCCAAGGCACAGCGTTGGGTCTTCCCAAAACCACGTTTTGTCATAGAACGCCCCACGGAACGAGGTGACGAAAAACGTGATGGGATTGAAATACAGTAGGACCTGGATCCAATCAACGGGAACGCTTTTCACGTTGAAGATGACGCCGGAAAGCCAGAAAAACGGCGTGGACATGGCGTTCATCAGGTTCTTCACGTCTTTGCTGATGGCCGAAAGCTGGCTGAACATAATGGAAACGACATCCCAGAATATGAACATCATCAGCAACAACACAGGCACTTGCAGCAAATAGACGTCAAACGACATGCCGCAAGCGAAATAGATGACGAATAGCGCCGCCATAAGCATCAACTGCACAAGCATGGTAGCGCTCGTGAAAATGGTGGAGATGCCGCTGAGGGGGAACTTGATTTTGTTTACCAGGTATGGGTAACGATGCATGACGTCTATGCCCGCACCCAGCATGTCCTGCATGAAGAACCACGGAATCAGTCCGGCGCACAGCCACAGGATATACGGCGGGGCACCGGCTTCCCCCGCCCCGCTGCCCACGCGCAGCCCGATATCCAGGGCAAACCAGAAGCAGAAGATATACATGGCGGGCTTGATGAAGAACCACGACCACGACAACACCGCGCCGCGGCTTTTCTTCACAAGCTCGAACAGGGCAAGGCGGCCGATTTGCTTACGCCATACCCAGTTGTCCTTCAATATCGTCCCAAGAGTGCTCAAGCGTTACTCCGTTCAAAACACCGTTTTAGTAAACGTTGATATTACCATAAGCGAATACGGGGTCCGGCGCTACGGCATGGCCGGCTCGGCAACGATACCGGACGGGTCGCCACCGGAAGACACGACGTCCATAAGCTGCTCCCACGCGTCCGTGTCCGCATTGACAACCCACAACCCGCTGCTATTGACGTCGCCGGAATAGGGCCCCGTGCAGGAATACAGCACGACGTCGTTTTCATGCATGGCGAAATCCATGGCCAGATAGCCAAGCTTGCCCATGTCCATATTGGAGGTGGTGTTGTTCCGCAGGTCGATGAGCGCCTGATCGATTTCGCTTTCGCTGGACATGCCGAGCACGTTGCAGATGATGCTTTGCTCAAGCTGACGGACATTCATCTGGCGAACCGCATCCTGGTCGTTAACGTATTCTTTGCGGGCTCGCGCGAACACCAGGGCTTCGGAACCATCAAGCGTTTGGTTGTCGCCTTTGGTCACCGTCACGTTTTCCGCAGTAGACGGATCAGGGACTTTGACGGTTTTGGGCACATCAACGGTAACGCCGCCAAGGGCATCGACAAAATCCTCGAACGCCGTGAACGTGATCATCAGGTAGTAATCGATCTCAACGCCCGTAAGACACTCTACGGCATCCACGGTTTGCAGGGGATCGCCGTGCACCAGCGTGTCGTTGATTTTGCTCGACTCGCCCGGCAAAACCGTGTCGCGCGGGACCGTCACCAAGGTGAGCTGATAGTTCGCCGGGTCAACGCGCACCAACGTGATGACGTCGGCATGCTGATCCAGCTGAGCATGGTCGGAAGCCTTGCCCGTGTACAAAGCCGTGCCCTTCCTGGAGTCGGACCCGATCAGCAACACATAAAAGGGGTCTTTGTGCTCGACCACGGAAAGCTGCAGCGAGTCCGAATGCAACTGAGAATCGGCGAACGCGCCCAAGGCGGAGCACAGTGCGACGAACGCGATGGCAAACGCAGCAACGCCCGCAACCGCATAGGCGGCCATGCGCACAGACCTGCTCTTATCTTCTTCGCTAACATTTTGAGGTTCGGCTGCCATACGCTACTTCACCTGCTTTCCTTGGCTGTGCGGCAAGCGCGGGCCGGATTTGCCCTTGTTGTCATAATGGTGGCGCAGCACCGGCTTGAACAGGCCAAAGTGCGAGATAACCGCAAAAAACACCATGCCAAGCACAGCGATGACCGCAACCTGGACCGGCCCCGAGAAGTTGCCGACGACGCAGCCCGCAACCGCAAGGCACGCCGAGCACGTCCACAGCACGGCTACCGAACGCTTCTGGCTAAGACCCGCGCGCATCAGCCGATGATGGATATGGCCGAAATCGGCATGGTCGATTCGCTCATGATTGCGCAGTCGGCGAATGATGGCCGACATGGTGTCCACAATGGGAACGCCGGCGATGACAAGGGGCACAAGCATGACCACAACACCTTGCGCGCGCACAACGCCTGACACCGCGATGATGCCTACCATAAGCCCCAAAAGGTGGCTGCCGGAATCCCCCATGAACACCGATGCAGGGAAAAAGTTGTAGCGGAGGAACGCAAGGCAGACGCCGATGACCGCCACGCATACAAGCGCCATGGTCATACTTCCGCGTTGCCAAACCAGAAACAGCAAGCTTGAGCAGGCGATCGCAACAAGCCCCGAAGCCAGCCCGTCAAGGCCGTCGATCAGGTTCGTGATGTTCACGAAGACCACGAGATAAGCCACCGTCAAAGGGAAGTCGAGCCACCCGAGCGCATAGTACCCGCCCACGCTCATGAACGCGGTATGAACCATGCTGATGGAAACGCCTGACGCAACCACGATGCACGCGGCGACGATCTGCCCGAGCAACTTCATTTTCGGCGAAAGTCGGGTAACGTCATCAACAAGGCCTACGGCGAACATGGCGGTGATGCCTACGAATAGCTCGATGTAGTTGATGCCGTTGAGGGTATACAAGTCGCGCAGCTGCCACCCGAAGAAGCGCAAACCCACGTACGCCACAAGAAAAGCCGCACAAAGACCGAGATACAGCGCGATTCCGCCGCAGCGGGGGACGGGGCCCTTGTTAACGCGTCGATATCCCGGCTGGTCGATCGCCCCCAAGACGACGGCGATCTTCCGAGACAAGGGAACCGTGCAGAACGTGACGAGGAACGCCGTGGCGAAAACTATGGCAACCTGAAGCAAAGCCACAAACGAAACCTCAACCTTTCCCGTACGACTACATTGTCTCTGTGTGTAACAAGTCATTATACTGTAAAGCCACTGTAATCCATACGCAGCGCATCTGCGACAACCGACCTGCGAACAGTCATACTAGCAGAGTCACAAACATAAGAAAGCGCGAAAGGAACGATTCCCTTGTGCACGAAGCCCCATAACGCCGCAGTAGATGTCGTGATAACCGTTCACAACATGGAATCCTGCGTTGCCGCATGTCTGGATTCGCTCATTCGCCAAACGGTACCCCCCCTCCATATCATCATAGTCGAGGACGGATCAACTGACGCAAGCGCAACGGTTATCGACGCCTTCGCGAAGAACGATTCGCGATTCACCGTCATCTCAACCAACGGCATTGGAGCGGGCGCCGCGCGCAACCGCGGCATGCAGGAGGTGAGCGCGCCATACTTCATGCTTCTCGATGGCGACGACGTGTTCCACCCCACCATGATCGAATCCCTATACCGCGCGGCCGCAGACGGCAACGCCGATATCGCCATTTGCGACATGCAGGAAATGGACGACGCAACGGGCGCCTTCACGCACCCCCTCTGGGCGCTCAAGCAAAGCCAGCTGCCCCCAACCGCCGCCTTCGACGGCTGGCGCGCAATGAGCGGAAACCTGTTCGCCGCCTTCATGGGCTGGCCCTGGGACAAGTTGTACCGCACCGAGTTCGTTCGAGGAGCCGGGCTCGTCTTCCCGGAAGACCTGGCCAACAGCGAGGATATGCTGTTCACCTATCAAGCGCTGGTGCTCGCAAAGCGCCTGGCAGTGGCGAACGAGGTGCTTATCGACCACCGCATGGGCCGCGGCGGCACGGTTTCAAGCTCGCGCGAGAAAGCGCCTATCGCGTTTTACGACGCCATCTGCCGCATGAAAACCTTCCTACAAAAGCAGCCGGACGACACCTGGATCAAGCTGCAGCAAGACTATCTGAACTGGGCATTCGACTGGACGCTGTGGAACATCGAGACCATGGCCGATGAGAGGATTCGCAGGATGCTGACGCAACGGCTGCACGACGGGGCCTTCCCCGGGCTGCAGCTCGACTCCCGTCCGGCATCGTTCTTCACGCTGTACCCACGCAGCATGGTGCGTTACGCCGTGCTGATGACCTGGCTCGATGCCACCACGCGCGACGATGGCCCCCTAGGCAACCTGAAGCAGCTGCCCTACGGTAAGCACAAATTCTGGGACTTCATGAACCCCGTGGAGAAGGCGCTGACGGTATGGAGGGAGAAGCACCCCAAGCCGAGCGAGTGGTAAAGCGTTACTCCCCCGACTTCGCCTGCGGAAGCTCCACAAGACGGCGGATCTTCTGCGGTATGGCGATCAGCGCGTGGCCGATGCGGTACGCGTGCGAGTTTTCGTACTCGTCATAGACGTGCTTCATGCTGCGCCAAAGCCCCAAGACGTGCATGTCGAAAGCGGCAAGATCCGTCGGCTCCAGCCCGTCGCGATAGGCTTCGACGTCTTCCTCGTCGATTTGAAGAAGATAGCGCGCCGCAACTTCCCGCGTGTCAGCGGTTCGCCATGCGTAAGCTGCGCAAAAATCAGACGAGAACTCGGCGGCGTGGGCCATCAGCCACTCCTGCATGCGCTGCGTCGTCACCGTTAACCCGTGCACGTTGCGCATGGTGGGACGCGTGGTCATGATCGAGCCCTCGCGCATACGGCGCTGATAGAGCGGCTCGCACAAAAACGCCACTCGTTGAGGATACGGGATAAGCTGCATCTGGAACAGAACGTCCTCGTGCAGAATGCCATCGAGGAAGCGCACGCCGTTATCATCGAGCAGCCGCTTTCGAACCGCGTACAGGCACGCCGAAGGGCGGAATGCTTTCGTGCGCTCCATCAGCACATACATCTCAGGACCGGAGTGGACGCCCTCGATGCTTTCCCGTACTTCCTGGTTCTCGTAATGCTCGCGGCGAAGCTTGCGGCTTTCATAGAACGAAGCGGCGCCGAAGTACAGCATGTCCAGCTTGTCGGCGTCGATGCGAGCCGCCAGGCGTTCAAGCGCATCGACGGCGTAGTAGTCGTCGCCATCGAGGAACATGAGGAATTCGCCCTGTGCAGCGGCGATGCCGGCGTTGCGCGCAGCGGACAAACCGGAGTTTTGCGGCAACGTCAGCACCGAAAATCGAGCATCCCCGGAAACGGAGCTTTCGATAGCTGCAAGCGTGCCATCTTGCGAGCAGTCGTTCACCACGACGCACTCGAAACCGCCGAAAGTCTGGGCCTTCAGCGATTCGAGGCATTCGCCGATATAGCGCTCAACGTTATATGCCGCGACAATGATGGAGAACTTCAACAGGGCCATCCTTAGTATGAATCGGGGTGAGCCGCCGCGAACGCTTCGGCACCGACGTCGAGCAGATTGCGCAGCAAAGCGGCGTCTTCGGGTTTGAACAGCGAATAGTCCAGCTCGTTCGCGCCCTGCGATGCGCGGTACTCGTCGAGCATACGCTGCGCGAAGGCAACGTGCTCGCTAGCGGAAATACGCTCGTAGTTCCAGCGGTACTTCCCCCACTTGTCAACGGAAAGCCAAGGCAGCAGAATACGGGCACGCTCAGGACGCTGGCGCAAAAACGCCTCAGCGTCGGCAAGCTCTTCGCAAACCGTGAACACTTTGTCAGTGGTTTTCGACGACGACCCGGGATTATCCATGCGATAGTGCAGCAACGGTTTCTTCACCAGCGCACACGTACGTGCCGCAAACCAAACCTTCAGGCTGAAACCGGCATCCTGAAACGCCGCGCCCGGAGTTTCACGCAAGCTGATGCACTCGCGCTCAAGGAAGGTTTTGCGGTACAGTCCGGTCCAAATCGAGGGAATCGAGCACACCACCTGCGGGTAGTCAACTGGGTCGAACGCACGACGATACGGCAAGCCGACGAAGTTCTCGACCAAATGGTCAGAGCCCTCGAAGTAATTGAAGTAGTTGCACTTCACCACGTCGGCATGAGTGCGTTCGGCAACCTTGAGAAGCTTCTTGAACATGCGCTTATCCGGGAAGTCATCAGGCTCGATGATGCCGATATATTCGCCCCGAGCCTGCGAAATCCCCAGGTTCAGCGATGCGCCGTAGCCGGTGTTCTGCTTGTCGATCACGCGAATACGCGCGTCCCGAGCAGCGTACTTGTGCAATATAGCCGGAGACCCATCCGTAGCGCCATCGTTGATGCAGACGATCTCGATATCTCGAAGCGTCTGTCCGCAAAGCGCATCCAAGCACTGCGGCAAAAACCGCTCCACATTGTAAACCGGAACCAGAATCGAAACTTTTGGAGTGGACACCGTGCTCTTGCTCCCAAACTACTCAAGTTACCGATCAGCTAAACCGGAAACCCCTACACCAAACTTGCTCTCATACTCGATCTGAAGCAGCTGCAGCGAATCAGAGAGCTCGCGCTCGATTCTCTCACGCTCAACGTTCTCCATCATATACACCTGCATACTCGAAGCAGGAAGAGGAAGAAGGCCCTTCAAGGCTCTTTTGAAGGATGCAACATGATCGCCAAGCTTTTGCTTGCAATACGCCTTTGTCCCTACCAAACGCTTAGCAAATCCATTTGCCAAGCGTTTGGTGCAACGCCAGGAAATGTCCTTTCTGCGGGACTCCTCCATCGACAGCACAATCATCGATTCGACTCCACCCATCGCTTTTCCAGCATCAGCCAATTCTGGAGCTGCATCAAAAACTAGGGCCAGCAAAGCGTCTGAAGCTTCATTCAATTCATCGCGCAAACCGCAGCCTTCGCGTTCATCGAAAATCTGCACGCAATGAAAATCGAACATAATGAATTCCAGCAACCAATCAAACAAGTGCTGGGCATACTGGTCAAGAAGATCCCGCTGCTTCCAATCAGCAATAATCGCCGAAGCAATCTTCAGGTGCCTATTAACTTTCAGCAACCTATCGTGCGCAACGGAAGACATCAGAGAGTCATCACGTATAACGCGATAATAGTACAAGCAATCAGAGATCAACACCGTCTTCTTCGAAAGTGGATAAAGCGAAAAATGAAATACTTCATCTTCGCCAAATCGAACATCCTCATTGAAGAAGATAGATTCCCTGAATAACAATTCCTTTTTAACCGCGGTTCGCCAAATATAGGGATGGGAGTTTTCCTCGAACAGCAAAGCCGGAGAGAATCCCTCATACACGGCATCACGAGTGTTTAAGCACTTTGCAAGCCAATAATTGCCATCAAACAACGGAAGGCATTGAGCGCCGAAAGTAACGACTTCGGCATCGGTATTTCGAATTGTTTCGAGAACAACTTTACACGCAGCTTTATCCAGGCAATCATCGGGATCGACAAACATAATGTATTCACCGCTTGCCGCACGAATGCCAACATTGCGAGCAGAAGACACGCCGCCATTCTCCTTGACGATAACCCGGACGCGATCATCAAGTGCTTCATGCATTCTCGCTACCGACTCAGACCGATCCAGAGCACCATCTACAACGCAAATGATTTCAATATCGGAAAACGTCTGAGCACGCAAGGAGTCAAGACATAGAGATATATAGCGCTCTACGTTATAAACGGGAATAACAATTGATATCAAAGGCATGAGAACCCCCCTTACCTCGTTACCTTATGCCAAATGGCACGAAAAACGAGAGCAGGACCACCAATGCGATAAAACCGTACAAACTTCTTTGCATAGCCCTCTTCTATGGGTGATTCACGCTGGGCATGAAATAGTATTGGGTCGTCCATCAAAACTGCCAAGTCGTCCTTTTTCCACGGGTCAAAAATGGTCAAGTCAACGAAACCCGATTCGGTATCCCGCTTAAACTCTTCAGCAAATCGAATGACGAATTCTCTGCGCAATGGCTCCGTCAAGCGCTCGTAATTCCACATATAGGTGTCGTACTTCATTTTTTCTTCGACGGCCTTCAGCGATGCCTTTTCGGGGTGATCAGCAAGGAACCGGTCCATCTCAGCATACTCATCGCACACACAGTACACCTTAGACGGGGAATTTACGGACGAGGACTCATTGTCTTGTCGGTAATGCAGGATTTCGTCTTGCATGTAATAAGCCCGAGTCGCAGTAGCCCAAACCTTGAAATTGAAGCTAGAGTCCTGGAAGGAAGCACCGGGGGTTTCCAAAAAACGAATGCCGTTATCCTCCAGGAAATCCCTCCTGTAAAGAGCTGACCAAATCGACGGCTTGAGGTAGAAGATATCAGTTTCGACTTGCGGATTCACAAGTCGCCCAGACATTTCCTTAGTCACAAGTTCAAATGGCTCATTGAGATCTTCCGGCTTCGACCAGTACATCCAAAAATTCGCTTTTACAACCTGAGCATCACAAGATTCAGCAGCACGATAAAGCTTCTCGAGCGCATCAAGCTCGAAGTAGTCATCGGATTCAAGAATCGCTATATATTTGCCCCGAGCAGCTTCCAACCCCATGTTCATAGATGCACCGTAACCGGAGTTCGCCTTGTCAATGATTCGAAAGCGAGAGTCCTCTGCCATGTACTCCCTAATAATGTTAGGCGAAGAGTCTGTCGACCCGTCATTAATGCAAATGACCTCGATATCTTCAAGCGTCTGATTGCGGGCAGAATCCAAGCACTGACGCAAATAATTCTCAACGTTATAAATTGGAACCAGAAGAGACACCAACGGTTCAGACATAAACGTTCTCCTTAGCGTATGTCCATCTTTATCGAACAATTGATAGTATCATACGACTGCATCATCAAAAGCAAATGCCAAAGGAGCAACATGCGCTTATACAAGTACGATTTCGTAAGAGCAGTGGCAATTTTGTTCGTCGTAGCGGTTCATTCGCTCTATTTTGTCGATCAGAGCGACCCTGCTTGTCTTTGGATTTACTGGACGCTACTCACGTTATTTCTCACCGGAAATGCGTTGTTCTTTCTGATGTCCGGCAAATTCAATTTGCGGGAAAGACCGAACGATGCAGGTGTAAAAAAATACTATTACAACAAAATCAGAAATATCATGCTCCCAATTATAATAGTATTTCTCATCAGGGCTTTTTATGAGCTCTATCCCTCAATAACCATTTCAGGTTATTTGAAGTACTTCGTCAAGAATTTCTCATTCGGCTTCGCAAGCACCGAATATTGGTTTGTATTTGCACTGTTTGGGTACCTTTTGGTAGCTCCATTTCTTGCCCATGCATTTGCAAAAATGACAAGATTCGAACAGAAAGCTTTCCTCTTTATCGGACTTGCTTTCAATCTGTTAACCGTGATTGCAGAGAATGCCGGCTATGCCTTTAAATGGGGATATCTGTTTTCAGGTTTTTCATTCACGTTTTGCCTTGGCCAATACATCGAATCGTATTTCACAACTCGAGGCAAGCATTTACTTGCGATAGCGGCACCGATTTGCCTTCTCGCAACTGTATTGCTGAGCATTGCGGGCATGACCGCTAATGCCCAAGACGTTTCCCCGTTGTTTACAATTCTATCGATTGGCGTCTATGCATTACTTCTTCATTTCGGGGAAAAAATGAAGCCTCGCAAACTGATATCGTTTATTGCGAAGCATTCTTTCAGCATCTATCTCATTCACATGATGATCCTGATGCCTCTCGAGCATTTTTTGCCAGCAATAGGCGGGATTCAATCTCTCCTTATCTTTATTGCTGTAACGCTATTCGTCTTCACGACCTCTACCATTGCTGCCGCTCTATTAGATAAAGCAATTATCGATCCGGCAAAAGTGCTATTTGATAAGCTCTTCAAACGATTCTTGCCAAAGCAAGACACCCAGCCTATGAAGTAAGTTTGTGATGAAAAATGCTGGCGTACTTTCTGGATACAACAGGGAAGTACGCCAGTTATGTTTATGAAAAGGCGCGATGGGTCCGAGTATTACCCGAGATACAAAAAAGCGCAGAAGAGCTGTCGCAAACCCGTCCTCATCATGCAAGCAGCATGCCGACAACCATCCCCTTAGTTAAGAGCAAGTTTGCCGAATACCAAACCCAGCAAATTCCTTGCATCCAGAACATCCATGCAGCTACCTAATCATCGATTCTATATAGACGCATATCGCCCTCTGAGACAAGTAACGTAAATCCAGGGGTGCTCTCATTAATTGCTATAATTCCTCGATACATTTCCGCATCCGCAACACCATCATCAAGGCTCGATGAGGCTGCACCAATGCCATTCGCATCAAGCTGTAGCACATACTTTGCATTTAATGCGGCAACGGCGTTTTTCACCGATTCATTACCAGCTACATCATTGAGCCTATCGCGAACCAAAACGCTTTCCGGCTTTTCCGAGCTACTCTTCGCCATCGCATAACTACGAAACATGATGTTTGCATCGTTTGCCCCATATGCGAAAACGCTGCCATCGTACGGAACATTAACAATACCGCCCGGATCATCCTTCACAAGGTCCATGACTTTGTCCACAAAGGCAGACTCCTCAACCGTGTATCTACGAACATCCTCGGCGGACAACCAGTTTAATTTATTGTTCACCACCTCAAATGCGGGTTCTGCATCTGAACCATCCATTAAGTTCACCGGCCTATAGATGCAAAGCATCCCAAGCACAACGATACAAAAACCAAGAACCCGAATCGCCGACCGAGAAGCTCCTAACCTACTTGCACACAAAGCAGCACTTTTAACAAAGCAGTAAATGCCCATGGAAGCCAAAGGAATGGAGGCGAGCGCCACCAACGCAGCTATGCGATAAGCATCGTTATACCAAAAACCCGTAAGATAAGACCTAATGACGCCATCTGAACAAGCACAGACAACGAACATAACGAGGCTAATTAGATATGAAACCGTAAAAGCCCGGTGATTTTTCGTGCAAAGCGACCAAACAGCTCCAACAAGAACCGCGCAGCCAAGCAACCATTGAGGAGGATAAGCTCGTAACGACAAATTTAAACCGCCAACAAGAGCCTGCAAGAATCCTTCAAAGGGAGGCCAAGGATATGTTACGGTATTATTAAATGCCGGCAATCGCCAAGCCACGGTCCAAACCAAGATAAGTGCAAATACTGACAATGCGCAAACCAGGCCGGAATAACTTCTTTTTATGCCGGCCTTCAGTAATAATGTCATCAGTCTAGCCGCACAAAGGGGAGCTGCTAGAACTATCATCGAGAAGAGCGCATTTGGCTGGAGCACGGCCAGAGCAAAACAAGCAATCACGAAAGCAAAAGCCCATTTAGCGCGATCTTTCCTAGATGAATCGCACGAAAACACGCAAGCAATGGAGCAAACCGCCACAGGGACAAGAGCAAACGCTGCAAGATTTGAATACAGCGGCCCAAACGTCAAAAAACCCCAAGGGAAAGCCGAGAACGCAAGCGTCACAACAGCGCCGATCAATACAATCAAACGTTCCGTAAACATCTTAAACATGAGCAGCGATATAGACACAGGGAGCACAACGCCTATAAAAACAAATAGCGAGGCATTCTCCGCTACGGCAGAACTCACCCCTGTAATGGCGGAAGCGAGGGCAGTCACAATATGCCAAGCTTCAGGATAAAACGCCCCAATCGAAAGCGTCGGAGCAATCCCGGAAGACACTTCTTCCCAAGAATATGAAGTCGAGTATAAAACTGAATAATTACCATTCTCGACTATGGAGTGAATGGTGTTTAAGTGCGAAGCATTGTCGTACAACTGCGCAAAAGAAGCCGGACCGTTCAAATCCTTAACGAAAAACAATCCCACGATGGTAACGCCGACAAACAAGTAGGCAGCAATCGCAATCCAATCTGTTTGCCTATCTTGAACAGCAATCCACGAGAATCTTCTTTCCATGCAATACGAGACAGCCCGAGCAACAGCCGCGAGAGCAAAAACCGGGACAACCACCATCCACCATTCAGTAAAAATACCGACGGATTTATAGGTGATTCCAAAGACAACAAGCAACGAAATCGAAAACACTGGCGAAACCGCAAAAGAAGCCGGTCGGTCAAAACAAAGCGATCGCATCACCAGAAAACCCGGTACATAAAGTAAAAACGCAATCACAAGAGCAGTCACAAAGAACGAGGTCCACATCGAGGATCAAGCCAGCCCTTTCATTGGTTCGAACCTATCCATTTAATTGCACCAATATTATCTGAATAATACTTTGCCCTCTTCGCAGTTGGCAGATATCACTTATCCTGAGCAGCATACTGCATTACAGCTTGGTTCGCGCACTCATCCGAACACCTTGCTTTGCTCTCGAGCATAATCAAAAACATATTAATATGCCCGAGAGACCGAATCGACAACATTAACCTTTTGGCAAAAAAATAATAATAACAATGGCAATTCAAGACACCCTTTAGAAACCACAGTGAAAAATCAAGAGCAACTTGCTCCATGCCATCATTCGCGTTTTCTCCTGCGTCCACAAAGCAATACGGCAATTATCGCGAACTTACGGACAAGACAAGCGTACGAAGCATTAATCCGCAAGCAGCTTCCACTTTATAGCAATCCTGGCTTCCTCTTTCGCAAGATCACTTTTTGTCACATGCTCATAATGAGTCCGTATATCTTTAGGAAGCTCATAAATATCACCGTAGCCCCTCGCAAGTAAGCCTGAGTAGCTGCAGGGAACGGCAACCTCAAATCCTTCGAACGACAGAAGCTTCAAAGGGAAAACATCGTCCAAGGCATATGCCAAAAGACCATCGGATGCCGTATAGCAATTCTCTAACGACCAGGTTATTCCACCTGCATTACAGCGAGTGGGCTTGATTAAGTTTAGTTCCTCGGCTTTCAAGCGATAACGCTGAAAGGTTTCGCGAATTTCGCCATATAGCGATGCACCCTCGCTTTCAGCTAGATAAGGAGTGTCTTTCCAACCAGCTAAGCTTTCCTTTGCGTCCACCTCATCAATCATCTCAGCCCTCAAAGAGAGCATTTTGTCAAAAGACGCAGAACCAACACTCTCAGAGTAATCAAAGATAAACAAATCGACAAAGCAAGGATTCATTTCATCCGAGTATATAAAGCGAAGCTGCCAACAATGCGCGTGCCAATCGAATACGCTGTTTACGCGATACCATCATCGCGCTCCACTGCAGCCACTACTGCCTGGACATCCTTCCACATCATTCCGACATCGAGATCATCGCCCCAAGGAATAAACCCGCCATGGCGCACCGCGCCAAGCAACGATCCGAGCATAAGCCAATAACAAACACCAATCTCTTTGCAGAACCTATCGAACTCGAACAGAAGCCGGCTATTCCTTCGTTGCAGTAAACGTAAATCTCCTTCAGCGCGAGGAATACGGGCGAAGAAGCTCTTTTTGCAGACTCAACATCTTCTTCATCGTCTCTCACTGCATCCCATAGCAACAACTTGGAATGCGCGTCATGAGTATCCAAGTCAACATTCATAGAGCGAACGGAATCGTTCAACTCGCTGCACCGTTTCTGAAGATCCATATTTTGTGTACGCAGCTTCCAAATTTCATCACCGAGAACGCGGACATCGTTCCGAAGGTCAAGCACTTCGGAGTAAAGTCCGTGAAACGACCGGGATGATGGCGGAAGGAAGCGGCTCGCTATATCATGCATCAAACCCACTGAGTCCCATCCAATCATACTCGCATCGTGATTGCAGTGCCAATTGTGCGCTATTGCCGAACAAAGAAGCCCATCCCCCAACGGTACGCACGTCGACATGCCATCATTTCACGAGACATTCACCACCCTGTCTATTTTTTGAGTTAGCATTAACTCTTGTTGTCATGCTGAAATACTGCAACCATCCGAATTCGAGGCACTCAAGGAACACGATGATCGAAGCCTTTAAAAAAAGCCAACTGGATCGCAATTGGTTTACTATCACTTCCCTTGTTTCAAAAGACTTTAAGTTGAAATACCGCCGAAGCGTTCTTGGAGTGCTGTGGTCCGTTCTGAATCCACTGCTGATGATGTGCGTGCTTGCAGCCGTGTTCACAAACGTTCTAAAGTTCGGCGACGTTGAGAACTTCCCCATGTATCTTATCTTGGGAAATGTTCTATTTGCTCTTATGACCGATTCGACGTCTGGCGCAATGACCTCGATTCTTGAATCTGCTCCGCTCATCAAAAAAATTCGCATCGCGAAGCTTATTTTCCCTATAGAAAAGGTATTGTTTCAACTTGTAAACTTTGCCATCTCGCTCGTTGCCGTTGTGCTGGTCATGGCTTTTTTCCGTATTGCGCCAACAGTAAATCTGCTTGCTCTCCCCTTGCTGCTTGTCTATATGCTTCTTTTCTGCAGCGGCTTAGGATTGTTGCTTTCCGCGCTGGCGGTTTTCTTCCGCGACGTCTGCCATCTTTGGGGCGTGGTGATTACCGCATGGACCTATGCAACACCTCTTTTCTACCCCGTTAGCTTGCTGCCAGATTGGATGCAACAAGCAGAATTCTTCAACCCCATGTACCACTACGTAACTTATTTCCGAGACATCGCTATGTACAATTGTATGCCGAGCCTTGAGGAGAACCTTGTTTGCTTAGGCATGGCGATTATCACCTTTATCATCGGGCTGCTTGTTTTCAAGAAATCCGAAAAGAAGTTCATCCTCTACGTATAGGCGGCATTCATGACCGAGATTGTAAATACTTCCCCGCTTTCCAGCAGCACCGCGCATGACGAGGCCTCGGACACGCGCCCGGTAATGATTGACGTCGACCACGTGTCGATGGTTTTCAACATGGCGAGCGAGCAATTGAATAGCTTGAAAGAATACGCTGTTGCTTTCGCAAAGCGCGAGCTCATGTTCAAGGAATTCAAAGCCATCGACGATGTGTCGTTCAAAGTGCATAAGGGAGACGTCTTCGGCATCTTGGGAACCAACGGCTCCGGAAAATCAACCATGCTCAAAATCATTGCAGGCGTGCTTGAGCCGAGTACCGGATTCTGCAACGTCAACGGCAACATCGCGCCACTCATCGAGCTTGGCGCAGGCTTCGATTTTGAGCTGACAGCACGCGAGAACATCTATCTGAATGGCGCATTGCTGGGCTATTCACGAAAGTTCATTAACCAGCATTTCGACGAGATTGTCGAGTTTGCCGAAATCGAAAAATTCCTCGACATGCCGATGAAAAACTACTCCTCGGGTATGGTTGCCAGAATCGCTTTCGCTATTGCAACGGTCATCGTCCCCGACATTCTCATTGTGGACGAAGTACTTTCCGTCGGCGATTTCATGTTTCAACAAAAGTGCGAGCAACGCATCAGCAGTCTCATCAAAGAACACGACGTGACTGTCCTTATCGTGTCGCATAACAACGACCAAATTGAGCGCCTCTGCAACAAGGCAATCTGGATCGAAAAAGGCCATACGCGCATGATGGGAACGGCTTCGGAAGTTTGCACCGCATATCGCGCTCTCGGAGGCCATATCGGAAGCGTCGAATCAGAGGCGGTTGTTTACAACACGCTCATCAACCCCATAGCTTTTGACGATGAAATCGCCGTATCGATTTCCGGCGACGATCGGTACGGCACTGCCGTCAAATTAACTAGTCTTTGCCAATATCCGAATTCCGAAACGGTTATTTTATCCGTTTCGGAATTACCGTCAATTTGTTTTTCCGCAGTTGGACTTGCTGCCGCTTATGAAGCGCCGATTCTACTCATTAAGCCTGACCACATTCCGGACTCAACCATGCAGGAACTGCAGCGCCTTAAGCCTTACTCCATCATCGTCGTAGGCGTTACCTCAGAGAACGAAGAGACAATCGCTACAGAGTTCCACCGACATTACAACAAAGCAAATGTTTCATTCATCGGATCAACCGTCGCGCATAAAGCGGCAATTGATATCTTCCATGCTGCTGAAATCCAACAATGGGGAGATTGCGCGATCGTCTCATGGGATGGTTGCTTTGGTGACCAAATGTCGCTTTTGCCGTACTCAACGACGAACAGAACCCCATTCTTCTATATAAACGAAGACGGGAAGATTAGCGACGAAACATGGGCGCTGCTAGCATCTGGACATTTTCGCAAGCTTTTACTTCTTGGAAGCAAAGATACTTTCCCCGATGAGATGATTGAATTATTTAGGAATCGCAATATCCATGCTACAAGAATTTGCGAAATCAATGCATCAGTCGCAAACAAGTATATTAATGAGAAGTTCACGATTCCCAGCCTAGAAAAGTCGGGCAAATTAGTTGATACACTCATCGTTTCATCAACGTGGCACCCATTCGATTCTTTCAATATCGGACGTTATGCTATTGAGCACAACGCAGCAATGCTTCTTGTTGATGCAAACAACTTGGATAGCGTAGCATCAGCAATTCAATATCTCGAAACACTAAATGGGAGTATTGAGCACTTGGTATTTATCGGGGACGAGAATCAATTTAACAGGGTTGACAAACGACTGCTTATGAAAGCGGCTGCACTGGCGCAACAGCACTAAGTGCTTCCAGCTTTGAGAATGTCAGAACACCTACCAGCCCACCAAAGACCAAAAGAGTTTCTTCAGGCAACATATTGCTCTAGGTCACATGAGGCTTGGTAAGGGGGCGCGGACGGGGGGGGGAACCAAGCAGCGCTTCTGGGATGAAGTCCCCTGCATCATCCGCCGAGACAATTACCGGATTGCTATAGAGGAGTACACATTCGACGACGTCAGCGAAATCGATTCGTTCGCCGAACTGCAAGAAATCAACCATCGCTACCGCATCTAGCACACGTACCAACCTGCAAAAGGCAAGCAAAACAACAGCACAGGGGCCTTCCCTAGCAAGCACAAACTCGCGCGGGAAGGCCCCTGCTCGTCATCAGGAAACCGAATCGATCGTCAGCACCCCATCGCCGCATGAAACGAACTTGCCAACCAAGCCTGCTATGGCTCTGGTTGTTTCACGCTCAATGAACGCATAGCCATGGTCGGTCTGAATAGCTCTAGCGAACGAGGCAAGCTCGTTGCGAATACCCTCGCCATCAAGCTGATAGAAAAACCTCCGGTTTTGCGTCTGGTCCTCACGGCGGATTTCAAAATAATCCGTCTTCCACCATGGCGCCGGCACAAACACATACCCTTCGGTTCCCGCAACCACAAGGGAGCCCTCGGCCTTTACACCTTTACCGAACATGGCTGTAGCAGCGGCGCTCCCGTAGACGAAATCGACCTTGCCAAAAGCGTCGTATCCCGGCGCCGAACCGAAATCTGCCCTCGTCATCACACACGACCTAGTCTCATGCCCCAATAGCTGAAGGATGGGAAGCAAAGCCGTCGGCAACCAGGCATCGGCGCTCGACCACTTCTCCGTCAACGCATCCCCATCGTTTTGTAGGTCGGCAAGACTCGTGCACGTTGACTGAACGGAAACAACGCGGCCAATTCTTCCGCTTTGAACCATCAGAAGCATACGATGATACGCAGTCGCATACGCTGTCTTCAAGGCCTCGGCAAAGACCAGTCCCCTCTCGTCAGCAAGAGCAAACAGCTCATCGCACTCCGCCTCGCTCAAAGCAACCGGCGACTCGCATATGACATGTTTTCCCGCTTCAAGCGCCGTCTTCACGTGCCTGAAATGATCCTTGGAGTGAGAAAGAACGAACACAGCATCCGAAGACTCCAGCAGCTGATCGTAGCCGTCCATGCGCTTATAAGCTTGCAGTTCGGGAGAAGTGCCACCGTAGGGGTCAAAGACGCCGCTCGCTGTCATGCCATTAATGTAGCCCACCTCTGCGGACTGCTTGACCATTTCCTTCGCGCAGCCTATGAATCCCAACCTAAGCGCAGCGCGATCAGATCTCAACTCTGTGCTCGAAACACCCTGCGTCCTGTCCAGATACACAACCTCGCAGAACTCAGAAAGGTAATCGAAGTAGCCACGCCAGTCCGACCCGACGGTAAACACGTCAACGTCGAGCCGCTTGATGTCGTCAATCTTCTGACCTTCGTATTCCTCGACGATAATCTCATCCGCAAGGCCCGTTTTGCGAACGTTCTCGATTCTTTGCGTCAGCGACTGGGATACGTTGATCTTTCCACGCACCTTGTCAAAGCTATCAGCCGTTACGCCAACGATAAGATAATCGCCCAACGCCTTCGCCCGCTCCAATAGCCGGATATGACCGTAATGGAGAAGATCGTACGTCCCGTAGGTGATGACTTTGCGCATCCCGCCTCCTAGAACAAGCCGTCCGAGGACATCTGTTTCAAAGCGCGAACGAGATTCGCGTTTTGCTCTTCCGTAATATAGCCGATATGCCCAATACGAAATACATCATCGGCTAGCTTCCCGCCGTTCGGGCACAGCCACATGTCGTAATCGGACTTAGCACAATCAACGATAAGCTTCGCATTGTGCTCGGGGCAATAAAAAGCGCTTACCGCATTTGACGGACTCTCCGCGACCAATCGTAAAGACGTCGAGGAAAGCGCTTCGCGCACGGCAGAAGCACGCGAGTTTATCTCGCGGCGCTCCACATCGATGCCGGCTTCCGAGATGGACCTTAGTCGGGCATCGATTTCAAGCACAATCGAAACCGCAGGCGTCCAAGGCGTCTGCCCTCTGCTTGCATTGCCCAAAGCCTGCTTGAGACTCAGATACTTGCAGGTCTCGGGGTTGGAATCTACTCGCTCCTGCGCCGCAGGGGACAATGCCACGATGGACATACCAGGATGGCAGGCAAGACCCTTCTGAGAGCCCGTAAGCACTACATCGGCGCTGAGCTGCTCCATGTCGAGCTCGTCGGCAATGAATGCACTAACAGCGTCAATAAGCAGAGTTATGCCGCGAGACCTGCAGAAATCGGAAATCAGAGACATGTCGTACAACAGGCCGGAAGATGTCTCATGCATATTAACGAGCAACGCGGTAACCGCATCCCCCACGCAGGATTCCAACATCTCGCGCGTGATTTGCTTACCAAAATCAAGACGCACCTCGTCAACCTCATGGCCGTGCAGGCTGCAAAGGTCCACGAAGCGCTGACCGAAGCTGCCGCCGTTCACCACAGCCACATGTTCGCCAGGCCTAAGGACGTCCATGACGACGGCCTCCATAGCGCCGGTGCCCGACGCAGTCAGAAAGACGCAGCGGGAGCCATCCGGGGCATGCAGCAAATCGAGCATAGCTCGCTCGCACCGCAAGACCACATCCGAGAACTCGGAGGTGCGAAAATACGGCGCATCCTGACCTGCAACAGAAAGCACCTCATCAGGACTCATAACCGGCCCTACGGTAAAGTTCAGCATCTTCTTCGCCTCTTCCAATCTCACCATACGCCGCCATACGGAACCCCGAAGACCCACTTCCTTCAAAAGGCCCCATCAATACATGATGCACCGACCCGCAAAGGGGCCCGCAAACCCGCTCTCGGATTCCTTCTAAGTGCAATCCGAGCGCTAATCCTCAGGGACGACCAATCCTAAGTTTAACGACATCGCATATTCTAATCGCACTCGACGTCGGCGAAAACGAAAAATGCATCACCTTCAAATCCTAAGGAGCATGGAGAGCGAAAGCACATCCGCCAGACAGGACTCAATCATCGCCCACGAAGACATCACCGGCATATCCAGCCTGGGGCTGCAGTGGAAATCCTGGACCAAAAGAGAGTCAGGATGACCAACCGCCCTTGCCTCCAGAAGGGATTTGCCATTGGATTCAGCCGCGCATGTCCGGCTGAATCCAATGGCAAATCCAAGGTGTTCAGATGAACTTGCGAACCAAGCAAACAAATCAAGCCGCAAACCAATAGCAGGTTTTGCATATACATCAATTAAGTAAATTATCCGAACCCCGCAATTGTTGTTATCATGATTATGGGAACAATTGATACGTTCAATAAGAAGCCATTCATAGGAAAACACTACGTAAGGAAAGCTCTTGATTTTCAAAGAATACGATCCCTCCGAGCTCCACAAGCTTCAGCTTGCATCGGTCACTATCCTTAAGGAGCTCGATCGAGTTTGCAAAGCATTAGACATCCCCTACTTCCTATACGCCGGGACGGCTATCGGCGCTCTCAGGCACAAAGGCTTCATCCCTTGGGATGATGACATCGACATTGGTTTCTTTCGCGATGACTACGAACGATTGCTTGCCGAAGCACCTGCAATCCTTGGCGACGACTTCGAGCTCAACAACGGGCGAACGAACCCTTACTTTCCCGCATGCAATTCCAATTTATCGCTCAAGGGCACGCTCTGCGTTCCAGAAGAATTCGATTCGTGCCCGTTCCAATACCCTATCGGCATCGGGCTGTTCGCCTTCGACAAAATATCGGACAACCAAAAAATTCGTAAAAAGCAATTGCGCGGCACATGGCTGTGGGCAAGGCTTTCCTTCCTTGTTGCAACCTCCACACCACATACCGCATTCGGCGGAATCAAGCGAAAGCTAGTTCTCTTTGCCTGCAAATTAGCAAATGGGTTTCTTACCGTTGCGCGCATTTCGCCCACAATGATTCACGAAAAATGGGAGAAAGCTGCGTTGCTCGCGAAAGATGAAGATGTTGATCTTTTCGTTGACTTCACCGACCAAAACCCTTTGAACTGGCGCATAACGAAAGAGGAGGTATTTCCGCTTCGCTCGGTTCAGTTTGAAGATATGGTTGCCCCCCTTCCGAACCAGTATGATCAGATCCTTCGACGCGGCTATGGCGATTACATGGAACTCCCCCCTGTTGAGGATAGAAAAAACCATTACCCGTCCAAGCTTGAGTTCGGAAAGTTCGAATAGCTCATGGCCACGGAAAGCCAGCTTAAGAAGAATTATTTCTGGAACACGCTTGGCAGTTTTGCAAATGCACTCACAAGCGCATTGCTGCTTATTGTTGTCACGCGCTCGCTTGGCACCTATATGGGAGGCATCTTTTCTCTTGCTTATGCATTAGGGCAACAGTTCCAGGTGCTTGGAGCATTCGAGATTCGGCCTTATCAAGCAACAGACACTGCGCAAAAGTACACATTTGGAACATACCTTGCAGCACGCATCATCACGTGCGCAATCATGGTCTTGTCGTTAATCGCCTATGCCGTTTACTCAAACGGCTTGACAACCGACGCGTTTTTGCTTTTCGGTATCGCAATGCTCAAGTTCTTCGATGCATTTGAAGACGTATATCATGGCATGTTCCAACAACGAGGCCGCCTCGATATTGCAGGCCGCGCATTTTTCTTTCGAACGATTGCAACATTTTTATCATTCAGCATCGGCTGCGTCATCACCGCCGATCTCGGAACCGCCTGTTTGTTTGCCATTGCTATCTCCAGTGCGGCAACGGTCATACTCAACTTTCCTTTCGTTCAGACGTTCGAGAAAAACCGGCCAGAATGGAATTGGAAGGCGATCGGCGGGTTGCTCTGCGCCTGCCTCCCGTTATTCCTGGGTGTGTTTCTTGCAAACGACCTGATTAACGTTCCAAGATATGCAATTGAAAGTTACTTGACGAAAGATGAGCAAACCGTCTACGCAGTCATTTACATGCCTGCGATGGTTATCAACCTGTTGGTTGGATTTGTTTTCAAGCCGCTTCTTTCAACGCTTGCCGAAAGCTGGAACAAAGAAGACACCCGTGCATTTACCGCCGTCATCATCAAGGGCGCTCTTCTCGTAATCGCCGTCAGCGTCGGCACATGCATCCTTGCATATCCATTTGGTGTCCCCGCGCTCTCCTTTTTGTACAGCATCGATCTTGATTCCTATAAAGCATGCTTGATGATCATGTTAATTGGCGGCACCTTCAACGCTTTGAGCATTATCTTCTACTATGCTTTGGTTACCATGAGGCTGCAGCGCTTCGTGCTTGTGGGATACGCCGCCGCTGCATTATCGGCGCATGCTCTTTCAGGGCCGCTTGTTTGCAGCATGGGACTTATGGGAGTAGTGGTTTTATACGATACGACAATGGCGATTGCTTGCATTGCGTTTTTTGCGCTTGCCTTGATGGGATACAAGGCAAGCCGACGAAAGCTTAACCATTAGGGAACTGTTTCGGGAGGGAAGATGAAGGAATACTCAAATACAGACCTCGCACTTGTCCATAAGTGCGAGCTTATCCTTCTGGATTATTTTATTGATATTTGTCAAAAGAACGACCTTATGTACTTCGGATTCGCCGGAACAGGCATCGGCGCGTTGCGACATCAGGGCTTCATTCCATGGGATGATGACATCGATCTCGGTATGCCCGCAGCCGACCTTAACAAGCTTATCGAAATAGTCCAAGCAGATACGAGCGGTAAGTATCGAATCATCAATAGCGATATCGATATCGAGTATCCGCTGCCAACAACACGCCTCATGCTCACGGGAACCGATTTCTGCGAAGAGGCACTTCGGGACATCCCCTGCCAGTTCGGTATCTTCCTTGACCTGTACGCATTCGACAATGTGGCCGATGACGAGCGCCTCTACAAAAAGCAGGCATGGGATGCATGGATGTGGTCACACATCAGGCTTCTGCTGTCCATTCCTGACCCCGTTATCGTCTATCACGGCATCAAGGGAGCCATTGTTAAGGCCGCTTCGCGAACGGCGGCCGTTATCTTGAAGATTGCGCACCTCGACAAAGCAAAGTGCCTCGCGAAAGAAAACGAAGCCCGCAGCAGATACGCAAACGTAAAGACACAACGAATCGCCTTCATGAACGACACGTCCAGGTTTATTGCAACGTATGCCTGGAGAGACATCCTACCTTTGCGAACGCTTCCTTTCGAAGGGCGCGCCGTCATGTTCCCGGCAAACCTGGAAAGCACGCTCGAAACGCAATATGGCGACTTTATGACACCGCCCCCCATCGAGCATCGCAAAAACCACTATCCTGCCCGATTAGACTTCGGACAGTATGCTGACTAGACTGCAGCCTGCACATCCGCATCACAACAACGAAAGTGACAGCCAATGAAAACGCTTGTAATTATCCCAGCGTTTAATGAAGAAGAATCTCTCAAACCCACCATCGATCGGCTAACCGCCGTTAACCCTGCATGCGACTACATCATAATCAACGATGGATCAAAGGACCACACCGCCGACATATGTCGCGCAAACGGGTACCCTTTTATCGATTTGCCTGTTAACCTCGGCTTATCAGGAGCCTTCCAAACCGGAATGAAATACGCATTGAAGCATCACTACGATTGCGCGATTCAGTTTGACGCTGACGGGCAACATCGCCCTGAATACATCGAGCAACTCGCGAATGCAACAAAACAATACGACATCGCTATCGGCTCCAGATTCGTCAACGCGAACAAACCTATCAGTGGAAGAATGCTTGGAAGCAATCTTATCCAAGCCATTATTAAGTTGACTACTGGTGTAACCATTAGCGATCCTACCTCGGGAATGCGCGCTCTTAACGCTAAGACAATCGCCCTTTTAGCAAATGATTTTAATTTTGGCCCAGAGCCAGATACGCTCAGTTGCCTCATCAAACGCAGAGATGCCACTGTGACAGAGGTTCCTGTAATAATGGACGAACGCACTGCAGGCGAAAGCTATTTGAGTCCAATAAAATCTGCAAAATATATGCTACGCATGACCATTTCAATTCTGTTTATTCAATGGTTCCGAAAATAGACGTTTGGAGTAATTATGTCCTTTGCTCTTCGATTCTGCCTTGTTCTTGCCTCTTTGGCAACGTTTATTTTTGTACTAAGAAAAATCAAAAAGTCCCAGATACAGCTAGATGATTCGCTCTTTTGGATTTTGCTTGCCGGATTCATTTTCCTTGCAAGTATGTTTCCACAGATTTTTTCTTTTGCGGCCAACATCCTGCAAGTGGAGTCAACTGCGAACTTTGTGTTCCTAGTATTTATTTTCATACTCTTCGTCAAGTGCTTCTCGCTGAGCGTCAAACTTTCACAGGAAACGGCAAAGACCAGAGAGCTCATTCAACAACTTGCCATAGAGCGATACGAACGCCGTAATAACGATCACAATTTCGAGCAAAATGCCCACTGAAGGAGAATATCGTGGCAGAAGCGTTGCATACATTCGTCGTATGTGCATACAAAGAAAGCCCCTATTTGCCGGCATGCATAGAATCGCTCCGCACGCAACATCATGCATCGACCATCGTCATTGCAACCTCGACTCCGTGCAATTATATTACTAAAATTTCAAATCAATTTGATATTCCTATTGCCGTGAATCCTCATGGCGGAAGCATCTGCAAAGACTGGATGTTTGCATTATCCCAAGCGCACACGCCCTACGTAACATTGGCTCATCAAGATGATGTATATCTTCCTTCTTACAGCGAAAATGCGATAGCAATACTTCAGCAGCAAAGTAATCCACTAATATTTTTTAGCGATTATGGAGAGCTGCGCAATAGCAAGCAGGTCGATACCAGTCTTAACCTTAAAGTAAAGCGTATACTTCTGTCCGGAATCGCCAAGCACCCAGAATCAAAAGCGGTGCGTAGACGCGCCTTGTCGTTCGGCAACCCGATATGCTGCCCTTCCGTTACCTATGCGATCAACAATCTTCCAACTCCATGTTTTCAAGAAGGGTTCAGAAGCAATCTCGACTGGGATGCTTGGGAGCGTCTTTCGAAACTTGATGGAAGCTTTTGCTATGAGCCTGCGATTCTCATGCGCCACAGAGTCCATGAAGGGTCAGAAACTTCGAGTGTCATTCGAGATGACGTTCGAAGCATCGAGGATTTTGAAATACTGAAGCGATTCTGGCCAGCACCAATCGCAAAAACTATTGCATCAATCTATCGGCTAAGCGAACAAAGCAACTCTCTGAAATAGGCTCGCGGACAAAGACGTTTGCAAGGTTTCTTGGACTGAAAAATAAGCTTCTTCGGGCAATATCTCGCTCTAGGTCGCATAGGGCGCTAAGCCGATCGGCGAGTACATCCTCCGCCTGTTGCAGAAGAGCTCAATGTAGTTGAGCACGTCCTGCTTCGCCTACCCTTTCGTCTTGTAGCCCTTGCCGTTAACCAGCTCGCACTTGAGCGTCTTGAAGAAGGATTCCACAAGCGCGTCGTCCCATGGGTTGCCCGGCCGCGGCATGGATTGGGCGATCCCATGAGACCCGAGACGGCGGCGTCGTGCATGGCGTTGGCGAACTCCGCGTTAGACGAGGTCGACATTGCCCAGCTGACGACCATCCCGTCGAAGCAGCCCACAACGGGGCCGAGATAGACCTTGCCGGCAGGTATCCCAAACTAGGCGATGTCAGTGGGCCACAGCTTGTAAAGCGCATCGGCGTGGAATTTTCGCTTTACCAGGTTTTCCGGAGCATCGGGTATCTCGCTTTTGTAGGAGCTTTACCTCCTTTTCTGCCGCGCTTGGCGACCAAGTCGGGCTCGCGCATCAGCCTTGAGACGATCTTCTCCGAGACCCTCACGCCCTCGCTCCTCGGGTCCAGATGGATTCAGCGATAACCGTACCGACCGTCGCTGTCGGCGCATGCCTCAGATATGAGAGTGTGGCGGTTGGGGGTAGCCGAACTCGTTTATGACCGCCGTCGCGCTCTGGTCATACCCAAGGTAGAGCCCGATCGCCCTCATCGTGTCCTCACATGAATACATCTGACATCCTTTCCTGCACCAAATCGGTACGAGAGATTTTTGTCAGCATCCCATGGTGTCGAGCTTTATCGTAGCGAATACAGGAGATGCGTATCCCATGCACAGTGCTAGGCATGTCGCCGTCGGTAAAACGGTTAATTTTCGCCATTGAAACAGATTTCGGTGCTTTCTTCTGCCCATAAGATGCTCCTCTCCTCTATAGTGGTGCTATTTACAGTTCCGACTTTCTAAGTTCCGAATAGCGTCTAGGAGTGTGTTGGTCTTGTTTAATCGGGTGACTTTACCTTTGATCTGTACGTTAGCGGTGGCGCTGTCGCTTGCTGTTCCTGTTTGCTCATTTGCCGATGTTGCTGATGACGCATGCGCCGAACGCGAGTCGGATGGATTTGCTAACGAATATGACCAAGGCTCCGGTTCGTATGCAAATAGTTGGCGTTACGGAAACTCCGATGACTATGGAGAGGGAGCCGGTTTCGCGTTGTTTGCAAACCGGCTCAATTCGTGGTGGAACGAGCGCGGCGTTTGGTATGGCTCCAACGGGACGATAGTCAATAGCGCCGTGGGATTCGGCGTTGACGTTTCGGAGCATCAGGGCTATATCGATTGGTCTCAGGTTCAGTCTTCCGGTGTGACGTATGCGATTCTTCGATGCGGCTATGGAAGCGATTATTCGAATCAGGATGACAAGCAATTTCTGAGAAATGTTCAGAAATGCCAGCGCTATGGAATTCCTTTTGGCGTGTATTTATATTCGTATGCTACAAATAATGCAATGGCACGAAGCGAAGCAGAGCATACCTTGAGGCTCTTGCGAGAAGCCGGCCTTAGCCCATATAGCCTTTCTTACCCTGTTTACTATGATATGGAGGACGAGAATCAGCAGGGGAAACTTGGGCCCGCGGCTTTAGGGAGCATTGCCTCGACATATTGCAATGCTATTGCTGCTGCTGGTTATACGCCAGGCGTGTACGCGAATACCAATTGGTGGACTAACCGTTTGACCGACTCCGTTTTCTCCTCTTGGCCTCGTTGGGTCGCTCAATATAACTATAAATGCACGTATTCCGGCAAATATGGGATGTGGCAGGCTGACAGCAATACATCGATTAACGGCATTGCCGGGAGAGTGGATATCAATTTCGATTTTGCGGGCCCAATTCGTCACAAAGACACGTGGGTTTTCTCTAATGGCTCTTGGTGGTATCAGTATGAAAATGGGAGCTACCCATCGAACGGTTGGGCCTATATCGATAACGCATGGTATTTCTTTGATTCCGCTGGCTGGATGCAAACCGGCTGGGTGCTCTCGAACGGCAGTTGGTACTATTTAAGCCCATCTGGCGCCATGCTCTCCGGCTGGCAGCGGGTCAACGGTTCTTGGTACTATCTCGACCCCGCGAGCGGCGCCATGGCAACCGGGTGGCTGAAGGAAGGCAAGAGCTGGTATTGGCTGACCTCGTCCGGGGCGATGGCCGTCGGCTGGGCCAATGTCCGGGGAACGTGGTATTACATGGGCGGAAGCGGGGCCATGCTCTCCGGCTGGCAGCGGGTCAACGGTTCTTGGTACTATCTCGACCCCG